>Ga0209577_10000095_pt1 | contig 81134 bp, 76 predicted proteins | sample GraSoiAngelo_109_FD_185874 | JGI IMG/M metagenome (GOLD analysis project Ga0209577, IMG submission 185874) | Grasslands soil microbial communities from the Angelo Coastal Reserve, California, USA - 14_0903_12_20cm (SPAdes) (version 2) | ecosystem: Environmental > Terrestrial > Soil > Grasslands... | reverse complement strand
CCTTTTGTTTTTGCGTCGCCGTGCGATTTCGATCTTTCATACCTGTCTGGATGCTTCAGGTCCCCTCGCCAAGTGAACTTTCGGAAAAGACCTCGCAGGTAAATCCAAAGAGGCGAGCCTCGGGATCGCGCCAGGCTTCGCGACTCAACCCTGCCTTCCGGCAGGTCTCCTCGAGGAACTGCTCGCGGGTCAGCCGATGCTCGGTCGCAACCTGCGGGAGAAGGAGCCCGCGTTGCGCGTGTAAACGGACGAATAGCCCATGATGCCCGATTTCGATTGATTCCGGGACGATTGGTTCCATAGGCGAAAGCAACGAGATCTCAATGCTAAGTTCACCGAGTTGATCCGTCCTCAGCGGGGCGAAACGCGGGTCTTCCAGCGCAGCGCTGGCAGCACAGCGAACAATGGCTTCTCCAAGCGGCTCGCTCGCTTCGATCACGCCGATACAACCCTGCAGGCGATTGCGGACGTGGAGGGTCACGAAGACGCCGTGACGCTCCGCAAAAATTCCTTCGCGAGGGAACACGTCCGGAACCTGGCGATGGGAGACGCCTTCGACGACAGCCGTCCGCGCTAATTGCAGAGCGGTCCGACGGTCCGCTTCAGAGAGGCACGGCATCCTGAGACTTCTTGCGGGCTTCGAGCATCCGGAGCCGCCGGCGTTGCTTGATACTGTCGTCGACGTGGCTCCAGAAGCGCCGGAAGTACTGGGCGGCGGAGACGAGCGCGCTGATGACAACGAGCCACAGCAAGATTTGCGCCAGGGGCTTTAGCGACGGGTGCCGGGCTCCGACGATGAGCACCGCCACGGCGCACACCTGCAGAACCATCTTCGTTTTTCCAAGTGTGGATGCTTCGATCGTGAATCCCTCCGCCGAGGCGATATTCCGCAGACCGAGAACCGTGAATTCCCTGCCGATGATGATCACGACCATCCACGCGTGAACAAGGTGCATGTCCACCAGGGAAACAAACGCCGCCGAGATCAAGAGCTTATCGGCAATAGGGTCAAGAAGAATGCCAAGCGTGGTCACTTGCAAGCGCCGCCGAGCCAGGTACCCATCCGCCCAATCGGTCGCTGCAGCCAGGAGTAGGATCAACACGCCCCAGACCTCGAAGTGCATGGAAAAGCCCCAGAACTCGAAGTTGGGACTGCGAGTGAGGAGGATGACGATAAGGACGGGAACAAAAAAGATCCGCAACAGCGTCAGTGAGTTAGGAAGATTCATGGCGCATGACGGCGGGGGTACCGCTCCGTGGCTTCCGCCACCTCCGTTTCACTATAGACTTGGTGTAAGGATGCGTCAACACGTCAGCGGCGCTTCCGGGACCGCTCCAAGGAGCCTCAATCCATTGGCATTTCCGTCTTTGATAGTTACTCCCTGATTAACTTGGTCCAAAGAGTACAAGCAAAGAAAGCTATACTCTTTCGTAATGCGACTGCTGCAAATCTGTGCAAATGTCGGAAGTGCACCCGTGCAAAAGAGCAGGCCTAATGCCGCATGCAAGTCTCGCCGAGATCCAAATAACTCGATTTGTTTCAATATGTTACAGAGATATAGTTTCCTGATTCTCCACCACATCAAACAAAAAGCGCGGGCGGACCTCGAGGAGCGGGCTGCAGTTTCCACAACGTTTTCCACAGGACATGGGTCTCGAAGCCGAAGAAAAAGAGGCCGCCGGAGGAGCCGCAAGTGCCTAAAAACAGAGGTTTTCCGCGGTCTTACTCCGCAGTTAGCACGTGGAGAGTGGAATCACACCGCTCAGATGGCCCGCGGGCCACGAAGGAGCCGCACAGGGAGCATGAAGATGGCGCCGCACAGACCGAGAACGCCATGAACGGCGATCCCCACAAGGCGGAAAGGCAGCGTCAGCAACCAGACGAACGGATAAAGCACGAGGGCCAGCAACGCGAGCGGCCAGCACAGAATGAACAGGATAATCCACAGAAAGAAAGCAGCCATGACAACCTCGTTTGTGAGGGCGGCAAGCAATTGTCAGTGAATGGTGCCCGAAAAGCCGCCGACCTCCATTCTATATTACGAGAGGGAGCCCGGAAAAGTTTCCTCCACTGCGTACTCTTTCAGCCGCAAGCGCTTGGCGATGGACGCGGGTATCTCTGCATCGAGGCGCATGTGTGAATCGTCAATTTCCGAGTGGAGGACGCGTCCCAGCGCATGAATCATTGCCAACGTACGCCCTTCCGCCAGCGGCAATCGGATCGAAAGCGTCACTACGGGATCGGTGGGCATCTCGGCGTCCATGCGCCACAGCAATTCCTCGATCCCTTCGCCCATAAGAGCGGACACTAGCACCGGAGCGCCGCAGGTGCCAGCGCTTCTATCCGCGCCGTTGGTGACGACTTTTCGTTCTTCAGGGGTAAGGCGGTCCGTCTTATTCAGCACGCGCAGCCTGGGGCGGCCGTCGACGCCAAGTTTCCGCAAAATCTTATCGACTTCCTCGTCGAGTTCATTGTGGTGCGGATTGGAGACGTCGCTCACGTGCAGAATCAAAGAGGCTTCCTGCACTTCTTCAAGGGTCGCGCGAAACGCGGTCAGCAATCCTTGGGGCAGATCGCGGATAAACCCGACAGTATCGGAAACCAAGACGCGGCGATTCGAGGGGAGGCGCAGTGCGCGGATGGTGGGATCGAGCGTCGCGAACATCCTCGAGGAGACCAACACCTCAGCGCGGCTCAGGGCATTGAACAATGTGGACTTGCCCGCGTTCGTGTAACCCACCAGCGCGATGGTCCCGAGAGGGACGGCATTGCGCGCCTCACGCCGCAACGCCCGCTGTTTGCGGACTTCTTCAATACTGGTCTGGATCTTGCGGACGCGGTCGCGAATCCGGCGGCGGTCGGTTTCGAGTTTCTTTTCGCCAGGGCCGCGCACGCCGATGTGTCCGGCCCCACCGCCCGCTCCACCCGCGCCGCCGCCGCCGCTCTTGCCGCCGAGGCGCGACATCGCCGTTCCCTTGCCTGTCAGGCGGGGCAACATGTAATTCAATTGCGCCAACTCGACCTGCAACTGGCCTTCGCGGCTCCGTGCATGACGCGCGAAAATATCGAGAATCAGCTGGGTGCGGTCGATCACCCGGCGTTCGGTGGCTTCCTCGATGTTTCGCTGCTGCACGGGAGAAAGGTTGCTGTCGAAGATGATCAGCGGCGCTTTGTGTGCCGTGGCTTCGGCGCGAATTTCATCCAGCTTGCCGCGGCCTACCAGCGTCGCGGGATCCGCGACGTCGCGCATCTGGAAAACGGTTCCGGCGATCTCCGCGCCCGCGCTGCGCGCCAGTTCCAAAAGCTCCGAAAGCGATTCGCGGCCCTGCTCGCCCGCGGGCATGCCGGGAAAGCGAGGCGCGCGCTTCCATCCCACGCCTACGAGCAAGGCGCGCTCTGCTGTCGAGACTTGATGTTGCGTCTTGGTCACTCGGATCGGCCAGGAGTCATCATGCAGACTTGCGCATTTCTGTCGGGGCGCGCCCCTAAGTAGGATTATACGCCTCTCTGCTTTGCCCCGCGACCCATCTCGAATCCCACAGTTCTGCCTCTTCCGATACGTGCGTCGAATTTTTGGAATCTGCGTTGTATCTTCGGAGAAACTACTTGAAAAATGGGGGCCGATAGAGCAGTGACGTTTTCGTGACTGCGCCGATAGGCGCGGGTTTGCAAGGCTGACAGACTCGTGGGAAGATTGCCTTATGCAAAAACCCTTGATTGTGGCAGTAAGTCTATTGACGGCTGGGATGATGCTGCTTGGGAATGCCCTGGCGCAGCAGACACCGACCGCGAATACTCAACAACCCCCGGCGGCGAAGGCTCAACCGGTTCCCACCGCCAGTAGTCAAAAAGCTCCTGCGGCCAAGACGGGACAAGCAACTAAGCCAAGAATCCAGAATGTCCTGATGCTCAAGACGCAGAAAGACAAACTCAGTTATGCGCTTGGAATGAACCTGGGGACCAACCTGTACAAGCAGACCGTCGAGGTGGACCCGGCCATTGTTCTGCGGGGCCTGAAGGACGCTCTCGCTGCTGGCAAGATGCTCTTGACGGAAGAAGAGTCGCGAGCTGCGCTCACGCAACTGCAGACCGAGGTGCGTAACAAACAGCAAGAGAAAATGAAAGTGACCGGGGAATTGAACAAGAAAGAAAGCGCCGAGTTTCTGGCGGCGAATAAAACCAAGGAGGGCGTCGTCACGCTGCCCAGCGGTCTTCAATACAAGATTCTGACGGCGGGTACGGGAGCGAAGCCGACAGCCAGTGACACCGTCGTCTGCAACTATCGAGGCACGCTTATCTCCGGCGCGGAATTTGACAGCTCTTACAAGCGCGGCCAGCCGGCGTCATTTCCGGTAAATGGAGTCATCAAAGGTTGGACGGAAGCCCTCCAGCTAATGCCCGTGGGATCGAAGTGGCAACTGTTTGTTCCATCGGAGCTGGGTTATGGCGATCGCGGCGCGGGCGCGGACATCGGCCCTGGCGCGACGCTCATTTTTGAGGTGGAACTGCTTTCCATTCAGGGCAATGACAAATCAGAAGCTACTCCAAAGTAGCGGCGTGAAAAAAGTGGATTTACGGCAGGGACCTCGACAAGCCGGTTTACCCGAAAGCTTTCTTTTGCTCCAGTCCTGCTGCTTGAAGCCATTCGATTGCGCCGGCCTGTACGCCGGGATCGTCGCCAAATCCTGAAAACCAACGTACGCCCGGCTCTTTGCGAAACCAAGTGAGCTGGCGTTTGGCATACCGCCGCGTGGCCTGCTGAATCGCTTCCCGCGCTTGTTCGAATGTAATCTCACCGCGGAGTACCGCGCGCAACTGGCGGTAGCCAATGAAATCAAATGGCTTCGAATTCTGGCTCATGCCGCTCTCGAGTAGTGCTTGCACCTCGCGCATCCATCCTTGCCCGAGCATGGCATCCGTTCTTGCGTGGATGCGCTCGTGGAGCTTCTGGCGCGGCGGCATCAATCCGATTTTTACCGCACGCCAGGCTTTCAGCGGGGTCCGGCCCGCTCGAAGGACCTCGGAGACCGGCCTTCGCGTCAACACGCAAACTTCGACAGCGCGGATTAGTTTTTGTTCGTCCGCGGGCGCGATTTTCGCGGCCGCTTCCGGGTCGAGCCGCTTCAGGATTCGATGCAGATGGCCGGGCGGGTGCTCTTCAGCGATCGCGCGCAGCCGCCCGCGCAATTCTCCCGAGCGCTGAGGAACGTCCGCGAGCCCCTCGAGCAGCGCGCGCAAATACAATCCCGTGCCGACGGTGAATACCGGCAAACGCTTCCGCTGTCGCAAGCCCGCCAGTACAGACAACGCCAATTGGCGATATCTGCCCGCGGTCGCCTCTTCCTGCGGGCTAAGGACATCCATCAGGTGATGCGGAATGCCGTGGCGTTCCGAGGGGGTGGGTTTTGCGGTGCCAATATCAAACCCGCGATAGAGCTGCGTCGAATCGCAGGCCACAACTTCGCCGCCGAACCGCTCCGCGAGTCTCGCACCGAGCGCCGACTTTCCCGATGCCGTAGGACCAACAACAACAACCAGGGGCAGAAGCGCTTTCTTTTCGCTCATCGAAAGAGGAGGTGCCGCGCGCGAACAAAAAGAAAAATGAGCATGAAAAGCACGAGGAGAAGACTGCCTAGAACTTGCTGGCGCTTGAGCTTCACTGATATGCGGCTTCGATCGGCAAATTATACAGGAAATAAAATCGCAGCTCGATGTACGGTCCGCTGAAGGCCTGCGGCAGCGATTCGAACGGATTCGACGAGCGAATGGCTGACACCGCCGCACGGTCGAGCGGTTCTTTTCCCGAACCGATTAGCCGCACAGGTTCTCCAGCCGGCACGGTGCCATCCTTCAGAATGCGGAACTGCAGGGCGACACGGCCGCGGTCGCCGAGCATCGCCGATTCCGGCATCACCGCATACCAGTTCCGTCGCACGGCAGCAATGACGCGGGCCATGTAGTCACTGAAATCGACGCCCTCGGTGGGTGTAAGAATCTCATAGCCATTGCCGTAGGTGCCGCCACCACCTTGTGATCCGCCTCCGCCGAGTGCCCCGCCCGAGCGCGGCATCGGGCCAATCACCGCGCCGGAACGGCCGCCTGCAGACGGATTCTTCGCAGCCTCACGGATCGTATCTTGGATCGATCTGCTAGTGGAATTTTTCGGCAAGATCAGCCCATGCTGCGGCTGTGGAGTGTCCGGCGCTTCGAGTTTTAGCGCGGGCTTGGGCGCATCCGTTTTGAGCGTTGGCATGCTGGGCTGTGGATCAGGCTGAACATCGTTCGGCTTGGGCACTGGTGCGTTCGGCAACTCTCTCACCGGGCGTTCCGGTTGAGGCGCCGGCGTTGAAACGATCGGTGGCGCAACTTTCCGCAGCACGCGAGGATCGACGTGCACTTTCGGTGTAGGTTGAACCGGACGGGTCGATGGCTTTAACGATTCCAACGCTCCCGGCGGAAGTAGCACTACCATTTGCCGTTGCGCGAGCTCCATTTCTGCTTGTGTCGGCTCATGCGGCGGAAATAGCTTCGATTGGAACATCAGCGCGACAAACAGGAGAATGTGAAACGCGATGGAAGAAAAACGCGTAATGAGTTGCCACTTGCCTTTCTCTTCTGACTGCTCGGGGGCGATCAGATGAACTTCCCCGGTGCTGAAAATGTCGGGGCCGACCAGGTCCTCCGGAACATTCAGCGGATACGGACTCGTTTCCGGAGGTGCGGCGCCCACTGGCACGGCGATGCGCTCGTCCATGTCCGTCGGCTGCACCGGTGTCGATAGGTCCTCTCTCACACTGTATGCTTCGCGATTCACATCGCGCGGCACGACCACGCGCGCGGCAATGGACTCCAGCGGCAGATTCGCGGGGATCGTCGAATGCCCGTCCAACTGCACGATGGGCAGCATGGCCGGCACCAGCGTGCGCTCATCCAGGGCCGTGGGACGGCGGCGCTGCGTTGGCTTATCCACCGCCGCAGGTGGACGAGCATCGATCGGAACCAGAATTCGTGAAATCATCTTGTTTTATCGTGTGTGGCGAAAGCGTTTGGACCGGCCGCTTGGCGATCGCCCATAGCCTCGGCGGTCTTATGGCCGCCTAGGACATTGACGCGCGCGGCATGCTCTTGGATGCTTACCATGACGCGGCCTGCCAATTCGAGCGCCGCGCGCCCCGCTGCCCCGCTCGTGCGCGGCTCCTTGCGCGAGCTTGCGGCATCAACGAACGCTTCGAGCTCCGCGTGCAACGGCTCGACCGCCGGTGCATTCAGCTTCTCAAACCTAAACTCCGGCTGCGGACCGGGCTTCTTCACGCCGATGCGCAGGGCATCGCGCCGCGCATAATCCAGCGAAATGTATTCGTGCTGCTGAAAGAAGCGCATCTTGCGCACACGTTCGGTGGAAACCCGGCTGGCGGTGATATTGGCAACGGCCCCGCCCGTAAATTCCAGGCGCGCATGCGCGATGTCCACTTTGTCCGTCAGGACCGGAATCCCAACGGCTTTGACTTCCGCCACCGTTTCATTGACCAGCGCCAGCAAAATGTCCAGATCGTGAATCATCAAATCGTAGATCACATCCACGTCGAGACTGCGCGGCGTAAAGACGCCCAATCGGTGCACTTCGAAAAACAGCGGCCGGTTCAGGATCGGCTCAACCGCAACCACGGCAGGATTGAAGCGTTCGACGTGGCCAACCTGCAGAATCCGTCCGTTTTTCTTGGCCGCATGGAGCAGCGCATCGGCCTCCCCGAGATTCACGGCCATGGGCTTCTCAACAAGAACGTCGAGTCCCATTTCCAGCAGCCGGCAGCCCACATCCGCATGCGCGAACGTGGGGACGGCGACGCTCGCGGCATCCGCGTGACCGCGCAATTCATCGAGACTTTTCAGGACATGGGTCTGAAATTCCGCCGCAACAGCCGCGGCGCGTTCTGGATTCTGGTCGAAAACTCCAACGAACTCGGCCCTTTCGAGTTCCCTGTACACGCGCGCGTGATTGCGCCCGAATTCGCCCGTACCCACGACGGCGACACGAATCCTCTTCGATTGTACGGCAGCGCTCATTCTTTGTACGTTCCCTTCGAAACGGTATTTGGTTCCGGCACCGCGGTCGGAGGAAAAGCCTGAATCGCAATTCCTGCTCCATCCGCCAATTCAATCAGTTTTGTCCGGTCAAAAAGAAGCGTACGCCCGGCATCCACCGCGAGAGCAGTCGCACCCGCACCCCTCATCTGTTCGATGGTCGGCAGACCGACCACGGGTACATCAAAACGCATATCCTGGCCTGGCTTGCTAACCTTGACGACAACCAGCGGTTTGCCTCCAGTGATTCGGGCGGCGCGCGCGATGGTCTCATCAGTGCCTTCCATCGCTTCCACCGCTACGCAAACGCGATCCGCGATGACCACGGTTTGTCCGACGTCCATGCTTGCGATTTGCCTGGCCACGCCCAGCCCATAGGCCATGTCCTCCACTTCGTGCCCAGTCGGCGCGCGTCGCGTGAGTACGCCCGGATCAGGGACCAACGGTTTGAGGAACAGCGTCGAATCCACCAGGCGGATACCTTCCTCTTCCAGCACGCGAGCGACTGCGCCGATCAGTGCATCCGTATTCTTCCGCGGCAGCGAAAACAGCAGCTTCGCCAGTTTCCAGTCTGGCCGGATGGCGCTGAAAATCTTGTTGTGTTTCACCTGCCCGGCCATTACCGCCTGCTTCACGCCTTCCTGATGCATCAAGTCGATGGTTTTGCTCAACTCCCCGATGCTCACCCAGTGCAGCCGTTTTGCAAGTTTCTCGAGTTCCGCCGAGGCTTCTTCCTTCAGCGCAATCACCGCCATGTCGATTCCTTGGCTGCGCGCGCCCTCCAGCACCAGGAACGGAAAGCGCCCGTTTCCGGCGATGAGTCCCCATCCTGTCGTGTTGGTGTTCGCGTCCGGCATGAAATCAGCAGTCAGGAGTTACTTCACGATGCCGCGCTCGGCGCTTTCGATGAATTTGATCAATTCCTGGACGTCGGGGGAATCGCCCAGCAATTTGCGCATTTCCGTCAGCGCCTGCGAGGTATTCAGCTTCGCGCGCAAGAGCAAACGATAGGCACGCTTCAATGCCTGCAAACGCTCCCGCGAAAATCCTTTGCGCTCCAGGCCAATGGTATTGATGCCAAAACTTTTCGTCTCGCGCTCGGTGACGATCTTGGAAAAGGGCGGCACATCCTGGGTAATAACCGTCGAAGCGCCGATGTAAGCAAAGCGGCCGATCCGACAAAACTGGTGCACCGGACAAAACGCGCCAATCGTTGCGAAATCTTCCACCGTGACGTGCCCCGCGAGGGTTGCGCCATTCACGAGAAGGGTGTTGCTACCGATGGTGCAATCGTGCCCGATGTGCGAATACGCCAGGAGAAAATTGCCGTCACCCAGAGAGGTTTTCCCGCCGCCTTTTTGCGTGCCACGGCTGACGGTGACGTATTCGCGGAAAATGTTGCCGTCGCCTGCGACCAGTTCGGTGCGTTCACCTCGAAAGGTATAATCCTGCGGGTCGCCGCCGATCGCGCTGAACGAATAAAATGCATTGTCCTTGCCGAACTTCGAGGGGCCTGCCACCGTTGCGTGCGCGTGCAACACGCAGCCATCACCCAATTCCACGTCCTCGCCAACCACTGCGTAAGCGCCGATCTTTACGCCCTCGCCAAGCTTTGCGCTCGCCGCCAACACTGCCTGCGGATGAATTTCGCGCATCGTCATCTGGTGCGTTCTTCATCCTTGCCCGGCGGCTCACGATCGATCATCTTGCACATTACCGTGCCTTCGGCAGCCAATTGCCCGTTCACGGTCGCTTTGCCTTCTAGCTTGCAGAAGTCGCCGCGCCAGTTGAGGACGTTGACTTCAATGCGTAATTGATCGCCGGGCACCACGGGACGCCGGAATCGTGCGCCGTCAACGGCCACAAAATAGAGCAGCTTCTTGTCGCGGTCCGGAATATCCATCAACAGCAGAAGCCCGCCCGTCTGCGCCACCGCCTCAAGAATCAGGACGCCCGGCATCACGGGCTTTCCGGGAAAATGGCCCTGAAAGTAATACTCGTTGATCGAAACATTTTTGATGCCAACGATGCGCTTGAGGCGTTCCACCTCGACAATCGCGTCCACCATTAGAAATGGATAGCGATGCGGCAGCAGCTTCTGAATTTCCACGACGTCCAGTATCATTCGCGCTCTCCGTCGCCGCAGTCCCCTTCAGCGGCGCCTGGCACTTTCCCGGCAAACTTCTAATTATATGCGAACCTCCGCCCTCGGCGATACGCGCACTTACCCTGTGCGCCGCGGTCTCTTGCCTGAACGAAGACGAAGGGTCAGACCACAAGTCTTTTCCCTCGCGGCGATAGACTTTGTTCGATTGCTCTGGTCGCGGCGCATTGATAGCATCTCCGCACCATGCCTGATTCCCGTCTCCCCAAGAAGTTCTTGCGCCTCCTTAAGCCCAGCCTCCCGCAGATGCTCGCGACGCTGCGCAGGTTTGTGACTGCGGAATCACCCAGCTTGGAAAAAGCCGCCGCCGATCTTTGCTGTGGCCTCATCGCCAAAGAATGGAATAAGCGCGGCGCGCGCGTGGAGCGAATCGCGCAGAAGCATTGTGGGGATCTTCTCCGCATCACTTATGCGCCGAACAAATCTCGCTCTTCGGGCCAACTTCTGGTCTTGGGCCACTACGATACGGTCTACTCCACCGGAACACTCGCCAAGATGCCTTTCCGACTGGAAGGTGGCAAAGCCTACGGGCCAGGAACCTTTGACATGAAGGCCGGGATCGTTCAGGCGCTTTTCGCGCTGCAAGCGCTTCAGCAAGCAAAAATAGCGTTTCCCAAACGCCTCGTCTTCCTGTGGACTTCCGACGAGGAGATCGGCAGCGAATCTTCGCGCAAATTCTTCGAAACGGAAGCGCGCGGCAGCGATGTCGTCTTCGTCCTCGAACCTTCCTTCGGCCCGCGTGGCCTGCTGAAGACGGCCCGCAAGGGTGTCGGCGAAGCCGAATTGATTGTGCATGGCCGCGCCTCGCACGCGGGTCTCGCACCACAAGAAGGCATAAACGCCATCCACGAATTGGCGCGGCAACTCGCGCGCATACAAGGGTGGAATAATTTTCGCCGTGGCGTCGCCATCAATGCTGGCGTCATCGAGGGCGGCACCCGCACAAACGTAATTCCGGAACGCGCGCGCGCTGTTCTCGATCTGCGAGCGCTTCATGTTTCCGACATGCGCCACCTGGAACGCCGCCTGCACGCTCTGCGCCCGCTTCAACGAGAAGCACGGCTGGAAATTACCGGGGGGTTCGACCGCCCCCCGCTCGAACGCAAAATGAGTGGATCGCTCTTCGCCCGCGCCAAATCGCTTGCGAAGCAAATGAATCTGTCCTTGGGCGAATGCACCGTCGGTGGCGGCTCGGACGGAAATTTCACCGCCGCGCTCGGCATCCCCACCCTCGACGGCCTTGGCGCCGTCGGCGACGGCGCTCATTCCGCTCGCGAGCACGTCCTCACCAACGCCATGCCCGGGCGTGCTGCACTCTTGGCCGCTCTTCTCGCCACGAGCTAGCGCCGTGAACCATGGAGGCAAACAATGATGTTGCGGGGGGAGGTAGTAAAAGCACTCACGAAGTGGATCAGCGCCCGTAGGTCTTCCGCAGATATTCCGCCGTGGATTGCATCACGTCGTTGTAATCGCTGTGCAGCACTTCGCGCAGCGCCACCTCCGTGGCCATTCCCGCCCCGATGCGGTCGAGGATTCGTTCAATATCGCCCATCCCGTCGGCTTGCACGATGTATTCTATGTTGGCCAACGCCCAGGCGTATGCATAGCGCGCTGTATCCCCGCCCATCCGCATCCAAGAGCCTTCCAGCCCGCCAAGGGGAGCGGCATGCCCTTCGCTGTAGATCTGCGCCAGCACCGCCGCATTTTCGGCGCTGCGCTGTCCTTCCATCCACTGCGCCAACCCCTCTTGCAACCACGTGGAGGCATGACCATGTGTCTTCTGCTGGACAAAGCTGTGGGTTAATTCATGCTTCAGCACCCGCGACAACTCGTGGTCCACGCCACTCAATCCCTGTACCGGCACGCGAATGCGGCCGTCATTCAGCGCGCCCGCCCATCCGGGAGCCTTGGTTATGTCCGCAAACGCTTCTTGCGTGTACAGAATCACTCCGATGGAATCCGGCGGCGAATAGTTCAGTTCTGATTCTATGGCCGAAAAGTGCGTCTCCAGCGTGCGCAATACATCCCGCGCCAGTGCCGGAGCGGCTGCTCCGCTGTAGCGCAACGTAAAATGGCTGCTCTCGTTTTCCTTGTAACTCTCTTCTTCCTTCTTGTCGCGCTGCGCCTTCTCTAGCGCCGCTTGCACCTCCGCATCTGGCTGCAGGGCCAGCGCCTTTTTCCATTCCGAGACGGCTTGATCCATCTTGTTCAATCCGTAGTAAGCCCAACCCGCCAGTTTTGCCACGTCCGGATTATCAGGAGCCACTCGTCTCGCGCGTTCCAGGTAATCAAGCGACTCCTTGTATTCGCTCCGGCGAAGATGCACATAGGCCACGTTCATCAGCAGCGTCGGCTCTTCCGGTGCATAGATCAGAGCGGTGCGCTCGTCGGCCAGAGCATGTTCCATATCGCCGTGTAATATTTCAAACGATGCCGCCGCGTGATGCCCCATCGCGGCATTGAAGTTGGCCTGCTTTGTCCCCCCGCGCGCTTCACCCTCGAGCTTGGCGATGTAGGAGCGGTCGACCACGCCATCGTGTACCGCGGCGCGCTCAATCGCATCGCTGTCCTGGCCGCTGATCGGTTGTGCTGCTGGCGGGGCGATGTCCAGGTTCGCGGCATCGGCTCCTGGCGAACCGGCCATTGGCGCCGCGCCACCCTTCTCAATATGATCGACAATGGATTTCGGCAGGCTCAATTCGCCGGCGGAGGTCAGATACTTTATCTTGTCGCCTTCTTCGACCGCGCTCAAGGCGATGATGCGCCTGCCGTTTTTCAGGACAATCGTATCCGCCGCTGCCCGGCCGCTCATGGAAAGGAGCGCGACGCCCAGCAAGACAGTGCGAATTCTGCAAGCCAAAAACATGGACGGTATGTTTCTATCTTAATCCGCGGCCCCAAGTCTGTTCCGTCTGCCTTGTTCCCTCATGCCGAAAGTGACTACACTTCTTGTATGAAGGTGGGGGCATTCTCTTTAGGGGTGTGGTGTCTCCTGGCAACGGCGGTTTTTCCAGCCACGGAAAAATCACCCCATGAGCTGTATGATGCGATCAAGGCACTCCGCATCGATCCCTCCCATGTTTATCGCATCGCTCCCGTCAATCACGTCCAGCTGCGGCGCGGCGATGCAGTTCTCTCGTTTGAAGAGGGAACTTTCACGTTTTTCTCCCCGCTCGATGAGCAGATTACGGGCGCTGTCTTTTCTGGGCGCGGTCACGTTCTGGCGGCCCCCCGTGAACCGGTCGAAAAACAGCAGATGGGGCGTTTTCTCGGCGCTCCTGTCCTCGATCAGGAATTTATCAACGGTTATTTCCGCTTCACGGACGACACCGCCGGCGAACTTCTTCGCCAATTCCGCGACGCGAATCTTACGGCCCAGACGGATACTTCCGTCGGGCCGCAGTGGGACGCCACCGTAGCCCTGCTCAATCCCAACTATACCCTGCGCATTCTCTTTGATCGGCTGTCGCCCAGCCCTAAGCCCTGCTTTTACGCCGGGCTTGAAGGCGCGGCCACCGGCCTATTCGATGTCGTGCTTGACACACAACACGACGAGCAATTCCTCCTCGGACAAGTTCACAAAGCCGGCGGCAAATCTTTCTACGACGTCTGGACTTCCCATCGAATTCCAGGCTCTCCCATTCTTCCAGTGGCCTTTCGCGCATTGCACTACTCCATTGAGACTACGATCTCTTCCAACAACTCACTGGATGCCACCACCAGCGTGCGTTTGCGCGCGGAAACCGGAACGGAACGCGTTCTCGCTTTTCAGCTTTCCCGCGCTCTGACGATCGACAGCGTCACCGGCGAGCGCGGTGAATCCCTCCCCTTTTTTCAAAATGAAGGCATGAGCCTCCAGGAGCGCAGCGTGCGCGGTAACGACTATTTGGATGTCGTTCTTCCGCAAACTCCGGCAGGCCGTCAGGAATTCACGCTTCACTTTCATTACCGGGGCAACGTCATCCAGGACGCAGGAAACGGCGTGTTGTTTGTCGGCGCGAGAGAAAGCTGGTACCCACACCTTGGAGATAGCGCGGAATTTTCTTCCTACGACTTCCTCCTGCGCTGGCCGCGCAAGCTTCGTTTGATTGCCACCGGCTCCAAACTCGAAGAGCATGAGGAAGGAGAATTCCGTGTCGGGCGCTGGAAGACGGAGAAGCCCATGTCCGTTGCGGGCTTCAATCTCGGCGAATACGCCTCGGCCTCCGTTGCCTCCGGGGCTCATTCCATCGATGTCTACGCCAATCGTGAACTCGAGGAAGATCTGCGGAGGCGCCTGGCTTCACACGACGCAGATGCCCTCACTCTCTCTTCCAGGCGATTCGGTCCTGCCTCGACGGGACACTCGGTCGTGCCGCCTGCTCCCTCTCCCAGCCCGGCCGATGCGCTCAAACAACTTGGCAAAGAGATTGATTCCTCGATCGGTTTTTACGAGACATTCAGCGGCCCCTTTCCTTTCCATAACCTCAGCGTCTCGCAGATTCCCGGAACCTTCGGGCAGGGCTGGCCCGGCCTGCTCTACGTTTCCACCTATTCCTTCCTGCCTTCGGAAGCCCAGCAGCGCGCGGGGCTGAGCACCGCCAGCCAGGAGCACTTCACCGAGCTAGTGCCTTACCACGAAGTCGCGCATCAATGGTGGGGCAACGTCGTCGCATGGTCAAGCTATCGCGACCAATGGATTGACGAAGCCATCGCGAATTATCTCGCGTTGCTCTTCGCAGATACCAAAAAGAACCCGGACCACACACTGCACGTTTGGCTCGCGCGCTACCGCCAGCAGCTCGTTGGGAAATTGTCGGGCGCCACCGAGGCAGCGGGAGACATCGGCGCGCTCGCCCTCGGGTCACGCCTCAATTCTTCGAAGTCCCCCGCTGCTTATGAGGAGATTATCTACAGCAAAGGCTCCTGGATCATTCATATGTTGCGGGAAATGCTGCGCCAGCCCGGCCCCAGGAATCCCGATGCGCGATTCGCCGCTCTCCTGCAAACGCTGGTGACAAAGTACGCCTACCGCGCACTCTCCACTGATGACTTGCAACACGAAGTGGAAGCCGTCATGACGCCCGGCATGGACCTCGAAGGCGGGCGGTCCATGGAATGGTTCTTCGAAGAGTGGGTGCGCGGGACGGGGATTCCGCACTATCGCGTGGAATTCACGGCCCAACACACGGAAAAAGGGTATCTAATTCGCGGGAAGCTCTTTCAGACCGGTGTGCCGCGCTCGTTCGTCGCCAGCGTTCCGCTCTATGCCGGTGGCGCTGGACGCGGGGCGCTCCTCGGCACGGTCGTAGCGGCAGGGCCGGAAACATCGTTCCACTTCATGGCTCCGAATCAACCGCGCAAAATTGTCGTTGATCCCCAGATGACCGTGCTCTGCACCTCGGAATAATTGAACCTTCTATCCGCAGGGAGTGCGGCGGTTTATCCCGGCTCTTGTCGCGGCCCAGTGGCAGCTTTTGCGGTTCCCAGCCATTTTCAATTCTGATTTTCAGGCTGGATTCTCGAGCAAAAGAATGGCATCTACGGGCGGAGCTTACTTAAAACGATCGAGCAGCAATTGTTGTTCGAGGAGCGGGCTATCCAGATTGAGCTCCGCTTTTCCGCCCTCGCCGAAAATGTAAGCGAAACCCAAGGGATCGCCGGGGATTCCGCTGAGGAGACCGGCCTGAACCATCTCGCTCATGCGTGCCGGGCGGTGACCGTGGCGTTTCGCGTATTCATCGGCAAGCGCATTGAGCTGCTTGCAGTCTTCTTTCACTTTGAGCAACTGCAGATGCAGCAGCGCATTCTTTTTGACCGTAGGATCGGGCGTCGAATTGTAAATGTCCTGCCACAAAAACTTCGAGGTTGTGTAGGACTCCCCTTCCGCCGCAATCTTGGCGGCCATGATTTTCATCCACAGCTGGGCGTTTGGTTTCTTGCTCCCTTCCAGAAAAGCTTCCGCGGCCTTCGAGTAATCCTTCAAATCAAAATAGTAGACAAATCCCAGGTCTTCATAAAGGCGCCAATAATCCGGATTCGCTTGGATGCCGCGCTGGATCAGTTGCACCGCAAGGTCCGGCCTGCCAGCGCCAGCCGGGGCTTCCTGGCTGAGAAACATCGCGCCAAACCGGTAGGAAATCAGCAAATTCGGATCGAGCGTGGTTGTAATGTCCAGGAGCGGCCAGAGCAACTCCAGATTCGCCTGGCCTCGCACGTGTTTGTTTCCGTAGTATTGCACCACGCGTGTCCAGTAAATGTCCGCCAGCAGTGGCGCGTATTCCAGGCTCATCGCTTTCACGAGCTTTCCAGAGCGCAGCAGGACGTCGTCACGCTCCTGGCTTAACGATGCTCGCTGCGCATCAATGCCGTGCTGTAGCCGCCAGATGCCTGCAAATCCGAGCGGCAGCACCAGCAAGAGCACCCACGTGATGGTTTTCTCCGATTTCATTTCAAATTGCGCCGCGAAAACACGGCGGCCGCGGCAGTCAGAACGATCGTGCAATAAATCACCACGTACAGCGTATTTTGCAGGATCAATGCCCCGGGAATCGCTCGTCCGTGCGCGGCCATGGCCATAACATTGAAATTCTCAAAATTCGGAAGCAGATAGGAGAGCCATCTCGTGAAGGCGGCCATCGCGGGACTCATCACCTCAACTGGCAAATTCCGCAGCTCCTGCACGTATAAACCTACCATGTATAATCCCACGGTGAACAAAATTGCCAGTAGCGGCGTCGTGAAGCAGGAAAACAGCAGCGCCAGCGCGACGACCAGCGCCAGCTTCAACAGTATGAAATACACCGCCACCAGCACTGCGGCGTCGCCCCGCTCCAGCGAATGCTTCACGTAAAACATCACCAGCAGCAGCCCCAGCGCCATCGCTGCCGTGTTCACCGCCAGCGTCAGCACCAGCCCGCCGAATTTCCCGAGCAGGAATTCCCATCGCCGCACTGGCTTGGCCAGCAGAGCGTAGAGCGTGCGCTTGTCCATTTCCTTGGAGACCAGCGCGACGCCGATGAAAACGGAAATCAGCAGCCCGATCACCGAAATGGCGCTCAGTCCCAGGCTCACGATGACGGTCTGCTCGATGCCGATAGAAATCTGTCCCACGGCTACAGCCGCCGCCATCATCAGTAGCGCGAAAAACACCAGGTTGTAGAGCACGCGGTCGCGCACTGCTTCGCGAAAGGTATTCAACGCCACTACGCTCACGCGCCTCATTTCTCGCTCACGTCTACCGCCGATGCCTGCGCGCGGTCCGCCTCCACCAGGTTCATAAAAAATTCTTCCAGCGTCGCTTTCACCTGTGAAACGGAGAGGATGCGTGCCCCGGCTCCCCGCAGTTGCTCGATGGTCGCATACAGCTCTTCCTCAGCCACTTGCAGACGGTAACAGTCGCCCGCGCGGGTCGCCTTGGACAGTAGCGGCGCGTTGCTCGCCCCTCTCAACTCAAAAAGAATCTCCATCCCTTGCGTTTTCATGTCTACGAGGGTACCCGGCGCGCCCACCCCGCGAAGCTTTCCTCCGACAATTACGCCGACGCGGTCGCACAGCATCTCCGCGTCGGACAGGATGTGCGTGGAAAACATCACCGTCTTTCCATCCTCCTTCAACTCCAGGATAATGTCGCGCACCTCGCGCCTGCCGACTGGATCCAGCCCCGACATCGGCTCATCCAGAATCACTACTTTCGGATCGTGCAGAATCGCCTGTGCCAGACCAACGCGCTGCAGCATCCCCTTCGAGTATTTGCGAAGCTGTATTTTGCGTGCGGTTTCCAGCCCCACCTTCTTCAGCGTGCGCTTCACGCGTTCCTTCCGGTCAGCGGCGGTCAGGTCGTGAAACCGGGCGAAATAGTCGAGCATTTCCGCCGCGGTCAAATAGTCGTAGAAGTAGGGCTGCTCGGGCAGATAACCAATATCCCGATGCATTTCCACGTCGCTGATCGGCCTGCCGAGGATTCGCGCGTCTCCCGCCGTGGGGAAAATCAGCCTCATCAGGAGCTTGATGGTCGTCGATTTGCCGGCGCCATTCGGTCCGATGAAACCAAACACCTCGCCCCTCTCCACCTGCATGTTCAGCCCCTCGAGCGATGTTTTTTTCTTGAGGTGCAGAAACCCGAAGGGATATTCCTTGGTCAGATTTTCAATCTCAATCACTGGACCTGGCATGTATTCATTGTTGGCAACCTGGCGCGGACCGTCAATTGCTCCATGGAAGGATGTGCGCGGAGAGAAAATACAGAGACGGCAGCCGCTAAAATCATACCGTCCAAATCAGGAGTCGCCGCGCACGTGTCCGATTTGCACCAGCTCCGCTTGCGGGGTTGCCGGCGCCGTCACTGGCATCGGCTTCAGATTTTGAGGGTCGCGCCAGTTATCCAGTATCCCCACCTGTTGCACGCAAGAAACGGTGCATCGCGGCGCGCAAAATTTCTTGGTGGAATATTCCCGGTGGCGTATCTCTGGCGTGTACTGCGACAGCGGAATCCCCGGATACCCGCGCTGTTGCGAGCACCAGTGCACGAGTCCTCCCTCACAGATGTATAGGTACCGCGACCCCGAACGGCACCGCCAGTTGTGTTCCCGCCCGCGCGCCACGTTGTGCTGAAACTCGTTGAATCGCGAAAACGACCGCTTCCCGAGCGCCATGACTTCCTCAAAAATTCCCTGCTCGTGCGGCGCCAGCGGCTTTAATTGCCCATTGTTGTCGTGAATAATCCCTACGGTGCTGGTGAAGCCCAGCTCCACGGCCCGGTGCGCGATTTTCAGCGCATCGTCCGGATCTTTCACGCCGCTGCCCAGCACGGAGTTGATATTCACCTGAAACACGGCATACTGCGACAGCATCACCAGCCGGCCATCCAGTGTTTTCAAGCTTTTCTTGGAGACTTCGTCCGGCACCACGTTATCAATGCTGATCTGCAGATGCTCCAGCCCCGCTTCGTTCAACCGCTCAATGCGTTCCTTGTTCAGATAGAAGCCGTTGGTGATTAACCCGGCGATCATGCCCCGCCGCCGCATGTGCCGGATCACTTCATCCAAATCCGGGTGCATCAGCGGCTCTCCTCCGCTGATCGTAATGATCGACGTCCCCATGTCTGCCAGAATATCCAGCCGCTTCTTCATTTCTTCCAGCGGCACCGGCTTCGAGAAATCATCGAATTCGTTGCAGTAGGCACAGGCAAGATTGCACTGCCGCATGGGGATGATGTGCACGAGGATGGGGTGCTTCGTCGACACGAGCGCCTTTCCGATCATCTTCAGCTCGCGCGCACGCGTCCGCAGGAAACGCAGCCCTCTCCGCAGCCGTGTTTTCGCACTCGCCCGCACTACGTTTGTCTCTTCAGCCATGAAAGAAGCAGAATCCCCTGCCAAAAATTATACATGACCCCGCTCATCACCGCTGCTCTAATGCCTCATTCGTACCGTTGTCCACCGCAATTTCAACCACATATTCAAGATTCCCAAAAAAGCCCCTATCCAAGCCGTCCGTCAACTAACCATCGCTGCCCTTCCATCGTCATAACCTCCAACGGTCGGCCAAAACGAAGAGGTTGCCATGTGAGGTGCCGATGCAATCCTTGGCGTCTGATTTGCGCTATGCCGCCCGCGAACTACGAAAGCGGCCGGGCTTCACCCTGACCGCTGTCCTGTCCCTTGCTCTCGGGATCGGAGCCAGCAGCGCCGTCTTCAGCGTCATCTACGCAGTCCTGATTGACCCGTTCCCGTACCCAGGCTCTGATCGCATCGTGGAGCTTCGGCTGATCGACAAAGCCGGAAATGACCGGTTCACAGGCTTGACTGGCGCGCAGATGGATCAACTTCGCCAAGCCAAATCCCTCGAAAGCGTCGTCGGCATGGATTGGTGGAATCTGACCACCACGGACGGCGATCTCCCGGAAGACGTCCAATCCATACACATTTCCCCCGGCTCCCCCAACCACTGGGGCATTCCCGCTCTAAAGGGCCGCTGGTTGATTCCCTCGGATGCACCGCCGGGTGAAGAGCCGCAGCGCGTCGTAGTTCTCGGTTATCAGTTCTGGCAAAGATATTTCCTGGGCAATCCCGACATCGTTGGCCGCAAAATTCAGCTCGTTCACAAAACCTATGAGATCGTCGGAGTGATGCCGCCCCGGTTCAAATGGGGCGATGGAGAGATCTATCTCCCGCTGCGAGTCACGCAAGATCCGCACATCGATTTCGCCGCTTCGCTGAAGCTCCGCCCGGGAGTTACTGCCGCCCAAGCCAGCGCCGAACTCCAGCCCCTACTGGAAGAGTTCGCGAAACAATCCCCAGCGCGTTATCCGGAAAAATTCCGCGTCAGCCTGCGCAGTATTATCGACGTGTACGCGAAGCCTCTTGGACCAACCCTCTATCTCCTGCTCGGCGCCGTTACATCCCTGCTCTTGATCGGCTGCGGGAACGTATCCATCCTGCTCCTGGCCCGCGGAGCCGAACGCCAGCATGAGCTGGCCGTGCGCGCCGCCGTAGGAGCCGATCGCCTCCGCATCATCCGCCAGTTGCTTACCGAGTCGCTTGCCATCGCTACCACCGGAACTGTGGTCGGCTCTCTCCTGGCATGGATGAGTCTTTCCCTGCTCACCAAATTCCTGCCGGAGAATTCCTTCCCCGCCGAATCCGTCATCAAAATGAACGTGCCGGTCCTTCTCTTCAGCATCGGTCTGGCCGTCGCCACCGCCGTCGTCTTTGGCCTCTGGCCGGCCTTGCAACTCTCGCGGCCGGACATCGCCCGCCTGATGCAAAGCAGTGTGCGCCGCATGATGGGCAGTGCGCACGCCCGGCGTACCCACAGCGCCATGGTTGGCGCTCAGGTCGCACTCACGCTTCTTCTGCTCGCTGTGGCCACTGCCGCGGGCAAGGGTTTTCTCCGGCTCGTGAAGACCGATCTCGGCTACGACCCGGGGCATACGATGTCGGTCCCGATTCCCATACACGACAACACTCACGTTTCCTGGCAGGACCGTTCCGAATACTTCGAGCAGCTCCGCGCGAAGATCGCTGCGATGCCGGAAGTCGTTGCTGCCGGCATTTCAACCAACGCCACGCCCCCTTCGAATGGTTGGGATACCCGCATCGAAATCATGGGGAACAATGGCGAGAAGCCGGAGGCGCGCCTCAGCTTCATCAGTCCTGAATACTTTCCCGTCCTTCGCATTCCCTTGGCACAGGGCCGCATCTGGGATCAGGCCGAAACCATGGGCGGGGCTCCGCTCGCGGTGATCAACCAAACCATGGCGCGGCAGTATTGGCCGAACGGCAACGCCATCGGGCAGCAACTCCGCATTCCGAACCTCAAGGGTGAGCCTCCTTACTCGCCGGCTGCTCCGGGAAGCGACGGCTGGTTGCAAATCGTCGGCGTCGTCGCGGATGCGCGCAACGACGGCTTGCGAAACCCCACCAAGCCCTCCATCTATGTGCCTTATGCCCTGCGGCTGCGGATGTTCACCCAGATTCTGGTGCGCACTCGAGTCCCGCCGATGTCGATTTTGCGCAACATTCGCGCCCAGCTGGTTCAGGTTGACCCGGAACAGCAGGTGATGCACGTACGCGACCTGGACAGATGGATCACCGGGCTCCCGGAGTATGCCCAGCAGCGCCTTGTAGCCACGCTGTTCGGCATCTTCTCGATCCTCGCGCTGGCGCTCGCCGCCGTCGGGCTTTACAGCGTCGTGTCTTACGGTGTTGCGACCCGCACCAACGAATTCGGCATTCGCATGGCCCTAGGCGCGAAAGCGGCCGACGTATTTCGGATCGTGCTTACTTCGTCGGCGGTGAATGTAGGTGGTGGGCTAGCGGTAGGTCTTCTGCTCAGCATCGCTTTCGACAAGCTCGCCACGAAATGGGTGATGGAAAGCTCCCGCGACCCGCTCATCCTCGGTGGCGTAACACTCTTGCTTATCGTCGCCGCTGCACTGGCCTGTTTCGTCCCTGCCCGCCGCGCCGCTTCCGTCGATCCGATGGAAGCACTCCGCTATGAGTAACTCTTGGCTCTCAGAGAGCTGGTGTTCTGTAGCATTTCACAGCGTCTTAGGGTAAAGCACACTGCGTTCGGCAACTTCAAATCCCAGCGCTTCGTGCGCACGTTGCGACACTTGGTTATCGATCGCGGTATCTGAAGCCATCTCGATACATCCCTGGCTGCGCGCCCAATCCTCCGCAGCTCGCAGCAGCCATCGGCGTAAAAGCGCAGGCCGGCTTCCAGAAGTCCTGGCAAAGTCCCGCCCGCAATCGAGCCAACTAGTCCCGATCCGACGGCTGGGCGAATCTGACTTGGATGTGTGTCATCCAGCCATCCTAACCCTCTCGCTGCCAATTCGGGTCAGCCACTTGCCATCCCCAAGCATCCAAACCACTGAGTAGTAATCAGTTGATGAACAGCACGAACATGCTCTAATGGGTTTGTTAGGTTGGCACCATTCAAGGGTGCCTCTCCTTTATGGGCGCCCGACAAGCGGTTCTTCTAAGTCCTTCAAAATCAGTCTACCTGCCCTGATTACTCACTTATAAAAGAACGGCGGCAGGAAGTCCTTTGTTTGCCACTCTTTTGCACTCAGCAAGAGCTCTTTTCTTTTCATGCGATTCCGCACTCTTTGTCAAGGACACCCGGGGTGGGGGTAAGGGGACGCTTCGTCGACTGCACTGCGGCCCTCCAAATCTGTGGCTCACGCTTTCAGCGACCAGGCCTCTAACTCTTACCAATCGCGAGACACCAGCCACTTGCTGGTAGAATCTGGTCAGCAGCCATTCAAGGAGTCCCCCATGTCTGAAGCAGCCAAGCCAGCAGCCTCCACTCCAACCCGTACCGAGTCCGACTCCATGGGGAAGATCGAAGTCCCCGCCGACCGCTACTACGGCGCGCAAACCGCCCGCTCGCTCATCCACTTCGCCATCGGGAAGGACGTCATGCCGCCCGAGCTGATTCGCGCTTTCGGCATCCTCAAGAAAGCCGCCGCGCTCGTGAACCAGGATCTCGGCAAACTGCCTGCCGAAAAGTGCGCGCTCATCACGCATGCCGCCGATGAAGTCATCGCCGGAAAACTAAATGACCACTTCCCACTTCGCGTCTGGCAGACCGGCAGCGGCACGCAAACCAACATGAACGTCAACGAAGTCATTTCCAACCGCGCCATTGAAATCGCCGGTGGCGAAATGGGCAGCAAGAAGCCTATTCACCCCAACGACGACGTCAACATGTCGCAGTCTTCCAATGACACGTTTCCTGCCGCCATGCACATCGCCGCCGCCTCGGAAACGGTGCGCCGCCTCCTCCCCGCCGTGAAAAATCTTCGCGACGCGCTCGACGCCAAAGCCAAAGAGTTCGCGGACATCGTCAAAATCGGCCGCACCCATTTGCAGGACGCCACGCCACTCACTGTCGGCCAGGAATTTTCCGGCTATGTGAATCTTCTCGATCGTGACGGTGGACGAGTCGCCGTCGCTCTCGATGGCCTCTACGATCTCGCCATCGGCGGCACCGCCGTCGGCACTGGCCTCAACGCGCATCCCGAATTCGCTGGAAAAACCGCACGCAAGATTGCTGAACTCACCGGCCTTCCTTTCCGTTCCCATCCCAATAAATTCGCCGCGCTCTCCGCTCACGACGAAATCGTCTTCGCCTCTGGAGCATTGAAGACGCTTGCTGCTTCGCTCTTCAAAATCGCCAATGATATTCGCTGGCTCGCTTCCGGCCCGCGCTGCGGCCTCGGCGAACTCACGCTTCCTGAAAACGAGCCCGGGTCTTCGATTATGCCGGGCAAGGTAAATCCCACTCAGGCCGAAGCCCTCACCATGGTCGCCGTGCAGGTCATGGGCAATGACGCCGCCATCGGCTTCGCCGGCTCGCAAGGCAATTTCGAGCTGAACGTTTTCAAGCCCGTGATGATCTTCAATTACTTGCACTCCGTCGAACTCCTCACCGACGCCTGCAACAGTTTCGTCGAGCACTGCGTCCATGGCATCGAAGCCAATCGCGAGCAGATCGATCACTACGTCCGCAATTCCCTCATGCTCGTCACCGCGCTCGCCCCCAAGATCGGCTACGACCAGGCCGCACAGGTCGCCAAAGCTGCCCACAAGGCCCACATCAGCCTCCGCGAAGCCGCCCTCAATCTCGGCTACGTCACCGCCGAAGAGTTCGACACCCTCGTCAAGCCCGAGGACATGACCCACCCATGACGACCACGTTTCTTACCATCGCGAACGCCAAAGGATGTAAGTTCAGCATAATGGTTGTGTCTTTGCTGATTTTCCTAGTGGGTTTGCCACAAGAAGAGAAACAACCAGTTTTTTATATCAAGCATAAGGAGCCACCACTTCATTACCCCCCGCTTGCGCGACAAGTACAGATTCAAGGAACTGTCATCGTGAAACTAACAATTGCGACGGACGGAACAGTGCTTGCCGCTGAATCACCCGATGCCCACCCTCTCCTAAAGGACGACACAGAGAAGCTTCTAAAGAAGTGGACATGCGGGTGTGCGTTCTGCTCGTCGGCCACACCCTACGAGAAGACGATAAAATCCGTCTATCGTCTCGCAGGTGAAGAAATCTCTTACGACGATACCAGGGTAGTCATGGATTTGCCGCAAGAGGTCCTAATAACGGCTAGCCCCCGCGAGCGTGACCACTGCTTACCAAAAAAATCATCCCCTAGGGGAACTAAGTGACTTGCCGTTCGGTAGTGCTGGTTGCTGGAACCGTGTTCTTCGCGCCTTCACATTTCGCGCAGCAGGCGAGTTCGCCGGCGGCGTCCACACTGAAGCCGACGCCCAAGACTGTTGCCTGGCGTTACCACGCTGCGCAGACTCTGCGGCCTTGCACCTGAGCTGATGATGACACATTTCTTGCGCGACATTCTCCGCCAGCCGGATGAATTGCAGCGGACCATCGAATACTTGTGCCGGCCAAGACTCCCAGCTCTGCGTGCGGCGGCGGCTGCGATCCGCGATGCCCAGCATGTCTACTTGACGGGAATTGGCAGCAGTTGGCATGCCGCACTCAATGCTGGCGCCCTTTTTTACCAGAATGCTCGCCCTGTCTATATGCAGGACGCGGCGGAGCTGCTGCAATTTGCCACCTTTCCGAAGAACTCTGTCATCCTCATCCTTTCGCGCAGCGGCAAGAGTGTAGTAATCGTCCAATTGGCTGCGAAAGCGCGCGCGGCCGGCGCCACCGTCATCGGCATAACAAACGCGCCGGACGGGCCGCTCGTCAAAGAAGCCCACCCCGCCATTGTTCTTCCCATCGCGTTCGATCACGCCATTTCCGTCAACACCTATTCCACCTTGGCCGCGGCCACAGGAATCCTCGCGAGCCAAGTCGCCGGTTCGTTCGATTCCAAACTTATCTCAGTTCTTTCGCAGTCGATCGGGGACGCCGCGCGAGCCATTCCTCGCTGGCAGCAACAAATTGAAAATTCCGCGTGGCTTGCACCCGGCTCTGTGAGCTATTTTCTCGCTCGTGGCAGCAGTCTCGGCAGTTGCTATGAGGCCCGCCTCATGTGGGAAGAAGGCGTCAAATCGCCGGCGACGGCCATGGGCACAGGCGGTTTTCGGCATGGCCCGCAGGAAATCATCTCCAAGGATTTTCGTTTCGGCATGTGGATTGACGGCGCACGCATGCGCGAACAGGACCTGGCCGTCGCGCGGGATCTTCGCAAGCTCGACGCGAGTGTCATGCTCATCGGCCAAAATCTTCCGACCGACGCGGGCGATCTGGTGTTTCAACTTCCCGCGATTTCGCCGGACTGGCAATTCCTGATTGACATCATCCCGGCGCAACTCGTGGCCGAGCGCTTGTCGCGCCTTTCCGGAGCGGATTGCGATTCGTTTCGTCTCTGCTCCTTCATTGTCGAAGACGAATCCGGTCTCCTGCCCAAGCAGGCCAGTGGAGGAAAACCGTGATTGGTGCGGTTGACATTGGAGGAACCAAGATTGCCGTCGGCATGGTGAACGACGCGGGTAAGGTTTTGTCCAAGGTTGAAACTCCAACCGGGGCCGCTCGCGCTTACCCCGATGGTCTCTCGCACTTGGTTCGCATGCTGCGAGAGTCCGCGAAAATCGCCCACGTTGAACTTACCGGCATCGGCATCGGCTCGACGGGCTGGGTCTACCCGTTCACCGGCGAATTCGGCGACGTGGATTTTCTTCAGGGATGGAAAGGCTGCAATCCGGTAAAAGACTTGGCGCGAGAATTCAACATCCGCGTGGCTATGGAAAACGACGGCGACGCTGCGGCGCTGGGAGAAGCCGCCTGGGGCGCGGGAAAAGGTAAGTCGCGATTGATCTACGTGACGGTCGGTACGGGCATTGGCGGCGGAATTATTTTGGACGGGAAACTCTATCGCGGCGCGGACCGGTCGCATCCCGAAGTCGGCCACCACGTGATCGACGCTTCCGGCCCAATGTGTACTTGCGGATTCCGTGGATGCTGGGAAGCGCTGGCGACCGGCCCGGCAATGGCGGAATGGTTCCAAAGCAAAGCGCCGGCTGGCCGCCACACTGCGGGAGATCTCACCGCTAAGGATATCTTCCGGCTTGCGAAAGAAGGCGGTGCGTTGGCGCGCGAAGCCGTCACGCGCGAGGCGTACTACCTCGGGCTCGGCTTGGCGAACTTGATCAACTTGTTTGTGCCGGAGGTGATTGTTTTGGGCGGCGGCGTCATGAAGAGCGTGAGTCTTGACGAGCTCCGAAAGGTGATTTCCCAAGGCTGCCGGTTCGTGCCGTTTGAACAAACGGAACTCGCCCTGGCTTCTCTGGGAGAAGACGCCAACTTGATTGGCGCGGCCCGCGTCTGGCACCACCGCTTCGGGCAAGAAACCAACCAAGCTGTTTGACAGGTGAACAAAACAGGAGAACTACGGTCGATGACACGAAATCGCTACATGGTGAGTCTGGTTCTCCTCACGTTTTTCGTGATCTCTCTGTTGACCAATATCATCAACGCGATCGTGCCGGATATCATCAGCAGCTTTCGCGTGAGCCTGATGGCCGCCGGGTTTCTCGTGTTTGCGTTTTTCATCGCGTACGGCGTGATGTCCATTCCGGCGGGTTTCTTGGTGGAAAGATTCACCGAGAAACCGGTGATGATCGTTTCATTTCTTGCCGCGACTCTCGGCTCCCTCAGTTTCGCTCTTCTCCCTCGATACAATGTCGCGGTAGTGTCCCTTTTCGCGATTGGTGCGGGAATGGCCACTCTGCAGGTGGCTATCAATCCCCTGTTGCGCGTCGCCGGCGGCGAAGAGCATTACGCTTTTAATTCTGCACTCGCTCAACTGGTTTTCGGCAGCGCCTCGTTCATCAGCCCGCGTATCTACTCGTATCTGGTTTTGAACCTCACCAATTCTTCAAGCGACCAAAGTGCCTTATTGCGTATTCTGGGTAGACTCACTCCAGCGGAGCTACCTTGGGCCTCGATCTACTGGGTCTTTGCCGTCTGCGCGCTGCTGATGATGGTGGTTCTGGTCTTGTCCAGGTTTCCCGCTGTCCAGCACACCGCCGAAGAACGCGCCGGCTCGTTGGCCATGTACCGCAGCCTCATGCGCCAGCCCGTGGTTTGGCTGTATTTTGTCGCGATGTTTGCGTACACGGGCTGCGAACAGGGAACCGCGAACTGGATCTCGAATTTTCTCCACCAATATCACGGTTTCGATCCCCACACTACGGGAGCCGCGGCGGTCTCCTGGTTTTGGGGCTTGCTCACCCTGGGTTGCGTGATTGGCCTGTTGTTGCTGAAACTGTTCAATAGCGGCAAGCTGCTGGTTGGCGCGTGTGCCGGTGCGCTGCTCTGTCTGTCTGCCGCCTTGCTCGGCCCCGCCAAAGTTTCACTGATTGCGTTTCCTGCGATCGGCTTGTTTGCTTCGGTCATGTGGCCCATTGTAGTGTCGCTCGCGCTGAATTCCGTTGTGGAGTATCACGGTTCGTTCTCGGGAATTTTAGGCACCGGAATCATCGGCGCAGCCATCGTGCCGGTCATTATCGGGCGGATCGGCGACTTCGCGGGGCTGCGAACCGGGATGGCATTTCTCTATCTCACGTTTGGCGTCGTGATGAGCGTTGGGTTCTGGGCGAGGCCCTTGATCAACAATGCGACACTGAATCTGAAGAAGACACAAGCGGAAACTGCAGTCTGACGAACTTGATTTTTTCAACCGAGCAGAGGACGATTCGGCACGTTATCCGCCTGCGGATCACCGGGAGGCAACATGATTCGCCACAAAATCTCGATTGGGCTTGGCAGTCTGCTCGTTGGCTTGTTTCTTTTCTCTCAGCAAGCACATGCGCAGTCAACGCATACGCTGAAGCCGACGCCGAAGACGGTGGCGTGGGGATACTACGACGCGAAGACGCTGCCGGTGCTGCGCGTCAAATCCGGCGACACGGTGGAAATTCAGACGCTGATTACTTCGAGCCCGAAGCGGCTTGAAGATGCTGGCGTGCAGCCGGATCAGGTCGAGCAATCGCTGCGTGACATCACCGATCAGGTCAAGGAGAAGGGCCCCGGCGCGCACATCCTCACCGGACCCGTTTATGTCGAAAGTGCTGAAGTTGGCAACGTGCTAGAAGTAAGAATTCTCGGCGCGAAGCTCGCGATTCCGTACGCGTACAATGCGTTTGGACCAGGGCGCGGATTTCTGCCGGAAGATTTTCCCTATCCGAAAATGAAAATCATTCCGCTCGACGAAAACCGCATGATCGCGCGCTTCGCTCCCGGCATCGAAATTCCGTTGCATCCTTTTTTCGGCAGCATGGGCGTCGCGCCGCCGGAAACTTCCGGACGCCTCAGCAGCAATCCCCCATGGATTCAAGCGGGCAATCTGGACAACAAGGATCTCGTCGCGGGCACGACGCTCTACATTCCCGTCCATGCGCCCGGCGCGCTATTTGAAGTTGGCGACGGCCATGTTGGCCAGGGCGACGGCGAAGTGGACATCACCGCGCTCGAAACTTCGCTCATCGGCACATTTCAATTCATCGTGCGCAAGGACATGCACCTGCGCTGGCCCCGCGCCGAAACACCCACGCATTTCATCACCATGGGCCTCCACGAAGATTTGAACGAAGCTACCAAGCTCGCCGTCCGCGAAATGATCGATTTCCTGATGAACGAAAAACATCTCACGCGTGACGACGCCTACATGCTCTCGAGCGTCGCTGCCGACCTCCACATCACCGAACTCGTCGACGGCAACAAAGGCGTCCACATGATGATTCCCAAATCCATTTTCGTTAACTCCACCAACTGACCGATACGCCTCAAATCCGAGCAACGGTTGCGTGGAAAATCTGGATCGCCGTCCGGTTCATCGGATTTAGTATCGGTGGCTTTTTAACGGTGTGGATTTCCTGGCTATCGGTGCTGTTTGTCGTCGTGGCGGCGCCGCTCAGCTTCGCCGGTGCGCTCATGATGTTGTACGGAGGAGGACAGTGGGGACGCTGGGCCTACCTACTGCACCAGTTTCTGGGCCAATCAGTTCCGCGTGCTGATGACCGCCGCGGCCTACGTACTGATGCAGGAACTGCGGTTGCGTCTGGCTCGCACAGACTGCGCTCGGGCACAAGTCTCCACTCTTCGCGAGCGCTTCTTGAAACTCGGAGTTCGGGCGGTCGCTTCGGTACGGCGCGTCGCGCTGCATTTACCTCAGGCTTTCCCGTATCGCGATCGCTTTCATCGTCTGGCCTTGAGCTTGGGCGCTCAAACTGGCGGAGTTCTCCCGCAGTTCTGTCCAGGAAATTTTTACTCGTCACGCTCTGCTCAAGGTGTCTCTCTTCGCGCCAAAACCTGACTACGAACCTCGCTAACAGCCAATCTTCTTGTTCAAACAAATTCTCCCTTCGTCGCGTATCCTTATCGCAGTGAGAAACAATTCGTCGCGAAGTCAGCTTTCACGAATAATGTGGGCTAGGGCATTTGTGCGGGCCGCATTGAAGTTTGCTGTGGAAGCTCGATGGAGATAACATAGCGCCCCCAGCCGAATCACGCAGCAAAACCTGGAGGCATGGTGAGGTTTAGCAGAGCACTGGCAGCTTCTGCGTTGATCTGCGTCACGCCGTTTGGGCTGGGGGCGCAGACAGAACACATTCCCGAATGGTGCCGCGCGCTTCCGAGGCCGGAATACAAGTCGCTCGAGCGTGTGTTGGCCAGCGAGACGTGGTTCGAGGTCTACAAAGTCGCTCCCGGAGTTTTTGCCATCTACGAACCGCGTCAAGCGGAAGAAGTCATTTCCTATCTCATTGTCGGCCACAAGCAAGCCGTTCTCTTCGACACGGGGATGGGCGTCAGCGAGATTCGCAAGGTTACGTCCAAGTTGACGTCGCGTCCCGTTGTCGTTCTCAACTCGCACACCCACAACGATCACGTTGGCGGCAACTGGCAGTTTACTTTTGTCTACGGCATGGACGCTGAGTTCACGCGGGCGAATGCGAAAGGTTCGCGCGAAGAAGCGCAGGCGGAGATCACTCCCGACCTGCTTTGCGGCGAATTGCCCAAGGGATTCAATCCAAAAACGTACGCGACAAAACCCTGGAAAATCTCGCACTTCATGCACGACGGCTTCAAGGTCAATCTCGGCGGCCGTACGCTGGAAGTTCTTTCCACTCCCGGCCACACGCCGGATGCGATTTCTTTGCTGGATCGCGCGAATGGCCTTCTTTTCACCGGCGACACGTACTATCCCGCCCCCATCTGGCTGTTTCGTCCGGAAACCGATCTCGACGCCTACGTCGCCTCCGTGAAGCGCCTCGCCGCGCTTGCCTCGCAACTCAAGATTGTTCTCGGCGCGCACAATATTCCGGTGGCGCATCCGGACGTTCTTGTCAAGCTGGTCGCAGCCATCGAATCCGTGCGGGCGGGGAAAGTGCCACCTCAAAAAAAAGATGGCGAGAAATCTCTGTACACGATTGACGGCATCTCTTTTCTGCTGAACTCCGATGCGGCGGGAGTACGCTAAATTCAAAGAAAGATGGGAATGGGCCGCTTCTTTCCAAGACTTTTTTCTTCCGTCGTTGCCGTACTGCTGTTGCTTGTTCCTGCTTCGCGTCCGAGTCAAGAGCAACGAAAACCGAAAAAGAAAGAAAAGTCCGTTCGGAAAGAAATCCTGAATTTTGACGGCGGCATTCTCTTTGAAACGGACGGAAGCCTGTCCGATTTGACGTGCTTTCGACTGGCGGGCCGCGTCACCGCTCCCAATTTTTTCGACGAATTCAAACGCATCGATGACGAGTACGGGACACAATACCGGCGCGGGCAGGAAATTCTGACCGAGTTTCCCAAGGAACTCCACGTTTCGTTCGTCATTCTCGATATTCCCTGCTCCAGCCAGTTGCAGCAGTCCGGCCCACGCAAGTATCTCACGCAAGAGATGATGAAGACGCTTCGCTTCTCGTTTTACTGGAAGCGCGGCATCGAATTGCGGCACATCGAGAGTCTCAAACAAGTATCTGCGATGGCCGAACCCCTCGAGCCCTACAACACGGGGAGCAAGGAGGAATTGCCAAAACGCTACCGGTGGTTTCTAGAGTACACCGTTCCCAGTACAGGCGTGCCGCTGACAGACCGACTCGTGCTGATTGTTCACACGCCGGATGGACGAAAGGTCGCACGCGTCGCCGCAAGACTGTAGTCAGGACGCACGGGTGGCCAGTAGTTATGGATCGATCGCAGCCAAGTAGATTGAGATTCTTGCCAGGAGACTTACCCCATCGAGCTGACTTTTTCCGGCTCGATTTTGTATGTCACGCGCACTTCGCCTGGTTTTCGAAAAGGGTAAACTGGATTTCCCAGATATTTCTTTGAGAGTGTGTTGATATGATCGTCGGCGCCGTTTTCCGTGATTTCAACGACCTTGCCGCGGATCTCCAGATAGCGGTAAGGATTCTCAGGGTCCTGGATCGCAATCGAAACGCGAGGATCGCGCCGGATGTTCTTGTCTTTCACGCGGCCCTTCGCTGAATTGATGCGCACGAATTTTCCGTCGTAATCCACCCACACGGGTGTCACTTGCGGGCTTCCGTCCTTCATCAGCGTGCCTAAATTTCCGAACGCTCGCTTGTCCAACAAATCCGCGTATTTTTCTGGAATCACCTGGCTCATTTAGGCCTCCTCATGATATCAAGCGAAACTAATCTCCCGAATTTGCTGCCGCGCGATCAATGGTGCGCCGGTCAATGCCTGCACTTCCTCCGCCGTCCAACCGCGCGCGACTTCGCGCAAAAGCAATCCTTCCGGCTTCACATCGATCACCGCCAGATCCGTAACGATGGTATCCACGCATGCCAAACCAGTCAGAGGATAGGTGCACTTCTTCACGATTTTTGGCGCTCCGCCCTTCGTGGTGTGCTCCATGCACACGAGCAGCGTCTTGGCGCCTGCCGCGATATCCATCGCTCCTCCGATGCCGCCGGAGCCTTTCGCGCCGGGGATCTTCCAGTTCGAAAGATCGCCCTTCTCCGACACCTGGAACCCGCCGAGCACGGCGACGTCCAGATGCCCGCCACGCGACATCAGATGCGCGTCCGCTTGGTGAAAGAAAGAAGCTCCCGGAATCAGCGTCACGGGCACCTTCATCGCGTCCACCTGATCGAAATCTTCTTCGCCGGGTTTTGCGCGGCGTCCCATTCCCAGAATTCCATTTTCGCTGTGGAAATAAACGGTGATCTGTTTCGGCAAATGGTCCGCGATGAGATTGGGAATTCCCCAGCCTAGATTCACATACGCGCCATCCGGTAACTCGAGCGCGGCGCGCTGCGCGATTTGTTCCCTCGTCAATCGCGGCTTAGCCGGAATAACTCTTTCCGGAATGGCCTCACCCGGCATAACGAAGTCCTTTCGCTTGCACGATGCGATGAACGAAGATCGCCGGGGTCATCACGTGTTCCGGATCGATGGACCCCACGGGCACGATTTCTTCCACTTCTGCGATGGTCGTTTTCGCGGCCATGGCCATTATGGGATTGAAATTTCTTGCCGCCAGCCGATAGATCAGATTTCCCAAATCATCGGCCTGGTGCGCCTTGATCAAGGCATAGTCCGCATGAATCGGCAATTCCAGAATGCAGCGCTTGCCTTCAAGGAAGCGCTCTTCTTTTCCTTCGGCAACTTCGGTGCCCACGCCTACGGTGGTGTAGAAACCTTGCAGACCAGCACCAGCGGCACGCATCCGCTCGCACAGGATTCCCTGCGGTACGAGTTCCAAAGTCACTTCCCTCGCCGCGAAGCGGTCCTGAAAATAATTGGCGTGCGGTCCGGGAAAAGAGGCAATCACATGCTTGATCTGATTGTTCTTGAACATCAGCCCAAGCTCGCCTTCGCGCGTCCCGCAATTGTTGCTGATCGCGGTGATGTTCTTGGTGCCTTTCCGCGCCAGCGCGTGAATCAAGTTATTCGGAAAGCCCGCGCCTCCGAATCCCCCGAACATGATTTCTGCGCCATCGGGAATATCCGCCACGGCCTCGTCGAGGCTCGCATAAAGTTTTTTCTTCATCGCGCGCTCATCGCTCCCGCTCGCAGGTTTGGCAGGAACTTCGCCGCTATGCCGCTGGCGTGCAGCCAACGTCCTGTTTCCGTTCCGTTCAAATCGTGCTCCAGCAGGGCCCGCAAATCCCCTTCGTCGTCCACATCCATCTCCAGCCGGGCATTGCGGCGCGTCATCACCTGGGCATGGGCTTTTTCGGCCTCGGCAAGATGCTTGGCAAAACTTGCGGTCCCAAAATGTGAGGGAAACAACGTGGGGGGGGTCCGCAGGATGGCGTTCGTGCCGGTCCCATGGCGCGACGGCACAATGACTAAAGCCGGGGCCTGACATTTCACGGTCAAGAGTTCATCGATGTCGCTCGATTGGATCAATGGGAGATCGAGCGGCAAGCGCAGCAGCCCGCTGACGCCCCTTCGTTCGCAGACCCTCGAAGCGGCATCCACGGAATGACTCTCGCAAATTTGCTGTTTTTCCCGCAGAATCTCCCATCGATTTTCCTCAGCCAAACACAGGACGGGCGCGTAATTCGTGACGACAAAAATCTTTTCCGCGCAGCGCACGCCTCGTACTGCGCGAATGGTGTCCGCAAGCATGGCCCTGGCCAGCGCAAACCTCTCCTCTGGTGTCAGGACGCCTATCAACCTCTTCTTCGCATTGTTCAGGTCCTTAACCGGTAAGAGGAGTGCGCGCATGGGAATCGCTCAGTAGGCGCCTTCGCTGTATGTCACGTGCTTCTCCGCACGAACCATCGGGAGTTGTGCCGCCGCTGTCTGCAGGTCCTGCTCGGGATCATCAAAGATGCGCCGAATTTTGTAGGTCGTCGTGCGTTCTGCTGGGACTCGCCCAATCGATCGAATCCTGGCGCGAAATTCCTCCGGCGACACATACTCGCCGAAAGTTGCGCCGGCGGCCTTGGAAATACTCTCTTCCATGAGCGTGCCGCTGAAATCGTTTGCGCCCGCCTGCAAACACGCGAGCGACATTTCGAATCCCAATTTCACCCAGGATACCTGCAAATTCTGGATGGCTCGGTGCAGCAGCACTCGCGCCAGCGCGTGCACGCGCAGGTGCTCCTCGCGTTTTGCTCCGGGCCGCGCCCCACCATGATGATAGAGGCGCGTGTTCTCATGGATGAATCCCAGCGGCACGAACTCCGTAAATCCACCAGTGCGTTTTTGGATTGTGCGCAACAATAGTATGTGCCGCACCCAATCCGCCGGATCTTCCACGTGCCCGTACATCATGGTTGATGTCGTGGGGATGCCCAGCTCGTGCGCGGCGGTGATGATCTCTACCCACCGCCTGGCCGGCAGTTTGTTCGGGCTCAGTTCCTTCCGCACGCGATCATCCAGAATCTCCGCCGCCGTGCCGGGAATGCTTCCCAGTCCCTCGTCCTTCATCATTTGCAGGTAGTCGCGCAATGCCATTCCTGTTTTCAACACACCGTAGTCAATTTCCATGGGTGAGAACGCGTGCACGTGCATCCCTGGAATCGCATACTTGATTGCTCGCAGCAGATCCCGGTAGAAAAATCCGTCAAGGTCGCGCGGCAACCCGCCCTGAACGCAGACTTCAGTAGCGCCGCGATCCCAGGCCTCGCACGCGCGGCGAACCACTTCCTCGAAAGAGAGAGAATACGCGTCGGCGGCTCCGGGCCCTCGTCCGAAGCCGCAAAAACTGCAACCTACAAAGCACACATTCGTGAAGTTGATGTTTCGATTCACGACGTAAGTGATCACGCCTCCGGCGGCCTCTCGCCGCAACTGGTCCGCAACGGCCACCAGCGCATCCAGTGCCGAACCTTCTGCAGTCGCCAGGAGCAACCCCTGTTCGAACGTCAGCTCTGCGCCGGACCTGGCGGCGTGGAAAATCTCGCGAACTTCCGGCGGACAGGCTTCGAGCGCCGTCAAATCACTTCCGTTCATCGTGGTCGTCGCCATTTCCTGTGTATCCTACCAGAGGAAACCACTCGCGGAGCTACATCCGCCGACCCTTCCGTTTCCCCAGCAGCTCTTGTGAAAATGCCCGACATTCGCACGCTTCTGCGATTTCAACAGTGGGTGCTCGCTTACCATAATAGGAAAATAGACGCCTTCCCGCCATTCTCTTCCCGCCCAGGGTCGGGCGCGTCGGGACGAAGCCATGCAGGGCCGCCTTCATCGGCACCGAATGACGCGCCGCTGGCCGCTCCGGCCCTCATCCATTAACATACTCACAGAGCCATGAAACACAGAACTCTACTGATCATCATTGTCGCTGTAGCGCTTTTAGGCTTCGCTGTCGGTATGGTCTCCTCTTTCTTGCATGATGGCCTCAGTTCTCGCGCCACGCCCACTAAATTCGAAATCATGGTCGCTCGCAACGCGCGTCATCTCGCGATCCCTTCGAATGCGCGGCTGGCCCAGAATCCTCTGCTCGTCTCGCCGGAGGACTTGCGCGATGCGCGTCTGCATTTCGCGGATCATTGCGCCATCTGCCACGGCAACGACGGCGGCGGGCAGACCATGATTGGCGGTGGCCTCTACCCCAAGCCACCGGATCTGCGTTTGCCGGAAACGCAAAACCTCACCGACGGCGAGCTGTTCTGGATCATCGAGAACGGGGTGCGCTTTACAGGAATGCCGGCATTTTCCAATAGCGGCGGGCACGGAGGCATGCTGGAGAGTTGGAAGTTGGTTCACTTCATCCGCCACGTTCCACATCTAACCGCCGCGGAACGCATCGAAATGGAGCGCTATAATCCCAAAGGCCCGGACGAGCGGGCGGAAGAACAGCAGGAAAATGATTTTTTGAATGGAGCAACACCTCGACGGAAACCGGAATCACAAGATCATCACCAGGAATGAGGCTGGATCACGCCAGCCTCTAAATTTCAAGGGGAGACGCTCATGAAACTTCGCTTATCATTGCTTGCGCTATTGTTCGCACTCGTTACGTGCACGGCCTTCGCTCACGGTAATAAGGTTCACGTCAGAGGCACGGTCGAAAAAATCAACGCCGATTCCGTGGTTGTAAAAACGGCGGACGGGAAATCCGTGGAGGTGAAATTCGCCACTTCGACCGTCTTTTTATCGAGATCCAACAATGCGGACAAACCAGCCAAGGTGGGCGACCTCGCCACCGGTTACCTCGTCGTCATCCACGCCACACCCAAGGACAACGCGCTGGAAGCCGAGGAAATCAAATTCTCGGTCCCGGCCGCGGCCAAACCTGCGGTGCCGGCCCCGCCAAAACCGAAGTCTTGAAAAATTTCGCTGCTCTTAAGTTTTCCTTTACTCCACCAGATGGCACGAGTGCGTTTTCAACACTAGCCAAACGCGAAGGCCCGCCGTTAGCTCCAGTGCGCGCACTGCCCCGGGGGTAATGTGCACAATAAACGCGACGCCACAATCCACACGCGCAATGGCCATCATCCCGCGCTGCTCCAGTGAAACGATGCGCCCTTCCATCACGTTTCGCGCGCTCAATCGATGCGGCCGCTCCGTCGCCAGTAAAATATCTCCGGCGCGGACAGCTACCCGCACACGGCTCCCGACCGCCACATAGCCAAGCGGCACCTCGATCTCGCAAGTGCTCTCCTCTAGCCTCACGCGCATCACGCCATCCCCCTCGCGCAGATCGAGCACTGTAGCGCTCAGCAGATTCTCGAATCCCGCCGCTTGCGCCAATTTTGTCCGGCGCGGCGCGTCCAATACATCCATCGGTGCACCGGCGCTTCGGACGCGTCCGTTGTCGAGCGCGATCACGCGCTCGCCCAGCGCATCTACCTCTTCGCGGCTATGCGTCACGTACAGAATGGGGATCCCCTTCGCCGCATTCCACGCGCGTAAATCATCCACAATCGCCGCTTTCAGCTCTGCATCCAATCCCGTCAGCGGCTCGTCGAGCAGCAGCACCCTCGGCTCACTCACCAGTGATCTCGCCAGCGCGATTCTCTGCTTCTCGCCCCCGGAAATCCCGCCGGGCCTCTGTTTCCGCAATTTCTCGACACGAAAAGCTTTGAGAATTGCTTCTACTTTCTCCCGCCTTTCTTTCTCCTGAAAATCTTTCAATCCGTAGGCAACGTTTTCTTCCGCGCTCAGATGCGGAAATAGTGCCAGGGTCTGAAAAACGTAGGCGGTTCGCCGCTTCGGCGCGGGAACATGGATTCCGCGCGCGGAATCGAACAGAACTTCGCCGTCGACCGTGATTTGTCCCTCGTCCGGGCGGGCCAGTCCCGCGATGCAATCCAGCAGAGTGGACTTGCCTGCCCCGGAAGGTCCGAACAAAATGGTGACGCCGGGAGAAACTTCGATGGAAACGTCAAGGGCAAATGAGGAGGGCCCCGCGCTGTGCCGTCCTTTGCGGATTCGAGCGGTGAGCATCGTGGCGTTTACTTCGCAGCCCACGGGGTCCACACGCGGCGATTGACCGCATACACGGCGGACAACACGGCAAAGGAAATCGCCAGTAGCAACAGCGCCATGCGGTTTGCCGCGCCGTATTCCAAGGACTGCACGTGATCGTAAATGTCGACCGAAACCGTTCGCGTGACGCCCGCCAAATTCCCGCCCACCATCAAAACCACGCCAAACTCTCCCAGGGTGTGTGCGAAACTCAGTACCGCGGCCGCCACCACTCCGGGCAGAGACAACGGCAGGATCACGCGCCAAAATGTGCGCAGGCCGCCCGCGCCCAGCACTGCGGACGCGTCCAGCAGTTTTCGATCGACTCCCTCAAAGGAAGCGACCAGCGGCTGCACTGCAAACGGAAAACTATACAGCACCGACGCGAGAATTAGTCCGCTGAACGTGAAAGCCAGCCCGTGCCCGAAGAGCGCGATCCACAGTTTTCCCAGCGGCCCGCGCGGCCCCATCGCTATGAGCGCGTAAAATCCAAGCACCGTCGGTGGCAGCACCAATGGCAGCGCCACCATCGATTCGAGCAGGAACTTGCCGCGCCAGTTCGAATAAGCCAGCCAGTACGCCACCGGCGTTCCGATCACGAGCAATATTACCGCCACGCACGCCGCCAACTTCATCGACAACCACAACGCTTCCATTGGCTATCCTTTTTTCTACTCTCTCTCTCTCTCTGCGTTACCTCCGCGCGGTCAGCTTCTCCCCATCTTTTCCGGAAAAGCAAAACCATACTTCGCCAGTATGTCGCGTCCCGTCGCACTCTTCACAAATTCCAGAAACGCTCGCGCCGCGTCCTTATTCTTCGCGTTCTGCAAAATGATCGCTCCTTGTTCCAGCGCCGGATGCATCTCCGCCGGAATTTCCCATCGTTTTCCATCTCGCATCGCCTGCGAAACCGCCAGAGACAACGCCACAATCCCCGCTTGCGCATTTCCCGACTGCACAAACTGTGCCGCTTGCGAAATGTTTTCTCCATACACCAGCTTGGCCTTGACGGATTCGTAGATTCCTGCCTTTTGCAACGCAGCTACCGCCGCGCGTCCGTAGGGCGCATGCTCCGGATTCGCGATCGCAATCTTCTCGACGCTTCGATCCAGGAGGGTTTTCCAGCCCTGTTTGCCAACGTCCACCTTCGCATCCGCGGGCGTCCAAATCACGATTCGCCCTACGGCGAATTCGTATAGCGTCCCCGGCTCGGCGAGTCCCACGGCCTCCAGTTTTTTCGGATACGCAATGTCCGCGGAAAAGAACAGATCGAAAGGAGCTCCGTTCTGCATTTGCGAGAAAAAATTCCCGCTCGATCCGTAAGTCACGTTCACTTTCGTTCCTGACTCCTTCTTAAACTCTTCGGACAACTCTCTCATAGCAAACTTCAGATCCGCTGCGGCCGCTATTCGGATTTCTTGCCCCTGCGCGCGGACCACGGCTGGGAACAGCACCGCGGCGCTGCCCAGAGCTACTATTGGGGCGAAGTACTTCATAAGAACCTTCTCTTAGGCCGTGCGAGCGAACGGTAATTTCGCAATGGAGATCCTTCAGGGAACCTCGTTGGTTCGCTTTAGGATGACAACCTCGCCTTGATGTCAGCCAAACCGTCATACCCGAAGGATCATTACTTCGGTCGACTTAATCAGCGCCGCAGCCCGCTCCCCGGGCTTCAGGCGCAGCTCCTTGGCCGCATCCGCCGTGATGATCGACGTAATATGCTGCTCTCCGATCGCCATCGTCACCTGCGCCAGCAACCCGCTGAATTTGATCGCCATCACGCGCCCAATCAGCTGGTTTCGCCCACTGATTTTCCGGAAATTTCCCCGCCGCGCTTCGAAGTCCCCACGGTCCAGCTTCTTCGGAAACAGGCGATCGATCTCGCTCTCCGGCACACGGTGATGCCCGCCCGGCGTCTTCATCGATTTGATCTTTCCGTGGTAAATCCACTGCTTCAGGGTGGGATAACTGATGCCCAAAATGTTCGCTGCTTCCCGCGGCGCCAATAGCTTCTGCACGATCGACCTCCTACAAATCCACAGAATACCGCGCTAAGTACCGTCATAGCAATACGTTTATATACGATTAGAACTTCCTCGTCCATGTTCTAGCCTGGGGAGGGAGTGGTGGTGCGCCGGGGCCGTAACACTTCCATTACATTCGACCAATGGCCATAAGACAAACGCGTACAATACTCCCAAGCATAGATCGAGGCTGTAGGTTGTTACGATCCACGAGCGTTCATCTTGGACAAGCTGACCAACGAGGAGGTATCGAAAGCGGTTGAACTTTTCTGGACCACGTTTCTTGCTAAGTCCGAAGACCTCCTGAATTCCTACTATGCGCCGGGAAGTACCGTCTTCCAGATCTCCATGGGCCGCTCTGAACCAGGCCGCTTGGGCGCGATGCGCCGCTCCAGAGAATACTTCCGTCCAGACACACGCATGGAATTAAAGCTCGGCCCTATTGATGTCGTGCTGATCGGCTCCGATGCCGGCATTGCGAGCTACACGTTTCATTTTCAGGCCACCGGCCGTGATGTCGGCGGCGGAAAGCGTGTTGAGGAAAAGCTCGATCTTGTCCGCGCCACTCACATCTTTCAAAGAGACGCCCAAGGCAGGCTGCGCATTCTTCACGAACACTTTTCCGTCCCCGTCGCGTGAGCGCGTAAGTTGATTCGGTGGGCTCTGGTGAGACAGGCATCCTAGTTACGGAGCGGTTTGCCAGTTTTCAGGGTGTGAGCGATGCGTTCCTGCGTTTTCTTTTCTCCGCAGAGAGAGACGAAGGCTTCGCGCTCCAGATCAAGAACGTATTGTTCGCTCACTAGCTGAGGCGACGTCAGAGCACCGCCGGCCAAAATGTTCGCGAGCTTGCGACCGACATGTGCGTCGTACTCGGAGGCATATCCGCCGCGGAGCATCATGTGGATCGCGAGCTTCGCGCCGGCAAGAAATTGTTCGCCGAGCACTTTGATCTGTGTCGTCTGCGCGCCTTCCTGCCAGGTTGGCGCTAGAGGCTTGTAGCCGCCGCGCACCAGTGACAGCGCGGCTTCTTTCGCATCCGCAACCAGCCGGTCGCGGTTCATGGAGACGCCATCTTCGCGGCGCAAATACCCCAGGTCGCGGCATTCCTCCGCGCTTGTGCCGACCTTGGCCATGGCAATCGCTTCAAAGATAGGCTTCAGAGCATGGAAAAGATCGAGGTCGGATTCCGGAGAAGAGGACAGGCTGAAGCCTGTCCCACCGGCGTGCTCATTCGCGCGAACCAGCATTTCCTTCGTGCCGCCACCGCCCGGAATCAGCCCCACTCCCGTTTCCACCAGGCCGAGGTATGCTTCCGCGGCCGCTTGGATTTTCGCCGCGTGCAGGCTCACTTCGCATCCGCCGCCGAGCGCCATCCCCTGCGGCGCCGCCACCACCGGCTTTGGCGCGTATTTGATCGCCAGGTTGATGTTCTGGAATTGCTTGACCGCCATGTGCAATTCGTCCCACTCCTGCTCCTGCGCTCCCACTAGAACCAGCATCAAGTTTGCGCCAACGGAAAAATTCACCGCTTGGTTGCCGATGACCATGGCATCAAAATCCGTCTCCAGCCGTTTCAAGCCCTTGTGCAGCATGGCGATCAAGTCCGCGCCGATAGCGTTCATCTTGGCGTGAAATTCGCAGCACACCACGCCGTCGCCGAGATCGATCAGGCTGGCCCCGGAATTGTGCTCAACTTCGCGGCCTGCCTCTTTCAGCGATTTCAGAATGATGACGCCCTTCGGCTCTTCGACTTTTTTCGCTCCGCCGGTGGCAATATCGAAAACCGTCGTCGTGCCTTTCTCCGATTCGTAGAATCCTTTCCGCCCGCTCGCCAGGACTTTCTCGATGACCGCCGGCAGCGCGCGCCCTTCTTTCTGCACCTGTCCCGCGAACGCCTTCACGCCAATGGCATCCATGATTTCGAACGGTCCGAGTTCCCAGCCAAAGCCCCAGCGCATCGCGCGATCAACGTCCACAACGCTGTCCGAAATTTCCAGCACGCGGCGCGCCGCGTACAAACACGTCTCGGAAAGGCCGCCCCACAAGAACTCTTGCGCTTTGTCACCCTTCTGCCCTTCGAGCACGGGCCCGACCAGTGCGCACAACCGCTCACGCGTGTCCTCAATTGCTTTGGCCATTTCAAGCGAGGCGAATCTCGCCTTCTGCCGCGTGCGATACTCCATGGTGTGCACATCGAGCGTCAGAATCTCTTTCTCACCTTGGCCCGTCAGCTTCTTGTAAAAACCCTGACCGGTCTTGTCGCCGAGCCAGCCGCGCTTGGCCATCTCTCCCACCAGCGTCGGCACTTTGTAGATTTCCCGCGACTCGTCATTGGGCGCCGTCTCGTAAATGTTCTTCACCACGTGTAGCAGCACATCGAGGCCCACGATATCCGCTGTTCGAAACGTCGCCGACTTCGGCCAGCCCACCGCTGGCCCCGTACACGCGTCCACTTCTTCCACCGTCATTCCGAGCGTGCCCATCAGTCGCAGCGCATTGAGCATCGAAAAAGTTCCGATCCGGTTGGCGATGAAGTTCGGCGTATCTTTTGCCACCACGACGCCCTTGCCCAATCGCCGGTCGCAAAACTCGCTCAACGACTCCACCACGTCCTTCGAAGTCTTCGGTCCGGGGATCACTTCCACCAATTTCAGATACCGCGGCGGATTGAAGAAATGCGTCCCCGCCCAGTGCTGTTGAAATTCTTCGCTCATACCCTCCGCGATCAAGCGCACGGGCAAGCCGGAGGTGTTCGTGGTTACCATGGCTCCGGGCTTGCGAAACTGTGCGACGCGGGCCAACAACTTTCTTTTTATTTCCAGATTCTCTGCGACTACCTCGATAATCCAGTCCGCCTCCGCGCAACGCCCCAAGTCATCCTCGAAATTTCCAATCGCGATTTTTTCCGCGAGCGCGGCGGTAAAAAATGTCGCCGGCTTCGATTTCTTCGCCGCGTCCAATCCAGCGCGTACAATTTTGTTGCGCTCACCCGAAGGCGCATCCACGGGCAAGTTCGGCGGCACGATATCCAGCAAAATGCACGGCAGTCCGGCATTCGCCAAATGCGCAGCGATCCGCGAGCCCATCGTACCCGCTCCCAACACCACTGCCTTTTCGATGCGAGGTTTCATGGCACGCCTTTTTGCTGGATTTATACGGCCACCTTAGTTTGAATGGACAGGTTACAAAACCGGCATGCACGGGTCAAACGACAGGTCGATCCGCGGCGATAGGGCTAAACTAGAGAAATGACAGAAGAAAACAAAGCCACCGGGCCGTTCGGCTGGCTTCGGGGCGCAAAGGACAAGTTCCGCGCCTTCGCGTACGGCGAGCAAAATGAATCCCAGGAGCGCCCGCGCGTGGGCTTGGCTCTTGCGGGCGGCTTTGCGCGCGGTATTGCGCACCTCGGTGTCCTCCGCGTTTTGCGCGAAGCTGGAATTCCCATCGATTGCGTGGCCGGTACCAGCGTCGGCGCCCTGATCGCGGTGGGCTACTGCGCAGGAGCATCGCTGGAAGAAATGGCCAAGGTTGGAGCAAGCACGAGCTTCACGGATTTCGGGCGCTGGACGCCGTCCTGGCTGGGACTGGCCACCAACCAGCGCATGGAAAAATATCTCGGGCGTTTTACTCCTGTAAAAACGTTCGAGGAACTACAGACGCCGCTGGCCATAGCCACCACGGACATCTCCGCAGGTGTTTCCGTCTACTACTCCCACGGGCCCATCGCGCCGCCGCTGCGCGCTTCCTGCGCTTATCCCGGCCTTTTTGTGCCCATTCAATTTGAGGGACGGACCCTGGTCGACGGATTCATCACCGCACCTGTGCCAGTCGAGGGCGTTTTGCTTCTTGGCGCGGACGTGGTCATCGCCGTTTACCTGGAAGCGGGCAACATCGAAGAGCCCCGCACGTTCACGGACGTCCTCAGCCGGTCCTTCAACATCATCCAGCGGCATGGCGATCTTGCGTGGCGCACGCAGGCGGACATCATTATCGAACCCGACGTAAAGCTTTTTGGGTGGGACGATTTCAGCAAAACCCCGGAGATGATTTCAGCCGGTGAAGCGGCGGCGCTGGCGGCGTTGCCGGAAATTCGCGCCGCGCTGCGTGGCGAAAAGCGGGATTCCGCAGCCTAGAGCCGTTCTTGGCTGTAAGCAGTCCTCACACGAAGAAGTTCCCAGAGTCTATTCGCGAGTGGCCTGTACTACTGCGGGCTGGCCTTCGCCTTTGCCGCGCTGGGTGAGCCAGGCAGCGAGGCCTTCAGCGAAGCGTTCGGGAGTGAGGCGGAAACTGGCTTCGACCTTGCCATCAGCGACGGGAAGCGTGTCGTCAAAGTCCGCGGAGTTGGTGAAGTTGCGCATGCAGAATTGATCGAGCCAATCGAGCGGACAGGCGCGGGTTTCGCCACGGATGACAACGTTCACGGTGAATTTTTGTGCGTACACGGGTTAAAAGCAGGCGGCAAGCCCGCCCCTGCAGTTTAGGATAAAACGGGCCCGGTGGCCGGCTACGACGCACGCGGACGCTTGACAGAGTGGGCCAGCCCGACGGCTTCGAGCATCCAGATGAAATACCAGCCGATGTCGGTCTGATACCAGCGAAGGCCGAGGCGCGCGGAGCCGGCGTGCGTGTGATGGTTCTGGTGCCAGTTCTCGCCCCAGGCGGTCAATTGGAAGGGGCCGAGCCACCAGACATTCATGCTGGAGTCGCCTTCTTCGACATGGTTGAGATGCGTGAGGCTGTTCACCAGGCACTGCATGTGCAGCGAGTAGACAAGGCGCATAGCGCCCATCCAGAAGAAGCCCATCCAACCGAAGCCGAGAATCAGGCCGATGCAGATCGAGAAGACAATGACGGGTGTTTCGGCCCAACCCCAGATCTTGTAGACGCCGCCGGTGAGTTCAGGTGCCCAGCGCTTCTTGTCGGCGGGCTGGGTTTGATACAGCCAGCGAAGATGGGCCCACCAAAAGCCGCCCTGCTTGGGACTGGAGATGTCCTCGGGCGTGTCGGTCACGGAATGGTGGAGGCGATGATACGCGACCCAGCTCGCGGGATGGCCGGAGCCGTTGAAGACTGCCCAGAAGATCAAGAATTGCTCGATGAACCGGTTGGTCCTGAGGGTCTTGTGGGCGAGCATGCGGTGGTAGCAGACGGTGGTGCCGAGACCCCCAAACGCAATACTGAGCAGAGTCATGCCGACAACCTTGAGGCTTGGCACGGGGAATAGGACCAAACCGATGACCGCAAGAACATGAATAAGGACGAGATAAGTAAAAACGCCTTCTTTGCCGTGGACGGGCTTCCAGAAGGGCCGGTCCCAGGGGCGCTCTCGTTGCGTTACGGTTAATTCCATGTGCTCTCCGGCGATCTGCTTTGTTGAATGTGCGAATGCCTGGTGTGCAGAACGTGATAGGCATTCATAACAATACCATTTTCCGACGTGGTGCGCCGCAAGGCTGTTCAAAAATGAACACAAAAAGTGAACAGCCAGTAGCTCCGGCGTTTAGGCCTGAAGTTTTACCCTTGTCGCCTACGAATTGACTCCTGGGCGTGTACCCACTAAAGTTACTGCTCTTCACGCAAGCAGTTACGCGCAAGGGAGGGCACAGAGTGATTGTACGGGTGTTCGAAGATAAGATCTCTCTCAGCGGCGCTGCTGCCGAACAGGCCGCGACTGCCGTGCGCCGTGCCATCCTCGATCACGGACGAGCGCGTATCGTCGTCGCAACGGGAACGTCGCAGCTGGATTTTCTGGATGCCCTGACCAGAGCAGAAAACATCGACTGGCAACGAGTCGAGATGTTTCACCTCGATGAATACGTCGGACTGCCCATCACTCACCCGGCCAGTTTTCGCAAGTACCTTCTTGAGCGGTTGATTCATAAGGCCGGGATCGCGCAGTATCACTTGCTTGACGGCAATGGTGATCCACACGAAGTGGTGCGTCGCATCGGCGAGATCCTGAGGTCGGCCCCGGTGGATATCGCTTTTGCCGGCATTGGCGAGAATGGCCATCTCGCCTTTAACGACCCCCCAGCCGATTTCCAGACGGAAGAGCCTTATCTCGTCGTCAACCTTGATGAAGCCTGCCGTCGTCAACAGGTAGGAGAGGCCTGGTTTGGGAAACTTTCGGAAGTTCCCCGGCAGGCCATCTCCATGTCCGTGCGCCAGATTCTGAAGGCGAAGGAGATCATTGCCGTCGTACCGGATGCGCGAAAAGCGCAGGCGGTCAAGATGTGTATCGAGGGAGAAATCAGTCCGATGGCACCGGCTTCCATGTTGCGCACCCATCCGGCCACAACACTTTATCTCGACAGGACATCTGCCAGTTTGCTCAGCCCGGCAACGCTCGCTGCGCTTGCTGCCAACTGATCATTCATGATCGCAATGGCTTCCATCAGCGCTTATGGCCAGCCGGACGCCGTGGGACTTTGATGCCGGTAGCCGGGCAAAATGGTTCGGCCCAGCCACGCCCCATTCCGTCGTTGCGCTGGTGGATTGGCGGAATTCTTTTCGCATCGACAGTAATCAACTATATTGACCGCCAGACACTTTCTATTCTCGCGCCGTATCTCAAACAGAGATACCACTGGACCAACACGGACTACGCCAGTATCGCGATCGCATTTCGCATAGCCTATTCCATTGGACAAACCGTTTGCGGCCGGCAGATAGATCGCGTCGGAACCAGGCGCGGGCTGACCATCAGCGTACTGTGGTACTCGATGGTCTCGCTCTTGACTTCGCTGGCGAACGGCATTTTCAGCTTTACAGCATTCCGTTTCCTGCTGGGAGCGGGCGAGTCTGCCAATTGGCCGGGCGCCAGCAAGGCTGTTTCGGAGTGGTTTCCCAAGCGCGAGCGCGGACTAGCGGCGGCGTTATACGACAGTGGCTCGTCGGTCGGGGGGGCGATCGCGCCCTTCCTCATATTGCCGGTGTACTTGCGCTGGGGATGGCGTGTGGCATTTGTGATTCCGGGGCTGCTCGGATTCCTGTGGCTGATCGCTTGGCGCCGGATGTATTACCTGCCTCAGGAGCACCCGCGCATCAGCGATGCCGAGCGCCACATGATCCTCGCTGACAGGCCGCAAGCCGAATCAGTCAGAAAACCGCTGCCGCGATGGCGGGATCTCCTGAAGCTGCCCCAAACTTGGGGAACGATTATTTCTAAGGCTCTTACCGATCCCGTGTGGTTCTTCGTCACCGACTGGTTCCCCATATACCTGATAGCCAAGGGTATTCCCCTCAAGAGCGGGCTGATTGCGGTGTGGATTCCTTTCCTCGCTGCGGACCTGGGCAATTTCTTTGGTGGTGGCGCTTCCGGGTATTTGATTCGGCACGGATGGTCGCTCGGTGCCGCGCGAAAAGCGCTGGTTGTCTTTGGAGGCTTCGGCGTGATGCTTCTCATCCCCACAATCTTCACCGTGAACTTGTACCTGATCACGCTGCTTTTCGCGCTCGCCACCTTTTCCTACGCCTCCTTTTCGACGATAGCAAACGTGTTGCCCACGGACCTCTACACGAGCGAGTCGGTGGCTTCGGTGAGCGGCATGAGCGGAACCGGCGCGGGGATTGGGACCATCATTGCATTCTTATTAATCGGGCACTATTCCGACGCCCGCCGGGCGGCGGCCACCCATTCCTTCGATCCCATTGTGATAGCCGCGGGACTGATCCCTTTCATCGGCATGATTCTTGTCTTGCTACTGGTGCGCAACACGCGCGCGACCGATTTGGGCCTCGTGCGGCGTATCTGATCCGCCAGGCCTCCCTTCTTCCTTGGCTTTCTGCCGTTTTTTTCTCCCTAAACGGCTTGACACCTCAACCTCACAGGCCTAGAGTCGCTCCCGCCGGTTCCCCTCCGTCCCCCAAAGCTACCGCTGAGCTTCCCTCGGAGGCTGCCATGGTCATTCTCATCGCAGGTTCCACAGGCCTCGTTGGCGGCCATGCAGCTCTTAAACTTAAGGAGCGCGGTCACCGCGTCCTCGCCCTGGCGCGCGGCGGCCGCTTCCATCCCAAATCTGGGCGCCTCCTCGACGCTGGAATTGAAGTTCTCGATGGGGACTTCACTCGCCCCGACTCACTCTTCGCGGCTTGCTCCGGCGTCGAAGCGGTTGTCACCACCGCCACATCCATGCCGAGCGGCGCCGATGAGGGCCTTCGCCGCGTGGATCACGAGGGCACTCTTAGCCTGATCGGCGCCGCCACGCGTCAGGGTGTTCGCCGGTTCGTCTACACCTCTTACTCTGGAAATATCCAGGAAGCCTGCGCCCTGTCCACGGCAAAACGCGATTGCGAAACCCGCCTGCTCTCCGGCCCCATGGAGGCCGTCATTTTGCGCCCTTCGTATTTCATGGAAGCTTGGCTTAGTCCCGCGTTGGGCTTTGATCCTGCCGGTGGCGCCGCCCGCATCTGCGGTTCTGGTGAAGCGAAAGTCAGCTACATTTCCGCCTTCGACGTCGCCGACTTTGCCGTAGCCGCGACCACGAAAATCTATCCGCAAAAGAATGTAGTTCTGGAAATGGGCGGTCCCGAACCTCTATCCCAGCTCGATGCCGTCTTCCTGTTCGAACAGGCCCTTGGCAAGGAGATCAAGCCGGACCATGTTGCGGTCGAGGTCCTTCGCGCGCAGCAGCAGTCCTCGGATCCGCTGCAAAGAACTTTTGCCGCGCTCATGCTCGGTTATGCGAACGGAGACATTGTGAAGGATGCCGCCAGCAGTGCACAGGCCCACGGCATCCGCTTGGCGTCGGTTGCTGAGTATGCTGCCGGTTTTCACGCGCGGGCCGCAGCAAGCAGTCCTTGAAATTCCCCGCAAGCTTTTTAGCATCCGCACACATTCCGATTTCGCCGCCGACGCCGCCGCCATCGGCATGGGGCTAGCATCCATCGCCGCAGATTACAGCGCGGTGCCCGCGGGCGTCATCAAAGTGAAAGGTACGTTGATCGGCCCAACGCGTGGTGACCTCCCCAGGGTGTGCCCAACTGCGCGCCGACCACCGTGCCTCGTTTCCTCGGCGGGTATGGTTATCTGGGCTGCCCGACGGCATGGATGATGTTTCAACTGCTGCATGACAACGTGACCCACGGCGCATTCGTCAACGGCACTGGAGAGATTTTTTCCGAGACGAAGAACTGGCAACTGCTTGTCAGCAACGTTCCTTAGGCCAATCTTCTCGAATTCACCTTAAGCTAAATCAAGCCTCCGCGCTCTTTCCTCCCATCAGTTCTCTGTCGCTCATGGAACCCCGGCTCAGGTTTCCGCAGATGGAGCTTTGGCGGAACCGAGTTTCCAGAAGATTTGGCGGAGGATGCCAAGGGTGAGTTCGACGTCGGTGGCAGAGAGGTGCAGGCGGCGGACGAGGCGGCGGATCTTTTCCTCGGTGGGGGCCGCGGAGCGCCCCTTCTCGAAGCTGCTGGATTGCACTTTCAAATAACCGCTGGAGCGAAGGGCGTCGAGCAAGAGTGAGGTGAGGCGCTCGAGATCGGCGGCGGTGGCGGCGACATGTTTCTCCGGTTTCGGGACGCCTTGGGCACGCGCTAGTTCATAGAGGCAGACGGCTACAGCTTGGCCGAGGTTCATGGAGCGATGCTCTTCGCGCGTGGGGATGCGCAGGAGCCAATGGCAGTGGCTGAGGTCTTCGTTGGAGAGGCCGCGCTTCTCCGAACCGAAGAGGAGCCCGACGGGGCTGGTCGCAAGGCGTTTGCGGATGAGAGGAGCGGCTTGCTCAAGGCGCCGGACCGGGTGCCGCAATTGACGAAGGCCGACGGTCGTGGTTCCGACGACGAGCGTGCAGTCCGCAACGGCTTCGGCCAGGGTGTTGAACTCTTCGGCGCGGGCGAGCAGCGGGGCGGCGCCGACCGCGGAGCGCGCCTCGCGGAAAGCTAGGTTATAGGGATTCACCACACGAAGATGGAGAAATCCGAAGTTGCTCATGGCGCGGGCAGCGGCACCGATGTTGAGCGGATTGCGCGGACTGACGAGTACGACGCGCAAGCAGTCGAGTTCAGAGTAGCGACACAAGGGAGACGAGTTTACAGCAGGGGAGAAATGATGAACCAAAAAGATAAGGAAGAGAAAGAAGCCGCCTGGAAGGCGGCGCCACAACACCACAACACGACGCGGCTTGCATGGGCGGCGAGGGGTAACATAGACTGTGTTTGGGTAGACACAAAAAGTCTGCCAGCTTGGCCGGAAGTCCCCACCTTACATAGGTCTGCCGGCACGGCTGAGTCCGCTCGTTTCAAGACCCGACCTGGTCGGGGTTTTCATCCAGAGTGGCGAGATATTGGGCTTGCAGGGGGATCAGGGTGTCAACTCCACTAGAAACCTGGGTCGATGAAGCGGCGAAGCTGACGAAGCCAGAGCGCGTGGAGTTCTGCGACGGATCGGAAGCGGAGTACCGGCGGATGATTGCGGAGATGTTGCGCGGAGGAGATTCCTACACGCTGAACGAGAAGACCTACCCGAATTGCTACCTGCATCGCAGCAGCCCGAATGACGTGGCGCGGACCGAGCATCTGACCTACATCTGTTCTCCTGAAAAAGAGGACGCCGGACCGACGAACAATTGGATGGACCCGGACGAGGCGAAACGTAAGGTCGGTGCGCTGCTGGATGGAGCAATGCGCGGGCGGACCATGTATGTGGTGCCGTACGTGATGGGGCCGGTGAGCTCGCCGAGCAGCAAGGTGGGCGTGGAGGTGACGGACAGTCCGTATGTAGTGGCGAGCATGCGGATAATGTCGCGGATGGGCAAGGTGGCGAGGGAGCGGCTGGGGGCCTCGAGCGAGTTTGTTCCCGGCTTGCACTCACTGGGCGACCTGGACCCCATGCGGCGATACATTCTGCACTTCCCGCAGGAGAAATTGATATGGAGCGTGGGGTCGGGCTACGGCGGAAACGCGCTGCTGGGGAAAAAATGTTTTGCGCTGCGGATTGCCAGTGTGATGGCGCGCGAGCAGGGCTGGATGGCCGAGCACATGCTGATCCTGGGGCTGGAGTCGCCCGGGGGCAAGGTGACGTATATGGCCGCGGCGTTTCCAAGCGCTTGTGGAAAGACGAACCTGGCAATGATGGTGTCCGCGCTGGAAAGCCAGGGCTACCGCGTTTGGACGGTAGGCGACGACATTTCCTGGATGACGATCGGCGAGGACGGATATTTGCACGCGATCAATCCGGAAGCGGGATTTTTCGGCGTGGCCCCGGGCACGGGAATGAAAACCAATCAGAACGTAATGGCGGCCCTGCACAAGAATACGCTGTTTACGAACGTGGCGATGACTTCGCAGCGGGAGCCGTGGTGGGAAGGAATTGGCAGCGAGGCGCCGGCAGGGTTGATCAACTGGAAAGGTGAGGCGTGGGACCCGTGCAAAGGAGCGGCAGCACATCCGAATGCGAGATACACCGTGCCGGCGCAGCAATCACCGAGCATTTCGTCGAAATGGGAAGCGCCCGAAGGGGTGCCGATTTCGGCGTTCATTTTTGGCGGGCGAAGAGCACGAGTGGCGCCGCTGGTGTACGAATCGTTTGACTGGCAGCACGGGGTCTTTGTGGGCGCGACGATGGCGAGCGAGACGACCGCGGCGGCGACAGGCGACGTGGGCATCACGCGGCGGGACCCGATGGCCATGCTGCCTTTCTGCGGCTACAACATGGCCGATTATTTTGGGCACTGGCTGGAGATGGGAAAGAAAATACCGAAACCTCCGAAGATTTTTCACGTGAACTGGTTCCGGAAGGGTGCAGATGGAAAATTCCTGTGGCCCGGATATGGCGAAAACGTACGCGTACTGAAGTGGATACTGGAGCGGGTGGAGGGCCGCGGCGCGGCGCAAGAAACACCGATTGGCTATGTGCCTGCAAAGAGCGGGCTGACGCTGGACGGATTGAAGATTTCTGATGAAGCGCTGAACGAATTGCTGCGCGTGAACACCGAAGATTGGGAGCCGGAGCTGGAAGATTCGAAACAGTTTTTCGGGAGGTTCGGCGGGCGCCTGCCGCGACAAATTCGCGAGGAGCATGAAAGGCTTTCGCGTCGATTGCAGCGCGTGGTCACAGCCTAAGAAATCGCCACCGGTTCAGTGATGGTCGCCTGCGCGGCGCACCGGCGAGTTGATGGGCGGCATATCTTCGGTATCAAAGGCCGCAGGCCCGCGCTCGAAATGAAAGTCGGGCCGGCTTTGCAGCAATCGTACGCAACTGTTGCATCGGAGAATGCTGTCGTCATTGCCGGCCGGACGAATCTTTTCCGCCTCGGCAAAGCAGCGCATGGCTTCTTCAAGCAGCGGTAGGAGAATGTGCGGAGCGTAGCCCACCAGGAGCTGGGTCTTGGCGTGGCGTTCGTGCAATAAACCCGTGTAGTACAGCTGCTCGTAGGGATCTCCGAGACCCTGAAAGATGGATTGCACCTCGGTATAGCGATCGCTGGGGGCCCCGATAAATTGGTCGGTGATGGCAAGACCGAGCATTCGGCGAGCGAGCTGATGCCCGGGATCAACGGCGAGGATGTCCCGGCAGATGGATTCGGCCTCTTCGGGCTCGTTGAGATAACGGTACAGCTCAACTTTGGCGATGGCCTCGGGGATGCCGGCCGTGGAAATCGACTTGAGTTGGTGTTCCATAAAACCTCCGGTTTCCTGCCCGGTTAGTCAAACCTAAGCATCAAAGAATTCTTGCCCGGCAAGCTCACCGAGCTTGCGAGCCACAGCTCACATGCTGTGCTACCGGCCGCGGATCTTCCGGAACAGCATGGTCAACGGATCGTAAAACTCGTCCACCACGCGTTCTTTGAGCGGAATGATGGCATTGTCGGTGATTCGAATCTCCTCGGGGCAAACCTCGGTACAACATTTGGTGATATTGCAAAGACCGAGGCCGAGCTGATCCTTGAGCAGGCCGGCGCGATCGTGACCGTCGAGAGGATGCATTTCGAGGCCGGCGATTCGAACGAAGAAGCGCGGACCGGCGAACTGTTCCTTCTTGTCGTGTTCGCGGAGGACGTGGCAAACGTCTTGGCAGAGAAAGCATTCGATGCACTTTCGAAACTCCTGCACGCGGTCCACATCGAGCTGGGAGATTTTCCATTCCACTCCCTTGCGGGGTTCGAAAGGAGGGATCTTACGGTTGACACGATAGTTCCAGGAAACGTCGGTGACAAGGTCTTTGATGCGGGGAAAGGATTTCATGGGCAGGACGGTGATGGGCCGGTCCTGCGGGAGATCGTCCATACGAGTTTTACAGGTTAGGCGGGGGCGGCCGTTGACTTCCGCGGAGCAGGAGCCGCACTTCCCTGCTTTGCAGTTCCAACGGACGGCGAGGTCCGGAGCGAGGTTACCCTGAATGTGGTGGAGCGCGTCGAGGACGACCATGCCTGGGGCGATGGGGACGCGATAGTCGACAGTTTGCCCGCCGTTCGAATCGCCGCGAAAAACGCGTACGGTGGCTTCCTTCATGATGGTTCCCCTTTTTTCGAACGCTGCATGGCTTCTTCCCACCGCAAAGGCAGTGCCGAACCCAGAACCTTCCATTTGGTGAACTTGGTCGGACCCATGTGGGGCATCATGGCCTTCATGGCTTGCCCGTGCGGAATTTTCGCGACGAAATTCATCAGAGTTTTTTCGTCTGCCCAGGCGGAGAGAGTCCAAAAATTGCGGCTCAACAACTTGGCGCGGAGGGAGTACCCGATGACTCCAGGAGTGGTGCGCAATTGCTTCTGGATCTGGGACGAAAAGCGGAGAAAGCCCGGGATCGCGCGGTACTTGTTGAGAGGCAAGTGGGAGAGAAGAGCAATGTACTCCCCGTCCGTCTCCGGCGCTGCGAACTTGACCCAAGGCGAATCCATAGCGATCGTTCTTCCAATCATTCACTGGAGACAAATCGAAAGGCGGTCACGACTTGTCCTCGGCGAGAATCTGTTTGAGTTCCTCGGGCATGGCCTCGAGGGGAGCTTCGCGACGTTTCATAGCGCCGGATTCTCGGACAATGATGTTGTGTTTCTTCTCCCAGACAGGGTCGAGATTCGGATGATCGATGCGGCTGTGGGCTCCGCGGCTCTCGGAGCGGGCCAACGCGCTGTGCGTGACGGCCTCAGAGACGGTGAGCATGGCTTTCAAATCGCAGGAGAGATGCCAGCCGGGATTGAAGAGACGTGAACCTTCGACACTGGCTTTGGCGGCGCGGACTCTGAGTTTTTCCAGCTCGACGAGCGCCTTTTCCAAATCTTCTTTTGTACGATAAATCCCGACGAGATTCTGCATCACTTCCTGCAAGTCACGATGCACAGCATAAGGACTTTCCGTGCCGGAGTTGGAAAACGGAGCAAGCAATTCTTTTTCGGCTTGATCGATTTGCGAGTTGTCGAAGGAAGAAGCGGAAGCGCGCTTGGCGTGCTCAGCGGCCGCCAGTCCGGCGCGACGGCCGAATACCAGCAGATCGGAGAGCGAATTTCCGCCGAGGCGATTCGAACCGTGAAGACCTGCGGCCGCTTCGCCTGCGGCAAACAGACCGGGAATGGTGGACTGCGCCGTTTCGGCGTCCACCCGGATGCCGCCCATCATGTAGTGGCAAGTGGGGCCGACCTCCATGGGGCTCTTGGTGATGTCCACGTCAGCAAGTTCTTTGAACTGGTGATACATGCTGGGGAGTTTTTTCTTTACGTATTCGGTGGGCTTGTGAGAGATGTCGAGATACGCACCACCGTGTTCCGTGCCGCGGCCTTCCTTGACTTCGGTGTAGATGGAGCGGGCAACAACGTCGCGGGTGGAGAGTTCCATACGCTTGGGGTCGTACTTTTCCATGAAACGCTCGCCCGCTTTGTTGCGCAGGATGCCGCCTTCTCCGCGAACGGCTTCGGTGACGAGAATGCCCTGGACGCCCGGAGGCCAGACCATTCCAGTGGGATGGAACTGGACGAATTCCATATCCATAAGCTCGGCACCAGCTTCGTAGGCGAGGGCCATGCCGTCGCCAGTGTATTCCCACGAGTTGGAAGTGATGCGCCAGGCTTTGCCGATGCCGCCCGTGGCGACGACGATGGACTTGGCTTTGAAGACGATGAAACGGCCGGTCTCACGCCAGTAGGCAAAGGCACCCGTCACGCGGCCACCATCGATGAGAAGGCGGGTGACGGTGCACTCCATGTAAACGTCGATGCCCTGTTGAACGCCGCGATCCTGGAGCGTGCGAATCATTTCGAGGCCGGTGCGGTCGCCGACGTGGCAGAGGCGTTTGAAGGTGTGGCCGCCGAAAGCGCGCTGCAGAATGTCGCCCCTCTCGGTGCGGTCGAAAAGGGCGCCCCACTGCTCGAGTTCGCGGACGCGATCGGGAGATTCCTGTGCGTGAAGCTGGGCCATGCGCCAGTTGTTGAGAAATTTTCCGCCACGCATGGTGTCGCGAAAATGAGTTTTCCAATCGTCAGCAGCGTCCACGTTGGCCATGGCTGCGGCGATGCCGCCTTCGGCCATGACGGTGTGGGCTTTGCCAAGAAGCGATTTGCAGACCACGCCGACAGAGGCGCCCCGGGCGAGCGCTTCGAGCGACGCCCGCAATCCTGCACCGCCGGCGCCAATGATGAGAACGTCGTGCTCGCGGGTCTCGTAGTTTGTGGTCACAGGAGCCTCAGGTCCCGGAAGGTCCCGCAGGCCACCATGCGCACATAGAAATCAGCGAAGCCGACGGAGAAGAGGCTGCACCAGGCGAAGAGCATGTGGCGCTCGTTCAGAAAAGTGGAGAGGCGCCAGGCAGCGAAGCGGGAGCGGCCGAAGGCCGCACAAGAGAAACAATCAAGCTTGCCGCCGGCAAGATGACGGAGCGAATGGCAGGAAAAGGTGTAGAGCGAAAGGAGAGCGACGTTGAGAGTGAGAACGAGCGTGCCGACACCCACGCCGAAGCGGCCCTCGAAGAAAAAAGATCGGAAGGCGTCGTGCGAGAGAAACGCGATGAAGAGAACGGCCAGGTAGAAGAAGTAGCGATGCACGTTTTGAAGGATGAAGGGAAAAGCGGTTTCACCGCGATAATTCCGGCGAGGAGATTCACCGACGGCGCAGCCGGGGGGATCGAGGAAAAACGCGCGGTAGTAGGCTTTGCGGTAATAGTAGCAGGTGGCACGAAAGCCCAAAGGGCCAACGAGAATCAGCAAGGCTGGAGAGAAAGGCCACCAGTGATGCTGCGGGTCGATGAGCGGCGAATAAAAGGGCGAGAGGTACGGGCCCCAGGAATAGTAGGAATTTTCAAAGGCGCGAAGCGTGGCGTAAACGCCAAAACCGCCTAGCACAATGACAACGGGAAGGATCTCCATCCACCAGGCGTCGCGGCGCAGCGTGCTACCGAGCCGGGATTCCGGCAAGAGGGCCGGGGAACCAGACATCGAGTCACCTCCAAGGTGGCTGTAGGGTAGTCAAAAAACAGATTTTTTCAAATGAAAATAATCGCGCGGACGGAAGGATGGAGTCCTAAAGAATCGTTTCGATTTCGGGGTCGAGGGAGACGTGAGTGGCAGGGATTCCGTTGATCGAGAATTTCTCGCCGGCGCCTTCAGAGAATTGGAAAAAGCGGCTGATATGATAGTCCTCGTCGTAACCGGAGAAGAGGCGTCCCGTCTCTGCGTTCGTCAAACCGAAGGCGGAAAGCGCAACCGGCTCACCAAAATTGCCAGCGTGAGAGCGGTATAAACGGACGAGATCGCGCAGGGGCATCATGGGAGCGCGGCCAGTGGCTTCGGCGCTCATAGAGTTCTCCTGAGCAGAGTGTACTGCCGAGGGCAAAAAGAAGGAACGAAATTAACCCAGAGCACGCGGAAAAGAGCAGGATAAGGAGCGGCGACGACCGGGGGGAAGTCAGAATGTCGGGAATTGAAACTTGGTACGGGACATGCGGATTGGGTAAAATGCTGGGGGAGACGTGAGACACACAGGAGGAAAGAGTATGAGTATCGCGGTGGGACAGACGGCGCCGGATTTTACACTATTGAATCAAGAAAAGAAGGAAGTGAAGCTTTCGGATTTCGCCGGTAAGAAGAATGTCGTACTTGTGTGGTACCCGCTGGACTGGAGCCCGACGTGCACGAACGAACATGTGTGCTTCGTGAACGATATGAAGGCGTTCGAAACACTGGACGCAGAAGTGCTTGGCGTGAGCGTGGATAGCGTGTGGTCGCACAAGGCGTTCGCCGAGAAGATGGGAATCAAGTATTCACTGCTGGCGGATTTTCATCCGCGGGGAGCGATGAGCGAGAAGTACGGGGTGTACCTGGCGGACAAAGGAATAACGGGCCGGGCGATCGCCATCGTGAACAAAGCGGGAAAGGTGGCGTGGTTCAAGAACTATGACATTCCGGTGGTGCCGGATTTGAAAGAAGTTGCGGCCGCGCTGGGGCAGGTGAAGGCGGCTCGGGCATAAAGAGAGATCGCCGCAGAGGCGCAGAGACACGGAGATCGGCATGGGGGAGAGAGTCACCTCTATTCCCGTGCCACACGACCGGACATGCGGGTCCGCATGCGGCGGTTCGGCGCGTTGAACTAACCATGAGCCGTGAGCTCGGGAAGCCCGAGCGAGGCGAAGAAAGCGTTCGGCAGAGCGATTTTCAGCGCTGGCGTGCTCGTCAGGTGCCACGGTCCATCGGAGCTACCCGCCGTTTTCGCGGTGTCCTGCGCAGCGATGCCGCGCTTGCGGAGCTCCCGATATCGCGTGGTGCCTCGTTTCCACTGCTTCCAGACCATCGACTGAAGTCGACGTCGGAGCCATTTCTCCAGCGTGGCGAGCACTTCCGGTGTTTCGCATCGCCCGAAGTAGCCGATCCATCCGCGGAGATACTCCGCTACGTCATGGACCATTTGGACGAGGCTTACACCCCGTGTCCGCCGCGTTAGTTCCCGGACTCGCTCCTTGAATCGCACGACCGCTTTCGGTGCCAAGCGCCTCTTCGGCTGTTTATGATTCCTGAAGCTGAAACCCAGGAATTTCCGTTCCTATGGTCGAGCCACCGTCACCCCTACTCTCCTCCGGAAAGGCCAGACTGTACTGGCTTTTCTGCCGCTTGTCGGTGGTTGAGTTGCGCCGCTTACTCATCGCTCCCCTTTATCCCCTTGCAGGGACCGTTCGGGCCTTCACTGCTTGCGCAGCTACTACGCCCTCTGCTGACTTCTGCCACGGGGTCAGAAACGATCTCTCGCTCCTCAGTCTCGAATTCGAGACCGGTGACAGATCTCCCGAGCTAAGCTCGACCGCCTTCAACGCGCAACCGCTGGATCTACATTCAGTGCCCTTGATGGATGTGGGCTTCGCTGCCATTGGCCAGCTCGCCCGAACACTGCCTGCCTCATATCCAGTTTTTGTTCATCGGCTCGCGTCTTTGCTCCGCGTTTCTTTCAGGCCCCGCCTCGCGGCGGGTGTTATTTCACCCTTGCGCTTCGCTATCACTTTACGTCCATCACGTTGTGAAGAGGACTTGCAGCTGTCGACCATGCTCGGGCCCGCTCTTTGTTTAACACCCTTTGATGTATGCGTCTAGGCGACTGCTTCGAGTGCCGCGCGAAGCGGAGCGGCAAGTAGCCAGAGTAGAAGAATCAGCAAGCCTGCGGCGATCAGCGGGACACGCAGGAAACTGGGACGAAGGAGTGAGTAGGCAGAGGCAAAACCGGGAACCAACACAAGAAACCAGATGACGGCAAACTCAATCCAGCCACCTGTGCTATGTGGAATCACCGTGGGGATAGCGTTGAAGCCCATGCCGTGCGGAACTCCGGGAAGCTGGCAGGCATAGCTCACCGTGATGCCAAGCAGAAGGACAATCGCGAAGGGATCGCGCCTCTTGCTCGTGAGTGCAGCCGCGGGCAGGCTGTTCCTGGTCCGGCGGAACGAATCTTCCGCATTGCCAAATGGCGATGGCTCTTCGGGGAGAACGCGAGCCCAGCCGAGGGCAAGTGGAACCGCCGTGCCGAGACTGAGTGCGGCGAGGAAGAGAAATGCAAGACGATGATCCAAAATGAGTGTGGCGAACATATAGATTGATTGGTGGAGCAATCGGGAGTAGAGCGGCAGGCGCGCCGCCCCGTTCCCTGCTTCCTCTATTTTGCCGCGAGATCGTTGCGCACCAGGGTGCCGCCCTTCAGGACGAACTTGACGGAATCGAGAACACGCACGTCGGAAGCCGGATCACCGCTCACAGCGATCAGATCGGCATAGTGACCGGCCTCTAACACACCAATCTTGTCGGCCCAGCCGAGCAGATCCGCGGCGTTGACAGTGGCGACCTGAATGGCCTCGAGAGGCTTCATGCGACCATCTTGCCAAGTTGTTTCGCGCTGTCGCCGTGAGGATAGACGCGGGAATCGGCGCCAAAGGCCAGTTTCGCGCCGGACCGATAGCCGTGCCGGAAATTTTCACGTTGGAGATGGCTGATCTTCTTTTCTTTTTCAATGGACTCGGGCAGCATTCCGGCCTTGGCGCCCTCCGGGAGAATGTAGTCGTCGTTGTAGATGTCGAAGACAAGATAGGTTCCGCGCTGCTTGGCCAAAAAGTGATGCCTTCGTCGTCGATCAGGCTAGAGTGCTCGATGGAATCGATGCCGGCACGGATAGCGTCTTTTATGGATTGCGTGCCATGCGCGTGGGCGGCGACTTTACGTCCGAGCTTGTGGGTTTCTTCCGCAATGGCCTGCATCTCTTCGGGAGAGTACTGCGGCGTGCCGGGCTGATCGCCTTTGCTAAGGACTCCGCCAGAGGCGCAGATCTTGATGCGATCGGCACCGTATTTGACGGTTTCGCGGACCTTGGCGCGCGCAGCCCAGGGCCCGTCGGCTACGCCTTCCGCTTTGTAGTGAAATTCGGAAGGAAGAAGACTGTTATCGCAATGTCCCCCGGTGGTGCCGAGCGCCGGGCCGGAGACGCGCATGCGAGGACCCTCGACGTCGCCCGCGTCAACGCCATTGCGTAGAGCGACATCGGTGTAGCCGTTTACACCGACGTTGCGGACGGTGGTGAAGCCAGCCCGAAGGGTTAGGCGAGCGTTCTTGACGCCGGTGACGGCCGCGCGCGGAACCGAGATGCCAAGGCCCGCGTAGCCGTTATTCGTGGGCTCGCCGGTGAGGCGTGTGTGGACATCGATCAGGCCGGGGAGACACGTGGCATTCGAAAGATCAATCGCGGTAACGCCATTCGGGAGCTTCGTGGAAGAGGAGGAGCCGACCGAGGTGATCGTGCCAGAAGCATCGAAGACCACGGTCTGGTTGGCAAGCGTCTGGCCGGAGCGAACATCGAGTAATTTGCCGCATCGGACTGCGCCTGGTGCAGAGAAGGCCAGCGGCGACAGCATGAAGAGGAAGAGAACGACGAGCAAAATCTTGCGCATGAGTCTCCTTGAAAGTGTGAATAGGACGAAATGAGAATATATCCGCGGCACGGGGTTTGGGAAGCGAGGTTGAAGCCAAGAGATCACTCTTTCGGGGCCGCGGTTGCGTTTTTGCCAGCATCAGGCTTCTTCTCCTGGATTGGCGGCGCGGAGGAAGCGGAGAAGGAGCGGACAAGAAGAACGAGCCCCCAGCGCTGATCTTCGGTCAACCGTTTCTTGAACGAGGGCATGGGCTTTCTGCCCTCACTGATTTGGTAGAAGATCTCGCCGTCAGTGACAGTGTTCATGTGTCTGGTGTCGGTGATATCAGAGGGAGGTGGATCGTGCATCATGGCCTCCGGGCCATCGCCCTTGCCGTGTTCGCCGTGGCACTGGGCGCACTCATGCATGTAAATGCCCCTGGCAGCCTTCAGAGTGGAGTCCGAGGGCGCGATGGGATTCTTCCGTTTCTTGACTTCCTCAGGAACAATCCACGGCTTGTCTCGCTGGAAAGCGGCGTAAACGAGCACGATGCAAATAAGGGCAAGGAGCGAAGCGAAGAGGATTTTGCGCGTCTTGAGATTGGCCTGCGCGTCGGTGGACATGGCGACCAGAAAATTCTCGCACATTCAGTATGGCAAACGAAAGGCGGAGGAAAGTGCAGAGAAAAGATCATCCAGCAGAAAGACACGAGCCGGAGTCCACCAAAGCGCGTTTTCTGGAAGGTCCGCCCCGTTGCCATTGTTATCCTGAGCGAAGCGCGGCTTTTGCGCTCCGTATGGGTTTGCGGAGCGAAGGATCTCATCTAATCCACACCTTGTCTTGAACTTAGAGATTAGGCAGAACGGAAAATGAGCCAGAGGAGTTCGGCGTTGAAGAAGAGGATGGCGGCGGCCACGACCCAGGCGACCACGGTCGTCAGGCGCGAGTTTGCGAATTCTCCCATTTTGGAGCGGCGGTTGGTGAACTGGATGAGGGGGATCACCGCGAAAGGCAACTGAAAACTGAGAATCACCTGACTGAGAATAAGCAACGAGGTGACTTTGTTCTCTCCGGCAAAGCCAATGACCAGGGCGGCGGGAATAATGGCGATGGAACGGGTGATGAGCCGGCGCAGCCAGGGTTTGAGCCGAATGTCGAGAAAGCCTTCCATGACGATCTGGCCAGCCAGGGTGCCGGTGAGCGTGGAGTTCTGGCCGGAGGCGAGCAGCGCGCAAGCGAAAAGCGTGCTGGCGAGACTTGCTCCGAGAACGGGGCTGAGAAGTTTGTAGGCGTCGGCGATTTCGGCGACGTTGTGAAGGCCGCGGGTGTGAAAAGCGGCGGCGCCAAGAACGAGGATCGCGGCATTGATAAAAAGCGCAAAGCCGAGGGCAAGCGTGGAATCGAATATGGCGTAACGCACGGCTTCACGCCGGTCGCGCGTGGAGGAACCAAAGGCGCGTGTTTGCACGATGCTGGAGTGAAGATAGAGATTGTGCGGCATGACCGTGGCGCCAAGAATGCCGATGGCGATGTACAGCATTTCGCGGTTGCGGAGGATTTCGACACGGGGGATGAAACCTCTGGCGGCTTCGCGCCAGAGGGGATGAGCGAAAAAGATTTCGTAAGCGAAACAAGCGGCGATCGACGCGATGAGCGTGACGACAAAAGCTTCAACCAGGCGAAAGCCGCGCCCCTGAAGTGCCAAAACGATGAGAACGTCGAATGCGGTGATGAGAACCCCCGCGAGCAGCGGCAGGCCGAAGAGAAGCTTCAGCGCAACGGCAGAACCCAGGACCTCAGCCAGATCACAGGCGGCGATAGCGATCTCACAAACCACCCAGAGAAACAGACCAGTGCGGCGAGAATAGTGTTCGCGGCAAGCCTGGGCCAAGTCACGTCCGGTGGCAATTCCGAGCTTTGCGGAGAGAGCTTGTAAAAACATTGCCATCAGGTTGCTAATGAGGACGACGCTGAGAAGCGTGTAGCCGAACCTTGACCCACCACCAATGTCCGTGGCCCAGTTGCCTGGGTCCATGTAGCCGACGGCGACGAGATAGCCCGGGCCGGCAAAAGCCAGGATCTTGCGGAACCACGAAGCGCCGGAAGAGAAAGGGATGGTGCGATGAGATTCCGGCAAAGACGGCAGCACAACTCGCCTGCGCGTTGCCGATGTCGGATAGAAACCGTCGGAAGTTTCCCCGGTGACGGGCGGGTCGGTTTCGAGTTGCGGCGGGACCGTGCGTGCCATGTCTAAGGTTAACTATGCTAAATAACAATACTAAACTACACTTAATATATTCGCTTGTCAATGGGAATTGGTATTCTATTTGGCAATACAGACGCCGGAGCCTGCGCCAGGGGATGACGATCATGCGAACCAAAGGTGCTTATGGTAAGTTCGAAACGGCGTTCCGGGAGAGAAACGAAATGGATCAACAGCAGCCAGTGCAGGGCCAGGTGCAGATCAAAGCGGACGAGAAAGAGCTCCAGGGGCAATACAGCAACCTGGTCATGATTCACCACAACCTGGAAGAGTTCACCATGAACTTTATTTACATTTTTCCGAACGGCGCGCAGGGAAAACTGCTGAGCAGCATGATCGTCAGCCCGGGGCACGCGAAACGCATCTGGCGGGCGCTGGGGGAAAACTTGGGACGGTATGAAGCGCAGTTTGGGACCATCAAGGAATCACCGGAAGGGAGCCCGCCGGCGCCGAACGTAGGCTTCGTTCAATAGAAGCTGAGTTTTTCGTCTGAAGCATGCCGCAGAGAGGTTGGAGTTGTGCCCGGCATTGCTCGCCTGTTAGAATTTGAAGTTGTTCTTCGGTTTGGGCCTGTAGCTTTAACGGCTGTTGTTGATTCGGCGCTACTTAGGTCCAAAATCAGGCCCTCCGAAACGCCCTTTCTTGTACTCAATCTGTACTCAACCACCCGACTACACCCCTGGCGGGCGTTTCTGCAACGTGTTCAAGTTTCGAGATGGCCGAATAATGAGTCTGCACATCTATCTTGATCCTGACTATACAGGCGAGGATGAGGCACGGTTTCGATGGGGGAAGAACCGTAAGTGGTGAGGTTGATAACCATCCGTGAGACGATTTGTCGTGGTTTTTTTAAAAATTAAGGAGACGAGCCATGTCCTACAGCATATCGGACTTAATGATCCGGAATCTACGCGACGTGTTCGGTGAAAACGATCCCGCGCGTCGGCGCGCGGCCATCGACGAGCTCTGGGCCGAAGATGGCATGTTCTACGATCCGAACAAGGGCGCCATCCGTGGCCGCGACGCGATCGATCGCATCGCCGGCGCGGTCAAGGCGACTCATCCTGACTTTCGATATCAAATGACTGCCGCTCCTCAGGAATATTGCGATGCAGGGATGCTTCCATGGATATCGGGACGCCCTGGTGAAGTGCCGGCTTACTCCGGGAGGGACTTCGTCATCGCGCGGGACGGCCGGATCGTAGCGCTTTATATGTTTTTCGACAAGCGGCCCTGAGCTCGAGTCTACCGTCCGAGGGTCATCATCTGGTGCTGATGCGCCAGCGTTATGGCGCGGATGTCGCGATTCTCGAAAACCGGGCCTCGGCGCTCTCCTGCTCCTCCTCCGACGGCAATCGCAACGAAGCGGGAGCCCATTGAGGGTAGATGTTTGAGTACCTGCTCACCAGGCAGACGCTTATGACTCTGACTCGCCGCATGGGATCGCAAATTCGGATGGTTGCGGGGTGCGCCCAGGTTCTTTGAGCAGAATAAGTTTAGTTGCGGGGGTCAGATTTGAACTGACGACCTTCGGGTTATGAGCTTGACGATCACACTCTAAGTCCCATTGATTCGGTTGCCCTTACAACAATGAGACCCCCGAAATCGGCGAAAAAAGGCCAAGTTTTGGACCCCAGTTGGACCCTGAACTGTGGGGTGTTCCAACCTCCCAATCGACTACAACGGTCCCTTAACGTCTGAAGTAAAGAAAGGGGATGATGTAGAAGACCAGAATCACGAAGAAGGCCACGACGAACCCGATGCCGCCAAGCCACGCGAGCACGAACTTGCGGTCGCTGGTGCCCGGCGGAGGCGCAGAAATACCGACAATGTAGTGTAGTCTTCGGAATAATTGTGTGAGGAATTTTATCATGGCGGTCTCCGAGTAGCTTGTGCGAGTCCCTCACGATAATCTTTGCCGGCGCGGCGCGGCGCGGTGTGTGATAGTAGCGTCCTGAATCTCAACGGATTTGAGACTCGGCGGAAGCCGACTACCTTTCTTTGGGTGTTACGTCCCACGTAATCCACTTCAGGTCCAAGACAAAGATCGAGTAGAAGACTGGCACCAAGAGCAAGGTGATAAAGGTGGCGACGGCGAGGCCGCCAATCTGGGCATAGCAGAGAGGCTTCCAGAGCGGGCCACCTTCGAGTGCGAGAGGAAACAAAGCAAGGATCGTTGCGCCCACGGTGATCATGACGGGTCGAATGCGCTCAATCCCAGCATCCGGAAGAGCGCGCGCCAGCGGTTCCCCCTTTTCGTGCATCTCCTCGATGAAATCGAATAGCACGATGACGTGGCTGACGATGACCCCGATGAGGCTGGCAACCCCAAGGAATGCCATGAACCCGAAAGGCGTGCCCATGATCGCCAGAGCGATCAACGCTCCGATTGCTCCGTACGGCGCGGCCGCAAACACAAGCAACGGCTTGACGGCGTTCTTGAATTGCACCAGCAAGGCTAGGTAGATGCCGACGAGAGAGATTAAGAGAACGACGGCCAGATTTATGAACCCATCGTCCTGCTTCGCTTTCTCGCCAGCGATCTGCAAGTGGTATCCAGGCGGAAACTTGTTCTGAAGATCTTTCAGTTTGGATTCGATCGGTTGAAGCACTTCTGACGCGAGGACTCCGGGCGCCGGAAAGCACAATATAGAAATGGTACGAAAATGCTCGCGGCGCCGTATCCGGCCGGTTTCAAGAATGTTCCTTACGCTCGCAACCGAAAGTAAAGGAACTCGGGTGTTCTGCTGCGAGGAATAAACATAGAGACTTTTGATCTGCGACAATTGTGCACGGTCCTGAGAGCGCAGACGCGCAACAATCGGGATGCTCTTGTCGCCTTCCTTGAACGTGCCAACTGGCGTGCCGCTGATCGCGGCTGCGGACGAATTGGCCACGTCAGCGTTCGTGACACCGACCAGGTTTGCGCGATCCGGATCAATCTCAATCTTTACCTGTAGACTGTCAGGAGCCCAATCATCCCTGAGCACCGCAACTCCAGGCGCTTGCCGAACGATATCCATAGCTTGTGAAGCCATGGTCCGAAGAGTTTGTACGTCCCGGATTTCATCTCTGGGGTCCGTGTCAGCCTGACCCGAAATGAGAATCTCCACGGGAGTTTCGACGGGATTCGTTTGTAGTTGGCGAACGGTGATCCATGCTCCCGGCACTTGTTTGTTCAACGCGTTTTGAAGAGGTCCGATCAGCTTCGGCGTGGCCTCTTTGTCGCTCACCTGAACAATAACTTGGGCATAGTTGGTCTGGGGCGCTTCGGGAGAGATGGAAAACCAGAATCGTGGCCCGCCACCTCCGATGAAACTCGTCATCGAAGTGAGGAGATGCTGCCGCTGTTCCTCCTTTGAGACTGTTTTTGCGGAACCTTCAACAACTTGACGGACGACCTGCTCCGCCTTCACGGCAGCGTCGTTTGTCGCGGTCAAAGGGACATCGTTGGGAAGCCAAATGTCGAGGTAAAACCAGTATTGAACATCTTCTGGAAAGAACTGCTGCTTCAGGTGCGAAGCAACGAACCCGCCGATCAGCAAGAAAAGAAAGGAACCTACCAACACCAACCAGCGGTGCCGAATGGCCCGGCCTACCAACCGATTGTAGAAACCATAGAAACCGCGCTCGCGCTTTTCCTCTACGGTCAGCTCCTTTCTTTTTGGCGGCCTTTGGATGTAGTAACCCAGAAGGGGTACGAACGTCATCGCAACGACCAGAGCGCACAGCAGCGCTGCCGTCATCACGATGGGAAGACTGCGAAGAAACTCCCCGGTGTTCCCTCTGAGCATAAGAAAGGGCAGATAGGCGATGATGTTGGTCAGCGTTGCGAAGAAAATCGCGGTCGCGAGTTTGGTCGGACCCAGCCACGCTGCGATTGTTCGAGGCAGGCCGGCCGCAAGGCCGCGTTTGATCCCATCGCCGGCCACTACGGGTACGTCAACGAGCAAGCCCAGCGCAATGATCAACGTTGCCACCGATACCTGCTGCAGGTCAATTCCGAGCATATACGAAACGCCGAAAGTCATGCCCAGCGTGATCGGAATTGCCAGAGCCATGATGAGCGCCAAGCGCCATTCCCAAAATCCAATCAAAGAAACAACAACAACAAGAATGATCGCCTCGTACAAGGCCCGCAAGAAGAGATGAATGTTTTCTTTGACCTGCAGGGGCTGGTCGGAGGTATGGGCGATGATCAGGTCCGGCGGAAGAATTTTCTTGAGTTGAGAAAGTTTCTGGTCGACAGATTGACCGAAGGTCGCGATTTGCCGTTGGTCGCGCATGTAGATCGCAAGCGTGACCGAACGGCTGCGCTGCCATTGCCCGTTGGGGTCTTTCCATGTGTAGTAATTCAAATATTGGGCCGGGCTCTGGTAGCCGCGGCTGATATCAACCAGGTCACGGAGATAGACTGGAGCGCCGCTCGAGGAGACCGAGACTGCGACATTGCCTATCGTACTTATGTTTTCGAATTGACCGGAAGGGTTGAGAATTACTTGCTGCTTTCCGGCCTCGAACGCGCCGCCGGGAGCAATGATGTTACGAGCGCTGAGCACGCTTCCAAGCGCGGCTGGTTGAAGCCCGTACCCAGCCAGCCGATCCTCGGAGAATTCAAGGTAGACCACCTGCGGCAATACGCCTCGCCGCTCGACTTTGGACGTTTCCGGCGCACCTTGCACGGTGCGAGCGATCAGGTCCGAAAAGTTGTCAAGATCGGCGTAACTGTATTTGTCGCCCGCGACCTTGGCCAATTGGTCGCTAGTCTTCTGAGGATCTCGGATGATGACGGCTTGCCAAGCGTCGGGGTGCAATTCGGACCGCTGCAAATGGGTCTCAAAGAAAGTCTGGATGAAGCTACGGATTGAGTTGTCGTCTCCGGTCGAGACACCATCTACAGCCACAAATCCGCTCCCCTGGATTAGCCGCGGTGCTCTTATGATTCCCGCTTGTTCAGCACGCTGCTCGAAGAGTTGCGCGGCTTCCCGGATTGTCTTGTTCGAGGAAAGAGATTGAGGAAACGAGTAGACGACGGTGACAAGCGCAGCTTGCTCATTGTATTTCCTCGCGGCCCGCGCGATTTGAATAGCCGATTGTATCTCTCGTGCGCGGATGTCGATCTCGACCGAGTCGGCTCTTGGACTGGCAATGGTCAGCATCAGCGCAGCGGTGTCTCCAAAATCGCTTTGGAAGGAGATGGGACCAGCGCCCCGGGGGAGTTGGCTGTTCAGCGCATCTAGCTTGAGGTTTATGTCGCTGAATTGCCGCTTTACGTCCGAGATATCCTCGGCAAGCTGCACGTAGACGTAGGCGTATCCAGGAATCGAGACGGAACGGATTCCATAGTCGGCGGCTGTTCCCGGATGGATGGTCTTATTTTCAGCGACGGCGTCTTCAATCGGTCGAGTAACAAATTGCTCGACTTGCTGCGCGGTCGCGCCGGGCCACGAACACGAGGCCACCGCCACTCTCACAGGAATATCAGGATCTTTTCGTTGTGGCATGGAATGGTAGCCAAACCAGCCCCAAACCAGGACGCCAACGAGGAGAACCCAGGAAACCTGCGGGTGCTCGACAAAGAACCTAGGTACGTTACGCGTGTTTTCGATCCGATCCTGGTCGCTTGTGTGTGCCATCGCCTCTGCCTACGGGATCACTTCGATGGGTTCTCCATCCGTCAAGAGTTGGGCGCCAACGGCGATCACCTTCTCTCCGGGTTGCACTCCGACGGCGGCAATCGAACTCTCGTGGGTCGCGCCCAAGTGCACTTCGCGCAGACTTGCTACCCATTTGCCGCCATGTTGTTGCGCCACCATCACCGCGAACCGGCCGGGTCCCGAGGGATACGCCACTACGGAGCTGAGTGGGACCGAAGGGACCGCCGTGCCGGAACTTTCGCCTAGGCTCAGGGAGGCGATCATGCCGGGCTTCAGACGACCAGCACGATTGGACACGGTCAGCTCAATAGCGAAGACCCGGGTTCGCTCATCCGCATTTGGAGAAATACTGGTGACTCGTCCCTGATAACTTTTGGCGTCATCCTGCAAGTGAATGGTGAACTCTTGTCCCAGATGCAATTGCCTCAATGCGTCCTCCGGCACACCGAAGCTGACTTTCACCGCGCCCGTGTCAGCGATCGTGAAAGCTATAGTCGCGGGCGTAGCTAGATTTCCAAGTTCAATGTTGCGGGCAAGGATGTACCCGGAAAATGGCGCCTTGAGGTCGGAATCGTTCAGAGCCAATTCCGCTTGATGCAAAATGGCGTTGGCCTGGTTTATAGCGGCGAGCGTGGAATCAAATTTGGCCTGTGCCTGATCAAAATCAGGTTTCGTCAGGCTTTGTGTGGCGTAAAGGGCCTTGGCGCGCTCGTAGTCGTGCTCAGCCTGGACGTGTTGCGCCGTTACTTGACTTAGCTGGGCTTCCGCTTGGTCAACCTGGTTTTTCAGGTCCTGCTGACGAATTTGCGCAAGAACAGCGCCGCGGGCGACATAGTCTCCCGTGCCTACGTTGCGGCGACGGCCGTCTGCGCCGGTGACCTGCTGAATGTTCGTTACGTAACCCGAAGACTTGAAGGAGAGACTAGCCTGCGCAAAGGGCACGATGGAAGCCGAGTAGCGCAGACCTTCTGGAGATCCGTACAAAATTACTTCAGCAAGACGAACAGGTGTCGGAGACTTCGCGGCGATTTGCGTATTTCCGTGACAGCCAATCGCTGATACCATCAACGCACAAAGTCCGGCAATTTCTAATATTCGGCCTATTCGTGGCGTACTCGCGACGACCGTCATGGGACTACTCCTCACCCAATGCGCGTTCGAAATCGGCCCGTGATCTCCAAAACGCTAGTAATCCTTGCCGATACTGATCCTCCGCACTTGCAACAGAGGACTGTTGCTGCAAGAGATCGCTCAACAGAACCGTCTGGTGCGAATAGGCGTCCATCTCGTTGCGAAGTTTTTCGGCTTCCGCATCTCGCGCGGCTTGTGCAGCGGTGAGCAGCTCCCGCGCCTCCCGGAGCCGGCGAAATGACGAGTCCACTTCCTGAAGAACTTGATCTTTCACATTGTCGATGGAAAGTTGCGCCTGGTTTTCAGCATCAACCTTCTGAGCAATGTTGTGACGCTTTTGCCCCCAGTCCCAGGGTTGCCATGTCAAAAGCACGCCAACCGCACCCACGTTCTGAGGGAGGAACGAGATATTCGGAGCTGTAAGATAGTTTGCTTGAACCGAAATGTCTGGAATGTACCGCGTCTTCTCGATTTTCGTCTCTAACGCGGCTCTTTCCTTCTTGATGGTTTCGGCTTTGATCTCAGGCCGCTTCTCAGTTGCGCTTTTCCTTGCTTCCTGCAAGCTCGATTCCTCAGGCAGCGAAGCGGGAACCATCTCGACAGTCACCTCCGCCTGGAGGTCGCGGCCCAGCAAGTGGTTCAGAGCTTCCTTCTGATCCGCAAGCGCATTTTGAATAACGGTAAGTTGGTAGAGAGCTTTGGAGCGTTGGGCAGTAATGCGGAGGCTATCAGCCTTCAGCACCGCCTCTTGGTGCAGAAGCCGGCCGGTGAGCTGCTGCAATTCTTCAACGTAGACAAGCAAAGCTCGCTGCGATTCGAGTTCGCTCTGGGATTGCAAGATCGCGTAGTACGCGCGCCGCACCTCATTCACAAGCTCCTGCTCGCGTTCAAAATAATTCTGCTGACTGAGGTCCGAAGCTAGTTTCTGTTGCTTGATGGAAAGATCGATTCGAATGAGTTGAGTAAGTGGCTGTGTGACAGTGGCGGAAGCGATTGCAACAGGTCGAGCGGGAGTGTGAATTACAGAGTCTTTTGCTGGAATAGGGCCTGTAGCAGAAAAGGTTCCCAGCGTTCCAGCCCTAATTGTGAAGTCGAGCGGCGTGAGAAGTTCCGATGCGAGGACGTACGTGTCGAAACGCGGATAGAGGTGCGTCTTGGCTTCGCCAAAGGCCTCTTTCTGTTTGTGGATCTCCAGTCCCGCCTGTTTCAGCTCGCGGTTGTGCGATCGCGCCAGCGAAACAGCTTCTTCTAAGGTCAGGGGTTTTGCCGGTGCCTCTTGACCCCACATAACAGATGCAGGCAGCATCATCAACAAGAAAACTACTGAGAGAATCCTCGCAAGACGCGCGTGACTCATGAAGCGCCTCGCTCAAGCCAATGCTGCTGCGAAAGTGGCTCTCCTGCATTTGAAGCGACTCTCTTCAATGGCTCTTTCCTCCGGGCTAAAACCCTTCGCGAATGGTTTGCGGGCTGCTGAGTGCGAAACGCGCAATCTCGTCTTTTCGCATGAAAACGACTCCGGTATGGTTCTGAGCGTAATCGATAAATTCTTCAAGGACTTTGGTGCGTGATGGACGGCCCGCGATGCGATCGTGAGCGCTGACCGACATCATGCGACGGCGCTTTGATGATTCGGAATAAAGCATGTCGAACTCCGCCTTTAGATCACCGGCGTACTCCTGAGTGCTGAAGTAGCGCGATTCATAGTCGACGATGTCATTCATGTGCAACGTGTACGGCACGACCGCGAACGGCTTTCCTTTCACTTTGCGGAAGCCCTTCTTTGAAACCGTATTCGTACCATTTGGCCGTCGGCAGATCGGGATATAGCGGATCAAGTTTTGGCATTGGGCTTTCCGCTCCGCTCAGCGGCTGAGCACCAGCTTCCAACTGCATCGATATGGAAATGACCAAGCGGGCTCCGTCCGGCCAGAAAGCCGTTTCGCTCCCCGACAGCGCAGATGAGCTCGATGGTTTGGTCCTTCCGAGAACGTCATCGAATGATGGAGATGACGTAGCAATCGCGAGTCCGGAAACTGCGCTATCTTTGATAAAGTCGCGACGTTTCATTCAGATACTCGCTTAATCGAAAATCGCTCTGCTTTTGGCTCCGGACGCTCGAGTTCGCGTTCGGCTTGCAGCCAATCATCAAGGTCGTTGCCAGGAAGGTCGCCACGCTCGAGATGGATTTCATAGGCGCGAAGCCTGATTTCGTCCTGACTGGGTGTGTGGTCCGCGGAAGTATCTTCCGCGTAAGACTGAATTGGGCCCGTGTGAAGCTCCAAAGTTTCATTTCTCTTGTCTTTCGATTTCATACCTTTGTCATTCCCTTTCACAGTTGAATTGTCTCTATCTGACTAGTGTGCTCTCTGATCTCCTTGCCACCGGTCCCGATGAGCGTCCTTCGTCGCCGTACTAATCACCGAAACTGCGGACGAGTTGATGGCGTGAAAGGCCATTCGCTTTACGGCTCGCCTGCAAGATCTGCGTCCCGGACATCCAAATGGACTCGCGCTTCAATGCCTGGTGCAATTTCCTCCGCCCTTGGTACACTCGGCCTTTCACCGCTTCGATCGAGAGGCCCAAGACCCGAGCGACTTCTTTTGTGGATAATTCACCAAGGTCTCGCAGTTCGATTGCAGTTCGTATTCCTGGCGTCAACTTATTCATGGCCGCAGATAGAACTCGGTTCCGTTCGCTCTGTAAATAGGCGCTCTCGGGGCTTGCGCGTGAATCGGGAATCTCTAGCGCGGGTGCGGTTCCTTCATTCCCGCCTAAAGCATCCATGGATACCTCACGCAGTACGCGACCTTTACGCAGGAACATAAGTGCCTCGTTGATGGAAATCCGCGTCAACCAGGTGGAGAAGGAAGATTTCCCTTCGAATTTGTGCAAGTAGACGAAAGCTTTTTGGAAGCTTTGCTGGACTATGTCTTCTGCATCTTCTCGGTTACGGGTGAAGCGTCGCGAAGTGGCTAGAATCCTTTGCTGGTAACGCTCGACGAGAATTTCAAATGCCTGTCCATCTCCACTTTTGGCGGCAAGGACGAGCGCCGCTTCGTCTTCCTGGCCCGGGGTGTTCTGTCGCTGCGCATCCACAGGCTGGCGTGACGCACGACTCCGCTTTTCCGTGCCCAATCCTTGTATCAGGACCAATTGCGTCGCTGTCGCCATGATGTCTTCTTTCCTGTCGTTGCTAGCAATCGACCGATACACGACAGTTAATCATGTGGCCCCTTAATCCTCGGTATGCCGACACGTTATGTGCTTCCGAAATTTCTGCACACATCAGGAACCATAGAATTAATCCTAGATTTTTCTACAGGTGTGATGGCGGGGGTGAAACTCTGTGAATCGTGATCAGTTCAGATTGGAAGTTTTCTCTTTTGAGCGAAAGAGGTCTCGTATCTTCCTGGACAGAGGCGTTCGCGGGGACATCCCCTTCCGGAAGATGATGCCTCCGGGGACTATTAACTTGATCTCGGTCCCCGAGTTCGAGGAACTCACGAGCGTGAGCTTGCCTCCGATGCGAGCGGCACGCTCCCGCATCCCTTGCAGTCCGAAGTGTCCGTCCTTCCCCCTATCCACGACAGCGGGGTCAATACCTGTGCCATCGTCACGCACACCTAGGACAAGGTCGTTAGCATATCTGAGGTCCACCTCCAATCGATTAGCCCCCGAATGGGTACATGCGTTGTGGATAGCTTCGTACCCGATACGATAGATTTCATCACGGACGATGGAGTGCATTTCTCTGGCATCTCCAACTACAGAAAATGTGACCGCCATAGAGTTAGGAATCACGCCGTCCTCGGTCACACGCCGGAGAGCTTCAGCGAGGTCGTTTGTCTGGGTCGTCGTCGTGCGCAGGGAATTCAGCGCCGCCCGCCCTTCCTGCATGGCCTTCGCGAGCCAGGCCGACAGCTGTTCCATGGCTCGCCTCATTCGGATTGGATCGGTGGACGTCTCCAACGCATCATCGGCAACCAGCTTGCTGCCTTGGATGGTCTGGAGGAAGGTGTCGTGAAGTTCTCTAGTAATCCGCGTCCGCTCGTTAACCCGTTCCTCGAGACGAAGTTCAATGATTTTTCGCGCTATCGCCCAGGCGAATAACGTGGCGATGGAAAAGGTAGATACCGCCATCGCCGGTACCAAAGCAAGGATTCTGCTCTGCACGCTTCTCATATTAGCCTCGGATCGTGAGAGCTCTCTGACGAACTCCTGATCGACGATTTTCACTAGTGCAGAAGCCTGGATTTCGACCGGTTTCAGTCTGTCGGCGACCCGAAAGTGAACCGCCTCCCAGTCGCCGGATGAAGCCAGGCCAGTTATGGTGTCGAGCTGAGTGGGTAGACTAATTTCAATCGCTTCGAGAGTTGGCAGAAAGAGTGGATCTACTTGGGTCCCAGACGGCAAACGAGTAAGAGCCTCCCTTGTTTGTTGAATTTGCTCAAGTAAAGTGCTTTGCAAGGACTCAGACTCCGCTGTCAAGACGTATGCATTCCTTGACTGGGCCAGTTCACCCAATCTCCGGTGAAATGACAGAAGACTCCCCTGAAGACGCAGAACTGAAATCATCTGCTGACTCACGCCTGAGAGGCGATCTGCCTGAAGCCGAGCGATACGGAATTGCCAAATAAGCAGCCCGTTTCCACCTAAAATCAATGCGACTAGCAGAGCAAATGTCAGCGTCAAACGCGGACCCAGATTGAAATACTTAGCGTCTATTGACTTCATTTTGAGCTCGCTATTTGTCCGCGACAATAGTGGTATCAACGGGGATACCACCTGTGCGTCCTAACCTCAATTTAGTTCTTTGCGGGCGGACCAGTGCGGAAACCCGTGATTTTGACTAGATATTTTTCCAATTCCGCCGCACCTTCCGGCGCGTGTCTTTGTCCAGTCAATACCGAATGCACGGCTCCGAAATAAGCTCTGGTAACTTGTTCATACGAGCGCGCGGCAACGTTGGAAGGCCGACTAATCACAATAGCTTTTAATGGGCCTGATTTCTCCGAATTGATGTGCGAGTCGACGATTGGCGCGACATCGTAAACAACGAGCTGAGTAGACAGATTCGGAACGGTGCCCTTCCCGATTGATTCAATTTGTTCGCGGAGCAGAAAGCGGATAAGAGCCGCGTCTTCTCGATGGTGAAGTGAATATCTAGAAACCGCCAATCCCAAACCGCCCAAAGTGCCGGCGCTCGCTGTCGAACCGCCGGGAAGAGTTGTATAGCCAACCTTACCGATTGGGAGCTTGCCTCCCCAATGGAGCAGTCGTAATTGCTCGCGGTTTGTTGAGAACCCTCCGGGCTCGGCTCCCCAGTCACGGGCAAATACAGCTCTTCCCGAATCAAAAACGTTGGTGCTGTCAATCTCTCTGTACTCCACGGTACTGGGTGGCGATATCCAGCCGATCCAACGTCTTGCCCTTTGCCACGCCCGAATCGCCGCCGGATTGTTCACACTTATAGTGCCGTCGCTCTCAATAATCCGTCCTCCTCCTTCAGCGACCTGCCATTCCAAAGCATTGCAAGTCAAAGATTCAGCAGCAGCTCCCGGCCAGACGTAACCCCAAAAATCTTCCTTGCCTTTCGCGCGTTCGCTTGTTTGGATTCGCACAGCCATCCTCTCAAGCTCGTCCCAGGTCCTTGGAGGATGATCGTAGCCATATTCACGGAGAAGGTCAGCTCGATACTCCAGAACGCCCACTTGATTCTGATAGGGAATCGCGACAACCTTGCCGCCAACTATGTAGCTAGACGCCACGCCCGGGCCCATAGACAAACTTTCAGCCGTAAAATAGGGTCGCAGGTCGGTTAAGTCCTCCTGCAGCACTCCCAGCCAAGTTACATCAATCTGCAATACATCAGGGCCGGAGCCACCCTCCTGCAAGAGTTGGCGGGTTAGAGTCAGCTGGTCAAGCGTCTCTTCCTGAACTCCCCGAAGATGTCTGAGGCCTACACCTGTTTCGCGTGTGAACTTTCGCGATAAAGCCTCCGTCGCAGGTAACTCGTACGGCGGGATCCATCCAAGGCGAAGGTAATTAAGGGTCAGCGGCTCTGGCGCGGGCTGGTGGCAAGCGCTCAATGTCGCAGCGATAAACAGAGGGATCAACATTCTCAAAAAGGTAGCCCGTGGACAGTATTTCGGCCCCGTAATAACCCCCAGTCCTCTTACTAGATTTTTCTACAGGTGGCGTCAGATTTGAAGCAAGCCAGCTCAAACCGCAATCGTCACCGCATGCTTTCGATCATTGGCCCCCAAACTTGTAGATCGCCTCGTCTCTAAATCCGCCGGGCACGGACACGAAATGCGTCTGCCCGTATCTTGACATTGCCAGATTCGCCGCTTTCGCCGAAGAGCGAGATCTACAGCCAGTACTCTGTAGTTTTCTCCTACAGGCTTGCGCGATCAGATTTGCAGTAGGCCCCGCCGAAGCGCGATGGTGACTGCATGGGTCCGATCATTGGCCTGAAGTTTATCCACCAGGTTTTTAATGTGGAAGTTAACCGTGGTCTCGGCAATCGATAGTTGATCCGCAATCTGCTTGTTGCGGTAGCCATCGCGAATGAGGCGGAGCACTTCCAGCTCCCGGGTCGTAAGATCCTCTTCTCCGAGATGTTCGGCGAGGCGGGCCGCCACCTCCGGTGGAATGTGTCGTCGTCCAGAGTGGACCGCTCGGACTACATTGAGCAATTCATCTTTCGGCATGCTCTTGAGGATGTAAGCCGAAGCTCCCGCTCGCATCGCCCGCTGGATCTCGCCATCGCCGTCTGAGGTCGTCAGCATGATGATCTGAGCTTTAGGGAACTCCCCACGAATTGCGATGAGGGCGTCGGTGCCGTTCGCGCCAGGAAGACGAAGGTCCATCAGGGTGACGTCTGGTCGATGACGCCGGAATTCAGTTACAGCCTCCACGGCATTCGACGCCTGGGCAACGAGAAGCATGTCCAGTTGAGAGCCGATGATCGTGGCCAGTCCCTCGCGGAAGACCGGGTGATCCTCGACGCTCAGGATACGAATCGGCTTAGCCCGAACCACTACCATGGCTTCATTTCTCCAATTGTAATGGTGTTCAACGTTTGAGGACTCTCCGAGCCCGATCGGACTTCGCAGGCGTCTCAACAAGATACACCCGGCGGGCGCCGACGTCACCCACAGCAGGAGACAGTCCTGCTCCATCACCAGCCGTGTGAATTTCTGGCACGCGCGCAAAACTGTGTCTGGATTTCGCTACGTTATTGTCTCGACCTTCGCTCTCGCAGAGCAATTGCTGTCTTGTACTCAAAACGGCAGTTTGTACTCAACCGTGAAGTGAGGTATCATGCTTAGAACGAATCGCTTGCAGTGAATTGCCACGGCGATTTCGTAGGGCCTGCAGCTTTAACGGCTGTTGTTGATTCCGCGCTACTTAGGCATTTCCGTAGGGCCTGTAGCTCAGGTGGCTAGAGCGCGCCCCTGATAAGGGCGAGGTCGGTGGTTCAAGTCCACCCAGGCCCACCATCAAAATCACCAGTAAATACGCGGCTATTCTCACTTTTCCCCTTTCGGGGAATATCTCTCAAAAAACCATTTTGTCAACCGTTTGTCAACTTCACGATTAGCCGGATCCTACTGCGCCAGGGCGTTCCGGGGCAGCGTAACTCTCGGTAACCATGCTGCGCGAGGACAGTGCAAGGCACTGCAAGACCGATGGTTCGTTTACGGGGGCGTAGTTCAGTTGGTTAGAACGCCTGCCTGTCACGCAGGAGGTCGCCGGTTCGAGTCCCGTCGCTCCCGCCAATTTCACCATGTGTCAGGCCGCTCATACGGCATGCTGGCCCAGGTGATTTGCTTGGTGGCAGGAAGGCAAAACTTCCGAATTGCGGACCAAGCGGAAGGTCGCCAGACCAGTCAACACAAGCGCGGTTGTCGGTACTAATCCGGGAGGCATTTGTTCCGGGTTGCCCGTCATCAACCGACCACAATCCCGGATTGGACCCTGCCGAATCTCCGGTAAACACTAATGCACATCTGGTTCGCGTGCATCCTTAAGGCGCTTTCGGTATTCACGGGCGGCTTTGTCAGCAGCATTCTCGCTGGCGCTGTTGGCAGCCAAATGTCCGAGTTCATGTGCTACCCAGTATCCGAGGGAGTCGTCACTCACATAGCGGTCGCTGTCGATGAACACGCTTCGGCTGGGTAGGTGCGTGAACATAGCGCTGGTATATCCGGCGGGCACATGGAGACGAAAGGTTCTGGCCGTGTCAACGTACTTCCAGTGCGGCACAAAGAGAACTCGCAGAGGATAAACGTCGGGTTGCATGATTCGAATCTGAGCTCGCACCAGAGCCTCTTGTTCTGACGTGGCTCCCAGGACGGTGTAGCTGGTTGCGGAGGCCTCAGGCGCGGTTCCTTCTGTGTTGACCAATTTTGAGTTCCCGCTTGTTTGTCCCCAGGCGAACTGCGCTAATGTCAGTGAGAATAGGGTTGTCCAGATTTTGAGCTTCATTTGCCACCTCCAGGCATGCGCTGGAGGCGAACTTGGGGCTGGTTCTGAGGAAGCTCAATGGACTGCGGCTTGATTGCGGCTTGATTGCTTCTAAGCGACTAAGGTTTTGTATTTCTGTAACTTAGTGCTTAGCCTTATCTAAACCTTGTCATCCAGTTGAGGGGTGCTAGACTCGCGCGAACGTCTGGGGTAGATGCCAAATGGCCCTTGAAACCCGCCCGCCCGCAATCCTGCGATTCGGAGTATTTGAGGTGGACGTGCGCTCGGGGGAATTACGCAAGCAGGGCGTGCGGATCAACCTCCAGGAACAGCCCTTTCACATACTCACCGTTCTGTTGCAACGACCCGGCGAAGTGGTCTCTCGTGAAGAGCTGCGCTCCCAGAACTGGCCTGCCGATACCTTCGTCGACTTCGACAACAGTCTGAACACGGCGATCAACAAGCTACGCGAAGCGCTGGGAGATTCCGCCGATAACCCTCGATTCATCGAGACGCTGCCGCGACGCGGGTATCGATTCATCGCACCCGTCACCGGCGTAGATGGAAGAGCGAGAGGGAGCGCATCTGGGGTGAGCGCGGCCGCGCGGACACGCAGTCGAAAAATTGTCGTGACAGTGGCCGTTGTGGTGCTCGCAGCGGGAATTGCCGGAGGACTGCTCTGGCGCGCGCGGCAGACGCGGCATCTCACGGAGAGGGACACCATCGTTCTCGGAGACTTCGCCAATTCCACGGGGGATGCCGTTTTCGATGGAACGTTGCGAGAAGGGCTCTCGGTGCAATTGCAGCAGTCACCGTTTCTGAGTCTCGTATCCGGGGAGGCAATCCAGCAGACGTTGCAAATGATGGGACAGCCGGCGAATGTCAGGCTCACGCCGCAAATCACGCGCGAAGTTTGTCAAAGGACCAACAGTACGGCAGCACTAGACGGTTCGATTGCTTTGATTGGCACGCGATACGATTTAATCGTGAAGGCCGTGAACTGTGTGAATGGCGACTTGCTGGCGAGCACGGAAGCGCAGGCGAACGATAAAAGCCATGTTCTGGATGCGCTGAACACAACCGCTTCGGAAATGCGCAGGAAACTCGGCGAGTCCTTGAATACGGTGCAGAAATACAACACACCTCTCGAACAAGCCACGACACCATCTCTGGAGGCATTGCAAGCCTTCAGTCTGGGTGTTAAGGGTGCGTTCGCGGGCGATGATGATGTTGCGGCGGTTGCTTTTTTTCAGCGCGCAATCCAATTGGACCCGAATTTCGCCGCGGCTTACGACGCGATGGGTAACGAGAATCAGTGGATAGGTACTGCACTGGCCGTGCAAAACATCCGGAAGGCCTTCGAACTGCGCACACGTGTAAGTGAGCGCGAGAAGCTGATCATCGAAGGAGATTATTACAATGTTGTGATTGGCGACCTCATGAAGGCACGGCAGAGCTATACCCTTGGCGAACAAATCTACCCACGCGAGGTCAGCTTCCGAAACGGCCTTGGCGTTCTCTATAACGCTCTAGGGCAATATGAAGCGGGTCTCAGAGAACATCAAGAGGCCGTTCGTCTCGCTCCGGACACCATCAGGTATCGATTCCTTGTATACACATACTTGTTGCTGAACCGAGACGAGGACGCTGCAGCCTTGGCCAGAGAGGCGCAACGAAAGGGCCTGGACTCTAGTCTTGGGCCCATTCTCTATTCACTCGCCTTTTATCGGAATGACGCTGCCGAAATGTCGCGGCAAGTAGCTGCTTGGGCCGGCAAACCAGACCAAGATGAATACTTGATGTTGGCATTAGAGGCCGACACGGCTGCTTACTTCGGACATCTTGGAAGAGCGCGTGAGCTATCACGGCAGGCTTCAAATTCTGCCAAGCGGGCAGGGGAGAATGAAGCTTCCGCGACCTACGAGGCCGTGGCCGGTTTGCGAGAAGGCCTGTTTGGCAATGCAATCCAAGCTGGACAACGGACGGCGCTGACAAAGGAACGTTCGAGTGGACCAGATAAATATTATGCAGTATTGCTTGCCCTAGCCTATACAGGGGACGACTCGCAGGGATTAGCAGATAATTTCAATGAGAGTTTCCCCGAAAACACAGGCGTACAGTTCAATTACCTTCCTACCCTGCGGGCAAAACTGGCATTAAACCATGCAAACCCGCAGCAGGCGCTTGATACTCTGGAGGTCGCGGCTCCGTATGAACTCGGGTTGCCTACTCTTTGGTTTTACAACTGGCCGAATTTGTATCCGGTCTATGTGCGAGGAGAAGCCTACCTTGCAGCGCATAGGGGCAGCGAAGCGGCAACAGAGTTTCAGAAAATCCTCGATCATCGTGGGATCGTGCTCAACGAACCCATCGGAGCGCTGGCGCATCTCCAACTGGGACGTGCCTATTCTTTGCAGGGCGACACCGCCAAAGCCCGCGCCGCCTACCGGGATTTTCTAACGTTGTGGAAAGATGCCGACCCGGACATTCCCATCTTTAAGCAAGCGAAGGCGGAGTACGCAAAGCTACAATGAGAAGTGAGCGCGCTGAAATCCTTCGCTTTGGAGTGTTCGAAGTGGACGTGCGCGCTGGAGAGCTGCGCAAGCAGGGCGCACGGATCAAGCTGCAGGAACAGCCCTTTCATGTCCTCACCGTTCTGCTGCAACGGTCCGGCGAAGTGGTCACACGCGAAGAACTTCGCTCCCAGAACTGGCCTGTCGATACCTTCGTTGACTTCGACAACAGTCTGAACACGGCGATCAACAAACTGCGGGAGGCGCTGGGAGATTCCGCCGATAACCCTCGATTTATCGAGACGCTGCCGCGACGCGGATATCGCTTCATCGCCCCGGTCACCGGTGTAGATGGAACAACGAGAGGTACCGCCACGGGTGCCAGCGTGCCCTGGCGGCCAAGCAGTCGGAAGATCGTCGTGACGGCGGCAATTGCTGTGCTCGCAGCCGGAATCGCCGGAGGACTGCTCTGGCGCGCGCGGCAAGCGCGGCGCCTCACGGAGAAGGACACCATCGTTCTCGGAGATTTCGCCAATTCGACCGGCGACGCAGTATTCGACGGGACGCTTCGAGAAGGCCTTTCCGTCGAGCTGGAGCAGTCGCCCTTCCTGAGCCTCGTCTCAGAGGAAGGAATCTATCAAACGTTGCGGATGATGGAA
>Ga0209577_10000094_pt1 | contig 81704 bp, 81 predicted proteins | sample GraSoiAngelo_109_FD_185874 | JGI IMG/M metagenome (GOLD analysis project Ga0209577, IMG submission 185874) | Grasslands soil microbial communities from the Angelo Coastal Reserve, California, USA - 14_0903_12_20cm (SPAdes) (version 2) | ecosystem: Environmental > Terrestrial > Soil > Grasslands... | reverse complement strand
GAGAACGTGCTCAGCGAGATCATGGCGGGAGGCCATACCGCGTTTCCTGGCGGCAAGGAGATCGAGCGCTCCTGGGAGATAGTTGATCCGCTGATCCAGTCCTGGGAGTCCGAAGGCCACCCCGAGACCTACTCGAAGGGTTCCTGGGGGCCCCAGGTGGCGGAGGACCTGGTCACCTCCGGTGGCGGCGGGCGCTGGATCAGCTCAGGAGACGAACCAGGCACCTGAACTCACGACGTGGGAATCTTCAGTTTGATTCTGCATAAGTATTCACTCACACTTGTCGGCAAACGCGCGTAATTCCGACTCTGATTCCGCACGTTTCCCCACAGTTCGTCCGTTGAGGCCCCGCAAGCTGCATGCAAGGGCCGTTTGGGCTGCATAAAAATGCTCTGACGCTGCATTGTTATGCATAACGTCGTTTTTTGACGCAAGACCTGGCCCCATCGCCCCTTCTCACACAGACGTCGCCGGTTCTCCAGATCTTTCTCTTTAGGTCCCCGGCCGTCTGGCCGCCTCTCGGGCGGGGATAATGCCGCGAATGCTCGAGCAGCTTCGCAGCCTGCTGCCGCCACACAGCCTGCTCGGACGGGTGCGCTGGCTCTTCCTCGTGCTGGCGCTTTTCAACGTCATCACAGCGATCCTGATCCTCGCCCTGACGGGAAGCGGCCCGCCGCCCCTGCAGGCGCTCGGCGCCGGCGCGCTGCTGTTCGCCGGCGGTCTCTGGGTCCGCGGTTACCGGAGCGGCCACTTCCCGCTCCTCTTCGACCTCCTGATCGGACTGGTCCTCCTCCTGCTCGTGCTGGGCGCCGGCGAAGTCCAGGGGGTCATCGGGGTCTTTTACGCCGGTCTGCTCCTGCGCTCGCTTTACGGGACGCGGACCCGGGTGGCGATCGCCACCGGCGTGTACCTCGGGGCCTTCCTGGCCTCGGTCGAAGCGGTCTCCCACTGGAACCTGGCCGTCCTCGTCTCGGCGGCCTACGCCGACCACGTGGTTGCCATGCCTGTCATCGCCGGGCTCCTGCACCTGATCTCGACCACGTTGAGCGGCCAGGACCTGGCCGTTCACCGGCAGGGCGCCTTGAGCCGCGCCGGGACCGCGCTGGTGGCGGCTGACGACCGCGTCCAGGTCTACCAGGCCGTTCGCGAAGCCCTGGAAGGCGTCACCTGGGAGATGGAGAAGCCTTACGCCTGGATGACCCTCGGCAGCGCTTCGGAGCAGACGGTCGTGGCTGCGGTCGGCGCCTACGAGGGCGACGTCGTGGGCCGGCGGATCAAGCTCGCCGACCTGCCGCTGCGGGCGCGGGAGGCGATCATCGGCCACGAGCACCTGGAGATCAATCCCGTCGATCCCAACGCCGTCCGGCGCGCGATCGGCCTGGGCCCGGACCTGGCTGATCTCAACATCGTGCCGATCAAGGCCGGCGAGAACGTGCGCGGCACCCTCGCCGTCGCGGCCGCCATCTCGGTGCCCACCGGAGTCAAGGAGTCGCTGCTGGCGCTCAGTGCGGAGGTTGCGCTGGCGCTCGAGCGGACGGAGATGTCGGAGCGCCTGAAGCGGAGCGAGGAGAGGTTCCGCTCGCTGGTCCAGAACTCTTCCGACCTGATCATGGTGCTCGACCTGTCGGGCGTCATCACCTACGCCAGCCCCGCGCTGGAGCGGATCCTGGGTTACGACCCCGAGCGGCTGCTTGGATCTGGCCTGGTCGCGCTCCTCGATCAGACCGAGGCAGCCGATGTTCTCATGCGCTGCCTCGGCGGTGACCGGGAGACCACGTCCCGGGCCGCCATCCAGTGCCGGATGCGGCGGCGCGACGGCTCCTGGCGCTTTGTCGAGATGACGCCGGGCGACCTTCTCGAGGGCGGCGAGAAGACAGGCGTCGTCCTCAACGCCAGGGACATCACCGACCGCAAGACGCTCGAGGAGGCCCTCCGGCACCAGGCCTTCCACGACCCGCTCACCGGCCTTGCCAACCGTCAGCTCTTCCACGACCGTGTCGCTCAGGCGCTGGCGCGTGCCAGCCGGCGCGGCGACCGGGCTGCCGTCCTCTATGTGGACCTGGACGACTTCAAGCTGGTCAACGACAGCCTCGGCCACGCCGCCGGTGACAAGCTGCTGGCCGAGGTGGCGCTGCGCATCAACTCCTGCCTTCGCACCGGGGACACGGCCGCCCGCCTGGGTGGCGACGAGTTCGCCGTTCTGCTGGAGGGCAACCCCAGCCTGGACGACGCCTCGAGCGTGGCGCAGCGCATCCTGGCCATTCTGGCCGAGCCGTTCGCCGTCGGCGGCAGCCGGGTGCACGTCGGGGCCAGCGTGGGCGTGGCATTGAGCGGCGACTCCGAGATCAGCGGGGACAACCTGCTGCGTCAGGCCGACGTCGCCATGTACACGGCCAAGGGCAGCGGCAAAGGCCGCTTCGAGGTGTTCCAGCCGGCGATGGGGGAGACCGTCGCGCAGCGGGTTCGGCTCGACGGCGACCTCCGCCGCGCCCTCGACCGCGAAGAGCTGGCGCTCCATTACCAGCCCATCGTCCACGTCGAGTCCGGCCGCTACGCCGGGGTCGAGGCGCTGGTGCGCTGGCGCCATCCGGCGCGGGGAACGCTGGTGCCCGCCGACTTCCTGTTCGCGGCGGAGCAGAGCGGCCTGATCCTCGACATCGGCCGCTGGGTTTTGCGGACCGCCTGCCGGCAGCTGGTCCAGTGGCAAACCGAGCGACCGGACGAGGCGCCGGACTGGATCGCGGTGAACATCTCCCAGCGCGAGGTGCAGAGCGCCGACCTGGTGGAGGAGGTCGCGGCCGCCCTGGCCGAGACGGGCTTGCCGCCGGCCTGCCTGGTGCTGGAGACGACCGAGGCCGGCGTCTTGCCAAACCTCCAGCAGTCCATAGATCGATTAGCGCGCCTGGCCGAAACTGGAGTCAGGCTGGCCATCGACGACTTCGGGAGCGGCTACTCGTCGCTTGCCTATCTGCGCCGGTACCCCGTGCACCAGCTCAAGATCGACAGGTCTTTCCTCCACCACCAGCGCGGCGACTCGGAGGACCTGTCTCTAGTTCGCGGAATGGTCAGGCTGGGCGCTGAGCTCGGGCTCGACGTTGTGGTCGAGGGTGTCGAAAAGGACTGGCAGCTGACCCGCCTCCGGCGGCGGCCGCACCTCTACGCCCAGGGCTTCCTCTACTCGCGCCCGGTGCCCGCTGAGGAATTCGAACGCTTGCCGCTGAGCCGGCCGAAGGCGGTCACGGAACCTCCGGCAGCGCGTCGTCAAACCAGCTGAGGTCGCCGATCGTCACCGCCAGGTGAGCCATCGGCCCGCTCGAAGCGGCGCCGTGCCAGTGGCGGATGCCGGGAACCGTCACGGCCGTGTCCCCGGCCGCGAGCTGCTCGATCTGACCACCTTCGCTCTGGGTCAGCCCGTCGCCCTCCACGACGTGCAGGACCTGGCCGCCAGAGTGGCTGTGCCAGTGGGTGCGGGCGCCGGGCTGGAAGCGCACGAAGCTGACCCGGACGCCGACCGCGTCAGGCTGCTCATGGAGAGGGCGCTGTTCGGCTTCTCCGGTGAAGTTGCCCTGGGGCGGACGCCGCTCGCCTGACATGTGCTGCCCGCGCTTGATCACCATGCAAGAAAAATACGAGCTGCCTCGAGCGGATCGGTTGCGAGCAGCCTAGTAACGGAGGCCGAAGAGGCCGAAGACGGCGAGGAAGAGGACGATGGCCGAGCCCGCCAGCCAGGCGAAACCTTCCGCCGCCGACATGACCTGGGCGGCCCGCCGGCGCCGCTGAAGCCGCTGCAGGCGCTCTTCCCGGCTCAGCGCGCCGGGCCTCGCCGCCTCCCGGAGGATACCGATCAGAAACTCTTGCCTGACAGCCATGACCCCGATTTGAACCTCTTTAGATCGTTGGTACGTTCGACAGGTGGGCGCGGCCCAAAACTTGATAGTTAGAGTACCACATTAAAAGCAAATGCGCAGTCAATAGGAGGGGTGGTTGTCGAAGCGCAATCGGCGGTATATAGGATCTTTACAGGAATGTTGTCAGGCGGCTTCCTCCTGACCCATAACGTCCATCCCGGTCAGGAGTCGCTTGGAGTCCCGGAACCCGCCCGCCCGCATCTTTCGGCGAGCAGCCCTGCTGCTGGTCATCGCCGCCTTCTTGTCAATCCCCGGCCAGGTGCTCCGGCCGGCACATGCGCGAGCGCACGTCGTGCCCGGCCCCGTTGAGGTAGGCACCAGCTTCAGCCCGCTGAGGGCGGCGGCTCTCGGCCTCGACTACCAGGCGGCATTCCTGCAGCTGGAGGCGATGCATTTCCGGGTCATCCGGCTCTCCACCTACTGGGACCAGGCCGACCTCTCCGCGACCGACCAGCTCGACTGGATGATGCAGGAGGCGAATCGCGCGCGCCAGCCCGTCGTCCTGGCGGTCGGCATGAAGGGACTGGGCTGGCCGGAATTCTTCATCCCGCCCGCTTACCAGCCGGTGGGCATCGGCGACGGCGAGGACGTCGCCAAGAACGTCCTGCTCCGCGACGCCACCCTGGCTTTCGTTCGTGAGATGGTCGACCGTTACCGGTTGAATCCAGCCCTGGTTGCCTGGCAGGTGGAAAACGAGCCTTTCAACCGCGCGGGCCCGCATCGCTGGTGGATCGGCCGCGACTTCCTGCTCCAGGAGGTCGCCGCCTTGAAGCAGCTCGACAACAGGCCGGTCATCGTGAACGCCTTCGGGCATTTCGACATGGGTATGGACGCCGCCTCCAACCGGAACGGGTTCGACCTCCGCGCGCTGCTCGGCTTCGACGCCGACAGCGCCGAGCGGCAGAGCCTTTCCACGCTGGCTCCGGGTGACATCCTCGGCCTGGACACCTATACGGACATCGGCTACCAGAACTGGCTCGGCCTGCCCGCGACGAGCCGGGCGGGATCGGACTGGGCCGACGTGATCGGCCGCTGGCGGCGGACGGCGGCCGGCCAGGGCAAGCGCGCCTGGGTGACCGAGATGCAGGCCGAACCGTGGGAGGCCAACCGCGACGACTACCTGAACGCCCGCAGCACGGGCCCGCAGGACATCGGCCGGCGTTTCACGGCCCTCCACGAGCAGGGCTTCCCGGTGATCCTGCTCTGGGGCAGCGAATACTGGCTCTACCGTGCCCACATGGGTGACCCGAGCTGGCTGGCAGCAGTCCAGCAGCTCACCGGTGCGGACGCCCAGGCGCCAGCGGTTTCTTAACAAGCTCACTCTCGTTTTGGGTTCGGGCCTGCCTAGCCTCCGGCCCAAGGTGATCGAACACCTGGTCTGCTGGCTCCTGCACCGGCGTCAGCGAGAGATCCTCATTCCGGGGATCCTCCCGTACGGTTTTGACGCGGTGGTGTTCTGCTGGCGCTGCGACAAGTTCCGTGGACGCGGCCTGCAGGTCCTCGACTTGAGCCGCCCCGCGGGCCGCCTGGCCTCGTAACTCGCCGCCCCCGCTTGGCGGATCCTTAACTCGCCACCCCGCGGGTGGCTCAGCGCTATCCCTGGGTGTCCGACCTGAGCCTGATCCTCCGCGTCCTCTCAGCCTGAGGCCGACCAGCCGCGCCAGCGGCTGACGCTGATAGCGATCACCGCCCCGTTGGGCTGCCGGTCCCGGTACTGGGCGTACTTCTCGAGGAGGGCGGCCAAGCCCCGTTCTCGCTCCGGACCCTCTTCGAAGACAGCGCCGTGGCCGAGTGCCCGCACCCACCAGAGGCGTGTCCAATCCTCCTCGTAGTGGTCGACGAGCAGCTCGACAGCGGGGTTGGAACGGATGTTTTCGAGGCGGCGCAGGCGCGTTGTCGCCTTGGGCTTCTGGTCGACGGCTGAATAGATGACCTCGTCGGCCAGCGCGAAGCAGACCGGCACCAGGTGCGGCCGGCCGGACGGGTCGACGGTGGCCAGCCGGGCAATCCGGGCCGCGGCGACCAGCTCCTTCAGGTCCTGCTCGTCCATACCTGCCGTGTTCAGTGTGTAACCTGCGCGCGTAGAAGCTCTGATGGTGGCCTGAGCTTGGAAAAAGAAGACCGCGTCGTCGAGCTGCCGGCCGCGCCCTCAAAGGATGCTGTCGAGACTGCGCTCGGTGAGCTCGACGTGGTGTTCGCCTTCGTTTTCAACCGAGTCGGCAACCGTCCCGACGCCGAGGACCTGACCCAGCAGGTGGCCATGAAGGCCATCCCGCGGCTGCGCCAGGGGGCCAGCGCGATCTCGATTCGCGCCTACCTGTTCGCGACCGCGCGTTCGGTCCTGGCCTCTTTCTGGGCGGCCAAGTTCGGCCTCGCGGAGGAGGAGCTACTGGAGGGCATGGGCGCGGCGACCGGGGTCGCGCCGGCGGCGACCGAGTCCACCGACGCCGCCGCCCGCGCTACCCGGATCCTCGCCGCCCTGCCCGATAACTACCGCCGTGTGCTCGAGTTGCGTTTCCTCCGCGGGTACTCGATCAAGGAGGTCGCTACCGAATTGCGGGCGACGCCGGGCAGCATCAAAGTCATGCAGCTGCGGGCACTGCGGGCGGCCGCGAGGATTCCGTTCGATGCCTGAAGACATGGAAGAGCGCGTCAATCGCGTCGTCGAGGACCTGCTGCGAGGCCGAAGTCCCCGGATCCGGGCGCGTGACGCTGCGGAGCGGGAGGCGATTATGACGGCCGCCATCCTGGCAGCCGGGCAGGACGCCCATCCGCGGATGTCGCCCGAGCTGCGCCGGCGCCTGGCGGCACTGGTCGCGGGCGACGAGCCGCGCCGCGTCGACCGCCGCACCGCGCTGGCGGCCGTGGCCGGCCTGGCGGTCGGCGCGCTGGGAGTGGTGGGTCTGGACCGCCTGGGTGTGAAGCCGGGGCCCTCGCCGGCACTGGCGCCGGTGCCCGCCGGCGTCGTCAAGGCCGGGCCGGTCCGCTGGGTACCGGTCGCCGCCCTGGCTGACCTCCGCGAGGGCGAGCCGGTGCGCATCGTGGCGGGCAAAGTGAGCGCCTGGCTGACGCGCCGCGGCGAGACCGTGACGGCGGTCTCCACGCTCTGCTCGCACTGGCCCTGCGTGCTTGACTTCCAGGCCCAGGCTTCGACGCTCAAGTGCCCCTGCCACACGGGCGCCAGCTTCGCGTTGGACGGCGCCCCGTTGAGCGACGCCTACCCCGAGCTGAAGCCCCTCGACAGGTACGCGGTCAGGGTCGAGAACGGCATCGTGATGGTGCTGGGCACGTGACGCCCGCCGATCGCCACCACCGGCTGCTCCTGCTCGATCGCTGCCTGGTGGTTCTGGAAGAGGCTCTGGAACGCGGCCAGGTACGCGTCGACGCCCAGCTCGGCATTCAGCTCCGGGAGCTGCTCGGGGAGAGCGGCCTGGTCGCCGGCCACCGGCTTGAAGGGCGGCGGGTTGACCGGGTCCTCGACGACATCTTCGCCCTGCAGGAGGAGATGACCGGCCAGGCCTCCTGAAGAGCCCGCCCAAGCCCGTCCGCCGAAGCCCGACGATAATCGGAGGCGGATTGGCCGCAGGGATGCGTGTACTGGACACCCTCACCGGGCGGCATCTGCCCCTACCGCTTTCCGACGGGCCGGGCGGCAAGGAGCTGAAGCTTTACGTCTGTGGCGTTACGCCCTACGACTCCGGCCATCTGGGCCACGCCTTCACCTTCTGCGTCTTCGATGTGCTAGTGCGCTGGGTGGAATCGAAAGGGATCCCCGTCCGCTACGTCCAGAACGTGACCGACGTCGACGACCCGCTCTTCGCCCGGGCCCGGCGCGACGGCAGCTCCTGGCAGGACCTTGCCAAGCGCGAGGAGGCCGCCTTTGTTCAGGACATGACCGTCTTGGGTTGGCGAGCTCCCGACGTGATGCCTCGCGTAAGTGACGAGATACAGGGGATTCGGGCGGCGGCCGAGGGCCTCAGCGAACGGGGCTTTGCCTATTCCGCCGCCGATGGCAGCCTCTACTTCGAGGCCGCCCGCTACCCCGGCTTCGGCCAGCTCTCCCGGCGGTCGCGCCGCTCGATGCTGCGCAAGCTGCGGGAGGAGGAGCTGCTGGGCCGGGTCGGGCCTGGCGCCAAGCGCGACTGGCTCGACTTCCCGCTCTGGCGCCCATCCGGCGCCGGCGAACCAAGCTGGCCGTCTCGGTTCGGACCTGGCCGGCCCGGCTGGCACATCGAGTGCTCGGCGATGTCAATGCGCTACCTGGGCGAGCAGGTCGACATTCACGGCGGCGGTCGCGACCTGATCTTCAGCCACCACGAGTCGGAGAGGGCGCAAAGCGAGTCACTGACGGGCTGCGTGCCCTTCGCTCGCGCCTGGTTGCACACGGGGATGGTTCGCCACGACGGCCGCAAGATGAGCAAGTCGCTCGGGAACCTGGTTGTGGTCAAGGACACGCTGCGGGTGGCTTCACCCGCCGCCGTCCGGCTCTATCTCCTCTCCCACCGCTACCGCCGGGACTGGGAGTTTCGTTGGCCGGCGCTGGCGCGGTTCGAGCGGCTTGTGCAGCGGATCCGAGGGATGCGCGGATCGGGTCGCTCAGGGAGCAGCCTGGCGGAGTTCCGCGCCGCCCTCGACGCCGACCTCGACGCTCCCCGGGCCATCCGCGCGCTCCGCCGAGCGGTGGCGTCCGGCGACCGCCGCGGCGTGGAGGACATGCTTGGCATCCTGGCCGGAACGGCAGCGCTGAAGCCTGCGGCCGGCTAGCTGACGGGCTCCAGGTAGGCCCCGCAATTGGGGCATTCCATCTCCACCTCGAGGACGGGCACCGCAGTTTCGCAGACTGGGCAGAGCACATCGAGGAGGGCCGGCGCCACATCCTCCTCGGCGTCAGCTGCCATCTCGGCGGGAACCTGGCCGAGGTCCAGGGCGGGCGCGCCGCAGCCCACGCAGATGAAGCCCGGCTGGAGGAAGCGATGGCTCTCATAGGCGCCGGCGGCGTCGACGTCAACCTCGGCCTGGAGAGAGCGGAAGATGCCGGCGCCGCAGCGGTTGGAGCAGACGAGCCACATCTTTCATCCCACCTTACGCCGTGTGAAAAACTCCAAGCCGTGCGCGGCTTCCTGCTCGGTTTGTTCCTGATCCCGCTGGCCGTGATCGCGCTGCTCTCGATCCGGCCCGGCGGCTTGCGCCAGCAGCTCCGCAACGCGGGCCGCCGTCTGCGGCTGGCGATCCTGCTCGCCGGAGCCTACCTGGCGGGCTCGTTGGGCGCACGGATCTTCCTGCCTCAAGGCAGCCTCGTTATCGAGTACGGCCTTCCGGTCCTGGCGCTGGTTCTGGCCGGGCTGTTCGTGGTGCTGGGACAGGACCAGGCCTGAGCCGCAGCCGCAAGGCGACGACCGCCAGGCCCGCCAGCGGCAGCAGCGCCAGCACCAGCCAGGACTGGCGCCCTCCGACCAGCGCGCCCAGCAAAGAGCCGGAACCGGCCCCCGCGGCGAACCCCGTGAAGATGAGCCCGAAAGCCGAGTTGGGGGCGTCGGGCGCGGCGTCCGCAGCCAGCCTCGAGACCACTCCGGCCGGGGCGCCGAAGGCGGCGCCGGCAAGGAGCGCGGTGGCCACCAGGAGCAGCGACCCGTTCGCTGCGAAGAGGAGACCGGCGGCAGCCAGGTCGACCAGGAGGAAGGCTGCGAGCACGCGGTCGACTCCGAAGCGGTCGGAGGCGGCTCCCGCCCCGAGCCGGCCCGCCGCGTTGCCCACCGCGACGGCGGTGATGGCGGCGGTTGCGACCGCCGCGGCGAGGGCCAGCCCACGCGCGAAGCTGGACATGTAAACGAAGGCCCAGCTGCCGAGGGGTGTGGCCGCGAGCTCGAGCAGGATCGCGGTCCAGACGCGGGGCCGCCTGAGCAGGCTGAGCAGACGGGGTTGGGTCTGTCGTGCGGTTGCCTCGGATGCGGCTGGACCCGGACCCGGTGCGGGGGCCGGCACGGCGGGCATCAGCGCGAGAGTGAGCGCCGCCACAGCCAGCATCACCGTCCCCTGCAGGCGCAGCGCTGCCAGCCAACCGAAAGCTGCCGCGAGGAGGCTGACGACCGGCACCTGGATGGGCGCCGCGACCGCATAGGCGGCGGTCACCAAGCCGCCCGCGGCGCCAGGCAAGTCGGGGATGGCGTGGCGGCCGGCCGCGATCGAGCCGGCGAGGGCGACCCCGCCGCCAAAGCCGAGCCCGAGCATCGAGTAGAAGAACGTGAAGGTCAGCTCGGAGGGGAAGCTCAGCGCGATCGCGAGGCCGCTGGCGAGGAGCGCCAGTCCGGCCCAGCAGAGGCGGCGGGGCGGTACCCGGTCGGCCAGGCGGCCGCCGATCACGATGCCAGTCCCGTAGCCGATCGGCGTTGCGCTGAAGACGGCGCTGACGACCACCGCCGGCCAGTGCGCTTCTTGTTGGACGTAAGGCGCGACGGCGCCCCAGCTGTAGACCATGCCGAAGGCGAACTGGAGCGGCAGAGCGCCGAGCAGTATCCGCAGCCGCCTCGCCCGGCTCATCCAGAGCGGAAATTAGCAGGGTCGGTTTTCACGTGATGGGTTCCTGTCCAGCGGCTAGGTCAGAGGTGGCAAAGGCCTGGGGCGAGAGGTCCTCCTCCGGTAGGACTGCCGAGACCGCCGACACGACATATATCAGGGGTATTCCATAATTTGACTATCTCGGATATGCTTTTATCTGCGTAAGCGATGTACGAAGTAGGGGTAGCTTAGGTGTCGGACCTCGCCATCCCCCTGTCGACGGGCGGACCGGCCGCTTCCCCCACGAGGCCGGGGTCGCCCCGGTCCTTCCAGCGTAAGGTCGGCAAGATTGTAGACATCGCGGTGCCCGAGCCGGCGGCCGCCGGGCCTGATTCGGCTCTTGCCGAGGCACTCCGGAAGCAGGTGGCCCGCGAGCTCCATGACCAGCTCGCGCAGGGGCTCACGTCAATGTTGGTTCGGCTCGAGCAACTGAAGCGCCTCCGCAAGGGTGACCCGGCGCTGCGTGAGGAGCTGGACGAGCTGCTTACGCAAACCCGGGAGATCTTCCTGGACGTTCGCGAGCTGCTCGACGGCCTGCGCGGCGGCTCCGGCTGGCAGGAGGACTTCGTGGTCGCGGTCAAGCTGAGGCTGGCCACCCGCTTCCAGCGCCGGTTCGGCGCGCAGGTCCGCGTCCGGGTCGCGAAAGATTGGCCGGCCAGGATCCGCTCCGTGGTCGCGCTGAACCTGTTGAGGATCATCCAGGAGGCCATGTCCAACGCGGTTCTGCACGGCGGCGCCCGCTCGATCAGGGTTGTGCTGAGGGCCGATCCGGCGCGCCACCTGGAGGTGCTTGTCATCGACGACGGGTCCGGCCTGCCCGAGACGGACGATTTGCTCCGCGGCCAGGGCTTGCTTGGCATGCGCGAGCGCAGCCAGTTGATCGGCGGCGAGCTCTGCATCAGGAGCTCGGCGGCTGGAACGGTGTTGAAAGCGACGATTCCATGGAGGACCGCGGTTTGAACCCAGCCTTAAAAGCAGATGTTGAAGTGATCAAGGTCCTCGTCGCGGACGACCAGACATTGTTCCGAGCCGGTCTGGCCAGGCTGCTGGAGGAGTCGCCTGAGCTCGACGTGGTGGGAGAGGCGAAGGACGGCCAGCAGGCCGTCGAGATGGTCCGCCGGCTGCGGCCGGACGTGGTCCTCATGGACTTGAAGATGCCCGGAGTCGATGGCGTGGAGGCCACACGTAAGATCACCGCCGAGCATCCTGAAGTGAAAGTCTTGGTGCTCACGACGTTCGACGTGGACAGCTACGTGCTACAGGCCTTGCGGGTCGGCGCCAGTGGCTACGTCCTCAAGGAATCGACGCCCGAGGCAATTGTCCGAAGCATCCTGACGGTCATGTCGGGAGAGCGCGTCATGGCGACCACCGTTGCCAACCGCGTGCTCGATCTGGTGAGCGGCAACAGCACCAACAAGGAGTTCTACGACGGCCTGACGATGCGCGAGATCGAAATCCTCAAGATGATCGCGGCCGGCCTCGCCAACAAGCAGATCGGCTACCGGCTCGAGATCAGCGAAAAGACGGTTCGCAACCACGTCACGGCAATCTACGGGAAGCTCAAGATCTACGATCGTGCGCAGGCGGTGCTTTACGCCGTGCGCAAGGGCTTGATCGAGGTCTAACAAAGCGTTCGGCCGCGCATCGCTGCGCGGCCGTGATCGGCGACATCTTTACCGTTGTGTCGTCGTATCGGCGTCACCGAATGCCTGCTCGATGACGCGATCTGGAGACTGGTAACCCACGCAAGGATTTGGCGCGCACCTCGTTGATCCTGCTGAAAAGCGCAGCAGCTGGGAGGCGCGATCATGGCTCAAATTCGTGCGTCGTCACTCGCCGGTTTTTTCGTCACGGCACTGGTGCTGGCAACGTTTCCGCTGACGCCGACGACGGCGCGCGCCGCCGGCGGTTTCATCACCACCAGCGGCTCCTCCTTTGTGCTCAACGGGCAGGAGATCCGCCTCCGTGGCTTGAACATGAACAACGAGCAGGCGCTCGGCGCTGCAATCGGTTCTGGCAATTTGTCGGACATCACCATCGGCGCGGAGGATTACAACCGCGTCGCCGGCTGGGGCATCAACCTGGTCCGCTTCGGCCTCAGCTTCACCTGGTACCAGACGGATCGCAATGCGTTCTTCCAGTCGCTCGACGGCCAGGTGGCTGCGGCTCACGCGGCCGGGGTCTACCTGATCCCGGTGATGTTCACCACCCCGGCCGACTGCTATGAAGGTTATGGCCACACCTGTGGCATCTGGAGCTCCGGGGCTGAGCAGCAGCGTCTGTTGAGCTTCTGGCAGGACTTTGCGCGGCACTATGCGGGCGAGACCGCCATCGCCGGGTACGACTTACTCAACGAACCTGCACCGCCGAATGTGAGCCAGTGGCTCTCGCTTGCGCAGTCGATCCGCGACGCGGTGGTCGCTGTCGACGCCAACCACGACGTGGTGATCGAGGCCGGCTCCGACAGCCTGTTCTCCGGCCTGCTCGGAGCGCGCGTCATCTACTCGGTGCACGGCTATGCTCCGCTGTCCATGACGACCGGCGCCACGCCGGGTCGCTACAGCTATCCGGGAAATGCCCCTGACTGGGACGGCACCAGCAGGTACTGGAGCTACCAGTCGATGACCGATCCGACGAGCGCGGTCTACATGGGCTGGCGCGAAAGCTTCGATTGGGCACAGGCGAGCAAAGTGCCCATCTTTTACGGAGAGTTCGGGACCCAGCCATTCGGTAACGGCTGGGTTCAGTACGTGAGCGAGCAGATCGACCTCGCCGAGAGGTGGGGCGCGGCCTGGGCGCTCTTCAACTATCACGAACCAAGCTACGGCGACTTTGGAATCTATTACGGTCCAGAGTCGGCGCGCGTTGGAGACCCGAATGTCTCAGTAAAGCAGGACCTGCTCACGATGCTGACGACCAAGCTGGCACAGCTCGGGGGCCGCACGATCTCGTGGCAGTACACGGCAATGTATGCGTGGTACGACCGGATCAGCAGCCCTGGATTTCTTGCCGACGACATCCATGTCATCAATCCCAACAGCACGGCCGCGTCGATCAGCCTCACCATTCCAGGCCAGCCGGGATGCTCGTTCCTCGACCAGCTTGGAGCCGGCGAGGACCGCCACTACGGCTGTCCGACCGGCTATGGCGGACCGGTCGTGCTGCAGGCCTCGGAGCGCGTCAACTCGTCGCAGCGGGTCCAGTACTACCGATCCTTCAACGAGGTGCTGGCGTTGCCGGTGACCTCTGCTGCGACAAAGTTCTTCATGCCCTGGTATGACCACAGCAGCAGTCCCGGATTCCTCAACGACAACGTGCACGTGGTGAACCCGAGCAGCGCCAGCGCCCAGGTCGACGTCACCATCCCAGGCTGCGGCGACCAGTCGGCCACGATCCCGCCCGGAGGTGGCGAAAGCATCTTCGCGTGCGGCTCAGGCTACGGTGGACCCGTTGTCGTGACCTCTACCAACGGGGTCCCGGTGCTGGCGACGCAGCGGGTCCAGTACTACGGATCTTTCAACGAAGTCGTCGCGCATCCCGCGCAGGCCGCCGGCGTTTCTCTCTATTTCCCGTGGTACGACCGCATCAGCAATCCAGGGTTCCTGGCCGACAACGTCCACGTGATGAATCCCGGCTCGACTGACGCGCAGGTCACCGTCAGCATCCCGGGGTGCGGCGGTCAGAGCTGGCTGGTGCCGGCCCTCGCCACGCACTTCTTCAATTGCGATTCTGGCTACGGGGGCCCGGTCTCGGTCGCGTCCACCAACGGCGTGCCGGTGCTCGCCTCACAGAGAGTGCTCTATTACCAGTCCTTCAACGAGGTAGCGGCCCAGTCTCCAGGCGCGGCCGCCGCGCTTCTGTATATGCCCTGGTTCGACAGGATCAGCAGCCCAGGATTCCTCGGTGACAACGTACATGTCGTCAACCCCGGGAGCGGTGAGGCGCAGGTGGCCGTCGGCATCCCGGGGTGCGGCTCGCAAGTGGTGGCGGTCGCCCCGGGCGGCGAGCACATCTTCACCTGCGCTTCCGGTTTCGGCGGTCCCGTGACGGTCGCGACCCCGGCGGGTACGGCGGTGCTGGCCTCGCAGCGTGTCCAGTACTACTCGTCCTTCAACGAATCTGGCGCTGAGCCCTAAAAAGGCCGACCAGGAACCCGCAGCCAGCTCGGGCTAGAGCGCCGCGAGGGCGGCCGCCACGCGCTCTCGATCAGCCTCCGACACGCCAGGATGCACCGGAATGGAGAGCATCTCGGAGCTCGCCCGCTCCGCGGCCGGGCAGTCGGCGCCGAGCTCCCGGTAGGGCTGCTGACAGTGGACGGGCACCGGGTAATGGACCCCCGTCCCGATGCCGCGCAAGTCCAGCTCACTCTGCAGGGGGTCTCGCTGGACCCTGGAGCCGGCCGGCACGCGGAGCACGTACTGGTGGTAGACGTGGAAGCTCGACGGAAGCACGTGCGGCCGGGGGAACCGGACGCCATCGACAGCCTGGTCATAGAAAGCCGCGTTGTCTCGCCGCGCCGACGTCACCGCTTCGAGCCTGTCCAGCTGGCAGAGACCGATCGCGGCCTGCATCTCGGTCAGCCGGTAGTTGTAGCCGACCTCGTCGTGGCGGTAGCCGCCGCCCGCGGAGTAGGCCTGGTGGCGTAGAGCGGCGACCCGGGCCGCGACTGCCGGGTCGTTGGTTGTGACCATGCCGCCCTCGCCGGTGGTGATGTTCTTGGTCGCGTAGAGCGAGTAGACCGCGGTGCCGAACGAGCCCAAGCCCCTTCCGGCGATCGATGCCCCCACCGCCTGGCAGGCGTCCTGGACCAGAGCGAGCCCATGGCGCTCGGCGATCGCACCCAGCTGGCGCAGGTCGCAGGGGTTGCCATGCAGGTGGACGGGGAGGAGGGCTTTGGTCCGGGGTGAGATCAGGGCCTCCACGCGAGCGGGATCGAGATTCAGGGTTTCGTCGACGTCAGCGAAAACCGGGCGGGCGCCGGCCTGGACGATCGCGTTCGCCGTGGCGATGAAGGTCAGCGGCGAGGTGATGACCTCGTCCCCCGGGCCGACGCCGTGGGCGGCGAGCGCCAGGAAGAGAGCCGTCGATCCGCTCGAGGTCGCCACCGCCTGCTCCGCGCCGGTGGCGGTCGCGAACGCGGCTTCGAAGGCGGCCACCCGCGGGCCCTGAACGAGCTGCCCCGAGCGCAGGACCTCGATCACCGCCTTCTCCTCTTCGGGGCCGAGCTGCGGCCGGGCGATCGGGATGTAGCTCTCGAGTGATACCGCTTTCATCCGGATTGACCGTCCCGGCCCGGGCCGAGGTCGTGGGCGCGCCCGCACTCGGTGCAGCTACCGTCCGGGGCCAGGCGTCCGGCGCACTCGCAGGCGTAGCCCACCTGCCGAGCAGGGTTGCCGACGACGATGGCATGCGGTCGCACGTCACGCGTTACGACGGCGCCCGCGCCGACGAGGGCATGAGCTCCGATCCTGACGCCGGGCAGCACGGTGCAGCCGCCCCCGATGGACGCTCCCTCTTCCACCGTGACTCCGCTCACGATCCAGTCCGCGTCCGTCTTCAAGCGCCCGTCGGGCGCCGTCGCGCGAGGCTGCTTGTCGTTGAGCAGGCACGTATGGGGGCCGATGAACACGCCGGAGCCGATCTCGGCGCCACGGAAGATGGAGACGTTGTTCTCCAGCTTGACGCGGTCCCCGATCGTTACGTGCGGGTCCACGTAGACGCCCTTTCCGAGAACACAGTCGACGCCGATGGATGCGTGCTCGCGGACCTGCGCGCCGCTCCAGATTCGCGTCCCCTCGCCGATGCGAGCCGAATCCGCGACCTCGGCCCTGGCATGTATGAGCGCGGCCGAGGCCTGCATGAGTTCGAGGCTAGCAAGCGAGGGGGCGAGGTTCCTCAGGCGGAACCGGACCGAGGCGGCGGCATTGTCCCACGAAGCGTCCGTGTTGGCCCACTCCGCAGATCAAGTCGCGCCCTTAGGCTGAAGCGAAAGGTGAGCGCAGAGCACTCACTTGTGGGACAGTCATCGCTCTACGCAACGGGCGTGGAGATCGCCAAGAGCTTGCCTTGGAAGCGGCCCTTCGACCTGCTTCTGGGAGGACTCGCGCTGGTGATCTCGCTGCCCGTCCTGCTGCTCTTGATGCTGGTCGTCAGGCTGGACAGCCCCGGCCCTGTCATTTTCGCCCAGGTGCGGGTCGGCCGGCGCGGCCGGCCATTTACCATCTGGAAGCTGCGGACGATGCGGCACGGCGCCGGCGATGACCTCCACCGCGCCGCCGCCGCGGCCTGGTTTCGAGAGGAGGGCGGTCCGAGCGGCTACAAGCCTGACCACGACCCACGCGTCACGCGGGCCGGCCGCTTTCTCCGGCGGACGAGCCTGGACGAGCTGCCGCAGCTCTTGAACGTGCTGAACGGCGACATGAGCCTGGTCGGCCCCCGGCCGGCGATCCCTTACGAGCTCGCGCACTACGAGCCCTGGTACTTCGAGCGCCAGGCCGTGGCGCCGGGCATGACCGGCCTCTGGCAAGTGTCGGGACGGCGGGGCCTGGGCGCCCCGGCAATGATGGCCTGGGACGTGCGCTACGTCCGCGAAGCCTCGCCCATGCTCGATCTCAGAATCCTGCTCGAGACGGCGATCTCCGTCCTCGGGCGTCTGGCAGGGAGGACCGATGGCTGGCACTGATCTCCTGACCTTCAGCTCCATCACGCGCGCGATCCGGCATCGCCTGGCCGTGGTGGTTGCGACAGTCCTGCTCGCGCTCGCACTGGGCGGTGCCTGGGTGTTGCTCGCCCCTCCCGTTTACCAAGCTGAGAGCAGCCTTTACGTCGATCCGGGCTCCGTCAACGGCCTCCAGCAAAGCGATGGCCTCTTGAGCCCGTACTACGTGCGGGAGGCCACCAGCTGGCGCGTCATGCAGCGCGTCATCGCCTCACTCGCGATGACTGACGTGACGCCGGATCAGCTCGCCCGTCACGTCAACGCCCAAGCGCTGAGAGGCACCAACGTATTGGTCATCGACGCCCAGGCGCCAAGCGCGCAGCAGGCCGCCAACCTCGCCAACGCGGTCGCTGACGCGGTCGTCGAGCAGAACCGGGCCGACGCCCAGAACCGGCAGAACCAGACCCGCCAGTACCTGGAGGGAGAGCTGAGCCGGATCAACCAGCAGCTCCAGACGCTCCAGGCCCAGCCGGCCGACCCGGCGCGCCAGATCCAGATCGGGCTGCTCCAGCAGCAATACAGCACGACCTACACCGGCCTCCAAAGCGTGATGCTCGGACAGTCGCGGACGGCTGACTCAGTGGATGTTCTGGAGAGGGCGCCCTTGCCGCGGGACCCCGTCCAGCCTCGCCCGTTGATCGATCTCGCGATTGCCCTGGCTGCCGGTCTTGCGCTCGGCGTCCTGATCGCGCTCGTGGCCGAGCGGCTGGACGACCGCCTCCGGAGGTCGGACGCTCTCGGCGAGGCGGCCGGTACCCACCTGCTCGCCACCGTCGTCCGCGACGACGCGGGCCCGGGGCTGGCCAAGACGCACGAGCATCTGTTGGCGCGGCACCCGAAAGCAAGGGTGGTCCTGGTGGCTCCCGCCGGCGCGTCCGACGCGGCCGAAGACGTGGCCCGGATGCTCGCCTCGGCCGGGCAGCTGGCCGGAAAGAAAGTCCAGATCGTGCACCTCACGGCGCCCGAAACGCTTCCGGCGCACCTCTACGGCAATGGGCACGGCAATGGGCACGGCAACGGCCACGGCCACGGCAACGGCAACGGAACTGCCGAGGGCGGGAATGGCAACGGCACCAGCTCCTCCCAGGCGGTCCGGCTCGATCCCGGGCGTGGCTGGTACGACCTGGCCATCGTCACGGTACCGGCGCCGCACCTGGACCCGACCGCCACCCGGGTCGCCGGCAGCGTCGACCTTGCAGTCCTCGTCGGAACGGCCGGCCGCACGCGCGCGAAGGAAGTCCGAAAGGCCGCGGAGGCGCTCCGGCAGTCGGGCGTCCAGGTCGAGGCCGGAGTCCTGGTCGACAGGGCTCCGGCCGCCAACCGGATGAGGTGGAAGCCCTGGGCCGCTGGGTCGAGATGACCCCGGCCGTCGCGCTCGCCTGGTGCCGCTTCCAGCCCCGCACGCGGGCGCTGGCCGGGGCGCTCGGTGGCGAGGCTCACTTCGTGGCTCCCGGTCCGGCCGGCGGGTGGCCGGCAAGTCTTCCGCTGCGCTACCTGCGCAGCGCCGTCGCGACCTGGCGGCTCCTGGAGAGGACCCGGCCGGCGGTGGTGATCGCGATCAGCCCGCCTGTCTTCGCGCCGCTCGTGGCGCTGGCCTGGTGCCGCCACCGCAGCCGGCCGCTGGTGATCGACTGCCATACCGGCGCACTGCACTCGGGACGCTGGGGTTGGGCGCTGCCCGTCCACCGCTTCCTGGCCCGCCGCGCCGCGGCGGTGACGCTGCATACCGAGGAGGCTGCCCAGGAGGTGACCGGCTGGGGAGTGCGAGGGCTCTTGCTGCCGGACGACCTGCCTGAGGGCGCCTCGTTGCGCGCCACCCGCGGCGAGGGGAGGCCCCGGGTCGTCGTCGCCGGCAGCCTCGACTCCCGCGAGCCGGTCGAGGCGGCCTTCTCCGCGGCGGCGCTGACGCCGGACGTCGAATGGAGGTTCACGGGCGACCCGGCCGGGTTGAGTACGCGCCTGCGCTCGCAGGCGCCCCCGAACGTGGTGCTGACCGGCTGGCTGGATTACGACCGGTTCCTTGACGAGATCGCCTCAGCGGACCTGGTGGCAGCCTTCAGCACCGACAGCGGGATCATGAACAGGGCCGCCTTCGAGGCGCTGGGCCTGGAGAAGGCCCTGGTTCTCTCCGACCTGCCAGGGCTCCGCTCCCGCTTCGCCGCGGCGGCTGTCTTCACGGCCAACGAGCCCCAGGCAATGGCCGCCGCAGTGCGCCGGGCGCTTGCCGACCGGGCTCTTCTCGAGGTCCGCAGCCAGGCGTTGAAGGAGCAGCTCCGGCAGATGCACTCGAATGCGCTGGCGCTTTTGGAGTCGGCGCTCGAGGCCGCCGCTCTCCCAGCCGGTGTCTGAGGCGGCTGTGCGGCTCGCGGGCCGCCGAATCCTCCTCATCAGCCAGCACCCGTACCCGGCTCATCGCGTACTCCGCCGGAACGTTGACTTCCTGGCGGCACAGGGCGCCGAGGTCGACGTGGTTTGCCTGGCCTCGCCTGGTGCGTCAACCCCCCCGCCGCCAGGTGTCCGACTCCACCGGGTCCCGCTCGCGCACCGCCGCGCGCACGCTCTGCGCTACGCGTTCGAGTACCTGGCCTTCTTCGCCGCTGCGTTCGTCTGCGCTCTCGTGCTCTCGCTCCGCCGCCGCTACGACGCCGTCCAGGTCGAGAACCCGCCCGATTTCCTCCTCTTCACGGCGCTGCCGGCCCGTCTGCGGGGCGCTCGTTTGGTGCTCTACCTCCTCGAGCTGACCCCGGAGCTGCTGGCCACCCGGCTGGAGGTCGGGGAAAGCCATGTCCTGACCCTCCTCGCCACCGCCCTGGAGCGAGCTGCCACCGCCGTGGCGGACCAGGTGATCACGGTCAGCGAGGCCTGCCGCCGGCGGGTAGAGGCTCGTGGAGTGCCAGCTGACAAGCTCTGGGTGGTCAACGGAAGCGTGCCGACCCGAGACCTCCCTGCCGCTCGCCCGGCCCTGCCCGGGCCATATCTGGTCGTTGTCGCCACCCTGATCAAGCGCTACGGGGTGGACGTCGCGATCCGGGCGCTCGCCGCGCTCGGGCCGGCCGGGGCCGAGCTGCGCCTCCTCGTTCTGGGGGAAGGCGAGGAGCGTCCCGGCCTCGAGGCGCTGAGCCAGGAGCTCGGCCTCGCGGACCGGGTGGTCTTCGCGGGCCTCCTGCCCTGGGAGGTCGCCATGGCCCAGGTTCGGGCTGCGGCAGTCGGACTGGTGCCGGTGGTGGCCGACGGCTACGGCGAGCTGATACTCCCGACGAAGCTGCTCGAATACGTGGCGCTGGAGGTCCCGGCGGTCTGCTCCCGGCTGCCGACCATCGCCGAGCACTTCCGGCCAGACTCGCTCGCCTATTTCGAGCCGGGGGACCACCTCGGGCTTGCCGCGCAGGTTGGCCGCCTCCTGGCCGACCCGGACGCGGCCCGGCGCCAGGCCCGCATCGCGCTCGAGGACCTTGGCGAGTTGAGCTGGGAACGGGCGAGTCAGCGGTACCTGGCAGCGCTGGCCACTGCATCGGGCGAACAGCCGGCGACTGCCCTGGCCTCAGAGGATGCCGGAATTGCGACGGGTTAGGAGCATCGGCGAGGCAATCCACCATCGCCGGCTGTTGATCGCCGCGACCGTCATGGCTTTTCTCCTCGCCGGCGCCCTCATCGTCAGGGTCACCCCGCCCACTTACCAGGCAGACGCCGAGCTGAACGTCGACACGTCGAACCTCGATCCTGCCCTGGACGCCAGCCCCGGCCTGATCCCTCGCTACTACGCCCAGCTGGCGACCAGCCCCAGGATCCTGAAGCGCGCGGCGGTCTCGCTCGGCATCCCCGTCGACCGCCGCTTGCTCGACCAGGTCCAGGCGGAGGCCATTCAGAGCACCCCGGTGGTCGTGATCCACGCCCAGGCGTCAAGCGGGCCCCGGGCAGCGAGCATCGCCAATGCCGTCGCCAAGGCGGTGGTCGACCAGAACCGGGAGGACCAGACTGCGCGCCCGAGCGACGCCACCGCCTACCTTGCGAACCAGCTCGCGCAGCTCGACGGGTCAGGTGGCGCCCCGGCGGACCCTGTCCACCGCCGCGGTGTCTATGACGCCCTGCAGCAGCAGCGGGTCGCCCAGGCTCGCTCCGCGGACCGCGTTGCTCTCAGCCAGGCGGCGGTGGTGCCATCACGGCCGCGCTGGCCGGACCCGGTGCGCTACCTGCTCGTCGCGCTGCTTGCCGGGATGGCCGTAGCGCTGCTCGGCGCGCTCTTTCTGGAGCAGCTGGACGATCGCCTCTTCACGACTGAGGCCTTGGCTCTCGCGGCCGGCACCCGGCTGGCGGTCGGCGTCGACCGGCCGAGGCCGGGCGCGCCGCCGGGTCCGCCCGTCTTCACACTCGCCAAGCGCCGGATCGTGGCCCCCTCGCTCTGCTCCCGGACGGTTCTGGTCGTGGCGGCGTCGGCCTCCGACCGGGCGGCCGGCGTCGCCGGCGCTCTCGGCCGGGCGGCCTGGGACGAGGGCGATTCTGTCCTCGTCGTCAACAGCGAGGGCGAGGAGTCCTTCGGCGACGAGGCAGACGGCCCGGCCAGGCTCCTGAGCCGGACTCCCGAACAGCTGCTGAGCCTGACCGAAGCCAGTTTCGGACAGACGCTGACCCTGGTCGCGGTTCCCTCCCCGCGGGAGGCTCCCATGGCCGCGACGCTGGCCCGTCGAACCGACGGAGCCATCCTCGTGGCGACTGCTCGGCGCACTCGCGCCTCAGAGGTGCGCCGCACCGCCGCCGCCTTGCGAGCTGCGGGCGTGGTCCCTCTGGCGGCTTTCTTGCTGGCGCCAGGAGCGTCCACGTGAGCGCCGTCATGGCCGCCACGGCGCGCTTTGAGAGCCGCCGGCTCTGGCCAGCTGCCGTGCTGTCGCTGCTCGCCACGGCGGTGATGCTCGTGGTCTCGCAGAAGGCCACTCCGGCGCTGGCCGCGCCGCTCCTTGCCGCCGCGAGCGTGGCCGTGATCGCGGTCACCGCTCGGCGGCCCTCCGTCGGCTGCGCGCTGCTGGTTGTCGGCGCGGCTCTGACCTCCGGCCTCGGCCGGAACACGGTCCTCCCAGCGCTGCGCACGAGCGAGGCCCTGACCATCCTGGTCGCGGCCGGGATGGTCATCCGCCAGCTGGGCAAGGAGCAGCGCTACACGTTCTTCGACGTCGTCGTCGTCACCTACTCGGTGGGTGCCGTCATGGTGCCCGCCGGCTACCTCTGGGTGACCGGCACCTCGGCCAGCGTCGATGCCTGGCGGACGATCCTGGCGCCGCTCCAGTTCCTGCTCATCTACCTGATCTTTTCGCGAGCCCAGCTCAACCGCCCGGAGATCGGCGAGATCCTCCAGCTGGCGATGGGAGCCAGCGTCATCGTCGCCATCGTGGCAATGGCCCAGGTCGCCGACGTGCCGGGCGTGAGGAGCTTCATCGAGACGTACTACTCGGGCACCGGCGAGGCCTCGCAGATCTGCACGTCGGGGCCCTGCCGCGCCACCTCGCTTCTCGAGCACTGGAGCGGAATGGGCGCCTTCGCCGTGCTCCACTACACACTGGCTCTGGCGCTCTGCGCTTACGCGGCGATCAACTTCTCGGGCCGGTTCCTTTCCACCGTCATGGCGCTCAATGCGGTCGGCGCCTTCATCAGTGGGACTCAGGCCGCGATCATCGGTCTGGGGCTGGCCACGCTGGTGATCGTCCTCCACAGCCGCCGGATCCCGCGGCAGTTGCTCGTCATGATCGCTCCGCTGGCCTTCGGGCTTCTCCTCTTCTGGAACCAGATCCAGCTCCGAATGGAGCAGCAGTTCGTCCAGGCCGGCACCGGTCAGCTCTTGAGCAGCCCGGAGAGCCTGGACGTGCGCCAGCGCTACTGGAACGAGATCTTCGTTCCCTTGCTGGAGCAGCACCTCTGGTTCGGGACGGGGAGCGTGGTACCGGCCGAGGTTCCTCAGAGGCTGGTCAACTTCGTCGATAACGAGTACTTGGGGCTGGGCTTCAGGGCAGGCTTGGTCGGAGAGCTGCTGCTGGCCATGATGCTGATCGGGGTCGTGCTGGTCGGCTGGCGGCGCCGCCGCAGCCTGGACACAACTCAGCACGCGGTGAGTGGCGCGGCCGCGGCCTTCGCGCTTGTGCTGGCGGTGATCGGAACCACCGCGGAGTACCTCACCTTCGCTGGGGTGGCCCAGGCCTTCTGGATGCTGGTGGGAATCATGGGAGGCTGGATGCTGGCCGGAAGCCCGTCCAGCGACGTGGTCCTGCTCGGCTCGCGGGAGCCGAAAGCTCCGCGCCGGAGGCCCTTCGGATGAGCGCCGTCGCCGAACAGGCTCAGGCGCCGCACCAACCAGCGGCGCGCCGGCTCAAGGTTCCGCGACTCGCCCGGTTGGCCGCGGCGGCGGCCTGGCGCCGGGTCTGGCACCTGGACGACGTCCTGAGGCAGGCGTTCTGGAGTCAGGACCCGGGTTTCGCGACGAGGGCGACGACCGCGCCCAGGGCGATTCGGGCCCTGGCGCCCCCCCTTCCGCGGACCCGCCGCTCAGCCGCGCCCGCCGGGCGCGGCATCGCAGTGGGGACGAGCTCCGGCGGAACGGAGCGATCGGCCTTCACGGCTGTCGCTGGACTCTACGGCGTGGAGCTCGACGGGGCGCCCTTTTCTGAGTCGGCGGCGCTCAACTTCGTCGACCTCGAGAGCCCATTCTCCGACTCGCACTCCGGTGAGCGGCTCAGGCGGTACCTGTTCGAGGGGGGGACTGTCTATGCCACGGGCACGTCGGCGAGGGCCTCGGCAGGCCTGGTCCAGCTCGAGAACGCCCTGAGCGTCGGACTGCCGCGGCTCCGGGAGCTGTCGGGTCCCGGCGTCGTCAGGTTCCCGTCACATCGGGCGGACTTCGCCGCGGAACTGGCTGGGGTGGCACTGGCCGGCGCCGAGCCGCCCGCTTTCCTGACACCTGTCGCGGGCGCCACGGTCCTGGCCTGGATCGACCACGCCGGCGAGGCCAGCCCGGGCCTGACCGAGTTCGAGATCGGGCGGGGACGGCTTCTGATCGGAGCAGGCGGCGACCACTTGGCGGGCCGGCCGGCCGATGCCTATGGCCCTCGGCACGCCCTGACCGTGCTGCCGCCGATGATGACGATAAGGAGACTCTTCGGCCAGGCGGCCTGGCATCCGGCTGTGAGAACGGCCAATGTGACGGTGGACGATCCGGCGCTCCGGGTGGGCCTGTTGGGCCTCGACTTTCCGAAGCTGTTGGAGGATGCCGAGCGACTTGACTTCCATCTGACCGCGGCGACCATCCCGCGCGAGCTGGGCCTGAGCGACGCGGGCGTCCTTCGCCTGCTGAGGTCAAAGCCGGCGCGCCTGAGCGCTTGTCACCATGGAAACGACCACAGCGGCTACGAGTTCTACGCGGCGCAGCGAGGGCGTCATCGCTTCCGCCACCGCTCGCTGGCGGAGCAACGCAGAGCGTTGCGCGAGGCGGTTGGGAGGTCGCGCAGCTTCGCGGCTGCAACCGGCGTCCGCCTCGACCGCGTCATGGTTTTTCCGCACGGGCTTTGCGCCGAAAGCATGTTGCCTGCGCTGCAGGACCTCGGTTTCCTGGCCAGCTGCAACTGGCTGGATCGCTACCCCCTGGAGGCGTTGGTGCCGGACGACACAGACCTTGGGATGCGGCCCGCGGACACAGCCTGGGAGGGCTTCCCGCTGCTCTGGCGCCGCCAAGCTCCGGACGGCGGGGTGCTCCTCGATCTGTTTCTGGGCCGCCCCGCTCTTCTCTTCTGCCACCCCCAGGAGGTGCGCGGTGGCCTGCCCGCGGAGCTCTTGCAAAGGGTGGCGGAGCTGAATGCTGCGGGCGCGGGGCAGGTCGCCTGGCGGGGCCTCGAAGAGGTCGCCCGGCACGCCTACCTACAACGGCGGCTGGCGGACGGCAGCTGGGAGGTCTTGATGACCGCCAACGAAGCCTGCCTGCACAACCCTGACCCCGAGCCGCGCACCTATCGCGTGACGCGCCCTCACCTGCCTGCCGGCAGCCGCCTGTCCAGTGCTGTGGTCACGGTCGCGTCGGGCACCAGCGGCCTGGTCAGGGTGCTTGGCGGGCGGGTCGCTGCTCAGGAGGACGTGCTGCCCGACGGAGCGGGCGGCTGCTCGATCTTCCCTGGCTAGAAGGCGGCTGTAACCGGCGCCGACGCAGCGCTGCTGATGACCGCCGCATCCGCGGCGGCGAGCCGGATCTCGCGCAGCCGCGCAGTCACAGCCTGCTGCCAGGGCAGCACGACCGCGGCCGGCTTGCCGCCGTCGGCGAGCGACTTGTCCGCAGCCTCCAGCACCGCGACGACGGCCAGGCCCTGAGTCGCATCGCTGAGCGGCCGCTCCCCGGTCCGGGCGCAATGCAGGAAGTGCTCGCACTCGAGACGCAGCGGTTCCTGCCACTCGATGTAGGGGATGGTCACGTCGCCGTAGCGATAAGAGAGCTGGAACTCGCCGAAGCTGTCGGTGACGGGCGGGTGCTCCACGCCCTTGTCGTAGACGCGGATCTTCTCGCCCAGGGAGACGTCGTTGTAAACCGCCATCCGCTTGTCGCCGACCACTGTGATGCGGCGGACCTTGGCCGGATCGAGCCAGCTGACGTGGATCTGGGCGAGGATGCCGCTCTCGAACTCCAGGTTCAAATAGGCCACGTCGTGCACGCCCGGCTGCACGCAGCTGGCGCCATGCGAGCTGACCGTGGCAGGCAGCTCGGCCAGAAGCTGGATCAGGATCGAGATGTCGTGGGGGGCGAGGTCCCACATGACATTGACGCGGCGTTGAAAGAGGCCCAGGTTGAGGCGCGCCGAGTCGATGTAGTGGATGCGGCCCAGGTGCTTCGAATGCACCATCCGGCACAGCTCGCGCACAGCCGGGTTGTACAGAAAGGTGTGCGCCGCCATCAGCACCGTCCCGCGGGCCTCGGCAAGGCCGATCAGATCCAGAGACTGCTCGACGCTCGAGGTTAGGGGCTTCTCCACCATCACGTGTTTGCCAGCCAGCAGGGCATCCCGGGCGACGGCGTGGTGGGTGTGGATCGGCGTTGCGATCACCACTGCATCCACGTCCGCTTCCAGGAGGTCGGAGTGATGGGCGAAGCGCTTGACGCCCGGATGGCGCACGCGCACGTAGTCGAGACGATCCGGGAGTTGGTCAGCTACCGCGACCAGCTCGGCGCCGGGAATTTCGCTGAAGTTCCTGATCAGGTGGGGGCCCCAGTAGCCACAGCCGATGACGCCCACCTTGAGCGCGTCCGCGCCTCGGCGCCGCGCTCGCCGGTCCCTGTTGCTGCGGCGCTCAGGAGCCGCTCCGTTGGTGGCGCCATTCGCGTGCCCGTTGGAGTGGCCGTTGGGGTGGCCATTCGAGTGGCCGTTGGAATGGCCATTCGAGTTGCCGTTCGTGGCCGCGCCCTTGGGCTTGACCAATGCCGTCCCCTTCAGCAGCCGGTCCATCTCTAGGAGTCCATATCCGCTTGCCCCTTCACGATCCGCCCGGACGGGAGCCGATGCAATGGGCTCGATCGACGGACGTGGCGGGGCGCTCCCAGAGGTCGCCGCTGCGCCCTATGCGGCGGGGCCGAGAACTCCCCCTCGAAATGCCGTAATGCCCCAGTTGAATCCGAAGCCGGCTGCGGGACGATGAAGTCCAGGCTCGGCGGCGGACCAAGTCCCGAGCTATGGCCTTGCGAGGTGAGTGCACGACTGAACACGGCTGATCCAGAGGAGCGGTTCTCGCTATTGCTCGAAACAGCAGAAGCCGAGCTCCTGAGGCTACGATCCGGCTCGTCCAGGAGCCCCGCCGGCGGGTTGACCAGGGCAGCCGTAGCGGTTGGCCGCGTGCTCGGCTACGTCGAGGCGATTGCCTATCTCGACATCAAAGTGGGAGAGACGGCCCTGGACTCCACCCATCGCCTACTGGCCGAGTTGGAAGAGACGTGCGCGGCGCTGAAATGAGCTCCGCGACAGGGCGCCGGCTTGGTCGCGGCTCGGTCACCATCCTCTGGGCGGCGGCGCTGCTGCTGATCGGTGGTGCGGGCCTGGAGTCGTTGACGCTCGCGCTGGCATTCGGCGAAGTCCAGCAGGGCAGTTCCGCGTTGCTCCAGGCCACGGACCGCCTGGGCGCCCATCCGGAGCAATGGACGCCCGATCGGATCAGCGCCGCCGGGCGACTCAACCGAACCGCGGGGCCCCTGCTCGAACGGGGTTGCGCGCGGCTGCAATCCAACCCGATCCCGAGAGCGGCCGGCGGCCTCCCTGTCGCCGGAGCCGATACCACGGCGGTCCTCGACCTCTGCGATGCGGGTATTGCGGCCAGCCGGAGCCTCGACGACTTCCTCCGGGTGGCACGGGCTTACCAGGCCGTCGAGCGCGACCCAGCGCCGCCGGGAGCTCGCTTCATCAAGCTCCTGAGCGAAACGGGTGCTCCGTTGCGCGACGCCGACGCTCGGCTCCGGCCGGTGCTCGCCCGACTCCGGCAGGACCTCGCCCGCCCGCTCGCCCCTCCGCTCAGGGCCAAGGTGGCAGAGGCCGCCGGCCGCCTGGCCGACGCCGAGCAGCGCGCCGCCCTGGGTCTCGGTATGAGCGAGCAGCTGGGGCCCGCGTTGGGAAGCTCGCGTCCGACGACCTACCTGGTCCTCCTCGAGAACCCAGGCGAGATGCGGCCCTCCGGCGGCCTGATCGGGTCGGTCGGCACGATCACCTTCGCCAACGGCGCGCCCAGCCAGCTCGAGATCCGGCCCTACGACGACTACAACCGGCTGTTGAAGCAGCGCTTCCCGATCCCGTCGCCCCTCGACCGGTTGATGTCCTTTTACAACAACGCCCTCGAGATCGGAGACGCCGGTTGGGACCCGGACTTCCCCACGACCGCCCGCCTGGCGGAGGCGATGTACAAGTCAGCGACCGGCCTGGACGTTGACGGCACGATCGCGTTCGATCCGTACGCGATCTCAGCGCTGCTGGCTGTGACCGGTCCCGTCTCGGTCCCCACCTTCGGCACCTTCAGCGCCGCCGACGTTTACGCGCAGCTCAACTACATCATCAACGTCCAGTCGGCGTACCCCCACGAGGGCAAGCAGGCGCTGCCGGTCGTTGGCCGCGAGGTCTTGAAGACGGTCCTGGCGCAGCCGATCGCCGCTTGGCCGCGGCTCCTTGACGTGTTCCAGCAGCAAGCTCGCGGACGCCACCTCCAGATCGAGGTCCACGACGCTGCTCTCGCCAAGTCGCTGGCGGCGGGCGACGTCGACGGCAGCATCGCCGCCACGCCGGGGGACTACCTGATGGTGGTCGACGCCAACGTAGGCGCCACCAAGGGCGACCTCTACGCCAACAAGAGCATGAGTGTCAGGAGCGAGGTCTATGCCGACGGTCTGAGCCGGCACCTGGTCACGATCGACTACAGCCTGCCAGCGTTCAACGACGACCTGGCTCGGGCCCTGAATCCGGGCGACGGCTCCTACCGCGACTACCTCCGGTTCTACCTGCCCGAGCACGCCGCGGTGGCTGGCGTGAAGGCCTCCCTGGACAGCCAGCCATCTGTTGCGGCGCCTGTCAACGTCACGCAGGAGCACGGGCGGGCGGTCGTAGGCGTGTTCTTCATCCTGCCGCCACAGCACAGCTTGCGGCTCCAGCTTGCCTACGAGGTACCGCTGCAGGTGGGGCGCAGCTATTCCCTGTTCATCCAGAAGCAGGCGGGCAGCCCCGGGCTGCCCACGGACCTGCTGGTCAGCTACCCCGGCGGCAGGGCCGAGCGTCACCTCGCCCTCGACAGGGACGAGGAGGTCGGCTACCGATGGTGAGACGCCGCCTGCCTCTCGCCGCGGTCCTGGCCGGGTTGCTGCTCCTGGGCGGCAGCGCCTATCTGTCGGTCCATCCGGCCGCGCCGCGAGGCGCTACCGCACGGCCGGCTCCGGCGACAGCTCCCATCATCGGGGCCGACTGGTTTCGCACCGACGCCTCCAAGGCACCTGTTCACCACCAGGGGCTGCGGATCAAGATCCTGGGGCTGGGGGTCGACCTCCCGGTCGTGGAGGGCGACGGGCTCACCGCGCCGCTCTACGAGGCGGCGCATTACCCCGGCATGAAGTGGCCCGGCGAAGGCGGCCGGACGCTCATCTACGCTCACGCGCGGGCCGGGATGTTCGGGCCGCTCTTCGGTGCTCACGTCGGGCAGCAGATCCAGATCGCGCGGCCGGACGCGCCAACGCTGACTTACACGATCCATGAGTACCACGCCAACTGGCCGAGCTCCAACACCGACATCTTGCAGCCGTCCGATCACGAGCAGCTCGTGCTGCTCACGTGCACCACGTACAACCCCGCCGATCCGCGCATCGTCGTGGTCGCGGAGCCGGCGTCGTGAGCGCGTCTCGCGGTCCGCCGGGCTGCACTTCGGCGCGTCACTTTCCGATCTTCCGGATGTTTCGATTCGAAATTTGACCTTGAGGAGAGTTGATAGACAGTGAGAGCAAGAATTCTGTTGCCAGGAATCGTTTCCGCGGCGGGAGCGGCGATGCTCCTTACGAGCGCCGCCTTGGCGTATGAAACGCCGGCACCTGGCGGCGGCGGCGTCGGCGGGGGAACGGCCACCGGCGGCGTCAGCGGAACAACGGCGACCGGCGGCGTCAGCGCGGGCAGCGCGACGCTCCCGAACACCTCGGCGGACCGACCTGCCAAGGGCGTCGACCCAATCCTGATCGCGGGGACCGCGGCGGGTGGCGGCCTGATCCTGCTGAGTGGGCTGGGACTCGCCTACCGGCGGCGCCTGTCCTAAGGCGCGCGGCAGCGCGCAGCAAGTGAACATCTGTTTCGTTTCCCGGGAGTATCCGACCGAGGATCACGCCGGTGGCATCGGCACGTACACCGAGAAGACGGCGCGAGCCCTGGCACGCCTGGGCGAGCGCGTCTCAGTGATAACAGAGGCGGTGGACCAGCCCTCAGTCCGTGTGGAGGAGGGCGTCAGAGTCCACCGCCTGCCGAGGTCGGAAGGGACACGCGTGGGACGATTGCCGCATGCCCGCACGCTGGCCCGCACGCGAGCCGTAGCCGAAGCCGTCTGGCAGCTCGCCGAGCCACCCGACATCCTGCAGGCCTGCGAGCACGGCGCCGAGGCCTTCTGGTACTCGCTGCACGCGCATCCCCGGACCAAGCTTGTGACGCGGCTGGCAACACCCACCGCGGTCGTGGCGGAGCTCAGTCCCAATGCTGGGCTGGGCGCCCTCAAGGTTGCCTGCCTGGACTGGCTCGAACGGGCCCAAGTCCGGCGGAGTGACGCAGTCTTTTCGATGACCGACGCCCTGGCGGATGTGGTCTGCCGGCGTTGGCGCATCCCGCGCACAGAGGTCGCCACCGTCCACACCGGCGTCGACTTCGCGGAGCGCTTCGAAGCTGATCCCGCGCCGCTGCCTCCAGAGCTCGAGGGAGTCGAGTTCCTCCTCTATTTCGGCCGGCTCGAGGAGCGCAAGGGCGTCCATATCCTCGCCGAGGCGCTGCCTGAGATTCTGGCTGCCCATCCGGAGCTCCATTGCGTGTTCGCCGGCAACAACTTCCTCAGCTACCGAGGCGGGACGATGCAGGAGTTCGTCGAGCGCTGCAACGCCGCGTACCGCGACCGTCTCCACTTCTATCCCCGGGTGCCGCAGAAGCAGCTTCACAGCTTGCTCGCAGCAGCGCTGCTGGCAGTTCTGCCTTCGCTCTGGGAGGCGCTCGCCAATGCGACCCTGGAAGCCCAAGACATGGGCCGGCCCGTCGTGGCCACCACCGGCTGCGGGTTTGGCGAGGTCGTCGAGGACGGCCGAACCGGCCTCCTCGTGCCTCCGGGCGACGTCGCCGCGTTGCGGGGAGCCCTGCTGGACCTGCTGGCCGACCGCCGGGCCCTTGCGGAGATGTCCGTGGCCGCCAAGGAGCGGACCCGCGACGTCTTCAGCCTGGACCGGACGGCGCAGGAGCACCTCGCTTTTTACCGCGCCCTTTTGGATGTTCCGGCGCCTGCCCCCCTGGGGGTGGTGACCGCTTGATCGGACCCGACGTCTACGTCAGCGGCAGCTATGTCGAGCACTTCCAGCCCGAGGGCCGGCGCAACCCCTTCCGCGACCTCTACGCCGCCAAGCGGCGCAAGGTTGTCGCGGAGATCGAGCGGCAGGTCCCGACCGGCGGCTCCGTGCTCGACCTGGGCGGCGGCCCGGGGCGGATGGCGGTACCCCTCGCAGCCCGATACCGCGTCACGCTTGCGGACCTCTCCGAGGACATGCTCCGTATCGCCGGCGCCGATGCCGCCGCGGCCGGGACAGCTGCCAACCTGGCGCTTACCCAGCTGGACGCTGGTAGCCCTCTGCCGTTTGCAGACGGCGCCTTCGACGCCGCGCTCTGCGTCGACCTTCTTGTGCACCTGCCCGCCCCGCACGCTGCATTGAGCGAGCTGCACCGGGTCTTGAAGCCGGGTGGTCTGCTTGTCGCCGACGTCAGCAACCGGGAGCCGTGGTGGATCCTGCGCTATCCGCGCGCCCTTGGGCGCCGGCCGAGACAGTGGGCGTCAGCCTGGCGCGCGGGCGGCGTCCGGCCCGAGTGGCAGGGCCTGGTCCGGCACTACCGCCTCGGCGAATTCCTGGCGATGCTGCGCCAGGCGGGCTTCGCCTGCGAGCGAGAGTGGCATTACGGGCCGGCCTGGTGTCCCAAGTGGTTCCTCGCGGTTTGCCGACCGAGCGGATGAGAACCAGTCGTCCGCGGCCCAAGCTGTTGCTCTTTTGCGCGCGCTACGGCTTCTCGCAGAAGAACGCGATCGCGGCGACGCTGGCCTGGGCGGCAGAGACCCAGGGTTTCGCTTTCGACGTCTATTACGACGCCGTGCGGGGTGGCCGGCACTACGGCGGGGGAGAGCCCGGCCACCACGGGCTCGCCCTGCTCACCGGTGGCCTGGTCAGCGGCGGGCGCCACCTGGAGGCGCTCACGACAGCTCTCCACCGCTTCGAGACCACCGTCATTTGCGCCGGGCCCGTGGCGTTTGCCAACCCGCTGGCTGCCCTGTCAGGCGACGCGGGCGCCGCAGTCCACCTGGTTCGCGAAGACCTGGTCGAGATCTACGAAGCTGCCTTCGGGGCCCTCGGCGTCGCCTGGCCCGACCTGGCCGTGATGCTGGAGCCAGAGCCGGTGCCGGGCCTCGCCGATGTCGACGCCTACCTCTGGCCAGAAGTCTTCCACCGGCAGGCCCTGGGTCTCGCGTCGGGGGCGCGGCCGGAGGAGCTCAGGGCTATCCTGGATCGCCAGGTCCGCGTGCTCATCGCCTGCGGATTGTCGGCGGACAGGCGGGCTGAGCTGGCCGGGGAGGGCTTCCGTGTGCTCGACCTCGGAGGCGTGGACCCGGCCGACGACTATGCCTCGCTCACGGCCCGGATAGCCCGCCGCTGGAGCGAAGGCCGGCGCGGCTGGATGCTGGCTGACCCGGTCCTGGCCGCTTACTGGCTGCCTGTCGCCTGCCGCGAGCGGAGGGCCCTGATCTACAGCAAGCCGGCAGCGAAGGTGCTCGACTCGCTGGCGGGTGACATCGCCGCGACGCCGGGCCCGGCCGTGCTTGGCCGCCAGACCGAAGATGCGGACTTCTTCCAGCTGTCCGAGCTCGGCCAGTGCTTGCAGGTGGTCGATCCCGGTCGCCCGCCGCTCCCTGTCCTCCTGACCCAGCCGGCGGGCTGGGCGGCTGTCGAATCCACGGCGGAATCGGGTGAGCCAAGCGATGCCGAGCTGCTGGCGTTCGCGAGCGAGGGTCGCGTGCTGGTCTCGCTCCTCTTCTGGACCGGGATGATCCGCGAGCTCGAGAACCTTTACGCGCTCGCCGACCTGGTGTCCCTGACCGGCCTCAAAGCCGGCTTCGTGCTGACCGCCCAGAGCTTCGCCCAGCGACCCTCGCCCCTCGACCTGCTGACGGTGCCGCGTGACCAGGGCGGTCTCTATCCGCACGTCGAGGTCCTGCTGGGGAGCTCTGGCACGGGCGTCTCGATCGAGTCATCCCTCGGTTCGCAGCGGCTGGCCGAGCACCTGGCAGGCGCTCGCCGGGAGCTCGACGACCTTGGCGTGCCCGCCGCGCTCAGACCCTCCGGCTGGTGGGCGACGATGGACGCCCGGCTGATCCGCCGGCCGCGCTGGCAATCGCCCGGACCGCTAGGTTGGAACCCGGCCTCGCCTTACCGGTTGCAGTTCCGCTTCCAGCCGGGACAGGGCCACCAAGCAAACGATCGCGACGCCCGCGCCGGGGCCCTGCGAGAGAACCTGGCCGGACGCCTCAAGGGCTCCCGGCTGCGCTCGTTCTTCCGTGCTTACCGCCCGTACGAGGAATTCGCCCCAGGGCCCTTCTCCGCCGAGATCGCGGATGCCGTCCGGCACGCGGGATTCACCTACATGTTCAGCAAGAGCGGCTTCGGGTCTCCGCCACGCGTGCTCTACGAGAAAGGCGAGTTCGTTGCCTTGAATTACACAGCGGGGCGCTGGGATGGCTGGACGCCTTTCGAGACCATCAACGACGTCGCCGATCTCCGCCAGGCCGAGAAGGAATTGCTCGCAACCAACCAGCCCGGATGGCTCGTGGGCACCCTCGACAGCTGCCTCTGGGCCTTCTCGGGCGAGCTCTGGCGAGCGGCCCCGGGGCTGGCCGCGATCGCCCGGTTTGCAGCGTCGGGAGGCTCCTCCGGCCGGCTCCTGAACGTGACGCCGCGAGTGGTGGCGCGCTACGCGCGGCTGCTCAGCTCGCGAGGATCCCTGGCCGTCCCCCGGGGCGGCGCCACCCGGGTGACCGGATGAGCTTGCTCGCCATCTCGGCTCCTGCGTCGCTGGCGCGCCTGCGCCGGGTAGCGGACCTGAACCTGCTCCGCTCATCCGCAGTCGTTTTCACCGGTACCGCGGTGGCTCGCCTCCTCGCCTTCCTCTTCTACATCGCAGCCGCGCGACTCCTGGCGCCGGCGGATTACGGGCTGGTCGCCTACACGCTGGCGGTCGTCGCCGTGGCTTCGATGCTGGTGTCCACGGCGCCTCTCGGGATGTCCCGCTTCGTAGCTCGCCACGCAGAAGACCGCACCCGCCAGGGGGCCTTCGTCACGAATTGGGCCGGTTTCGTAGCGATGGCGCTGGTGTGCAGCACCGTCGTGTTCCTGATGCTCGCTCCACTGGCGCGGATCTCCGGCTGGCTGCTCCTGGCCGTGGTAGTGAACCTGGCCAACATCGCGGTCTTCGAAACCTACACGCAGCTGCAGCGAGGCCTTTGCCGATTCGTCCCGATGGTTGGCTACTACATCCTGACCAACCTCCTCCAGCTGGTCGCCCTCGGCGCTGCGGGGTTGATGGGCTGGCGCACGCCCGCCGTCGTCGTCGTCATCTACGGCCTCTCCGCGATCGCGGCCTTCGCCGTGGTGCAGGTGTCGATGCCGACCTCGCTCGCGTTCGACGCTTCCAAACTCGCCTGGAGCCGGGTGCGCCAGATCGTCCGCTACATGCGCCCCTTGTTGATCCAGTCCGTGTTCTACGCGGTCTGGTGGTCGGCGGACCTGATCCTGGTCCAGCGCTTCCTCCACCCGGCGGCGACTGGCAACTATGCCGCCGCCAAGACCCTCGCCCAGCTCTTGATGTTGGCGCCCTACGCGATCGGCATGTCGGTCACGCCGTACATCGCCCGCCTGCCCGACTCGGCGCTGCGGCGCTACTTCTCACGCTTGCTGGCGTTCTCCGCCCTCGCGGTGCTGCCCCTGAGCGGTGCGGTCCTCCTCTTCGCCCGGCCTCTGACCCTGCTCGCCTACGGCGCCAAGTACCCGCATGCGGTCGATGCCTTGACACCGCTTGTCGTCGGCGTCGCCCTGCACGGGCTCTATGTCGTCACCGCAGCCTCCTGGGGTGCCCTCGGCCGGCCGAAGATCAGCGCCTTCGCCACCGGCCTCGGAATGGTTGCGACGGTCTCGACCGCATTGCTCCTGATCCCTCACCAGGGACTGGTCGGGGGCGGGATCGCCTTTGCGGCCGGCGCCGGGCTCCAGGTGGTGGCCGTCGGCGCTTACACGATCTGGGGCATCTATTCGGGATCAGGTCCGCGGCTCGGTCACCTGCCGGACGCCGCCCTGCCGGCCTTTGAATCGGATTGAAGCTGGTTTGAGGCGAGAGAGAGGGAGGGGGAAGCCTCTGAAACTCAAGCAGCAGGCGAACAGGGTCTGGCACGCCCAGGCCAGCTTGGCCCCGCTCGACTCGTAGGCCGCCGCACGGAGGAAGGAGAAGAGCACCCGCGCGGGCTGGCTGAGCTCAGGCTGGCGGCAGGCTGAGCAACGGCCGGGCCGGTGGCCCAACAGGCGGGCCGCTGCCTCTTCGAAGCCGGCTTGATAAGAATGACTCATAACGCTGACGCCTGGCGTTGCCCGGACCTGAGCGCTGGCGTGGCTCGGGACGCAGGCCAGTCGCGCCAGCTTCAGCATCGGCTGGTCCGACTCACTGTCTCCGACCGCCAGCGCCAGCCAGGGCCTCTCTTCATGACGCAGGCCGAGTTGAGCCGCCAGTGCCACCAGGCCGGTGGCTTTGGTCACCCCGGTCACCATGAAATCCGTCTGCCCAAGGCCCTGGATCGTCCTCACTGCCCCAGGCGGCGCCGCCGCCAGCGCCTGCTCGATCTGCTCCGGCAGCAGCGGGAGGCGCCGGCCGTTCGCAGCGCGCCGGTAGGCGCGGACGGCAACCATCGAGCCCGGATCTAGCCGCAGGTCAGGCTGGCTTTCGAGGAATGCCCGGACCCGCGCGAGGTGGACGCGCTCGTTCTCGCTGAGCAGATTCCGCGCGGTCCCCTCCGCGGTCACGTAAACGACGGCCCCGTATTCGGCAACGCCGCCCACGAGGTGGTAGGCGAGACAGCGGTCGCGGATTTCGGCCAGTGAGCGCCCGCTTGCAAGCACGGCGCTGTAGCCGTGGAGGGCCAGGGCCCGGAGCGTGCGGGCCGATTCCAGGCTGAGAGCGCAAATGCCGAGCGGGGTGGTCTCCAGCACTCCGTCGAGATCGATGGCGCAAAGCGCGCCCGTCCTTGCCGGCCGCAGGTCGGCCAGCCAGGTCGCCTCGAAATAGCGCTGAAAGCACCTGGCAGCCGAGCGCTCGAGCTCGGGATCGGCGAGCTCCGGCTCGGAACGGCGGCTCAAGAGGTGGGCGAGCTGGTAGATCAGCCACCGCTCTTGATCCGGAGGCTTCCCCTCCGCGGCCGCGAAGGCGATGCTCAGCTTGGACTGGAGGCCGTCGGCGGCCCCTGCCACGGCGCCTGCGAGGTCGTAGAGCTGATCGAAGCAAACCAGCTCGTAGCTGTCGAACGCTCGCTCCGCGTAGCCGATCTTCTTCAGCTCGCGGCCGTCAGATCCGGTGGCGAACCAGTTCTCGAAGCTCGTCTTGCCGTCGATGACTGACGGCTCTCGGACCTCGAGCAGCCGCCGGGCCAAATCCTCTGTCAACGGGTAGGCCAGGAACCTCAAGCGGCCGAACGGTTGGGCCAGGAACCTGCCGACCCACCGCGCGAGCGTCTGGCGCCGCCGCAGGCGCCGGCTGGGGTCGTCGGGGAGGCCCAGCGCCCGCGCGCGCTCTCCCACGTAACTCACGATCGACTCGGCCACCCGACCCAGGTCGGCTTCAGCGCCGAGACGCCCAGACTCCGGCAGCCACTCGCGGAGCAGGATTCCCCCTGAGACCCCGTAGACGGCTGGCAAGAAGGTCGGGAGCCGCTCCGCGACCGCCAGCGTCTGGCCCCCGAAGTAGCCGAGTCCGACTCCCTCGGCGTATACGCGCCGGGTTTCGGTAAGCCGCCCGGAAAGGGCGATCTCGACCTCGTACTGTGCACGAGCGTGGCCGCGTCGCTCCCCACCGTCCAGGGACAGCCGCCGAACCGCTCCCACCCGGCCGCTGGGCGCCAGCAGCTTGGCCAGCGCCGCCTGGACGGCTTCCGACGCCAGCTGGCGGTGGACCTGCCAGTGCTCCCAGGGCAGGACCAGCAGGGGATGGGCAAGCAGCGACTGCGGGGGCGGCGAGCCGGCGGCGTAGGTCTGCGCCAGCGGGACCAGCGATCCAGGCCGGACCCCCAGCCGGCCGAGCAAGAGCGCAGCCTTGGCCAGCGTCCCCCAGGTCCTGGGTGGGTCGTCCACCAGAAGGACGAGAGCGTCGCGCCGCACGGCCTGGCGCAGCTGCCGGCGCTCCCCAGGCAACCAGCGCGTCCCCAGCCTGAGCGTCATCCAGGTCACCTCGCGCTGCCCAGCGGCTTCCAAGGCTGCGGCCGCCAGGGGCGCGAGGTAGGAGCCAGACGTGCGAACACCGACCACCAGCGCCGGCCGATCTCGATCGCGACAGAGCTCCGCGACGCGCCGGACCAGCTCCTCCACGTCTTCCGGGGACTGGTCCTGGCTCAGAAATCCGCTGGGCAGCCGCAGCAGGTCGTGGCGGACGCGGCCCGGCAGCCTGGCAATCTCGCTCTTGAGCCGCTTCGCTCGCGAAAGCAGCTCCGGGCCAGCTGAGTCCGGAACCTCCTCCTTCGCCAGAGCGACCCGCGCCAAGTCTCCGACCAGGGCCGCGCTGAGAGCGTGGCAGCGGGCGGCCCTGGACCAGTTTAGGAACCGGCTTTCTGGCATCCACAAGACTGTTGCCGCCAACTGGCAGGCGACAGCGGCAAGCCGCCAGGGGCGACCCCTGAAGGAGCCTAGCCGGACCGCCGCCCGGCCGGCCAGCGGCTCAGGGTGCAGGGCGTCATCGAGGATCTGGTCGATTCCAGCCGCGAGCAGGAAGGAGTCCAGCCAGAAGCCGGCCGCCACCTGGTCGACCAGGAGCTCGCCCAGTACCTGGCAGTCGTTCAGAAGGTTGTAAAGACGGAGGGGAGCTGGCGCGGCGGCGGGACGCTGAATCAGCCTCTGACCTCCGCGAACCCAGCCACGGCTTCGTCGGGCAGCTGGCCGAGGCGCACAACCGGTCCCAACCAAAGACCCCAGACGGTATAGGCGCCGACGATCGCCACCTGCGTCATGGCGCCGGCCGCGAACCCAAGCCCGGCGCCGGCGATCCCCAGCAACGGGATCAGCGCCAGTGCCGTCAGAACCGTGACCACTGTTCCGACGCCGGTGGCGACTGGCCCGATGGCAGGCCGGCCAAGCCCGAACCAGGCGCTTGAGAGCACCAGGTAGAGCCCATGCAGGGCGGTGCCCGCCACCAGCGGCGTGAGGGCCAGGGCGGCCCCCGGGTACTTAGCGCCGAAGAACGCGAAGGTCAGCTCGTGGCGAAACAGGATCATCACCGCGGCGAGCGGCAGCAGCACGCCGATGCAAAGGGCCATCATCCGGACGAGGTAGCGCGGTACCGCCGAGTCCGGCAGCCGCGAGAGGCGAGGCCCGGCCGCGACAGCGATGGCGGTCGGCGCCATGATCAGCGCCTGGGCCAGTGTCTTGGCCGCCGCGTAATTGCCCGTCGCGGTGTCGTTCAAAAGGTGCTGGACCAGAATCAAATCCGCTCCCCACCAGGCGCCGTAGAAGACGCCGTGCAGCAGGAAAGGCCGGATGTAGCGTGCAATGCTGATCACGCGCTGCCTGGAAATGGTGACCAGCCTCAGGCTGACCGGGATCGGCCAGATCAGCTGCTGCAGCGCCAGCCCGACAATCGCGGAAAGGCCATAGACGATCAGGAACAGCGCCGGTGATCGCCAGCCCATGGCAGCCAGGACAATCACAGCGAGCAGCTGCAGGAGGTTGGCCAGCACGTAATAGCAGGCCATTGCTCGGAACCGGCTCAAGCCCCGTTGGGCCTGCAAGTAGGCATCGAACACCGCCAGGTTGGCCACGTTCAGCGCGGCGCCGACCAGCAGCCAACCGTTGAGCCCCAATGCCGGTCCAAGCGGTAAGAGCACGACAAGGCTGGCCACCAGCGCCAGCGCCAGGACCGCGGACCAGTTGGTTACGTAAGCGTCGACGAGCAGCCGGTTGCCTTCGCTCCTGGCCACGAATCGGGCCAACCCATTGCCAGCGGTCGTTACCAGGATGGAGGCGACCATGACGAGCGCCAAGGCGTATGCCAGCAAGCCGTAATCGGCCGGCAGCAGAAGCCGCGCGCTGACCACGTAGAAGAAGAATCCGAGCAGGCGCGCTAACGCCGTCCCGGCGAAGACGATGGCCGTCGAGCCCAGCAGTCCGCCAGCTCCGAGACGGCGCGTCAGGGAATCCCGAGCAGGGCTCTGGGAGGCGGCCATCGGTCCCGGCGTTGGCTGGTGATCGGGAAGGGCAGCCCTCATCCCGACTCGCTCTCATCCGTCTGCGACACGGATCTCTCCTTCGGTATGCGACAGCGGAGCCGGAGCCGGCTTCGTCCTGCCGGCTGCGGCAAGGGCGTAGAGGTGGTTGACGATGCGGCGCGCGAGGGCTTCCCAGCTGAAGGCCTCGGCAAGGGCGCGAGTCCCGGGGCGCCGGAGAAGCATCTCGCTCACCGCGCTCCCGATCTCCCCATCGTCCTTCACGAATCGGATCCCGGCGGCGTTCGGAAACCGTTCCGGAAGCGCTCCAAAAGGCAGCGTCACGACGGGCAGATCGCTGGCCAGAGCCTCCAGTACCGAGGCCGGGAGGTCGATGCCGCCACCAGGCCGGCAGGGGAAGACGTAGCAGTCAACCGCGCGGTACAGCTCGGCCACGTCCGGGCGGTAGCCCTCGAGCACCAGGACACCCCGCGCGAGCAGCTCCTGCTTCAAGTCTTCGGAACCGGCCACTCGTACGTGGCTTGCCAGGAGCACGGCCGTCGTACCGGGCCGGCCGGCCAGCCTGGCGAGTGCCTCCAGGTTGCGAGCAGGTACCAGGTGCCCGACATGCAGTACGACCTGATCTTTCGCCGGCAGCGACCATTTGGCGCGCAATCTCGCCTTCTCTCCGGGGTCTGGCGGATGGAAGCGATCCAGGTCGACCGCGGGTGGCAGGTCCGCGGTCGGGCAGCCGAGCTCACGCAGGCGACTTCGCGTGCCAGTAGCGCTGCTGAGCACCAGGTCCGGCCTGAGGAGTCGCGTGAGCAGGCCCCGGGCGCCGTCGAGCGAGGGCGAGACAAGCGGCATCACCACGACGGGCGCGCCCCGGGCGGCTGCCTTCAGCGCCCGCATGCGAACCAGGCTGGCCGGCGTCAGATGGCTGATGTACCCCACCGCCCACGGCCGAGCTTCCCAGAGGCGGCGCGCCAGTCCCGGGCTGATGAGGGGATGGGGGTCGACGAGGCGAAGCGAGGGAGAGCTCGAACTGCTCGAATAGGCAACGACGGGGGCCAACCGGGCGAGCTGCTTGACGAGCTCCTGAGTGAAGACCTGCTCGCCCTGATCCGGGTGGGGAACCAGTCCCGAGTCGCAGCCAACCATGCGAGCGAGGTCCGCGTAGACGGCGAGCGGACGCTGGCCGGCTCTAAGGGCCCTGCTCAAGCGTCCACAACCGCGCGCGCCAGGTGGCCGTTGCTCTGAGACTTCACGGCGCGGTAGCGGACGTTGGCTGCCAGCATCGCCGTCAGCAGCTGAGGCTGAAAGCCGGCGGTAAGGGCGGCGCTAACGAGAGCACTGACGTCCTTTGGCAGGCACTTGCCACCGAACCCACGGTCCTCCGGCAGGACGAACGTGTGGCTCCGGCCCACCCTGGGATCGAGGAGCCAGAGCTCGCGAAGCTCGTTGTAGTCGACGCCGAACAACTGGGAGAGGTCGTGAAATTCGTTGCAGAAGGTGACCTTGAGGGCCAGGTAACAGTTGTCCATGTACTTGGTCAGCTCGGCGGTCGTCGAGTCGGTCTGGTGGATCGCCAGCTCCGCGTTGCGAGCTCGCTTGTAGAGGTCCGCGACCGCATTGGTGTCGTGCCGGTCGCCCCCGAGCACGATCCAGGCCAGCCGCCGGGCGTCGCCGAAGGCGTGGTCGGCGCTCTCCCCAGAGAACTCGGGCTGGAAGACGATCCGCTTCCCGCTTCTGGCCTTGAGAAGAGCGGTGGTGCCGGGCACGACAGTGGAGCGAAGAACGATCACTGCGCTGTCCAGCCAGTCGATCACCGACTCGACGATGGAGGTGTCGCAGGACCCATCGAGGCGAGCGTTGGTAGGCACAGCAACAAATGCGAAGTCGCAACGATTGACCTCGTCGCGGCTGCCAAGGCCGAGTGGCTCGTCGTACACGACGGCGTTGGGAAAGAGCTGCTTCATTCCCTTGCCGACAACCCCAAATCCGACTATGGCGAGACTTTTGTCCGGCGTCATTCTTTGCTGCTCCCTATCGCAGACGGCGACATTTGCGCCGGCGCTCGATTCAGTTTTAGGGGCTCGGCGCGAGGCAGGATCGAATCTGCCGAGCCTGGTTCCGGTCTCTCCGGCGAAGCCGGGCGGCCTGAGCTAATCCAGCAAGCCGCCTCGGCGACCTGCTCTACCAGGAGGGCGCCGTGGGTTTCGCAATCGTTCAGCAGGTTATGGAGGCGCAGAGACACGGCCGTTCTTCGATTATCGGAACCGCCCGAGCGTGGCCACATGGGAGGTTTCGGCGGCGGTTGCCTGACTGTCCCCCAAGTTGGAGTCCTACGCGGCTTGTTCGCTGGTCGGCGGCTCCTCGGGATCGATCTCGCTCGTGCAAAAAGCGCACCGCGTAGCCGCCTTTGGGACCTCGCTCAAGCAGTACGGGCACTTGCGCGTGGCCGGGTTGGGGCTGTCCTGGCGGATGGCCAGCGTGGACACGTAGTTCACCGGCTTCACGATCAGGAAGAAGACGGCCACCGCCACCAGCACGAATGTGATCACGGCGTTCAAGAAGTCGCCGTAGCGGAACTGCGCGTTGTGGATCGTGAAGGAGAGCGCGCCAAAATCTGGCTTGCCGACCGTCGCCGCGATCAGCGGCGTCAGGAGGTCGGCCACCAGCTTCGTGACGATCTGGCCGAACGCGGTGCCCATAACCACGCCGACCGCCAGGTCGACAACGTTGCCCCGGAGCAGGAACTGACGGAAGTCTCTGAACACAGGTGTCCCTCCTGAAGTAGGTGTGGGAGGCGGAGAAACCTTGCCCGGCTATTGTTCGCCGTCCGGGGCGCCGACCGAGGCTTCGGCCGTCACCCGGCTCGGCTCGAGGCCGGCGCCTTCGGCCAGCCGGGCGAAGACCGACGCGTCACGGAGGGCGCAGGCTCTGCGGTCGTTGTTGAAATAGGCATAGACGTCGCGGCGCGCCCCAAAGAGATCGGAGAGCCGGCGGGCCCAGGTCTTCAGCGCTCGCTCGCCGTAGCAGGGACGGGGTGCCGCCTGGCCTTCGTGAAAGCGGACGAAGCCCCAGTCCGCGGTGCGCTCGAATGGCGTCTTGCGACGGGGTGAGTCGGCCAGGCAGAGCGCCGCGCCGCGGCTTTCCAGAATCCCGTAGATCTCGGTGTTGAACCAGGACGCGTGGCGGAACTCCACGGCGACGCGGACGGTCTCGGGGAATTCCTTCAGCGCCTCTCGCAGCCGAGCGGGATCTGCCTCCAGGCTGGGCGGCAGCTGGACGAGGACGGGGCCAAGCTTGGAACCCAGGTGCTTGGCCCGGTCCAGGAAGAGCTCGACCGGCTCGGCCGGGTCGCGGAGCCGTTTCTGATGCGTCAGGAAGCGGCTCATCTTGACCGCGAAGACGAAATCGTCCGGCGTCCGCCGGCGCCAATCCGTGAAGCTCGCTTCGGAGGGCAGCCGGTAGAAGGAGTTGTTCAGCTCGACGGTCTGGAAACGGTCGGCGTAGAACTCTAGCCAGCGCGCCTGCGCCACGCCTTTCGGATAGAAGCTGAGCCGCCAGTGGCGGTACTGCCAGCCCGACGTCCCGATGTAGACCAAACGCGTATCCGGTCTTCAGCGCAGGTTGACGCGCGCGTCGGCTTCGATCTCGACGAGCCACTCGGGCCGAAGCAGCTCTTTGACCACGATCATCGTCGAAGCGGGCGGGTGGCCAGCGAAGTACTCGGCGTGCGCCCGCCCGACCGCCTTCGAGTCGCCGGCCCGCAGGATGTACATGCGCGTTCGGTAGACGTCCTCCAGGCCCGCCCCGGCGGTCTCGAGCGCAGTCTTGATGACCTCCAGGCAGGCCCGCGCCTGCTCGTACGGATCATCGCCGCCCGCGCTGGAACCGTCAGGGTTGGTGGGCGCGCAGCCGGAGACCGCCACGAGGTCGCCCGCGACGACCACCCGGCTGAACCCGATCTGCTTCTCGAGCGGGCGGCCGCTCTGGACGCGTTGCATTTAGCCTAAGCGAGTTATGCCGATCGACCCGAAGCACCGGATCTCGATCAAGTACTGCGTACCTTGAAACTACTCGGAACGGGCCGTGGGCCTGGCCGCTGAGATCATCGATCGCTGGGCGCCGATCCTGGTCGACATCGACCTCGTCACCGGGGACCACGGCGTCTTTCAGGTCTCCTGCGATGAGCAGCTGATCTTCGACAAGCACTCGGAGGGACGCCATGCCCGGTCGGGCGAGGTGGAGGCGAGGCTGGAACCGATCCTTGGTCCCAGGCTGAGCTGGAAGTGAGCAGCCGGCCACCAAGGATCTACACGGTCGAAGAAGCCAACCAGGCGCTGCCCAAGGTGCGCGAAGCGGTGGGCGCCATCGTCCAGCTGGCCAGCCTCCTGCCGGAGCTCGAGGAGCAGGCCAGGATCGATGACTACAAGACCTCCCGGCGGGCGGACGACCCGGAGGCGGAGGCCGAGTTCCAGAAGTCCCGGCGCGCGATCTGGGACGCCGAGATGGAGGTGGCCAAGGCGGTCGCTCGGCTGGAGCAGATGGGCATCGCCCTGAAGGACCCGTCGCAGGGTCTGATCGACTTCTACGCCTACCGCGACGACGAGATGGTCGAGCTCTGCTGGAAGCTGGGCGAGGAGTCGGTCGCGCACTGGCACCGGATCGGCGAGGGCTTCGCGGGCCGCAAGCGTCTCTAGGCCGGGGTCCAGCTAACGCAGGGCTTTGAGCTCGGGCAGAAGCTTGGTCGCCGTCTCAGCCTGCTTCGGCGCCTCGGCCGGGTCCAGGTAAAGCACCAGCTCGCTGAACCCACGCTGCACGAAGCGGCCGCAGAGGTCGAGCATGGCTTCCGGGCCGGCACCATCCCAGCGCAGCTGGACCGACCGCCGGATCTGATCCGGGTTCCGCCCGACCTCAGCGCAGCGCTCGTCCAGGATCCCCGACAGGCGGGCGGCCTCGTCCGGATCGCCACCCCCGCCGGACGGGTTCCAAACGTCGGCGTGCTCCGCCACCACGCGCAGCGTCAGCTGCTCGCCGCTGCCCCCGATCCAGATCGGCGGGTGCGGTTTCTGGACCGGCTTGGGCTCGTGAATCGCTTCCCGGAGCTTGAAGTAGCGACCGTCGAAGCCGGCCCGCTCCTCGGTCCAGAGCTTCTTCACCACCTGCACCGCCTCGCCCATCCGCCGGATCCGGCCGCCCACCGTGTAGAAGGGGATGTCGAGCATCTCGTGCTCGTTCTCGGCCCAGGCCGACCCGAGGCCGAACTCGAGGCGCCCGCCTGAGAGATGGTCGACGGTGGTTGCCGTCTTCGCGAGCACCGCTGGGTGGCGATAGGTCACGCCGGTGACCATCAGGCCGATGCGGACCTGCTTCGTGGCCACGGCCATCGCCGCCAGCAACGACCAGCCGTCGAAAACGTCCCGGCCGGGTCCGTTGGCGCCGATGCTGGCCATGTGGTCGAAGGCCCAGAGGTGGTCGAACCCGCCTTCGTCGGCGATCTGCCAGACCGTCCGGTAGGACGCGATGGGCGCGTCCTGGGACAGCTTCAGCCCGACCCGAACGGGATGCGGCTGAGTCACCCGGCGACCTTCGTTGGAGCCTTCACCCTGACACCGACCAACTCGCGGACGCGACCAGCGATTCCCTCCGCCGTCAGCCCGTGCTCGGCCAGGATCTCGCTCTGCCGGCCGTGGGGCAGGAACCCGTCAGGCAGGGCCAGCGTCCGAACCTTGCCCGCCAGCCCGGCCGGGGCCAGCGCCTCCAGCACCGCCCCGCCGAGGCCGCCCGAGCCCACGTTTTCCTCGACGGTGAGCAAGAGGGGGTAGCGTTCGGCCCAATCGTCCAGGAGGCGGGGATCGATGGGCTTGAGCCAGCGGGCGTTGATCACGCCGCAGCTGACGCCCTCGCGATTCAAGCGGTCCGCGGCCTCCAGGGCGGCGCCCACCATGCGCCCGATCGCCACGATCGCCGCATCCTGGCCGCGGCGGACCTCATCCCAGCGTCCGATCTCGAAGGGCTTGGCCGGCAGGTCGGGCATCTCGGCAACGCCCGCCCTCGGGTAGCGGATCGCGACCGGGCCGTCGTGGCGCAGAGCCGCCTCCAGCAGCCCCGAGACCTCGCTTGGGTCGGCGGGGGAGGCGATAGCCAGCCCAGGGACCGCTCGCAAGTAGGAGAGATCGAAGATGCCGTGGTGGGAGGCCCCGTCGGGCCCGGTCACGCCTGCGCGGTCGATCACCAGGACGACCGGCAGGCGGTGCATCGCCACGTCCAGCATCACCTGGTCGTAGGCCCGCTGCAGGAACGTCGAGTAGATGCAGACAACCGGTCGCATGCCTGCCATCGCGAGGCCGGCCGCGAAGGTGACCGCGTGCTGCTCGCAGATGCCGACGTCGTAGAAGCGCTCCGGAAACTCCTGCGCGAAATCGAGGAGCCCGGTCGAGGAGGCCATGGCCGCGGTCAGGGCGACGACCTCCGGGTGACGTGTCGCGGCGCTCATGAGAGCTTCGCCGAAGACGTCGGTGTAGGTCAGCTCCTTGCGCGCCGCCGGCCCGGTCGCGGGGTCGAAGGCCGAGACGCCGTGGAGCTTGTCGATCTCGTCCTCGATCGCCGGGCCGTAGCCGCGGCCCTTCTCGGTCACAACGTGGATGACGACCGGCTCGCCGAGCTGCTTGGCCCGCCGGAGCACCTTTTCCATCGCCTTCACGTCGTGTCCGTCGACCGGTCCCGCGTACTTCAGGCCCAGGCTCTCGAAGACCGTCGTCGGCTGCACGAGCTGCTTCAGCGACTCCTTGAAGCGGTAGGCGGCCTGGTCCGAGAGGCCGCCCACGACGGGGAGCGACTTGAGGCGGTCGGAAATCTCCTCCTTCAAGCGCTCGTAGCGCGGGTCCACGGTGAGGTTGGCAAGGTGGCGCGCCATCCCGCCCACGGTCGGGGCGTAGGAGCGGCCGTTGTCGTTGATCACGACGATCAAGTTCGGCGGCTGCAGGTGGGCGATCTGGTTGAGCGCCTCCCAGGCCATCCCGCCGGTGAGCGCGCCGTCGCCGATGACGGCGATCACGTGGCCGCGCTGACCCTTCTGGAGGCGCGCTTCCGCGAGGCCCAGGCCGTAGCTCAGGGAGGTCGAGGCGTGGCTGTTCTCGACCAGGTCGTGCTCGCTCTCCCGGCGGCTCGGATAGCCGGAGAGGCCGTCCGGCTGGCGCAGCTTGGCGAAGCCCTCCCGGCGGCCGGTGACGAGCTTGTGCACGTAGGACTGGTGGCCCGTATCCCAGACGAGGGAATCCTTGGGGCTGTCGAAGACGCGGTGGAGGGCGAGCGTGAGCTCAACCACCCCCAGGTTCGGCGAGAGGTGGCCGCCGCTCCGGGAGATGTGCTCGATCAGGAACTGACGGATCTCCGCGGCCAGCTCGTCGAGCTGGGCCGTGCTCAAGCCACGCAAGTCGGCGGGCGACTTGATGTCAGCGAGCATGTTGGCTCCTCACAACGTAAGACCTAGGCGGGGTTCGGGTGCGCCAGAAGCTCGGCCAGGTGGACGAGGAGGCGCGTGCCGGCTCCGGTCGGGCCGCGGGGGATGGTGGTCAGGTCGCCGTTCGAGTTCCAGGAGCTCGCCGCGATGTCGAGGTGGGCCCACGGCTTGCCCTCCACGAATTCCTGGATGAACATGCCGCCGCAGATCGACCCCGCCTCGCCGTAGTCGGAATTGCGGAGGTCGGCGTACTTGCTCTGCAAGAGGACCCGGTAGTCGGCGTAGATGGGGAGGCGCCAGGCGCGGTCGCCCGCGCGCTGGGAGGCGGCGGCGACCATCTCCCAGAAGGCGTCGTTGTTGCTGACGGCCGTCGTGGCGGCGTGTCCGAGGGCGACCGTGGCGGCGCCCGTCAGCGTGGCCAGATCGATCAGGTGAGAGGCGCCGTGGCGGAGTGCGTGGGTGAGGGCGTCGGCGAGGACCAGCCGGCCCTCGGCGTCGGTGTTGATGATCTCGACGGTCTTGCCGCTGGCCGCGGTGATCACGTCCCCCGGACGCTGGGCCGAACCGCCGGGCATGTTTTCGGTGGCGGCCACGATGGCCATGACATCTAGAGGGATCCGCCGCGCGGCGATCACCTCCATGGCCGCCAGGACGGCTGCCGCGCCGGCCATGTCGGCCTTCATCAGGTGCATGTTCTTGGCGTCCTTGATCGAGATGCCGCCGGAGTCGAACGTGATGCCCTTGCCCACCATCGCCAGCGTCGGGCCGCCCTCCGGTCCCCGCTTCTGGTGGAGCCGGATCAGGCGGGGCGGCACGTTCGAGCCCGCGGCGACGCCGAGGAGCAGGTTGTAGCCGCCCGCTCGGAGCTCCTCCGGGCCGAGGATCTCGACCTCCAGCTCGTGGCGGCGGGCGATCCTCCGCGCCTCTTCGGCGAGCGCCTCGGGCGTGAGCACGTTGCCGGGCAGGTTCTGCCACTCGCGGGCGCGGTTCGTGGCCTCACCCAGCTGCTCGGCCGCCACGACATCGTGTTCGCGGTCGAGGCCGAAACCGAGCAGGATCAGCTCCTCCAGCTCAACTCGATCGCGCTGCCCGGACTGGCGGCTGCGCTGCTCCCAGGTGCCCATCACCGAGCCCTCGACGACCGCGGCCAGGTTCTCCTCCACGACCGGCTCCGCCTTCAGCACCGCGACCTTGCCGTAGCCGTAGGTGCGGGCTGCGCGGATCATCTCGTGATGCGCGTACCGCATCCGCTGGCCGTCCATGTCGCGCAGGCTGCCGAGCCCGTAGAGGAGCAGTCGGCGGCTCGGGATCTGGCCGCTCAGGTGCACCGGCAGGATCTCCAGCAGGCGCCCCCGGTGCTCGTTGCGGGAGACGATCTCCGAGACCATCCCGCCCAGCGTGCTGTCCAGCTGCTGGACGGGCTCCTGGAGCCCGCGGCCGGCAACGACGGGGATGGCGATGGCATCGGCCTGGACCTGGGTGGCGGTCATGGGCGAGAGAGTGAATTTCAAGGCCGCAATAGGGTATTCGAGCGCGGAGCTAAACTCGCTGACATGGCTGAGGATTCAACGGCCGGGCGCGAGTTCGGTTTCGACACTCTGGCGGTCCATGCCGGGCAGCGGCCCGACCCGGTCACTGGCGCCCGCGCGGTTCCCATCTACCAGACCAGCGCCTATGTCTTCGAGGACACCGAGCACGCCGCCAACCTCTTCGCTTTGCAGCGCTTCGGCAATATCTACTCGCGGATCATGAATCCCACAGTCGCCGTCTTCGAGGAGCGCGTCGCCGCGTTGGAGAACGGGATTGGCGCGCTGGCCACGGCGTCGGGCCAGGCGGCACAGCACATCACCCTCTTCACGCTGATGCAATCGGGCGACGAGTTCGTCTCCTCCTCGACGCTTTACGGCGGCAGCTTCCAGCAGTTCGACGTCTCCTTCCGCAAGCTCGGCATCAACGCGCGGTTCGTTGACGCGTCGAACCTCGACGCCTGGCGCGCGGCGATCACCGACAAGACGAAATGCCTTTACGCCGAGGTGATGGGCAACCCGAAGATCGACGTGCTGGACATCGAGGGAGTTGCGAAGATCGCGCATGACGCGGGCGTGCCGCTGGTGGTCGACAACACCTTCGCGTCGCCGTACCTCTGCCGCCCGCTGGAGTGGGGAGCCGACATCGTGGTCCACTCGGCGACGAAGTTCATCTGCGGCCATGGCACCACGATCGCCGGCGTCATCGTCGACGGCGGCCGCTTCCCCTGGAACAACGGCAAGTTCCCCGGCATGACCGAGCCGTCCAAGGGCTACCACGACCTGCGCTTCTTCGAGTACTTCGGCGACTTCGGCTGGCTGATGAAGGCGCGCGCCGAGATGCTGCGCGACTACGGACCGGCGATGCAGCCGTTCGCGGCCTTCCTGCTTCTCCAGGGGTTGGAAACGCTGCATGTGCGCATGGACCGCCACGTCGCCAACGCTCAGCGGGTGGCCGAGTTCCTGGAGCAGCACCCCGCGGTCGAGTACGTGAACTACCCGGGCCTGCCCTCCAACCGCTACCACTCCCTTGCGCAGAAGTACCTGTCCAAGGGCGCCGGGTCGATTTTCACCTTCGGTATCAAGGGCGGGCGCGAGGCAGGGCGGCGGCTGATCGAATCCGTGCAGCTCTTCTCTCACCTGGCCAACGTCGGCGACGCCAAATCGCTGATCATTCACCCGGGCTCGACGACGCACCAGCAGCTCTCCGACGACGAGCTGCGGGCGGCCGGCATCGGGCCGGAGATGATCCGGGTCTCCGTCGGGATCGAGTCGGTCGAGGACATCATCTGGGACCTTGAGCAATCGCTCGCCAAATCGCAGTCGACCGAGCCGCTCAGCGAGCCGGCGGCCGTCTCACCGAACGGGGCAGGCGAGAAGACCGGCCATTCCATCCTGAGCAAGGCGTTCGGCGCCCCGTACCAGAAATGATGCGCTTACGGCGGGCGACCACGGGCGCGGAAAAGGCGATCCGGGGTCCCCGCGAAATCGTCAGATTTCGTGGGGTGGAAAGATGAGCGCGGTGGGCGAACGTAACGCCTTTGGAATGACGACCGCGGATCGGCTCCGGATCCTCACCACCTACCGCACGATTGCAATGGTCGGGCTCTCCTCGAACTATTTCAACGCGAGCTCGTTCGCCGGCATCTACCTCGACGCCAACGGGTACGACATCATCCCGGTCAACCCGGCCCAGGCGGGCAAGGTCGAGATCCTGGGCCGCAGGGTCTACAAGGACCTCCTGGAGGCGGCCGAGGAGCACGTGGTCCAGATCGTCGACGTCTTTCGTCCGTCGAAGGAGGCGCCCGAGATCGCGCGCCAGGCGGTCGAGATCGGAGCCAAGGTGCTCTGGCTGCAGCTCGGCGTGATCAGCGAGGAGGCCGCCGAGATCGCCCGCGCGGCTGGGCTCGAGGTGGTCATGGATCGCTGCTGCAAGATCGAGCACGCGCGCTTTTTCGGGGGCCTGCGCACGATCGGGCTGAACACCGGAGTCCTCACCAGCCGCCTGGGAACGAAGCTCTCCTAGCCGAAAGAGGTGCAGGCGGCGGACGCCTGATAGGCCGGCGCCGTCGCTCCGCCGCAGGCCCAGAGGCGCTCGCGGAAGAGCGCCAGCTGGATGCCATGTCGGGGCACCAGCATCGCCTCAGCCGACCAGGCGCTGCCGCGCAGGCGAGCCACCTGGGTGACGAGTAACGACTCGTTCGGATCCTCGCCGCCGGCCACCACAACCTCGTCGTCGACGCCGACCACCCCGGCGCCCGCGCCGCTGGTGGCGAAGGGCAGGTCGGGGAGGCGCGACCAGGTCTCCCGCGCGGCTGAAAGGCAGTCGACCCGTGTGGTGTTCGGCGAGCGTCCGCCCGCCACGCAGACGAGGCCCTGGTAGCTGAATCCGGCCAGGTGGTTGCGGGGCGAGGGCAGGTCCGGACCGTCGGTCCAGGCGTCGGCGGCCGGGTCGTAGACCTCGATGGGGGCCACGTTGCCCGCGGCAGCGTTGCCGCCGATCGCGTAGAGCTTGCGAGTGAGCCCGACCAGCGCGAGCGCACCGCGCGGGTGGTGGAGCGAGGCGACCTGGTGCCAGGCTCCCTGGTCCAGCGCGTAGACGGCGCCCTGGGCGGCGCCGTTGCTGAAGCCGCCCGCGACATACAGGCGGCCGTCGAGCACGGCCGCTGCCGCATGATCGATCGGAAGCGGGTAGCTGGGTCCGGTCGCCCAAGCGTCGGTGAGGATGAAGACGCTGCTGCTCGAATGGCGCCCTGGGTCGAAGCCGCCGATCACGTAGAGCGACCGGCCGTCGGCTGCAGAGGCGACCTCCTGGCGGGCTGCCGGCAGCGGGACTTCCGCGCGCTGCGGTTCCGGCGGCGGCGTCGGGCTTTGGGCCCGGGCCGGGCTCGTCCGGCTCGTCGGGGTGGGGGAGGAGCGCGGAGAGGCTGTCGCCGGAAGACAGCCCGCCACCAGCAGGACGAGGCAGAGGCCGCCGGCACGCAGGGCTATGGCGATGCGCCCGCTTCCAGTGCCTCGCGGGCTTCCCCCTGGACCCACCAGACGAATAGCAGCGCCGCCAGCGGGTCGGCCCACCACCAGCCCAGCAGCTGGTTCAAGACCAGCCCGACCAACGCGATCGCGGCGAGGTAGATGCAGACCGCGCTGCAGGCGGCGTCGGCCCGCAAGGCTGGGCTGCCGAGCGCATCCGCCAGCCGGAGACGCCATCGCCAGAGCGGCAGCATGATCGCCAGCGAGACGAGGGTAAGCGCGACGCCGACCGGCGAGGGCCTGGCGTGGAAGCCGAGTAAAAGGCTCGCCGCGGCCGAGATGACGATGTAGGCGACCAGCGCCCAGAGCGCCCAACCGACCAACCGCGAAGCGCCGCGTTCGCCCGGACCGAGGCTGCCTCGCGATTCATCGGGACTCCGCTGCAGAAGCCGCCGCAACACCACCGCGGCGGTGACTATCTCGACGAGGGAGTCGAAGCCGAAAGCGGTCAGCACTATCGATCGCGCCGCCAGCCCGGCGGCGAGCGCGACGCCCCCCTCGACCAGCATCCAGGCCACGGTTGCTGCCTGGGCTAGGCGAGCTCGGCGGAGCACCGCCGCCAGGTCAGGCGAGGCGGTCGGCGACCAGCTCGAGGACATGGGCCACGCGAAGGTCGAGGCCGCGACTGCGGGCGCCCGACGAGATGTGCATGAGGCAGCCGGGGTTGTCCGAGGCGAGGATTGTGCAACCGGTGGCGGCCAGCGCCTCCAGCTTCCAGTCCAGCAGCCGGGCGCCGACGTCCGGCCACTCCATGCTGAAGCTGCCACCGAAGCCGCAGCAGTTGGTGATGTCGGGCAGGTCGACCACCTCGTAGCCGGCCAGCCGGAGGAGCCTGCGCGGCTCGGCGTGAAGGCCCAGCTCGCGCAGCGACTGGCAGGAATCGTGGTAGGCGACCCTCACCAGCTCGTCGCCGGCGGTGCGGACCAGGTCGGGCCTGGCTTCGAGCAGCTCTAGGGCGAAGCGGGTCGAGTCGCGCATCCGGGAGGCCAGCTCGTCATGCCTCGCCCCGTCAGCGCCCCATTCGATCGCGTCCTTCACGTAAGCGCTGAAGCAGGAGGCGGACGGCGTCACGATCGGGCCTTCGGAGCCGCTCAGGGCCCGTGTCAGGCCCCGGCTCAGACGAGCACCTAGCTTGAAGTCCCCGGCGTTGGCGCAGATCAGGCCGCAGCACCACTGCTGCCCCGGGAATTCGACACGGTAGCCGGCCCGGCGCAGGATCTTCTCCAGCGCCAGTCCCTGCTCGGGTGCGACGCGGTCGACCAGGCAGGAGGCGAAGATGGTCACCGGCTCGCCGTCTCCGCCGGGCGTCACCTGGTCCCGAAAAGGCCGGCTCGCCAGCCGCGCCGGCGCGCCTGGCACGAAGCCCGAAAACGGCGTTCCAAGCCGCAGGGCAGGGTCGGCCAGGCTGGAAGCCCAGACTTCGAGGACCGCCTTCTTCAGTAGAGGCTTCCGCGCCTCCCGCCGGTGCTCCAGGATCTGCCGAGGCAGTGGGATGTCGACCGGGCAGATCTCCTGGCAGGCGTTGCACTGGACGCAGAGCGAATTCGGGAAATCGTCCACCCGATGGCCGTGGTGGAAGGGGGTTAGCACGAGCCCGATCGGGCCGCTGTAGATGTGCCCGAACTGGTGGCCGCCGACGGCCATAAAGGGAGGGCAGGCGTTCGAGCAGGCGCCGCACCTGATGCAAGTCAGCGCCTCGCGCATCAGCGGGTCGGCTCGCATCGCCTCGCGGCCGTTGTCCAGGACGACGCAGTGCATCTCGCGCGGGCCGTGCGCGCCGATGACGGGTTTGAAGCCGATGTCCGAGGAGCGGGACGGGCCCGTCACCCAGTTCACGTACGTGCTCATCGGCTGGCCGGTCGCGGAGCGGGCCAGCATCTTCAGCAGCGAAGCCGCGTCGTCCACGTCCTTCACAACCTTGTCGATCCCGAAGACGGCGATATGAACGCGCGGGAGCGTGATCGTGAGGTCGGCGTTGCCCTCATTGCTGACGATCACCACGGTGCCTGTCTCCGCGATCGCCGCGTTGGCGCCCGAGATGCCCACCGCGGCATTGATGAACTTCTCGCGCAGCTCGGCGCGGGCGTGCGCCATGATCGCGTCCCGGTTCGGCTCGGTGCCCAGCTCCTCCGCCCAGTCCTCGATGGTGAGGTGGATGGCAGGCGCGATCAGGTGCGAGGGGTGCTCGTGCTTGCGCTGCACCATGTACTCGCCGAGGTCGGTCTCGACTACCTCCATCCCGAGGCGCTCCAGGTGCTGGTTGAGCTGGATCTCTTCGGTCGCCATCGACTTTGATTTGGTGACGATGCCGGCGCCGGCGCTGCGGCAGATCTCGCCGATGACCTCGCGCGCCGCCTTAGCGTCGGCGGCGTAATGAAAGATCCCGCCCGCCGCCTCAAGGCTTTGCCGAAAGCGGTCGACGAGTCCCTCCAGCTGGTCGAGGTTGGCGCGCCGGCGGGCTTTAAGGTCGGTCTGGCCGGCCTTGAAGTCGTAGATCTCGAAGGCTCGGTTGCGGCGGGTGCGGAGCTCGACTGTCGCTTCGCGGAGCGCCCGCTGGAGGCTGGGGTTGGCGAGCGCCTTCCGCACACGCTTGCGGAAGTGGCGCCGGGTCTCGCTAGCTCCTTGCGTGAGACTGCTCCGTGATCGCCGCAGTGACGGCCTCAGCCGAGTCGACGGGAGCCAGGCAGAGGGTGCCGATGCAGATCACGGCTCGCTTTGCGTCACCAGGCTCGATCACGGCGTAAGGGTAGGCGGCAAGCGCGGCGCGGACGAGTGCGGGATGGGAGCTCGTGACCTTGATCGGCGGCCGCAAATAGCGGTCGTACGCGCGCGCGAAGCTGGCGGCCATGATCCCGAGCCGCGGCGGCAGCTGGGCAACCGATGTCAGGGCCCGCTCGCCACGGCTGCGGTAGGGCGCGTCGGGCTCGCCGATCAGCACGTCGAGCTCGAAGAGGGCCAGCGCCGCCACAGCGTTTTCGGCGAGGGGCTTGAGCCGCTCTCCCAGCCGGCCAAGGTCGCCGCCTTCGGCACGGTCGAAATAGCCGCCGAACCGCGCATCCGCGTAGCGAGTTTCAAGGTGCTCCGCGAGCTCGCGCGCGTTATCGAGCCAGCGCGTTCCGAGACCGGCCGAATAACCGCGCACCGCGGCCAGCAGGCCCCAGACCTGGTCGCCCAGCTGGCCCTGTACGCCCTCGCCGTGCTCGAGACCGCCGCCGGCCCGGTAGCTGCGCTCGAACAGGCTCTCCAGCAACTTTCGGGCGGCGTCCCCGAGGTCCGACCGGTCGGGGCGGGCGGCGGCTTCCAGGTAGGCGATGGCCAGGCTCGCGTTCCAGCTGGTGTAGACGCGGCGGTCCACGTAGGGTGCGGCCAGCCCGGCGCGCCCCGCCGCGTCGAGCCCGTAATAGTGCTCGTCGGCGTCCTGGCTGCCCGCGTACAGCCCGGTCCGCGCGTCGCGCAGGACCCGGTCGAGGTAGGCGGTGGTCCGGTCCAGGATCTCGCTCTCGGAGGTCGCCGCCAGGGCCGCGACCAGCCCAGCGTGGTCCTCCAGCATCTTTTCGTAGTGCGGGACGCTCCAGTCCTGGGTCGTCGAATACCGGTAAAAGCCGCCCTCGACCTGGTCGTAGGTGCCGCCGGCGGCCATCTGGCGAAGGGTGAAGACCGCCATCTCACGGAGCTCCGGCCGGCCTCTGATCGCCGCTTGCTCGGCGAGCAGCAGGAGCGCGTCAACTTGCGGAAACTTGGGTGCGCTGCCGAAGCCGCCATAGGTTGCGTCATAGGCGTTCTCGACTGCTTGCAGGACCCCATCGATGAGCCCAGCGTCGAGGCTGCCGGCGCTCGAGGCGACGACAGCGCCGGTTCGCTTCTTCGCCTCCAGGACCCTGGCCACAACCTCCGGCTTGCGGAGGTGGTAGAAGCGCTCGATGTCGACCAGCGCGCCGACCATCTGGTCGGCCGGCAGGTAGGTCCCACCGGACAGGATGTCGCCTTGCGGCGTCAGGAACGCGGTGGTCGGCCAGCCGCCCATGTTGTAGCGGCCGTTGATGTCGGGCCGGAGATCGTTGTCGACCCGGACCGGCACGTAATCGCGGTTCAAGAGGTCGATGACGCGCTGGTCGGAGTAGGTCGTTTCGTCCATGACGTGGCACCAGTGGCACCAGACCGCGGAGATGCTGAGCAGGATTGGCTTGTCCCTCGTGCGCGCCTCCTCGAAGGCTGCCTCCTCCCAGTGCCGCCAGTTGATCTCGGCGGCCCGGTTCGGGCGGGGTGAGAAGTGGAAGTCGCTCATGGGTTATGGGCTAAGCCTAAAGGCGGGGTTGACGGGGCCGTGGCCGCCGCCGATCTCGATCGAATCCCGGATGGCGCCGGTCACGAAATCCTTCGCCTCGTGGACCGCCTCGACGAGGCTCATGCCTTTGGCCAGCTCCGCGGCGATGGCCGCCGAGAAGACGCAGCCGCTGCCGTGGGTGTTCCGGCTCTGGATGCGCTGGACCCGGAGCTCGACGCTGCGGTCGCCGTCGAAGAGGATGTCGATCGCCTCTGCTTCCTCGCCGTGGCCGCCCTTCAAGACGACCGCCCGTGGCCCGAGGCGGACCAGGTCTTCCGCAGCCTGGCGCCGTTCCGCGAGGGTCTTGATCGGCCGCTCCAAGAGGACCTCCGCCTCCGGCAAGTTGGGCGTGAGGACCGTGGCCAGCGGCAGCAGCCGGCTGCGCAGCGCCTCGACCGCCTCGTCGCGGAGCAGCTTGGCGCCGCCCTTGGCGACCATGACCGGGTCGACCACCAGCGGAAAGCGGTAGTCCCCGACGGCGCCCGCCACCACCGCGATGATCGCCGCGCTGGAGAGCATGCCGGTCTTCGCGGCTTTGATCTCGAGATCGCCGGCGACGGCCTCGATCTGGGCGCGAACCAGACTCGGCGGCAGCTCCAGGATCTCCGTCACGGTGACCGTGTTCTGGGCCGTGATTGCCGTGATCGCGCAGGTTCCGTGAACTCCGAGGACGGCGAAGGTCTTGAGGTCGGCCTGGATGCCGGCGCCCCCGCCGGAGTCGGAGCCTGCGATGGTGAGCGCCACGGACAGTTTCACGAGGCTTTGAGGAGCCTCAAGCTGCCCCAGTAGACGAGCGCGGCCACGCCGGCGCTGACCAGGCCCGAGAGGTCGGCGCCGTGCAGGAGGCCGACCAGTGGCTGGTTGGGGAAATGCGCGCTCGGGAAGGCGCTGCTGAAGAGATTCGGGTAGTTGACGAAGAGGAGGCTCAGCGCCGTGCCCGCTCCCCAGGCCAGGAAGGCGAGCCCGGGCCGCCCTTTGCCGGAGAAAACGAAGAAGCTGAGCAGCACGACCGCGGCCCAGGCTGGCGCCCAGAGATAGGTCAGGATCAGGAAGTCTTCGTAGACGACGTGGAAGTCGGTCACCAGGATCGCGAGGCTGGCGACCCCCGCGCCGAGGATCCCGCAGCCCAAAGCGGTCTGCCAGCGCTTGAGGTTGACGCCCATCGTCAGCGTCACCAGCCCGGCCGTGTAAACGTCCAGGTAGTTGGCCCAGATCTCGCCGACGATCACGAACGCGAGGAAGGGGATCGCTACCCACTGCGGGGCGTGCTTGTTGATCACCGCCAGGACGCCCTGGTCACTCGCCAGCTTGGGGTCGATGGTAGGGAGGAGGAGGCCAAAAAGACCGAGCAGCACCATCGGCAGGGTGACCCCGGCGAGCGGCCAGAAGGTGACCTCTCCCGTCCGGCTGCTGGACGGCAGGTACCGCGAGTAGTCGCTCGCGAACGGGAACCAGGAGGCCACCAGCGCAAAGCAGCTCATGAAGCCGAGAACGAGCGCGCCCGGATAGTCGGCGCCGGCCGCGGTGGGCGCGAAGCTCCATCTCATCTGCGTCGCCAGGAGCGCGAAGAGCGCCAGCGACAGGCCCGCGAAGATGACCGCGCCGTAGGTCTCCAGCACCTTGATGGTCTGGTGACCGAAGACGGCCACGACGACGCTCGCCCCCGCGATCAGTAGCATCAGGACCCAGGTCAGGAAACGGTCGCTCGAGCCCAGCAGCTGGGCGCCGGCCTGGGCCGCGATGACGCAGTCGACGGCGAACCAGCCCACCGCCAGGAAGAGCGTCAGAGCCGCGCCGGCACTGGCGCCGCGGCGGCCGAAGATGCGGCGGGTGAAGACGACCTGTGGCTCGCCGGTGCGGGGCCCGGTGTTGCTGAGGAGGCCGAGGATGACGGCGCCGGCCAGCGTTCCGAGCGTGGTGGCCAGGAGCCCGTCCCAGACGCCGAGGCCGTAGTAGGTGGTGAGCAGGCTGGCCGTGAGGAGGGTGGCGTAGTTGACGAACGCGCCGGCCCAGAGGAAGGCAAGCTCGCGAGGGCGGCCGTGGCGCTCACGCTCGGGGATGGGGTCGATGCCGCGGGTCTCGACCTTCAGGAACTGGTCGGACTCGATGGTGCTGCGCTGCGCGGCTTCGATGGCTGCTTCCCTCCGCTGGCATTACCCAGTTCAGGTTCATGCGGTCGGCGCGAAGTTCAGCGCCCTCTCAGCCCTTCTGGCTCCCGCTTAGCTTTTGAGTCTAGCCGTCCTCAGCTTTGAGCGCCGAAGATGACGGCCGCCCGCAGCGCCAGCACGCCGACCAGCACCAGCAGTGAGGTGATCAGCGGGAGGATGGGCCGGGTTCGTGTGTGCGCGACGACCGGGACCGCCAGGCCGAGCACCACGAACAGCCAGAGCAGCGGGATGATGCCGCTGAAAAGCTTGCCCAGGCTTCCGGCCAGCGCGACAGTAACCAGGAACATCACCACCAGGACCGCCTCGATCGCAACGAAGTACCGATCTGCCTCGGAGAGAGCGCGCACGCCCTCGGCCAGCTGGGGCCGGTACCCGGCGGCCAGCACCAGCAGCGCAGCGGCGCCGCTCAGGCCGGACGCCAGGAAGAGGCCTCCCAGCGGCCAGCCATCGCTCCAGACCGGCTGGTTGGAAACGCTCAGGAGCACGCCGGTGTAGGCGGCGACAAAGAGGCCGAGCGCGCCGCCCAGGACCGCGACCACCGCGCCCAGGCCGCCGGCCAGAAGCCGCCGGACGCGGCTGGAGAGGGCCTCGACGAAGGACACGAACGCGAAAGCGGCGTAGATGCTCAGGGCCCAGACACCGAGCGACATCGGCGACCAGTACTTGAAGTTGAGGGCGGGCAGGTTGGCGCTGTCGAACAGCATGTGCCAGAACCTGAGCGGCTGGCCGAGGTCCAGGGTCAGCAGCAGCGGACAGGCGAGGATCAAGGGAAAGGCGGCCAGGAAGGCGAGTCGGGCGGCGGCCTGGTAGCCGGGCCTGCGCCAGAGCCGCAGCAGGGCGCCAAGGGCGTAGCTGCCGCCGGAAAGCCCGGCCAGGAAGAAGTAGGTGAGGATGTACCAGGTCCACTCCGGTGGCTTCACAAAGTGCTCGGCGAGCATGGTCATCAGGCCTTGGTCTCCTCCGACTCGCCGCGGCGCCTAAACGCGATCAGGCCGGCGATGACCGCGACCACCGCGGTTGCGAGCCCGCCCAGGTAGCCGGGCAGGTTATTGCGGGAGGGCAGCACGGCGTTGGCCCGGTTAGGCAGGTTGTAGACCTCCGGCTCGTCCATCAGCAGGAAGAAGGCGTTCAGCCCGCCGTAGACCTTGTCGTCTCGGCCGTAGAGCTGGGCCTTGGAATAACCCTGCTTTTGCAGCGCGGCCAGCCGGGCGTCGGCCAGCTGGTGCAGCGTATCGACATCGCCGAACTTGATCGACTCGGTCGGACAGGCCTTGGCGCACGCAGGCGTCAGGTCGTTCTGCAGCCGGTCGTAACAGAGGGTGCACTTGTGCACCGTGCCTGTCGCCTGGTTGAAGCCGATCACGTTGTAGGGGCAGGCCGAGATGCAGTTGCGGCAGCCATTGCAGACGTCCTGCTGGATGTAGACGGTGTCGAATTCGGTTCGCACGATGGCGTTGGTCGGGCAAACCTCCATGCAGGAGGCGTGCTGGCAGTGCTTGCAGACGTCCGACATCATCAGGAACGCCTGCCCGCCGCCCGTCGAGGCCGGCTGCTCGACCAGGTTGGCCTGGTCCGGCATCCGCTCGTAGAACTTGACGTGCCGCCAGTTCTCAGCGTCCAGCTGGCCAGTGTTGTCGAAGCTGTCGAGGAGCAGGTTGGGCGAGTTGCCCTGGAGGCCGTTCCACTCCTTGCAAGCGACCTCGCACGCCTTGCACCCGATGCAGACGCTGGTGTCGGTGAAAAATCCGGCTCGTTTTACCGCCATCGCATTTCCTCTTAGAAACCCACCAGGTTGGGTGTGATCTTGGTGAAGCCGCGCTCCCGCGCGAAGAGATCGAGAGGCAATGCCGCCAGCTCGTCGACGACCGGCTCCGCCGCGGGATCCTTCGGCAGGTCGACGGTGACGAGGTAGGTCCGGCAGACCTCGCAGGCGTCGATGCGGAGGCCAGGAAACCTCTCGGCGTCGGAGTAGACCGGCAGCCCGGTGGTGTCCGGGTTGCCGCAGCCGGCGCAGATCATCCGCGGGTAGATCCAGCTCTCCGAGCAGCGGCTGCAGACGAGCCTGCGTGGCGCGGTGACGAGCGCCTCCTCCGACTTGCCGAAATAAGCCAGCTGAGGCAGGCCACCGCAGGCCGGGCAATGACGCGAGTCCCTGCCGGTGGAGCCCGTCGCACGCGCCAGGTCCGGAACCAGCTCGAGGATGGGGGCGGCTGCCGCCCGGGCCAGGTAGCGGTCGACAGGCGGGAGCTCAGCTCCGGCCAGCCAGCACGCGACCAACTCGGCCAGGTCGGCCTCCTCGAATCGCCGCAGCACCGACTCACGAAGAGCAAGGGGACCTGCGGCCAGCGTCGCCCCCAGCACGCCGGGGAGCAGCGTCCGGACGGCGAAGGCGGGCAGCTCGGCGGCCGCCGGGGGGGCCGCCCGGATTGGCCCCGCCGACTCCGACCAGACGTCAAGCAGCGCCAGGTAAAGACGGAGGATTTCTGCGGCGTGTGGCTCAGCTGTACCCAGCTCCGTGGCCCGCCGCCGGTGCTCCGTCCAGGGGTCGGTCCTTGTCAGCAGCCTCATCTCATTCGATCTTCTTGATGTCGACCAGGAAGGCTTTGAACTCCGGGGTCCGGCTGTTCGCGTCGCCCACGAACGGAGTCAAGGCATTCGCCAGCCAGTGCTTGGCGAGTTCCGGGTTGCGCTCCGCGGCGATGCCGACGAACCCCCAGTGGATCGGGATCCCGATGTGGTAGACCTTCTTGCCGCCGACGGTCATCGGCCCGAGGCGTTTGGTGACGAGTGCCGCCACTTCCAGAATGCCCCGCGCCGAGGAGACGCGCACCCGATCGCCGTTCTTGATGCCCTTCTGATCGGCCAGCTCCTTGGGCACCTCCACGAAGGCTTGCGGCTGCAGTCCGACCAGGAGGGGAACGTGCTGCGTGATGTAGTGCTCGTGCTCGGTGAGCCGGTAGCTGGTCGCCACGTATGGATACTGTTCGGGCTTGCCGAAGCGGTTCGGCCGGCCTGCGGCCTGGTCGTAGAGGAAGGCCACCGGCGACTCCGACTGAGAAGCATGGAGCGGGTTTGGGATCGGCGATTCAATGGGCTCGTAGTGCTCGGCGAAGGGCCCGTCTACCATCGAGTTGCTGAATAGGCGCCCGGTGCCCTCGCCATTCATGATGAACGGCAGCCAGGCGGTCGGGTCCTGCGTCACGGGCTTCATCGTCGGCGGGTAGTCCGGCACGTCGCCCACCCACTTCGTCCCGTCCCACTTGATGCCCGGCCGCTTCGGGTCCCAGGGATTCCCGGCCAGGTCGGCGGAGGCGCGGTTGTAGAGGATGCGCCGGTTCAAGGGCCAGCTCCAGGCCCAGTTCGGGTAGAAGCCCATGCCGGTCGGATCGTTGGCGGCCGGGTTGTCGACGCCCTGTCGCCGCTTCATGTTGTTCCCGGACTCCGTGTAGCTGGACGTGTAGATCCAGTTTCCGGCCGTGGTGGTCCCGTCGGCCTTCAGGGCGGCGAAGCTCGCCATCTGCTTGCCGGTCGTGAGGTCCTTGCCATTGATCTCGCGCGCCAGCTCGTCGAAGGTCGGCTTCAAGGGATCGGCGTACTGGAGCGTCATCGCCTTGATCGGGTCCGGGAACTTGCCACCGGCCGACCCGTAGAGCTTCCTCACGCGATCGAAGAGGTCTGCAAGGATCCAGTGGTCGTGTCGCGCATTGCCCTGCGGCGGGATGACCTGATCCTTCCATTGCGCCCAGCGACCGCTGTTGACGAAAGATCCCTCTTTCTCGATCCAGTGCGTCGTGGGCAGCATGAAGACTTCCGTCTGAATCTCGGCTGGCTTCTGGCCCGGCGCCCGCCAGAACTCGGAGCTGGTGGTGGCGAAGGCATCCATGACGACCAGCCACTTGAGCTTGGCCAGTCCCTGCAGAACCTGGTTCGAGTCGGGTCCGATGCTGGTCGCGGTCATCCCCGAGAGGAGCAGACCCTCCATGTTTCCCTTCAGCGCCTGGTCGAAGATTGAGATCCAGGAGCTGTTTACCGCCGGCTTGGGGATGAAGTTGAAAGCGAAGTCGTTGTCGGCGGTGGCGGCGGCGCCGAACCAGGCCTTGAGCAAGCTCACCGTGAAGTTCTTGTAATTGGTGCCGAAGAAGTTCCAGGAGTTCGGGTCGGACTTCTTGGGCGCGCTCTGGGCGACGAAGTCATCCAGCGTGCGCTGCCCGGGCGCCGGGATCTTCATGTAGCCCGGGAGGATCTCCCAGGAGATCGCGTGGTCGGTGTTGCCCTGGATGTTGGCGTGGCCGCGCTCGGCGTTGACGCCGCCTCCCGGGCGGCCGACATTGCCGAGCAGCAGCTGGAGGATGGCGGCGCTCCTGATCAGCTGGCCGCCTGTCGTGTGGTGCGTCAGGCCGACCGCGTACACGATCGACATGACCTTGTCGGGCTTGCCCATCTCGCCGACCAGCGCCGCGACCTTCAGGAAGTCCGCTTTGGGGATGCCGGTGATGCTCTCGACCATCTCCGGCGTGTAGCGCGCGTAGTGCGCCTTCAGGAGCTGAAAGACGGAGCTCGGGTCCTGCAGGGTCGGGTCCCGCCTGGCGAAGGTGTCGCCTGGGTTTGCCGGCGGTAGGGTCTCGTAAGCCCAGGTGCTGATGTCGTAGGTCCGTTTGGTCTTGTCGTAGCCGCTGAAAAGGCCGTCCTGGAAGCTGTAGCCCTGCTTCACGATCCAGGAGGCGTTCGTGTAATCGCGGACGTAATCCGCGTGAATGAGATTGTTCTGAAGAACGTAGTTGATCAAGCCGCCGAAGTAAGCGGCATCGGTCCCGGTCCGGATGCGGAGGTAGGTGTCCGCCAGGGCGCTGGTGCGGGTGAAACGAGGGTCGGCGTGGACGATCTTCGCCCCGCCGCCCTGCCCGGGGCCACGGCTCGGGTCCAGCTTGGCCTTGACGAACCACTGGAAACCGACCGGATGGGCCTCAGCCGGGTTGGCGCCGTTGATCAGGATGAGGTCGGCATTCTTCAGGTCCCGCCAGTGGTTGGTCATTGCCCCTCTCCCGAAGCTGGCGGCCAAACTGACCACCGTGGGGCCGTGTCAAACGCGGGCCTGCTGCTCTAAGTGCACCAGCCCCAAGGTCCGCATGACCTTGGTGGCGAAGTAGCCCTCCTCACTTGAAAAGGCCGCCCCTCCGGCAAAGGCGATGCCCTCGGTGCGGTTGACTGTGTTGCCAGCGACGTCCTGCGCCACGAACGTCCGGTCGCGGGAGGCCTTGAAGTTCTGGGCGATCTTGTCGAGCATGAAGTTCCAGTCCTTCTCAACCCAGCTGTTGCTGCCGGGCGCCCGGTAGAGAGGCTTCTCGATCCGCCGTCGGGAGACCGCCAGCTGCATCGCGGTGGCGCCCTTCGGGCAGAGCCGGCCCTCGTTGACCGGGCTCGAGGGATCGCCCTCGATCTGGAGCAATCGGGTGCTGCCGTCCGCGTTCCGACGCGTGTAAGCGACAAGGCTGCAGCCGACCGCGCAGTAAGGGCAGATCGAATGCAGCTCCTGGGAGCCCGCGATCTTGAGGTTCTGCTTGATCGTGTTGGCTCGAGCCAGGTCGAAGCCGAGGCCGCTCGCGGCGACGGCGCCTGCCGTAGCTGCGCCAACCTTCAGGAAATCCCTGCGGTTGATCCCATTCACGGCACTACTCCGGGAGATAGACGCAGCCTGGAACTATTCGCAAACGTACGTGCACCACTGTCGCAGTGTCAAGCGCAAGATTGCGTGGCCATGAATGCGTTCTTCGCTGACCTCGGCAAGCGCTGGTCCGTCGCCGCCCGGGCTCGCGGTGCCGACATCGAACCGCCGACGCTGGACGCGGGGGTAGCAGAGGAGCTGCTCGAGCTGGCTCGGGCGGCGGCTCACGTGCAGGAGCGACGATTCGCGCCGCTCGCCTGCTACATGGCGGGCGCGGCCGCCGAGCGTCTGCGTGCCGCTCAGCCAGCCACGACCGAAGGCGATGTCGCAGCTTTCATCGCGGAGGTCCGGCGGGCGCTCGAACACGCGTAATCTGAAGCCTCCGATGCCGAAGATCGGAGTCCGCCTGCCCGCCTCCTTCGACTCCGCCGGCGAGTTCCTCGCCGACGCGCAAGCGCTGGAGGCCGCCGGCGCTGAGCTCCTCACCCTGGGGGAGGGCGACCTGGAGCCCGCGTTGCTTCTGGCGGCGCTGGCGTCGGTGACCACGCGGATCGCCCTCCACGGTGCTGCAAACGAAACGCTGCGGCAGCTGGCTCGAGGCCGCCTGGCTCTGGACCTTGAGGGCTGGGTGGAGGAGGCGCTGCCGGCCGATCGGGGTGCCTGGCGGGTCCGGCTTGCAGCACACGACGAAGCGGGCGTTGTCGGGGTGATCGTGCCGATGAATCCGCGACTCGTAGGCCTCTTGCGCAATCCGGACGTCGAAGACGACCGGGCCGGCGACCTCCAGCTCGCGCAAGGCTAGGCTGCCTCAATCGTAAGCGGGTGTAGTTGAGGCGCGGGAGCTGCCCTCCCCCGATGCCAGCTACCGGCGACAGATGCCCGCGGCCTCCCTCTCTATACGCACAACGAGTTTCATCGGGTCGGTTGACACTTAGACTTGGGATGAGATGGAGAAGCTCGAGGACAAGCTGTTCACCGTCCGAAACAAGAAGGACGAGGGCCATCCACACATCCGCATCCTCGACGACACCGTCTGCGCCGAGAAATGTGACGGCAAGTATTGCAACCACTTTTGCCCGGCCGGCGTCTACGTCTGGGACGCCGACCTGAAGCGCAACCTGGTCAGCTACGAGAACTGCATCGAGTGCGGCGCCTGCGCCATCGGCTGTCCTTTCGGCAACATCGACTGCGAGACGCCGCGCGGCGGCTACGGCGTCCAGTTCAAGTACGGCTAGGCGAATAAGCCTGCCTGCCGGAGGGGTTTCCTAAGGCGTGAGGGAACACTTCGACGTAGTGATCGTGGGCGGCGGTCCGGCGGGGCTGGCCGCGGGCCTCTACGCCGCCCGCATGGACTTGCGCACCGTGCTTGTCGACCGGGGCCCGCTGGGCGGTCAGCTCCTCAATACCGAGCTGATCGAGGACTACCCGGGCATCGACTCGATCCTGGGCCACGATCTGGCTGTGAAGATGGGCGACCACGCGCGCAAGTTCGGTCTCGATATCCGCGAGTTCGAGCCGGTCACCGAGGTCGACGTCGACGGCGAGGAGCGGGTGGTCCGGCTGGAGTCGGGCAACGAGCTGCGGGCGCCGGCCGTGATCCTGGCGGCCGGAGGCCTGCCCCGGAAGCTTGGCGTGCCAGGTGAGCTGGACTTCGCAGGCCGCGGCGTGTCGTATTGCGCGGTTTGTGATGGCGCGTTCTTCAAGAACGAGGTCCTCGCGGTGATCGGCGGCGGCGATGCGGCGCTCGAGGAAGGCGAGTTTTTGACCCGCTACGCGTCGAAAGTCCACATCATCCATCGACGCGGCGAGTTCCGGGCGCAGCCCATCCTGCAAGACCGGGCGCGGGCCAATCCGAAGGTCGACTTCATCATGGACGCGCAGGTGCGCGAGATCGTCGGCAACGGCAAGACCACCGCGGTGAAGTACGAGTCGCACGGCGAGCCGATGGAGCTGCCGGTCGGCGGCGTATTCATCTTCATCGGCTTCATACCCAACTCTGACGTCCTGAAAGTGCATGCCGACCATGACGCCGAGGGCTACCTCACCACCGACCGCGAAATGCGTACCTCTGTCCCCGGGATCTGGGCGGTGGGCGATGTCCGGGCGCAGCTCACAAAACAGATCGCGACGGCGGTGGGCGACGGCACGACGGCGGCGGTCTCGGCGTCCGCCTACGTCTCTTCTCTCAAGGACAAGGCGCGCGCGAGTGCCTAAGGCGAAAACCAACGGCCTCGAGCTCGAGTACGAGAGCTTCGGCGACCCGCGCGACCCGACAGTTCTCCTGATCATGGGCCTCGGAGCTCAGCTCCTGAGCTACCCGGAGGGCTTTTGCCAGGAGATCGCCGCACGCGGGTTTCGGGCGATCCGCTACGACAATCGTGACGTCGGCCTTTCCACCTGGTTCGATGCCGCCGGCATCCCGGATCTGTCGGCCCTCCTGGCCCGCCAGCCGGCGCCGATCGCATACACGCTGGCCGACATGGCCGCGGATGCGGTCGGGCTGCTCGATTTCCTCGGGGTGAAGGTCGCCCATGTGGTCGGCACTTCGATGGGCGGAATGATCGCCCAACAGGTGGCGATCTCCTACCCCGAACGGGTGCTCTCGCTGACTTCGATCATGTCCCACATCGGCGGCGTGGACGCCACCCCGCCCACGCCGGAGGCGGCCGCCACCCTGTACAACCGACCGCCGGCTGACAGGGACGCCTACATCGAATACTCCGTCGAGGTCAATCGCGTCAACTGGGGTCCGAGCTTCGACGAGGCCCGGGCCCGGGAGCGGGCTCCGATCATCTTCGACCGGGCGTTCCACCCGGCCGGCACCGCCCGCCAGTTCGCTGCCATCCTGGCGGCGCCCTCTCGGCGCGAAGGGCTCCGCCGGTTGAGCATGCCGACGCTGGTGATTCATGGCGTGGAGGACCCCCTGGTACCGGTCGAGAACGGCCGGCTGACCGCCGAGCTGGTGCCGGCCTCCGAGCTCTTGCTGATGCCTGGCGTGGGACACGACCTGCCGCCCGACTGGTTTTCGAGGCTGGCCGACGCCATCGCCGCCAACGCCCGCCGCGGGCATACTCAGGTTGGCGTCGGCGTGGCGGAACGGTAGACGCGCCAGCCTTAGGAGCTGGTGCCCTTCATGGGCGTGGAGGTTCGAATCCTCTCGCCGACACCAGACTCCTAGACATGATGGCCTTCGATCACCATGAAGGCGTCCCCGGCGGCCGTGCAGGTGTAGAGCCGATCGAGGTGATAGCCGGGGTCGAGCTGGGTCAGGTTGTGGCCCGAGGCCTGGCTCAAGGCGTTTGTGAGCTGGTCGGTCACGCTGATGCCGCTGACGGTGGCGCTCGTCACCTGGGCGACCAGGAAGCCGTCGGCCGCGTAGAGCAGTGCCGACCCTGACACGCTGACGCCGCTGAAGCTGCCCGACGCCGAGGCATTGACGCCGGTGGCGGAGGCGCCGCTGAAGTTCACGCTCACGTTGCTGCCACCCGCCTGGGTGAGGGCGGCGGCGGTGTCCTTGGCGCTCAGGATGTTGCGGACGAACCCGCCGTTGTCGAGGCTGCCGGAGGCGCACGGGTAGCGGACGCTGAGCGTGACGGCGTAGTCCTCAGCCGGGTTGACGTCCTCGCCTGTTACGAAGACGTGGTAGAGGCCAGGCGCACCGTTCGGGATCAGGATTTCAACCTTCTTGCCGACACCAGGCAGGAGCGAAGCGGTGTCGCTTTCGACTGTCTGCCCGGAGGGCGTGACAAGCCGCAGCTTCATCTTGCTCCCGGGGTAGACGAGGTCGCCGACCAGGTCTCCGCCGGCTGAGCCGTAGTCCGGCTGGGCCTGGGTCTGCCCGCTGGCGATGCCGCCGGAGCTGTAGTCAGTGGTCGCGGTCCCCGGCTGGCCGGTGCCCTTGGCCGCGTTCTCACTCGCGATCCAGAGGTTGAAGGGGTCGGCCGGATCGGATGGGATCGGCGTCTGGGGACCGAGCTTGCCATTCGGCTGCACCACTACCTGGTGGCCGGCGCTGACGTCCGTCTCCGTGCTGCCCTTCAGGTGGACCTTGCCGACCTTGACCCGGAGCGTGAAAGTGCCGTCACCCGACACGATGATCTCGAACTCGGTCCCACGCACGCTCGCGTTGCCGGAGTGGCCCTGAACGGTGAACGTGGCGCCGCCGCCCGTCAGGCGCTGAACGGTGCTGTAGGTGCGGCCGGCCTTCTGGGAGAGCGTCACGTTCTGGAGCTGACCGTGCTTGGTGAACTGCGCCTGGGTAAGTTGCACCTCGGTGCCCGGGGCGAGCCGCGTGAGTGATCCGTCCTGGAACTGGATCGCCGCACGGCCCTTGCTGTCGGTCCTGATCGAATCGTTGGCGCGGATCAGCTGGCCTGACTTACCGGCCTGCGTGCTGCCGCCGTGCGTGACGTTGGCCGTCTGGGTGACGACCAGCAGCTCGGCAGGAACGGCGACCGAGGCGCTCGCCCCGACGACGCCGAAGTAGAAGATGCCCCCAGCGGCCAGCAGTACGACCAGGAGCAGGATTCCGAGACAGCCCGTGCAGCCGCAGCCGCGGCGCTTCCTCGGAGGCGTGGGCGCAGCCACGCCGGGAAGGCCGGGAGTGGGGGCTTGGGCCACGGTGGCGGGATTCTCGCCGCGCCCAGGAGCGCTGTCAACGTGGGGTAGCCTTTCCGCTGCCGCGCCGAGATGGCGGAACTGGCAGACGCGACGGTCTCAAAAACCGTTGAGGGCAACCTCGTGGGGGTTCGACTCCCCCTCTCGGCACCAACTTTCGTATTCGCATCGATTGGGTTTCTCTATCGGAGCAGCTGGGCTCGCGGACGCCTGTGAGGCGCTGACAGCAGTTTGACAGCAGTCTGTATTCGTCAGGCACCGCTGAGCGCGGCCGCACGGCGATGCATCGTGCGGCCGAGTTCGTGGACTCCTGTGAGCCCGACGGTGGCCCAGCGTCGAGGGCTCGGCCACCCACGTCCAGCTCCCACGGCCGGCGTGTCATGTGTCGATTCGCTGGGCCAAGGCCACGATGATCCCCTCGGGTCCGCGGACATAGGCCATGCGCCAGATGCCCTCGTACTGACCGACGCCGCCGACCAGGTGGTAGCCGTCCGCGGCGAGCTGATCGAGGATCGCCTGAAGGTCATCGACTTCGAACGCCACGTTGCGCAACCCCAGTTCGTTGGACATAGCGTTGGGCGAACCCGGTTCGTGGTTGGGCCGGATGAAGCTTGACAGCTCCAGCCCGGTTCCTCCGCCAGGCGGACGCAGCATGACGATCTCGCTAAGGGAGTTCGGCATGCCAATGACGGTGTCGACGAACTCGCCCTCCATCAACATCCTGCCCTCAACCTCGAAACCCAGCCCGACGAAGAAGGCCGTCACCGCGTCGAGATTTTTGACCGTGATGCCGACATGATCGAAGCGCCGGATAGGCGACATGGGCTGGCATCCTCCTTGTTCGTCCGACAGGTCGGGTTCGCGTTGCTGCGCTTGCCCGCCAAGCCCGTGTCCAGGGCGTGACGGGGTGTCGCGTCTGCGTTTGTCGATGGCGTTGACGACCAGCCGCCGCCACCCGCGGCGACGGCCACCATATGATGCGGCGAGCGCCCGGCGCGGCGCCGACCTCAAGGCTACCGTCGACCGCATCGGAGCTACGATGGGCGATCGATGAGCTCCAGGGCGATCTCCGGCGGAGTGGCACATACAGTCCCGCAGGATTTGAGACGCGTCCTGCTTGCCCACCCAAAGGTTCTCGCAACATGGGAAGACCTCACCCCTCTTGCCCGCAATGAATGGATCTGCTGGGTGCTCTGGCCGAAGAAAGCAGAAACGAGGAGCCAGCACATCCAGCGATTGCAATCCGAGCTGTTGGAGGGGAAGCGGCGGCCGTGTTGTTGGCTTGGCTGCATCCACCGCAAGGACAAGGAACTGAGCCCTTCAGTCCGCTGGGTGCTGAGCAGCCGCAGCAGCGCGTCGGCATGAGCGATGCATCCGCGTCCCAACAGATAGATGACATCGTCCGCAGGATGGCCGGCTGGAGGGGTGAAAGGTTGAGCCAACTGCGGGCTCTCATCAGAGGCGCCGACCCGGGCGTAATCGAAGAGGTGAAGTGGAAGAAGCCCTCCCGCCCCGAGGGGGTGCCCGTCTGGTCGCACGACGGCATCGTCTGCATCGGCGAGGCCCTCAAGAACGCGGTGAGGCTGACGTTTCCAAAGGGTGCCCAGCTAAAGGATCCGAAGGGGCTGTTCAACACGCGTCTGGACAGCAAGACGGTACGTGCCATCGATTTCCATGAGGGCGATGCCATCAACGCGCCCGCGTTGAAGGCCCTGATCCTCGAAGGTGCCCGCGTAAATCGAAGCTAGCATCGGTAACGGATGTCCGGGATGGCGTTGATGACTCGGCGGGTAGCCCGCTAAGACCCCTCCCCCTCTCGGCGCCAAGCTTTTCGTATTCGCGAGCGGGTTAGAAACGGCGGGAACGAGATCAAAGTGCCGACGCTGCTGAAGGCGGACAGTACCGCGGCTGGCGCCAACGCGTCAGCCTTCGGCCGCCGCCGCCAGTCGCTCCAGGCCAGTCAACAGGGCCCGCCTATCCTCCGCCGAAACCTTGTTCAGTGCGGCCGCTAGCCGGACCAGGTCCAAAACGCTATCCTGCCTCACTCGGGCTACCCCCGCAGCGGTGAGGACAATCGAAAGCTGGCGCTCGTCCGCAGGATCGCGGTGGCGGGTGAGAAAGCCGCGGCGCTCGAGACTCTTTACCTGCTCAGACGCTGAGCTCTTGGGCATGCCGAGGTGGCGTGCGACGACGCCGAGTGGAATGCCTTTCTCGGCGGGGATGTGATGGAGCAGCTGGCGATCGTGCTGGGACAGGTCTTCGGTGTCGGCCTTGAGCAGGACCCGCCATAGCCGTCCGTACAGCTGGTCGAACTGTTCGGCTTGCGATTGGTTCGCCATTCCGTACAATATATCAGTTCAGGCAGAACGGCTTTCGGTGGAGAAGTAGCGATGATTGAGATAGCAAGGGAGCGGAACATCTCAGCGCCGGCGGCCCGCGTTTGGGAGATCGTGGCCGAAGCTGAACGGCTGCCCGAGTGGTACGCCAGGGCGGCCAGCGCCGAGGTGCTGGAAGGCGCCGGGCTCGGCCGCCGCCAGCGTCTCCGCAGCCAGTGGCGGGGGCAAGACTCCGAGGTCGACCAATTGATCACAGCCTTCGAACCCGAGCGCCTCCTCGAATGGCGTCACGAGGCGGAGCGTCTCGACGGGCAGCCCGCCCCCCGGTTCGCACTTGAAACTGTCGTCAGGATCAAGCTCGAGGCGCAGGGGCCCGACGCCACCCGGGTGGTTCTGGAGTCGCGCCAGCGGCCCGCCGATCCCGAAAAGGAGCAGGCGATGCGCGGCAACTCCGAATACTTGGGCAAGATGTTGGAGGCATCGTTAGAGCGCCTTGAGCAGCTGGTGACGCGCGGGTCGGAGTCTTAAGGACATGAGCCCGATATTGGCTCTCCGAGGACAGTTGCGATGAATTTCAGGGTCGTCTGAGGTCTCATTTGGTGATGCCGGTAGCGTCCGATGCGATGAAGGATTCGGCTCGTGAGGGAGCGCTGGAGTCGCGCAAGGGAGATGAGATGCCCGAACACAGGATCGGAACCCGCGAGGAATGGCAGGTGGCCCGGGACGAGCTCGCGAAGCTCGAGGCCGAGCAGGCGGAGCGAAACGAGGAGATCACGAGAAGGCGTCGAGATCTGCCCTGGGTCCGGGTCGAGAAGGAGTATGAGTTCGACACCGTGGACGGCAAGAAGACGCTGGGCGAGCTCTTCGACGGGCGCTCACAGCTGCTCGCCTACAACATTATGTTCGGCCCCGACTACACGCTCGGCGCCTGCCCTGGCTGCACCAGCCTGGGCGACGGGCTCGATGGCTCGCTCGTCCACCTGAGCCACCACGACGTCACGCTGCTCTGTTTTTCGCGGGCGCCGCTGGAGCGGCTGACGGCCTACAAGCGGCGGATGGGCTGGCAGTTCCCCTACGTCTCAACGTACAAGAGCGACTTCGCGTTCGACTTCGGCCTCGCGCTCACCGAGGAGCAGGCGCAGCAGACTCCCGAGGTCAAGCAGATGATCGACAACCCGCCCGACTGGCTCCAGGAGTGGTCACGCCAGATCGGGGCTGAGCTGAAGGACGGTCTGCGCGAGAACCCAAGCTGGATCGCCTTCGCGCGCGAGAACGGGACCGTCTACCACACCTACACCGTGTCGGCACCCGACCCCTTCGTCGCGCCGTACTACAACTTCCTGCTCGAGCGAACGCCGAAAGCGCAACCCGCCGAACCCCGCACCTGGCGGAAGGACGAATACCCGGACTGAACCTGCCCAACTACAGCGGACTCGGCAGCCGTGAGTCGAAGCCCACCAACAACGCCCTCGGAATCGTCGGCCAAGGCACGCGGCTCTTCCCCGACACGGGCCCGGACATAGCGCTCGACCTGGTCGAATCGCGAAGCTTCCCGAAAGGCATTGGAAGGCCGGCGTTCATCACCTCGACGGTGTTCGACATCCTCGGCTCGGCGCCGCGATCCTTTCCAGTCGGTCGCCGATCACGCCATCGCTTTCATGGAAGGCCCAACCCAATACAGTCCATCGCGTTCGCGTAGGGGGTAAGAGGGGCTGGGTGGCGCTGCCGAGACCGAAAGGACAGGAGATGAGATGGGAAAGGTAATCGTGATGAATTGGGTGACGCTTGACGGCGTGATCCAGGGACCGGGCCGCCCGGACGAGGACACCCGGGATGGGTTTGAGCACGGCGGCTGGGGGATCCCGTACGGCGACGAGGCGACGGTCGCCAAGATGGGCGAACGGATGGGCGGGGATCGCGCATGGCTATTCGGGCGGCGCACCTACGAGCAGCTGCTGGCCTCCTGGAATGCGCGGGGCGGCCCGTTCAAGGACGCGCTCAACAACTCTCGCAAGTACGTCGCCTCGAGCAATGCCGCGGCAAGGCTCGACTGGCCGAACTCGACTCTGCTGCACGGGGATGTTCCGGCCGCGGTCGCGGACCTCAAGCAAAACTCGAGCGCGAATCTCGTGATCATGGGTAGCGGCGTGCTGATCGGCTCGCTGATGGCCGCCGATTTGATCGACGAGTACCTGCTGATGATTGCTCCTCTGGTGCTGGGCACCGGACGGCGACTGTTTGCCGGCGGCATGCAGGCATCGCTTCGGCTCGTTGATAGCAGCAGCACGAACACGGGCGTGTTGATCGCCGCGTACGAGCCTGCTCGGGGATAGAGACAAAAATGAGGAGTTACGCACGAGAGGGTGCGAGTTGACCATGCTCGGCAGGCCCAATTACCGGGTCGACCGTGGGCGTCTCCCGTGGTGGGTCCCGTACTTCAACCGTGTCGCCAAGCCTCTTCTCGCACTCGGCGTGCCGATGGGGCCCGATCTGCTCATCACAGTGCAGGGCAGGAAGACAGGCTTACCGCGAACCACGCCGGTGACAATCTGCGAATACGGCGGACGCCGTGGTTTGATCTCGCCGTTCGGAGAGAGCAACTGGGCGCGCAATCTCCGTGCCGCAGGCACCGCCACCATCAGCTTCGGGCGGCGCCGCGAACGAGTGCGTGCAGTGGAGTTGACCCATGAGGAGGCCGTCGGCTTCGTTTGCGACGTGATCGTCCCCATTGCTCGCCGGTCGCGCTTCGGTAACTGGTTTGTGCGCTACGTCGACAGGATCGATTTAGACAACCCAGAGGAGGCAGTGCTTGGGCGGCCTGTCTTCGAAATACTCCCGGACACGTAGTTCTAGGCCTTAGCCAAAGCAAGGCGCGCCGGCCCCGCACCTGCTTCGCAACAACCCAGTCGGACCGAGTAGCTCCGGCAAGGTACTTGCATATGCAATCACCCCGAGCTAAAGTGTTTGCAGTCGCAAGTGTATTGAATTGCCCGGAAGGAGACTGGCGCATGATCAAAGAAGTCGAACTCGATCCGGATGGATCGCTGACCCGGCGGTGGGGTGCCAGGGCGGATGACGTCCGCGTGAGACGAACCATGGCCGCCCTGGAGGCGAATGGAATCACGGTCCTCCGGGCGTCGGATGCCGCCACGGCGAAGCGGATTGTGATGGACCTGATCCCGGAGGCCTCCCCGGTGCACCAGGGGGCCTCGCAAACGCTCGACGTGCTGGGGATCACCTACGAGATCGAAAACTCGGGTCGCTACGCGGCGCTACGCCCGCGGATCTGGAGCATGGATCGCGAGACCGAGGCCCACGAGATTCGCCGCCTAGGTGCGGCGCCGGATGTCATGCTCGGCAGCGTCCACGCGGTCACTGAGACCGGGTCGCTGCTCGCGGCCTCTATGAGCGGCAGCCAGCTCGGGCCTTATGTGAGTGGCGCCGGACGGGTCATTCTCGTCGTTGGGACGCAGAAGATCGTGCCCAACCTCGAGGAAGGTCTCCTCCGCATCAACGAATACGCCTATCGGCTCGAAGACGCCCGCGCCCAGGCTGCGTACGGCATACGCAGTGCGGTGAACAAGGTTCTCGTTATCAACCGCGAGATCACCCCGGGGAGGATCACGGTGGTGTTGGTCGACGAGGTGCTGGGTTTCTAATGCCCCGGACAGAAGCACCCGAGACCGCATCAGTCCGAGCAGTCTCTCAATCGACGCTGGGAGTCGGGATCATCGGGGTCAGCCCGGTTCGGGGCTGGGCCACCACCGCACACATCCCCGCGCTGCGGGCGCTGCCGAACTACAAGATCGCGGCGCTCAGCGCACACAGCGCGGAGTCAGCGCGCGCAGCAGGCGACGTGTTCGGGGTCAGCGCGGTGTTCTCGGACCACGAGCAGCTCGTGACCCGAGCAGACGTTGACGTGGTCGCCGTTACGGTCAAGGTCCCGCACCATCGAGAGCTCGTCTCCGCCGCACTTGCCGCAGGCAAGGCGGTGTACTGCGAGTGGCCATTAGGCAGCGACCTCGACGAGGCGCGAGCGATGGCCGCGCTTGCTGCCCAGAAGGGGGTGCGGACGATCGTTGGTTTGCAGGCCCGCCAAGCCCCGGCAATCGCGTTCGTCCGGCAGCTGCTCCGAGACGGATACGTCGGCGAGGTCCTTTCAACGACCATGGTCGGACTGTCGATCCCGGGCGACGTCGTGGGACAGCCCAACGCCTACATGCTCGACAAGACAAACGGGGCCAACCTGCTCACGGTCCCCGTCGGCCACAGCCTGGACATCCTCAACTATGTGTTGGGCGAGTTCACCGAGTTGTCGGCCGTGACGGATCTTCGGAGGCCGCTGATCACCATCGAAGAGACCGGGGAGCAGATCGTGAAAACGGCGGCCGATCAGATCGCGGTGATCGGCACCCTCACCTCCGGCGCGACTGCCAGCATCCACGTCCGTGAGGCAGCGGCCGGCGGCATCGGGTTCCTGTGGGAAATCAACGGAACGGATGGAACTCTTCGGATTACCGCGGACGCCGCGGTGCCCGGAATCTTTCCCCTGACCGTCGCGGGAGCTCAGGGGCGGAACGAGCCGGCAGAGCTTGCTATCCCTACAGCGCTGACGCAAAAATGGCCCGCGCTGGCCGGCCTCGCAGGAGCGCCCGCCTTTAACGTCGCTCGTGCCTATGCCGAGTTCGCGGCGGACATCGACAACAAGACTCACACAGTGCCGGACTTCGCCGCTGCCGTCCGGCGCCACGAGGTCATCGCCGCCATCGAGAGATCCGCCGCAGCAGGGAAACGCGTGAAGGTGTGAGGCCCAGGGTTCAAGTCCCGACCTCCTCGACAAATTTCTCTCATCTGAACTGGCCAACGAAAGGACCGGTCCTTGACGCCGCACGCAATCGCTCGAATCTGATACTCGCGCTGCTTTGCGCGGTGCAGTTCATGCTGATCCTGGACATCGCGATCGTCAAGGTGGCGCTGCCCTCGATGCAGCGTGCTCTGGGTTTGTCTGCTGAGAACATCCAATGGGTGGTCGGCGGCTATGCGCTCACCTTCGGCGGCTTTCTCATGCTGGGCGCAGGTGCCGTCGTCGCCGGACACCACCAAGCGTTTGTGATTGCCGCCGCCATTAGCTTCGTGGCGGCGATCGTCGCGCTCAGCGTGATCAGGCGTCCTCCAGCGCTGCCCGTTGCCGCTCCGGGAGCCGCGATGGTTCGGCCAGTCCTGACCGCCAAGTGAAGGACTGCTGACAGCGTTCTTACAGCAGTTTGTGTCAGATCTGCGCTAATCAGCTACCGGCTCGGGTCGGATTTTTCATTGGCCAGCCGGACCCAAATTTTCACGCGAAGGCGCGGCTGGTCCCGTTGCGACCTGACCCGGCCTGCCGAAGAATGCAGCGACCTGCCAAGCGACGGCCCCCGGGGCCTCTTTGTCGGGCCCGAAGTGGCTGAGGTCGGCAAACCGCTCGACCTCCGACCCGGGCAGCACATCGGTCAGCCTGGCAGCAGCCGTTTCAGTCCATGTGCCGCCCGTTGTCGCCTGATCGGAGTGCGGCTGCAGCGCCAGGCCAAAAGGACATCAATCAGCTGAAGTTGCTATATTTTCTGAAAGCACAGAATCTTTATATCGGGAGGCAAGCTCCTTTTGGATCGTCGGGCGGCGATTTTCTCAGACGGGATTGGCGCTGCAGCGGCAACATCAGGGGTACTGACCCAGCTCCAGGGCAGGATCTTCGGACTCCTGTATCTGCAGGCGGAGCCGATGTCGCTCGACGCCATCACGGACGAGCTCCAACAGAGCAAGAGCAATGTTTCGGTCCAGGTCCGCGGGCTGGTCGACTGGCAACTGGTCAGGCAGGTCCGCGTAGCCGGTACCCGCAAGGACCACTATGTCGCCGCCACCGACTTTTGGCGAGTCATGCAGGAGATTCTCGAGCGCCGCTTCCGCTGGAACCTGCGACAGGTCCTGGCCGCAGTCGAAGAGGCTGAGCGGGACCTCAGCGCTGGGCACGCCGACGACTTCGCCCGGAAGCGACTCCACGCCCTCAGGAACTACTTCCTCGCGGTTGATGCGGGTCTCGGCGCGTTGAGTCGAGGCGAGCCGATGGCTCCGAAAGCGATGCGCGAGAACGTGCTGACGAGGATCCCGGTAACCGACGGTTTGGAACGGGCCAAGCCGCCGAGGCGGCGCTAACGAAATGAGACTCCCGAAAGGGGCCCATGAATCGCACCCCTGGCGCATCCGAGAAATAGCGCCGGACTTCAGGCTGGAAGATGCCTGGGCGCTGCCCGCGCAAGGAGGTGCCGACGGCTTTGCGACGTTGATCGAGGTCATGGGGTCGCTGGATCCGACGGCGACGCCATCCCGGATCAGCCGGGCGCTCTTCGAAATTCGCTTCCGCCTCGGCCGCCTGCTCGGCTGGGATGTCCCGGCTCCTCAGCTGCCGATCCCGGACAGAAAGGAGACGACGCTGAAGGACCGACTTCCGCGGGACCTACGGAATACCGCAGCCGGGCTCAAGCTGGGTTCCGCCGCCTCGGACAAGCTCGGGGTGAACTTCGCGCCGCTGTACGTCACCGACCTGGAGTCCGCCGCCGAAATCTCGAACCGGACCATGCATGGAGTCGTCCACCTGAGCTGGGTGAACCAGGGTCGTGGCCGCTACCAAGGGCAGATGGCTGTCTATGTCAAGCCGCGTGGTCTCTTCGGGGAAGCGTACATGGCGATGATCAGGCCGTTCCGGTATCTGATCGTGTACCCGGCGCTGATGCGACAGATCGAAGCGGCATGGAAGGCTCAGCCGAAACGAATGAATCCGGAGTCTTCCCTTCGGAGGCACTCACTGGGCGCCGCCGAGAACAAGGCCACAGCCTGTCCTGTGCCCTCCGCCGCTCGGAACCTGCTCGATCCAGAAGCCTTCGACTATTCCGATGCTTTTGCTCTCAGGGTCCCCGCGGGAGATCAACGCTCTGTCGAGGCCTGGGCCCGGGCCATGTTCACGCCGTCTGGCCCGCTGCTCAAATCCTTCGCCGCGGTATGGGGCGTCGTTACCGGCGTCAAGCCCCCGACCACCGGTAGGCGCCTCTCATACTTCAGACTCACCACCCCTCAGCTCGGAGCGGCGGTCTTGGAAGCGGACGGATCGCGATACCACGTCTATCTCGTCGTATTCCTCGCTCAAGACCGCGTTACGTTTGCCACCTTCGCAAAGAGCCGCAGCGCTTTCTGGCGATATGTACTAAAGGCAATCATGGTCGCGCATCGGCGCGTCGCACCGCGGCTGATGGAGCGAGCCATAGCGCTCAAGCCGACAACCGACGATTAGGCGGATAGGATCGCCGCCGAGAATGCATGTCGACGAGCTCGAGATCGACGAAGAGCTCGCACGCAGGTTGGTCGCCGAACAGTTTCCCGAGTGGACTGACCAACCGCTCGAGCGCATCGAGGCGGTGGGAACAGACAACGCCATCTTCCGCCTGGGCAACGATCTTTCGGTGCGTCTCGCGCGGCGCAGCGGACCGACGCAGCTGGGTGGCAAAGAGTTCGAATGGCTGCCCAGGCTGGCGCCACTCCTGCCTCTCAGCATCCCGGTCCCTGTTGCGCAGGGACGCCCGACAGGCGAATACCCATGGTTCTGGGACGTCTATACGTGGGTGGAAGGCGAGAGTGTGCCTGTGGAGGAAATCGATGCGATATCGGCCGCCCACGACCTCGCGGCCTTCGTCGCCGCGCTGCAAAAGGTGGATTCCGCGAGTGCGCCTGCGGGTCGCGGCATTCCGCTGGCGAAGCGAGACGAGGAGATCTCCTACTGGGTGGCGAGGTTCGCCGGCGACCCGAGAATTGCTGCGGAGTGGGACCGCGCGCTCAGGGCACCACCTTGGGATGGCCCGCCTGTCTGGCACCACGGCGACCTCGATGCCCGCAACTGGCTTGTCAGGGACGGACGCATCAGCGCGGTGATCGACTGGGCCGCCATGGGCGTCGGCGACCCGGCCTGCGACGTCATGGTCGCATGGAAGCTGCACTCGAGCGCCGCTCGCGACGCCTTCCGTGAGGCGCTGCCAACGGACGATGCAACCTGGCAGCGCGCGCGCGGCTGGGCTCTGTCGCAAGCGGTCGCAGCCCTTGCGTACTACACGCCCGAGAACAACCCGATCCTCTACCGCGAAGCGGAAGCATGGCTAGACCTCGTGCTTTCTGAGAGCGCGTAGTGCATTACCAACTAGGCGGCACGGATGACGCTCACCTCAGGCTCGTCCTCATGGCCGAACCACTGGTGCGTAGTCGGATCCCAGTGGGCGTGTTGCAGGTCTCGGTGTGCGATGGGTGCGTTCTGATCGACGCCCAGCGCTCGAGACCACGCCCACGCCACAGCTCCCGTCACGTAAGTAACCATGTGAAACCTCCTCTGCCGGGCGCTTCCCTAAATGCTTTGATAAGAACGATAATCACGATGCCATGATCGTTATTCCGTTTGGATCGTCCCGCCAGTGGTAAGATTCCGATTGAGCAGACCATGGCAGCAGACAGCAGAGGAAAGGTGGACGGGCCAGGCCTCGTCGAGCTGATAACCCAGCTCTCGAAGGCGTTCAGCCGGCGCAGCACGGAGGAACTCCTGGGCATACGCCTGAAGGAGTTCTTGGTCTTGTCATATCTTCAGGACCACCCCGGCACATCGCAGCAGGAGCTCGGCGACGCGATGCTGCTGGAGCCTAACGCCGTCGTCCTTCTGTTGAACGAGCTGGAGAGCAATGGCTACTCGGTCCGCCGACGCGACGCCGAGGACCGCCGGAGACACGTCGTCGGCATCACACCTGCGGGGCAGGAGGCGGTTGCGCGAGCTGAAAAGGCCCGCGAAGCGGTCGAGGACGAAGTCCTCGCCCATCTCACGGCTGAAGACCGCCAGACTTTGCGGCGAATCTTGCTTCGCGCTCTAGAGGGCCAGGCCCGGACGCCCGCCGCGACGTCTCCGCTGGCCGCTGCTGATTCGGCGCCACCATCGGGCCGGCAACCTCGCTAACGGCGCGCCGGCGACTTCCTCCCGCGTCCACCTGATCCACCAGGCAACGGTCACGCGAAGCCGCACGTTTGGTGTCAACCGCGCGCTTCCGGGCCTGGAATTCCGCGCGTGTGGCGTCAGCGGTGCGGTCTGACTGGTTACCTTCGAGGAGGGGAAGGGGGCGTAGCATCAAGTGGGTCCCAGACTTGGGCTGTGTCCCAGCGCGGTTGTCCTCATCCGTCGGCAACCTAAGACTCGTGGAGGCTGAACCGTGAGCTCGTCACAGGCGAGAGTTTCGACCCGGGCGAGGCCTGGTGCCGACGGCGAGAAGCCGCTGCTCGCAAATCCAGCAACAGAACCGTCCCCCTCGCTCGGCTTGCAGCCGCTGGTTGACGGCCTCCTGAGAGGGATCGCGGCCGCGGTCAACGCGGACCGGGCAACGCTGACGAGGATCGCAGACGAGTCGTCCGTAATCATCGAGGGCAGCTTCGACATGGACGGAGCGCCCGCTGAGGCGGGCCGGCGCTGGCTGATCACCGCCCCGGAGATGCGCCGGCTGGTCTTCGAGCAGGAACCGGTGGTCCAGGTTCTCGATCCGGCCCTTCTTCCGGATCCCTTCCGAGACCAGCTGGAGGGTGTCCGCCATCTGGTGATCTTGCCTCTCACGGTTGCCGGCGAGGTGTTCGGCACCATCGCGGTCAGCCGGCGCCAGGATCGTCCTTTCGAATCCCATGACATGGCAGTGCTGCGGGACCTCGGCAATGTCGCCGTGCTGACGCTTCGCAATGCGGTCGAGCTGGCCCGGGCCGAGGCGGTCGCGGTGGAGCTGAGGAGCAGCGAGGAGCGCTTTCGCCTGCTCGTCGACGGCGTCAAAGACTACGCGATCTTCATGCTGGATCCCGATGGCCAGGTGACGAGCTGGAACCAAGGTGCGGAACGGATCAAGGGCTACAGAGCCAGGGAGATCATCGGGCGCCACTTCTCAGCGTTTTACCTGCCCAAAGATGTCGCCACCGGGAAGCCTTCCAGGGCTCTGGAAACCGCCGCGCGATTGGGTGTTTACGAGGAGGAAGGTTGGCGGCTTCGTAAAGACGGATCCCGCTTCATGGCAAGCGTCCTGATCACAGCTCTGAGAGACACCTCCGGCAGGCTCAGGGGATTCGCGAAAGTCACACGTGACATCACCGAGAAGAGGCGGATGCAGGATCGCTTGCTGAGGGCCGAAAGGCGTGAAGCCGTCAAGTTCCACGAGCTGGCCGATCGAATGGCGACCTTGGAGCGCATGAAGTCGCAGTTCCTGGACCTGGCCTCGCACGAGCTCCGTACGCCCGTGTCTCTCATCCGTGGCTACGTGTCGCTCTTCGAGGAAGGCGACTTCGGGGTATTGAATGAGAACGGGACGCGCGCCGTCTCGGTGTTGAATGACCAGACGCTCCAGCTCGATGCCCTGGTCGGCCAGATGCTTCAAGCTGCCCGTTTGCAGTCCGGTGCGGTCCCTCTCCGTCGGAAGGATGTCGACCTCCGAGACCTGGTCAGGAGAGCGGTGGACCGAGTTGGCGAATTGGCGGGAGCCGAGCACAATGTCGCGCTTTCGTTGCCTTCAAAACCTGTCCCGGTCAGGGCCGACCCGGAGATGCTCTTCGCCATCCTGCACAACCTGCTCGACAACGCGGTCAAGTATTCGCCGAACGGAGGAGCGATCGAGTGCGAGGTGCTCGTAGACCGCGTCCTGGCGCGCGTGAAGGTCAGGGATCAAGGAATCGGAATCGAGCCCGACCAGGAGGGCATGCTGTTTCAGCAGTTCGGCCGGGTCGTCACTTCCGATACCGCCGCAATTGGCGGCGCCGGTCTGGGTCTCTACCTGGCGCGTGAGATGGCGCGTCTTCACGGCGGGGACGTAGCTGCGGAAAGAGATGCGGGCCCCGGCAGCACCTTCGTGCTGACCCTTCCGCTCCGTGCAGTCGAGCGACCGCGGGGCCGCCGGACCTAAGGACATGGAGGTCGACCCCGTCTACATCTCGCGCGTGCGGATCGTTCGCGAGCGTGGCCCCATCCGGCAGGCATTTCTCCCGAGCGAGCATGAGCCCGTATTCTTCGGCACCCATGACGAAGTGCGCGAGCACTACGGCACCGCGCCCGGCCGTTACCCGGACCATGCGACCACCCTGGACTACGTGGTTGCGGCCGCGGCCGG
>Ga0209577_10000092_pt1 | contig 82843 bp, 69 predicted proteins | sample GraSoiAngelo_109_FD_185874 | JGI IMG/M metagenome (GOLD analysis project Ga0209577, IMG submission 185874) | Grasslands soil microbial communities from the Angelo Coastal Reserve, California, USA - 14_0903_12_20cm (SPAdes) (version 2) | ecosystem: Environmental > Terrestrial > Soil > Grasslands... | reverse complement strand
GCAGGCCCAGGGCGAGCTCGGGTGCCAGCTCCTCGATCTCGGAGCAGTCCGGAGTCACTTGTCCGTCTCCTCTTGCCCTTGGGACTCGAGGTCGACCCGAAGCTTGATCATGGCGGCGCGGATCCTGGTCTTGGCCGTCCCCAGGGGTACTCCTTCGGTCTCGCATATCTCCTTGGCCGTACGCCCGCCGATGGCGGCCAGCACCAGGGCCCGGCGCTGCTCGGCCGGAAGCCGGGCCAGCGCCCCCTGGACCCGGCTCCGTTCGCTCTCGCGCACGGCCTGATCGGCCGGGTCCTGGGCCCGGTCGGCCAGCGAGAGGGCGGCCAGGGCCTCAGGGTTGAGGGGTTCGGGGCGGCGCAGGCGCACGGCGTCGATGCTGAGGTTGCGGGCGATGGTCAACAGCCAGGTGGCGACCGAGGCTCGCCTGGCGTCGTAGGCGGCGGCGTGGCGCCAGGCCCGGGCGAAGGTCTCCTGAGCCACGTCCTCGGCCGTCACCGGGTCCCCCACGATCGTCAGCGCCAAGCCGTAGATGCGCCGCTGGAAGCGGCGGACCAGGGCCACGGCCGCGTCCGCGTCCCCGGCACCCAGGCCGGCGACCAGCGCGTCGTCGGGGGCGTCCCACACGGTGGATCTACGGGCCGGCGCCGGTGGCGGATTGGAACCAGGGCCGCGACCGGCCGGGATGGGATCGGGTAGCGTATGGCGAGCGGCACCGGGCGGCAACGACGCCTACTTCAACGGGGAAGGCGTCCCGGTCATCTGAGTTCATACCGGTCCTATCGCGCCTGCGAGGCGCTTGCGAGGTTGCCCCACTATGCGCCCTGAACGCGACGCCTGCGGCATCGGCTTCGTCGCCGACGCCCAAGGCCGCTCGTCCCGAGCCATCGTCGAGGCCGCCCTGTCCGGCCTGGCCTGCGTTACCCACCGGGGCGCCCTGGCCGCCGACGCCCGCACCGCCGACGGCTCCGGGCTGCTCCTGCCCATACCCCGGTCCATCTTCGGCACCGGTCCGGGCGACATCCCCCACGGGGTGGCCGCCCTCTTCGTCAGGGGCGACGATCCCCGGACGGCCCTGGAGGAGGCGGCCCGGACGGAGGGCATCACGGTGGTGGACTGGCGCGTCCCGCCCACCGACGAGGCCCACCTGGGAGACCAGGCCCGGGCCACCGTGCCCCGCATGCTGCAGGCGGTACTGGAGACGGACCACCCCGACGAGCGGGCCGCCTACCGGCTCCGGCGCCGGGTGGAGCGGGCCACCTCCGGCACCTACGTGGCCAGCTGCTCGTTCCGCACCGTGCTCTACAAGGGGCTGGTCAACGCCAACGCCCTCTCCGGCTTCTACCCCGACCTGGCCGACGAGAGCGTGGCCGCCCCCTTCGCCGTGTTCCACCAGCGCTTCTCGACCAACACCCTGCCGACATGGGAGCGGGCCCAGCCCTTTCGCATGCTGTGCCACAACGGCGAGATCAACGCCCTGGCCGGCAACGAGAACCGCATGCGGGCCCGGGCCCGGCTGGGGACCGAAGAGGTGGGGCTGGGGCCCGAGGAGCTGTTCCGCCCCGTGCTGGCCGAGGAGGAGTCCGACTCGGGGAAGATCGACGCGGCCGTGGAGCTCCTGGTTCGGGGCGGGCGCGACATCCGCCACGCCGTGGCCATGCTCGTGCCCGAGGCCTGGGAGGGGGCGCGCGACCTCGACCCCGAGGTGCGCGGCTTCTACCGCTATCACGCCTGCCTGGTCGAACCGTGGGACGGACCCGCGGGCCTGGTGTTCACCGATGGCCTGGGTGTGGGCGCGGCCCTCGACCGCAACGGCCTCAGGCCCCTGCGCTACGCCATCTGCGAGGACGGCCTGGTGGCCTGCTGCTCCGAAGCCGGGGCGGTCGACGTGTCCGGGCACGGCCGCGTCCGCCGGGGACGGCTGGGGCCGGGCGAGAGACTCTTCGTCGATCCCACCCGCGGCGTCCTGCTCGACGGGGAGTACAAGGAACGCCTGGCCGCGGCGGCCCCCTACGCCCGCTGGGCAGGCGACGGGCTGCGGCCCCTGGAGCCGGGCAAGCCCGTGGAGGAGACCCCGGACGCCGCCTCCCTGGAGCGGCGCCAGGTGGCCCACGGCTACACCGTCGAGGAGCTGCGCATGGTGCTCAAGCCCATGGCCACCGACGCCAAGGAGCCGGTGTTCTCCATGGGCGACGACGCGCCCCTGCCCAACCTGGCCGGCCATCCCCGGCCCATCCACCACTTCCTGAAGCAGCGCTTCGCCCAGGTCACCAACCCCCCCATCGACCACCTGCGGGAGCGGGTGGTGATGAGCCTGCGCACGCTGGTCGGCCCCCGTCAGCCCCTCCTCAGCGAGCGCCCCGAGGCGGCCCGCCTGGTCAAGCTGCGCTCCTTCTTCCTGTACCCCTCGGCCCTGGGCGACCTCCTGGACGAGGCCACCCACCCCTTCGGCAGCGTCATGCTCGACGCCACCTTCCCCGTGGCCGCCGGGCCCTCCGGCCTGCGGGAGGCGGTGGAGCGCCTGGCCGGCGAGGCGGAGACGGCGGTGTCGGCCGGCATCGGCGTGGTGGCCATCAGCAACATCGACATCTCGGCCGAGCGCGCCCCCGTCCCCTCCCTGCTGGCCACGGGCGCCGTTCACCACCGCCTGGTGCGGGCCGGGCTGCGCTGCGACGCCAGCCTGGTGGTGGAGGCCGACGACGCCCGCGACGTGCACATCGCCGCCTGCCTCCTCGGCTACGGCGCCGACGCCATCTGCCCCGGCCTGGCCCTGGAGACGGTGGGAGCCGACGCCGACACGGCCGAGGACTCCCCCCTGTCGGGGCCCGAGGCCCAGGACAACTTCCAGGCCGCCATGGAGGACGGCGTGCTCAAGGTCATGTCCAAGATGGGCATCTCCACCGTCGACTCCTACCGGGGCGCGCAGATCTTCGAGGTCATCGGGCTGGCCGACGAGGTGGTGGACGTGTGCTTCGCGGGCACGCCCTCGCCCGTGGGGGGCATCGGATGGGAGGCGCTGGGCCAGGACGTGCTGGCCAACCACGGGGCGGCCAAGCTCGACAACCCCGGCTACTACCGCGACCTAAAGCGCGGGGGCGAGTACCACACCCACAACTCGGCCGTGGTCGACTCCCTGCAGGCCATGTCGGCCGCCCATCTCCTCCAGCGGGCCCTCAAGGGCGACAGCGACGAGCTCTACGGCCAGTTCTCCTCGATGGTGAACGAGCGGCCCCCGACCGAGCTGCGCGACCTGCTCGAGCTCGTCCCCGCCGCTCCTCCCGTGCCCGTGGACGAGGTCGAGCCCGCGGCCGACATCGCCCGTCGCTTCTCCACCGGGGCCATGTCCCACGGCTCGCTGTCGGCCGAGGCCCACGAGACCCTGGCCGAGGCCATGAACCTGGTGGGGGGCAGGTCCAACTGCGGAGAGGGGGGGGAGGACCCCTACCGCTACCGGACGCGCGGCCAGGCCAGGGGCGACCGCAACAGCCGCATCAAGCAGATCGCCTCGGGGCGCTTCGGCGTGACCCCGGAGTACTGCGCCTTCGCCGACGAGCTCAACATCAAGATCGCCCAGGGGTCCAAGCCCGGCGAGGGAGGTCAGCTCCCCGGCCACAAGGTCTCCCCCGAGATCGCCCGCCTGCGCCACACCCAGCCCGGGGTGGGTCTCATCTCCCCGCCCCCGCACCACGACATCTACTCCATCGAGGACCTGGCCCAGCTGATCTACGACCTCAAGCAGGTCAACGGCTTCGCCGACGTGTCCGTCAAGCTCGTGGCCTGCGACGGGGTGGGAACGGTCGCGGCCGGGGTGGTGAAGGCCCTGGCCGACGTGGTCCAGGTCAGCGGCTGCAACGGAGGCACGGGCGCTTCACCGTTGTCGTCGATCAAGCACGCGGGGATGCCCTGGGAGGTGGGCCTGGCCGAGACCCAGCGCGTGCTCATGGAGAACTCCCTCAGGGATCGCGTCCGGGTCAGGGTGGACGGCGGCTTCATGACCGGTCGCGACGTGGTCCTGGCCGCCCTGCTGGGCGCGGACGAGTACTCCTTCGGCACCGCGGCCATGATCGCCGAGGGCTGCATCATGCTGCGGTCCTGCCATCGCGACACGTGCTCGACGGGGGTGGCCACCCAACGGCCCCACCTTCGGGCCAAGTTCACGGGCAAGCCCGAGGACGTGGCCGCCTACCTGTTGTTCGTGGCCCAGGAGGCCCGCGAGATCCTGGCCGGCCTGGGCCTGCGCTCCATCGACGAGGCCGTGGGCCGGGTGGAGTGCCTGCGCCAGCGACGGGTCGGCGATGCCCGGGCCGACGCCCTCGATCTCTCCTGCCTGTTGAGCCCGCCCGAGGACGACGGGCCCAGGCACTTCGTCGCGCCCACGCCCCTGCAGCGGCCCCGCTCCCGGCTGGGCGACCAGCTCCAGGCCGATGCCTTCAGGGTGCTGTGGGACGGCGACGAGATCGACCTGGCCTACCCCATCGTCAACGCCGACCGCACCGTGGGCGCGTCGCTGGGCGGGGCCGTGGCCCTGGAGTGGGGCTCGACCCCGCCCCGGGGCGTGGCCCGGGTGCGCTTCGACGGCTCCGCGGGCCAGAGCTTCGGCGCCTTCTTGACCGACGGCCTCCAGCTCGAGCTGGTGGGCGAGGCCAACGACTACGTGGGCAAGGGAATGGCCGGGGGGCGCGTCGTCATCCGGCCCCCGGCCGACGACGCCGGCGATCCCGTCCTGGCCGGCAACACCTGCCTGTACGGCGCCACCGGGGGATCGCTCTTCGTCGCCGGATCGGTGGGAGAGCGCTTCGCGGTGCGGAACTCGGGGGCGGTGGCCGTGGTCGAGGGCGCGGGCCACCACGCCTGCGAGTACATGACGGGCGGCCGTGTCGTCGTGCTCGGTCCCGTGGGATACAACCTGGGGGCGGGGATGACCGGGGGCGAGTGCTACGTCTGGGATCCCGACGGCACGGTCCCGGGCCGGCTCAACGCGGCCCTGGTGGAGGCCATGCGACCCGACTCCGAGCACCTGGAGGAGTTCAAGTGGCTGGTCGAGCGCCACCTCGAGCTCACCGGCTCGCCCCGGGCCTCGGGGCTGCTGGAGGGCTGGCCCCACACCGCCCACCAGGTCTGGCACGTGGCCCCCGTCGACCAGATCCGCCGCATCGAGGCCCAGCAGGCCGGGCGGGTGGGCGCGCCCACCTAGCCGCCTTCACTCGACCAGGCGCAGTCCCGAGGGGGCGATGGAGTCGTTGGCCAGGTTGGGCAGCTCCACGACGAACTCGGTGCGCAGGGCTGGAAAGACGTGCTCGGCCACCAGCAAGGGCGCGCCGGACCGGTCGCACGTGACCCGCTCGCAGCGCAGCACGGGCGAGCCCACGGGGACGTCGAGGACCCGGGCGTCCTGGGCCCCGGCCGCGGCCGCGCCGATGGTCTGCACCGCGGTGCCCACTCCCCGCCCGCTGCCGGCCAGGAAGTCGTAGAAGGAGCGGCGCTCGACGTCGTCGCGCGACAGGCCGGCGCCGAACTCCTCCGTGGCCCACACCGTGACCCGGGCGAAGGGGGCGCCGTCGGCCAGGTTGAGCCGGCGCACCCGCAGCACCGTGCCCCCCTCCTCCAGGCCCAGCAGCCCGGCCACCCGATCGGGCGCCCGCACGAAGCCGAAGTCGAGGACCCGCCTGTCGGCCCGCACCCCCGAGGCTTCCAGCTGGGCCTCGATGGTGCCCAGGCGCCCCAGGGTCTGGCGCAGGGGGTCCACGGCCACGAACCAGCCGTAACCCTGGCGGGACTCGACCAGCCCGTCCCCCCTCAGCTCCTCCAGGGCCTTGCGGACCGTCACCCGGCTGGCGCCGTAGGCTGCCGACAGCTCGGCCTCGCTGGACAGCAGGCGGCCGGTGGCGAACTCCTTGGCCTCTATCTGGCGGCGGAGGTCCCCGGCGATGGCCCGGTAGCGCAGCTCTCTCACTTGTCCTATACTTGTATCATACCGTTGCCAGGACGAGGAGGGCCACGATGGCGGTAGCCCCGAACACCCCGGTCGAGGTCATCGACTCGGTCTACGGACGGCTCCCGGAGCGGGTCGACACGGGCCGCCGGCGCCTGGGACGGCCCCTCACCCTGTCGGAGAAGATCCTCTTCAACCACCTGGCCCAACCCGACTCGCAGCCCCTGCAGCGGGGTCGCAGCTACGCCGAGCTCTACCCGGACCGGGTCGCCATGCAGGACGCCACCGCCCAGATGGCGCTCCTGCAGTTCATGACCGCGGGCCTGCCCGAGGTGGCCGTCCCCACCACCGTGCACTGCGACCACCTCATCCAGGCCCGGGTGGGCGCGGGGCCGGACATGACCGCCGCCCTCGAGGCCAACGAGGAGGTCTACGAGTTCCTGCGCACGGTTTCGGGCAAGTACGGCATCGGCTTTTGGAAGCCGGGCTCGGGGATCATCCACCAGGTCGTGCTCGAGCAGTACGCCTTCCCGGGCGGGATGATGATCGGCACCGACAGCCACACCCCCAACGCCGGCGGGCTGGCGACCATCGCCATCGGGGTAGGCGGGGCCGACGCCGTCGACGTGATGGTGGGAGGCACCTTCGGCGTGCGCTGGCCCAAGCTCATCGGCGTCCACCTCACCGGCCACATGCGGGGCTGGACGGCGCCCAAGGACATCATCCTCAAGGTGGCCGAGATCCTCACCGTCAAGGGCGGCACCGGAGCCATCGTCGAGTACTTCGGGCCCGGGAGCGAGTCCATCAGCGCCACGGGCAAGGCCACCGTGTGCAACATGGGCGCCGAGATCGGCGCCACCTGCTCGCTGTTCCCCTACGACGAGCACGGCGCCCTCTACCTCAAGGCCACGGGCCGGGAGGCCTACGCCGACCGGGCCTCGCGGGTCATGGAGCACCTGCGCCCCGACGACGAGGTGGAGGCCGAGCCCCAGCGCTTCTTCGACCGGGTGATCGAGCTCGACCTCTCCTCGCTCGAGCCCCACATCGTGGGGCCCCACACCCCCGACCTGGCCCGCCCCGTGTCCCGCATGGGCGCCGACGCCCAGGCCAACGGCTGGCCCGTCGAGCTCACCAACTGCCTGGTGGGCTCGTGCACCAACTCGTCGTACGAGGACATCACCCGGGCGGCCAGCGTGGCCCGGCAGGCCGCGGCCAAGGGGCTCACGGCCAAGGTGCCCCTGCTCGTCACCCCGGGCTCGGAGCGGGTGCGGGCCACCATCGAGCGCGACGGGCTGCTGGCCGACCTCGAGGCCATCGGCGCCCGGGTGCTGGCCAACGCCTGCGGCCCCTGCATCGGCCAGTGGAAGCGCGACGACATCGCCGAGGGCGAGGTCAACTCCATCCTCAACTCGTACAACCGCAACTTCCCCAAGCGCAACGACGGCAGCGCCAGCACCCTGGCTTTCATCGCCTCGCCCGAGATCGTGGTGGCCTACGCCCTGGCCGGGACCCTGGCCTTCGACCCCCTCCGCGACGAGGTGGACGGGACCATGCTGGAGCCCCCCGTGGGCGAGGAGCTTCCGGCGCGCGGCTTCGAGACGGGCGAGGCCGGCTTCGTCCCCCCGCCCGAGTCGGGGGCGTCGGTCGAGGTGGTCATCCGCCCCGACAGCGACCGCCTCCAGCGCCTCGAGCCCTTCCCGGCGTGGGACGGCCGCGACTTCGAGGAGCTGCCCGTGCTGCTCAAGGCCAAGGGCAAGTGCACCACCGACCACATCTCGGCGGCCGGACCCTGGCTCCGTTACCGCGGCCATCTGGAGAACATCTGCGGGAACCTGTTCCTCGGCGCGGTCAACGCCTTCACCGGCAAGGCGGGCGAGGGTCGCTGCGTCGTGCACGGCGAGACCGAGCCCTTCCCCGACGTGGCCCGCCACTGCCGGGAGGCGGGCCAGCCCTGGGTCGCGGTCGGCGACGAGAACTACGGAGAGGGCTCGTCGCGCGAGCACGCGGCCATGGAGCCCCGCTTCATGGGCGCCGTGGCCGTCCTGGCCCGGTCCTTCGCCCGCATCCACGAGACCAACCTAAAGAAGCAGGGCATGCTCGCCCTCACCTTCTCCGACCCCGCCACCTACGACCTCGTCGACGAGCAGGACCGCATCTCGGTCATGGGGCTCGGCAAGCTGGCGCCCGACGAGCCCGTGACCTGCCTGCTGCACAAGCCCGACGGCTCCCCGGTCGAGTTCACCTGCACCCACACCATGTCCGCCGAGCACATCGAGTGGTTCAAGGCGGGCAGCGCCCTCAACCTCATTCGGGCCCGTCAGCGCAGCGGGGGCCGCAGCCCGGCCACGCCCTGACGCAGCCGTCCCCTCAGCCCTGGGCCCCGGGCGGCCAGGGCCGGGGCCTGGGCCAGGCGCTCCCGGCGCAACTCATCCACCTCGGCGTCGTCCAGGGGGGCGAGGGCGGGTCCACCTTGGTCGCCGTCACCGGCGCCGCCCAGCACCCAGCCCAGCAGTAGGTCGGCCAGCGCCGGGTTGCGGGCCAGCACGGGGCCGTGCAGGTAGGTGCCCACCACCCGCCCGCTCACCGCGCCCTCGCTGCCGTCGCCCCCGCCGTTGCCCACGCCGACCCGGACGCGGGCCAGCGGGCGCACCCCGGGGCCGAGCTCGGTGACGGCGCCGTGGTTCTCGTATCCGGTCAGGGGCGGGATGCTCCGGTCCGACCGGGCCAAGCCGACGGGATCGGCCACCACCTCCCCCACCGCCCGGGGCCCGCTCCCCTTGCGGGTGCGCACGTCGAGCAGACCCAGGCCGGGAAGCGGGCGTCCGTCGGCCCCGGCGAACTCCTGGCCCACCACCTGGAAGCCGGCGCACACGGCCAGCACCACGGCGCCGTCCTCGACGGCCCGGTTGAGGGGCCGCCCGTCCAGGAGCTCGAGCGCGGAGCGGGCCTCGGGCCCGTCCTCGCCCCCTCCCAGGCAGTACACGTCGCACGTGGCCGGCACGGGCTCGCCCGAGCGGATCTCGACCACCTCGGCAGGGACGCCCCGCCAGCGCAGACGCTCGGCCAGCACGACGCCGTTGCCCCCGTCCCCGTAGGTGCCGAGCAGGTCCGGGTGCACCACCGCCACCCTGACGGCCGACTCACGCGGCCGGGGCACGGCTCGTCCCTCCCCGTCCGGCCAGGGCCGACCTCAGGTCCTGGAAGGCGGTGTAGTTGCCCACGAAGTCCACCTCAGGCACCCCGGAGCGGACGACAGCCTCCCGCATATTCGGCACCCGCACGTGCGCGACCCCGGCATAGCGCAGGCGCACGGCGAGGTCGGCCGAGCGCTCGCCCGTGGCCACCACCCGCCGGCCCCGGAGCCGTTCGAAGGGAACATCCCACAGCCACGATGGGTCCCGTCCGTCGGCGATGCGGGCGTTGATGGCGACCACCACGGGCGCCGGCGCGGGGGCGAGCAGGTCGAAGATCCCGACCCACCCCGCCGGGTTCTTGGCCAAGAGGAGGCGGGTGCGCACGCCGCCCACATCGACCACCTCGTAGCGGCCGAACACTTCGGTCGTCGACCCCATGGCGTCGAGGGCCTGCTGCACGGGCACCCCCATGGCGGCCGCGGCCGTGGCCGCCATGGCCGCGTTCCCCAGGTTGAACCGCCCCGGCAGCCGCAGTGAGAGGGGAAAGCGGCGGCCGTCGGCCAGGAGCAGCTGCCCGTCCTCCAGCCACACGTCGGGTCGGGGCCGGCGGAACCCGCAGGCGCAAGCCCACTGCTCACCCTGGTAGGCGATGCGCCCCTCGCACTGGGGGCAACCGCCGGCGTCGGCCCGCCAGGGCTGGCCCGCGGCAACCCATCGCACCGATCGGGCCGCGGATGCGGCCCAGACCACGATGGGATCGTCGGCGTTGGCCACGACGGCGCCGTCCAGCCCGGGCAGGGCCCGCCGCCACCGGGCCCCGAGCATGCGCACCTCGCTCACCCGGTCGAGCTGGTCCCGGCTCAGGTTGAGCAGCGTCACCACCGCGGGACGGGTGGCCGAGGCGACCTGGCCCAGCCAGGCCTCGTCCACCTCCAGGGCCGCGGCGGAACCGGGCCCCGACCCCCGGTTGGCGGACAGGGCCGCCACCAGGCCCGACGGGAGGTTGGCCCCGCCAATGTTCGTGCACGCCGGTCCGGCGCTGGAGAGGGCCGCGGCCAGCAACTGGGTGGTCGTGGTCTTGCCGTTGGTGCCGCTGACCAGGGCGACCCGGCGGCCCCGGGCCAGGCGGGCCAGCGCGTCAGGGTCGAGGACCAGTGTGACCCGCCCGCCTATGACCGTCCCGCTGCCCGCGCCCAGCCGGCGGGAGAGCGAACCCACCAACCCACCCACCCCCGAGGCCAGACGCGTGCGGACGGGAAGCTGGGCCGTGTCCCCCGGGGTGGGGGCGCTCATGCAGGGGCGACCGCGTCGAGGGGGGCGCCGGGCGGCATGGCCCGAGCCACCTCCTCGGCGCTGGGCTGCACCACCTGCCTGGCCTCGGCCGGCAGCAGGTCGATGATGGCGGCCATGATCGCGTCGGTGTCGGCCACCGCGTCCACGAGGCCCAGGGCCACGGGCCGGCCGACGCGCACGCGCACGGTGGGGGGGTGGAGCAGGTTGCCGATGCGCGGCACCCGCGCCGAGCGGGGCCAGACGAGCTCGGTGCCCCACAGCCCCACGGGGACGACGGGCGCACCGGTCATGGCCGCCAGGCGGGCCGCGCCCGTCCTGCCCCTCAGCACCGGGTCGAAGAAGTCGCGACCTCGGGGGATGGTCCCCTGGGGCAGCACGGCCACCAGCTGACCGCCCTCCAGGGCGCGCGCCGCCTCCCGCAGGGGCTCGTCCGATCCGCTGCCGCGTTCCACGCGGATGCCTCCCATGGCCCGAGCCAGGGCGCCCACCACGGGAGCGTCGAAGACCTCCTTCTTGCCCAGGAAGCGCAAGGGCCGGCCCCGCCTGGCCGCGGCCAGGCCCAGGGCGGCCACGTCGAAGTAGCTGCGGTGGTTGGACACCACGATGGCCGGTCCCTGTTCGGGGACGAGGTCGACGCCGGCCATGTCGAAGCGGGCGTAGGGCATGAGCTCTGGGCGGGTCACCACCCGCACCAGGTCGTAGGGCTCCAGCCCGAAAAGCTTGGGCACGCCGGGGGGGACGTCCAGGAAGAGCACGGGCCAGCGCCTCACGGTGGCTACCGCCCGCAGCCTGGGGTCCGGGTTGACGGCGTGGGGATGGCCGACCGCGGCCAGCAGGGGCACGTCATAGAGGCTGTCGGAATAAGCGAAGCTCTGGCTCAGGTCGACGTCGCGCCCCGCGGCCCACCGCCGCACCGCGCTGAGCTTGCCCAGGGCCCACACGAACTCCCCGACCAGCTTGCCGGTGTACTGGCCCCCGTCCTCGGCGTAGCGGGTGGCGACGACGTCGTCGAAGCCCAGTCTCTCGGCCAGGGGAAGGACAAGGTCGTACGGGGTGGTGGTGGCGAGCACCGTGGGCCTGCCCGCGCTGCGGTGCTCGGCCAGGAGGGGACGGGCGAAGGGCGTGACCAGCTTCTCCAGCTTGTCGGCCGCGGCCCGGCCCGCTTCCCGCACCGCCTCCGCCGACCACCCCCGGGCGAGGAAGGCCGCGCCCCGAGCCAGGGCGATGGACGGCAGCGTCTCGCCCACGGCCTCATAGAACGAGTAGAGGGCGCCCTGGAACGGGAGCTGGCGCTCGGGGGCGATCCCCGCGGCCACCAGGGCCTCATTGATCAAGGGCCCGCTCGCGCCGCGAAGCAAGGTGCGATCGAGGTCGAAGAAGGCTGCCGCGCCCACGCGGTGCACGGTACAGCCGCGGGGCCACGCTGCGGCCGGGGTCCCGCGGCAGCGCCGTCAAACGCAGGCCGGTGGGGCTGGGGTCCCGCGGCCGCGCCGGGAACGCAGGCCGCTGGGGCTGGGGGCCCCGGCGGCACCGCGATGAGCGCTTGCGCGAAGAGCCATGAAAAGAGAGAAGGGGCCGGCTGGGGAATCCGGCCCCTTCTCGAGACCTAGAGGGGCCTGGGAGGGGGGATTCCCGCCCGCTCGGTCTGCCCGTCCAGTATGACCGGGATGGGCGGCATCTGTCCAACAGTTATGGAGGATACGGGCTATCATCGTCGCAGATGGACCTGCGTCAGCTCCATGCCCTGGTGGCCGTGGCCGACAACGGCACCTTCTCGGCTGCCGCCGACGCCCTCCATACCGTGCAGTCCAACGTGTCGACCCATGTGGCCCGCCTCGAGCGGGAGCTGGGCGCCACCCTGGTGGATCGGGCCGCGGGGCAGCTCACCGCCGAGGGAGAAGCCGTTGTGGCCCGGGCCCGTCGGGTCGGCGTCGAGCTCGAGGCCCTCGTCTCCGACGTCGCCGCCCTGCGCCACGAGGTGGTGGGCACCACCCGCCTGGGGATGATCGGCACCACGGCCCGCTGGCTCATCCCCCCTCTGCTCGAGGTGACGGCCGAACGCCACCCCAAGCTGCGCCTGGTCGTGGTGGAGGGCATCTCCACGTCGCTCGAGCCCCAACTCGCGGCCGGGAGCCTGGACCTCGCCGTGGTCAACGTGCCCGTGCCCGACGACAACCTGGTCGCCCGGCCTCTCTTCGCCGAGGACCTGGTCATGGTCGTGCCCATCAGCCATCCGCTGGCCCGAGCCGGCCCCATACCCCTGGCCGGGCTGGGAGAGCTGCCGCTCCTCCTGCCCATGCCGGGCACGGCCTTCCGCGACGAGCTCGACGCCGCCGTTCGTGCCGCGGGCGTGACCCTGCAGGCCAAGGCCGAGCTCGACGGCACCCCGCTCATCGCCGCCCTCACCTTCGAAGGCCTGGGACCGGCCATCCTCCCGGCCACGGCGGTGCCCGCCTACCTGCGCCGGGAGTGGGCCCTGGTCGGGGTGGAGGGCATTCCCCGCCGGCACATCGGGGTCGCCCAGCGCCGGCGCGGGTTGCTGTCAGGCGCGGCCCGCGCCGTGCTGGAGATGCTGCACGAGCTGATCGCCGACGCCGACGCCCGGCCCCCCGGCATCCATCCAGCGCAGTGATGGGGCGGCTGTGACAGACCGGGCTGCGGGCCCCGGGCCCATCGCCCTGGTCGGCAGCGGCGAGTTCCTCCCGGTCATGGAGGAGATCGACTCCGACCTGCTTGCCGGGCGTGCGCCCCGCGCCGCGTTCCTGCCCACCGCCGCGGCCGAGGAGGGCCCGGACCGCCTGCGCTACTGGGTGGACCTGGGCACCGACCACTTCCGGCGCCTGGGCGTCGAACCGGTGCCCGTCCTGGTGCTCGACCGGCCCGGCGCCGACGACCCCTCCCTGACCGGGGCCATCGCGGGAGCCGGACTGGTGTACCTGTCGGGCGGGAACCCCGGCTTCCTCGCGGCCACGCTGAGGGACACGGCGGTGTGGCGGGCCATCGTGGACGCCTGGAGGGCGGGGGCGGCCCTGGCCGGCTGCTCGGCGGGGGCCGCCGCGCTCACGGCCGTGGCCGGCAACGTGCGCGATCCGAGTCGGGGCGACGGCCGGGGCCTCGGCCTCATCCCCCACATCGGAGTGATCCCCCACTTCGACCGCATCGAGGCCTGGCGGCCCGGGCTCACGGCCAGGATCAGAAGCGCGGCACCTCCGGGAACCACGGTCGTGGGCATCGACGAGGAGACGGCGCTGGTGGGCGGCCCCGAGCGGTGGCGGGTGCGGGGCGCCAGGACGGTCACCGTCTTGTCGGCCGGCCCCGACGCCGACGGGCGGGCCGTCCACGCCGCCGGCGAAGACCTGGTGATAAGGCCGGCAGCCTCCTGACCGGATCAGGCCTCGGCCGTCGCCTCCTCGACCGAAGCGTGGCTGGCAAAGACCTTATTGAGCCCGGTGATCTCGATGACGCGAACCACGTTGGGGCGGGCCGCGGCCAGACGCAGCTCCCCCTGCTGGCTGCGCAGGGTCTTGAAGACGCCGATGAGGCTGCCCAGGCCGGTGGAGTCGACGAAGCCGACCCCGCCCAGGTCCACCACCATGTGGTTGACCCCGCCCTCGGTCACCTCGTTCAGCCTCGTCCGTAGGGCGGGAGCGGAGTAGACGTCGATGTCGCCCTCGACGTGCACGACCGTCCAGCCGTTGCGTTCCGACACCGTGCAGCTCAGATCCACGAGACCCCCAGGCCGAGGCCGGATACCCCCCGGCGGCGGCCCAGGCTGCCACACCATCCCAGGGCCGGCACACCCGGGGCCCACCCCCCCTCGAGGTGAACAGGGCCCGGACGCGTCGACGCCGCTCGGTCGCTGGTCAGCGGACCCGAGCGGCGTCTGGGCTCCCGGGGGGCGGGACCGTGCCAGTGTGCGCCACCAGGTAGCTCCGCGTCAATGACCCGATCGGGGGATCCACGGGCGGTGACTCTCAGCTCGTCCCCAGCCCGCCGGCTCGACAGGCCCGTTGCCGGCGCGCTTGGCTTCTCCGATGCTCCGCAGTATGCAGAAGCTGTTCACCGCCATGCACTCCGCCGTGTACAGCCTGAGCAAGGGCCGGGTGTTCGGCCGCTTGGGCAAGACCAGGTTCCTGCTGCTACACACCATCGGGCGCAAGTCGGCCAAAGAGCGCGTCACCCCTCTGAACTACGTATCCGACGGGCCCGACTTCATCGTCATCGCCTCCAACGGCGGGGCCAGGCTCCACCCGGACTGGTACCTGAACCTCCAAGCCAAGCCCGAGGCCGAGGTCGAGGTGCAAGGGGCCCGCATCGTCGTGCGGGCCGTCACCGTCGACGACGACCAGCGGGAGCGGCTGTGGAACCTGGCCCGCGACACCTGGCGCTACTACGACTCCTACCAGCAGCGCACGGACCGGGCCATCCCGGTCGTGCGCCTCCAGCGGATCGGGGGCTGAGGTGGACGTATTCGAGGCCATGGCCACGACCCGGGCCATGCGCCGGCTCGACCCCGACCGCGACGTCTCCGACGCCGACCTGCTCAAGGTGGTGGAGGCGGCCACCAAGGCGCCGTCGGGCGGCAACTCCCAGCCCGTGCGCTGGCTGGTGGTCAGGGACGCGGCCAAACGCAAGCAGCTGGGTGACATCTACCGCGCCTGCTGGGCGCCCGTGCGGGAGATGTACGCCGCGGCCATGAAGGAGGACGACGGGTCGGTCAACGCCCGGGTCCTGCGGTCGGCTGACTATCTGGGCGATCACATGGGCGATGCGCCGGCCATCGTGCTGCCGTGCTCCAAGGGCGCGCCCGGACAGGCCGAGTCCTCCGTGTTCGGCGCCGTGCAGAACCTGTTCCTGGCCGCACGGGCCTTGGGACTGGGCACCACCCTGACCACGGTGCACCGCATGCGTGAGGGCGAGGTGAAGGCCCTGCTCGAGGTCCCCGACGACGTCACCACGTGGGCCATGATCCCCGTCGGCTACCCCCTTGGCCGTTGGGGCGAAGCCCAGCGTCGGCCCGTGCGCGAGGTCACCTACTGGGACAGCTGGAGGAGCCCGCCGCCGACCTGAGACCGCGCCGCCACCTCCTCGGCGCTACCGGGGCTGAACGGTGACCGGGTCGCCGGGATGCACCTGGCCGGGCTCCCGCACCCAGGCGTACCAGCGGGCCCACTGCGGATTGCGCTCGTGGGCGATACGGGAGAAGTCGCCGTCGGAGAACCAGCGGGCCTGCTTGCCACAGGGCACGGCGGGAAAGGACACCTCCGCCAGCGCCGTGCCCACCCTCAGGCGGGCCCCCGGGCGCAGCGAGCACCAGTCGATCCCGCCCAGGGTCAGGTTCTCGCCCGCGCACCCAGGACCGATGGGATGGCCGTCGGCCGCGAGCTCGGCGATGACGTCGGCCGACCACAGGCACAGGGCCTGGAAAGGCCTGCCGTGGTGCAGGCCGTCGGCCTGGCGGTCTCCAGCCAGGCCGTCGTGGGCGATGGCACCGCAGGCCACCTCCCGCTTGGGGACACCGCCATCCGACGCGTTGACCCGCACGACCCGTCCGGCGTGGGCGGGGGTCCCGGCTCCGACGCCGGCCAGGCCCCGGCCCACGTCCATCAGGTGGTGGGTGGCGTCGTGCACGGCGTGGAACAGAGCCGCTTCGGCCTGGACGGTGGCGCCCGCAAGCTGCCCGACGTGGGCCCAGGCGTCGGGAGGGGCGTCGTGAGCGAGGCGGGCCAGGGCTGCACCCTCGCGCTCGAGGTCACCCACCGCCCGGATCGGGTCGAGCCGGGCGGCCTCGTCGTCCTCTGTGGCCCCGGCACCCGAGGGTGGGGCCGGCAGCGGGACACCGTCGGCGGCAAGGACGGCGGCGACGCCCTCACGCACCACGGCGGTGACGAGGGCGCTGTGGGTCCCGTACTCGAGCGCCGACCACACCGCGGGTGAGGGGCGGGCGTTCAGCTCGGCGGGGGTCAGGCCCTCGGTGGCCAGCCGCCACCACACGCCCAGGGCGCCGAGCATCGACACCGCATCCCGCACCCGCCAGACCCGGGCGTCGAAGCCACACTCGGAACACGTCTCAGGCCTGACCCCGTCCACGGCCACAGCATGCTCGACGGACGCAGGTCGAGCCTACGATTTGGGCCGCCGTTTGCCCCCCGGGCCGCGCCGGAGCGTCGTAGCATCGGGGCATGGGCGAGAAAGCTCCACCGTCAGGAAACGCCAAGAAGCCGGGCAAGACCCTCAAGGAGAAGCGCGCCGCCAAGAAGGCCAAGAAGGGTCAGCGCGGGTAACGGGCGGAGCAGCGGGCGAAGGCGCCGCCGCCGGCGCCGCTGGAGGCCCGGGCGCCGGCTCGCGCCGTGAGCAGCGCGGCAGGCCTCGGGCGCCAGGCCTGGGTCAGGCGGCGTGGGGCGCCGCCTTGGGGCCCCTGAGCTCCTGGCGGTAGCGCTCGGCGAAGGCCAGGATGATGGGACGCATCTCCTCGACGATGGCGGCCACCTCGGTCGGCGTGGGCTCCCACGGCGTCGTCGGGCTTGACTCGTCGGTCTTGAGGCGGGATGTCTCGGTCATGGCTGCCCTCCCCCTTTGGAGGTTCTCTGGTGACACCTTCGTCCCTGGGCGTCCGGTTCTCATCCTCACTTTTGATGATTTGTCGAGCTACCTGCCGGGATACACCCGTGCGAGGCTCCTGCTCACTGACAGCCACGCAGACCGGTCCCCGTGGCCCATGGCCGCCCCCGCCATCTCTCCCGCCGCTCCCCTCCCAGTGACTGGGGCTTACCTCCGGCCGTGCTCCGTCGCCTGCTGATCGCCCTGGGGTTGGCCGCCGTGGCCGGCGGCGGACTGGGCCTCGTCATCATCGCGGCCACCAGACAGCCAAACCACCGGACGCTGCGTAGCGCCGGGGCCTCGCCCGCCGGCACCTCGGTCCCCAGCACCCAGGTCAGCTCCGTGCCCACCACGACGCAGGTTCCGGGCCCGCCCACGACGGCGCCCGCGCCCGGGGCGAGACGCACTCTCACCGGAAGAACCATCGTCATCGACCCCGGCCACAACGGTGGCAACGCCAGCCACCCCGCCGAGATCAACCGGATCGTCGACGCCGTGACCCTTGGCAAGCCGTGTGACACGGGCGGCGCCGAGACGGCGTCGGGCTACGGCGAGTCGGCCTTCAACCTGGACGTCTCCCTGCGGTTGAGGGCACTCCTGGAGCTGGCCGGGGCCAGGGTCGTGATGACCAGGTCGGACAACAACGGCGTAGGCCCGTGCATAACCGACAGGGCGGCCATCGGCAACGCCGCCCACGCCGACGCCGCCATATCCATCCACGCCGACGGTGGCCCAGCCGGGGGCCGGGGTTTCCATGTCATCGAGCCCGTCCTCATCGCCGGTCACACCGAGGCGATCGTGGGCCCCTCCCGGCGGCTCGCCCTTGACGTCCGGGACGGCTACGGCACCGGGAGCGGGATGCCCCGCTCGACCTATGCCGGCCATGACGGCCTCGACGACCGCAACGACCTCGGCGGGCTGAACCTCTCCACCGTGCCCAAGGTCTTCATCGAGTGCGGCAACCTTCGCAACCCGACCGACGCGGGCATGCTCGAGAGCCCCGCCTTCCGACAACGAGGGGCCGAAGCGCTGGCCGCGGGGCTCAGCGGGTTTCTCTCGGGTCGGTGACTACGCCTGCAGGCGTGGTCCTGCCCGGTAAGGGCGGCGCCGCACACGCCGCAGCGCGGCCAGGCCCAGGCCGGTGGCGACCACCACGGCGGCCACGCCGCCCGCGATGGCTCCCGGACCGGGCGATCCTCCGCCCGATGCGGAGGCGATCATTAGCAGCCGCCCCTCCCCGTGCGCGGTGGCGGGGCCGGTGGCGGCGACCCCGGCCTCGCAGGTGGGGGCGCAGCGGACCCTGACCACGGTGGCCGCGCCCTCCGTCCCCACCAGCAGGTCACCGGGACGGGCCGAGCCGGCCAGGGCGGAGCCCGTCAGGCGCAGGACGCTGTCCGTGCCCGGGTGGGGGTTGCCGGGCGTGCCCCGGTCGGCCATGTAGGCGACCCTGGTCCCCGACCCGGGCACGAACCCCGCGCTCTCCACTCCTATGTCGGCCCCCGCGGCCACCCCGGAGGCGGCCACCAGGCTCAGCTGTCCCCCGGGCGACACCGCGTAGATGGTCCCGTCCAGCTCGTCGGGCGCAACCAGGTGACCGCCGTAGGGGCCGAAGGTGGGGGGCGCCACGGCCACGCCCCCCTCGAGGGGGGCGTCCACCACGGCCACGGGTCGGACCGCGCCACGGCAGTCGACGGCCGAGACCTGGGTCCTGCCCGGTTGGGTGGGCCCGACGACCAGCAGCCGGTGGCCGAAGGAGCCGACCGTGTCCAGGGCGATGCCGGTCAGGGTGGACGGGCCGGGGACGTCGGCCAGACGGGTGACGGCTCCGCCGGGGGCGATCCTGGCCACGCCCGGCGGGGCGCCTCTGAGGTCAAGGGCCAGGATCTCGTCCTTGGCGAACCGGCACCCGGCGCCGTCCACGGCGAGCCCGGGTGAGACGGCGATGTAGGACTCGGAGCCGTCGGGCGCCGAGTACCCGGAGGCGAAGTCGCTGGTCGCGCCGGACGGGGCGATGAGAACGAGCTTCCCGTGCACGGCCGCGACCAGCCGCCCGTCGCCACGGGGCCCGGCCACGTCGAACACCCCCGGGAGGTGGATCCACCGCTCCCATGCCGGGGGCGAAGACGTCGGGCCCGCCGCCTTCACCGCGGGAGCGACGCCCGCCACCGACGCTGCGGCTCCCGCTGCGGCTGCGGCCGCAGCCACCAGGGCGCGAACCCGGCGGCTCCGCAGCACCCCGCCAGTGTAGGAAGCCGGGGCGCGGGCGACGGCGGCAGGAATTCGGCGGCGGGCCGGCCTCGGGTCCACCAGGCTGGCGGGATGGCCAGGGTCCGCCCCATGACGGGCGACGACGTCGCTCCCGCCCAGGAGGTCTGGGACGAGGCCTTCACCACCATGCGCTCTTCCTACGGACTGCCGGCCGCAGTAGGTGCGGGGTCGGCGGAGCGCACGCGCCAGCGCATCCGCCACCTTCTGACGACCGACGCGGGCGGGTCCTGGGTGGCCGAGGACGACGACGGCAAGGTGATGGGGTTGGCCCAGGCTCTGGTGCGGGACGACCTCTGGGTGCTCTCCCTGCTGGGAGTTGCGACTCGCGGCCAGGACCGAGGGACGGGCAAGGCACTGCTCGACGCCGCCCTCGGGTACGGCCGGGAGGTGGCCAACGGCCTCATCCTCTGCTCTCGCGACCCACGCGCCGCCCGGCGCTACGTCAGGGCCGGCTTCCACCTCAATCCCTCCGTCTCGGCCTGGGGAACCGTCGATCGGCGCCGCCTCCCCGCTGCGCCCGGCGTGCGGCCCGGCACCCCGGACGACCACGACTTCGTCGCCGAGCTCGACCGCAGCCTGCGCCACGGAGCCCATGGCCCCGACTTGGACCACCTCCTCACCGAGGGCTGCCGGCTGTGGGTCCTCGAAGGCCGCGGCTATGCGCTGGCTCGGGGGGCCAAGCCCGTGTTCATGGCCGCCGAGGACGAGGAGGCGGCTCGCGACCTCCTCTGGGCCTGCCTGGCCCAGGCCCGCTCCGACGATGTGGTCGAGGTGAGCTGGATGACCGCGCACCAGCAGTGGGCCGCCGACCTGGCCCTGGACGCGGGCCTCGAGCTCCACCCGGCGGGGCCGGTCATGACCCGGGACATGCCCGTGCCCTGCCTCTACCTTCCCAGTGGCGCCTACGGGTAGCTCACGCGAGCGACAGGCGCAGCTCCTGTAGGCCCCGCAGCACGACGTGATCGCGGTACGGGGGATGGGGATCGGCCAGCGCCAGCCCCGGGAATCTCCGCACCAGCGAGCCCAGGACGACCTGCCCTTCCACCCGGGCCAGGGCCGCGCCCAGGCAGTAGTGCATTCCGCCCGAGAAGGTGAGGTGGCGGTTGTCGGCCCTGGCCAGGTCGAGGCCGTCGGGGTCCTCGAAGCGGGCCGGGTCGCGGTTGGCCGCGGCGAGAAGAGCCACGACCTGGTGGCCCTTGGGCACGTGATGGCCGCCCACCTCCAGGTCCTCGGTGGCGATGCGGGCGGTGAAGTGCACCGGTCCGTCGTAGCGGAGCAGCTCCTCCACCGCCGAGGCGTCCAGCCCCGGGTCGTCACGCAGGCGCGCCAGCTGATCGGGGTGACGCAGCAGGGCCAGGATGCCGTTGCCGATGAGGTTCATGGTGGTCTCGTGGCCGGCGATGAACAGCAGCACCACGACGGCCCGCAGGTCGGACTCGGTGAGCTTGTCGCCCTCCTCCTCGGCCGTGATCAGGGCGCTGAGCAGGTCGTCCCGGGGCCGTCGCCGCCGCTCCTCGATGAGACCGTTGAGGTAGTTGATGAGCTGCATCACGGCCACCACGCCCCGGTTGGCTGTCTCGAGGTCGACCTCGCCATCCAGCAGCCGCGAGGCGTCCGAGGACCACGGCCCGAACAGGGCCCGGTCCTCGGCGGGGACGCCGAGCAGCTGACAGATGACGATGACGGGAAGGGGGTAGGCCAGCGTGGGCATGAGGTCGACCTCTCGCTCACCCGCCAGCTCGTCGAGGATGCCGTCCACCAACTCCTGGATGCGGGGGCGCAGGCGCTCGATCGAGCGGGGCGTGAAGGCCTGGCTCACCAGGCGCCGCAGGCGGGTGTGGTCGGGCGGGTCGAGGAAGAGAAGGATCCCGGTGTCGAGGTCTCGCATGGTCGACCGCAGGTCCATGGCCCCCAGCTCGACCCGGCTGGTGAGGTGCTCGGGGTTGCTGCTCCAGCGCGGGTCGCGCAGCACGGCCTCGCAGTCGGCGTAGCGGGAGAGGACCCACTCCCCGAACTTGTCGTTCCACCACACGGGCGCCCGCTCGAGCAGCTCCCGGTAAGCAGGAAAGGGGTCGGCTCGGTGATCGGGGTCGAAGGGATCGAAGCCGGGCTGGACCGCGGTCGTCATCGCTGCCACCTTCCGAGCGCAGCCGGGCGCAACGGCCGCCACCCTAGATGGGCACATCGCAGACCTGCGAGTCTCTGGCCGTGATCTCAGCGAACGACTACCTCTACTTCGTGGACGAAGCGCTCGACGGGATGATCCAGATCGTGACCGAGCTGGGTGACGACGTAGCCAACCGCCGGCCCGACGTTCCCGGCGCCAACTCGCCCTACGTCCTGCTGACCCACTGCCTCGGGGTCATGGAGTACTGGGGCGGACACCTGGTCGCGGGCCGCGCCATCGAGCGCGACCGGGACGCCGAGTTCCGGGCCTCGGGACCTGTCGCTCCCCTGGTCGATCGGGCCCGCCAGGCCCGGCACCAGCTGGAGTCGGACATCGCCGACCTCGAGGCCTATGCCCCTCCCCGAGGCGTCCCGCATCCCCCGGATGCCGAGCTGCCCCTGGCCAGGACCCAGGGCGGGGCCCTGGTCCACATCCACGAGGAGCTGGCCCAGCACCTGGGCCAGATGGAGGGGTGCCGGGACGTGCTCCGCGCCCCCTGGGCCAGGCTCGCCTGAACGCGGGCGAGGGATCAGCCCAACCTGTACTCCCAGCCCTCCTGCCAGGCGAAGTCGGCACCGATGAGGTCCTCGATCGGGGTACCGCCGAGCACGTGGTCCAGGGCCCACCGGGTGGCGACGTGGCCGATGATCAGCACCCGGGCACCCTCCCAGCGCAGGGGTAGGTCGTCGAGGACGCGCCCGGCGCGGTGCACGGCCTGGCGCCAGCTCTCGCCACCGGGGTAGGGCTCGTCGAGGTGGCGGGTGCGGTCGCCGTGCATCTCGGAGGCGGGACCCCCGTTGCGGGCTCCGTAGTCGCATTCGCGCAAACGCCAGTCGCACAGGATCGGGACACCCGTGCCCTCGAAGGCGATCGAGGCCGTCTCCACGGCCCGGCCCAGGTCGGACGTGAACACCGCGGCGATGCCGTCCTCCCGCCGGCGGCGGCCCAGCTCCCGGGCCCCTTGCATCCCCCTCTCACCCAGCCGGCCCGGCAGCCATCCGGTGGCCACTCCCCTGTCGTTGTCCTCGCTCAAGGCGTGCGTCTCGAAGACGATGTCGACGCCCATTCAGGCCCGCCTCCGGCCCACGGTCGGCACCGGGCGAGTCTCCCGCGCCGGCAAAGTCCCCGTCTACGCTGAGTCGACCATGCCCAGCACCCTCACCTCCACCAACCTGGCGGCCACGGCCAACGGACGACCCGACCATCCTCTGGCCGCGCTCACCGCCGAGGAGATCGTCCGCGCCGCCGGGGTGGTGCACGCCGCGGGCAGGCTCACGGACGCGGCCCGCTTCGCCAGCATCGTGCTCCACGAGCCCCCCAAGGCAACCGTCTCGAGCTGGCGGCCGGGGGATCCGGTCGACCGCGAGGTGCGCTGCACCATCGTGCCCGGCCCCGCGGCCGAGCTGGTGGAGGCCGTCGTGTCCGTCACCAAGGGCGAGCTCAGATCGTGGACCGAGCTGGCCGACACCCGCCCCGCCATCCTGTTCGAAGAGGCGATCACCGCCATCGTGGCCGTGCAGCAGCACCCCGAGTTCGTCGCCGCCCTGGCCCGGCGGGGGATCACCGACGTGGAGCAGGTGCAGCTCGACCCGTGGCCATCGGGAACGTTCGGCCTGGCCCACGAGGAAGGCCGGCGCGTCACCCGCTGCATCCCCTACTTCCGGGAGCGACCGACGGACAACGGGTATGCCCGGCCCATCGAGGGCCTCCTCGTCGACGTCGACCTGGGTCGGGGCGAGGTGCTGGCCGTCGTCGACCGGGGCGTGGTCCCCATGGCCCCCGAGGCCGGCGCCTACCGGGCCGAGGAGACCACCCCCCACCGCGCCGACCTCAAGCCCCTGGAGATCACCCAGCCAGAAGGGCCAAGCTTCACGGTGGCGGGCAACCTCCTGCGCTGGCAGCGGTGGTCGCTGCGGCTGGCCTTCGACCCCTACGAGGGCCTGGTGCTCAACACCGTCACCTACGACGATGGCGGCCGCAGCCGGCGGGTGCTCCATCGGGCCTCGATCGGCGAGATGGTCGTCCCCTACGGCGATCCCGGCCCCCTCCACGGCTGGAAGAACGCCTTCGACGCAGGCGAATGGGGGCTGGGTCGCCTGGCCGACTCCCTGACGCTGGGTTGCGACTGCCTGGGCGCCATCCACTACTTCGACGTGCCCATGGCCGACGAGCGGGGCGGGGCACGGGTGCTGGAGCGGGGCATCTGTGTTCACGAGGAGGACTACGGCATCCTGTGGAAGCATGTGGACATGCAGGCGGGCACCACCGAGGTGCGCCGCTCCCGCCGCCTGGTGATCTCGTCGATCTCCACCGTGGGCAACTACGAATACGGCTTCTACTGGTACCTCTACCTCGACGGCACCATCCAGCTCGAGGTCAAGCTGACGGGGATCATGTCCACCATGGGAATCGTCCCGGGCGACCAGCCCAGACACGCCACCGTGGTCGCGCCCGGGCTGGCCGCCCCCGTCCACCAGCACCTCTTCTGCGCCCGGCTCGACCTCGACGTCGACGGGGAGACCAACGAGGTGTACGAGGTGGACACCACCGTCCTGGCCCCGGGCCCCGACAACCCCTGGACCAACGCCTTCGTCGCCCAGCAGACGCCGCTGCGCTCGGAGCGGGAGGCCCAGCGCCTCGTCGACCCGGGCCGGTCGCGCAGCTGGCTGGTGGTCAACCCCCACGCCCGCAACCGCCTGGGCCAGCCCGTGGGCTACCGGCTCCGGCCCGGGGCCACGCCCACCCTGCTGGCCGGACCCGACTCACCGGTGGGGCGCAGGGCCACCTTCGCCACCCGCAACCTCTGGGTCACGCCCTACGACCCCGACGAGCGCAGGCCGGCGGGCGACCACCCCAACCAGTCGCAAGGCGGCGACGGCCTGCCCCGCTGGACCTCGACCAACCGCTCCCTGGTGGACGCGGACGTGGTGCTGTGGCACACCTTCGGGATCACCCACGTCCCCCGGCCCGAGGACTGGCCGGTCACGCCCGTGGAGTACTGCGGATTCCACCTCGTGCCCTTCGGGTTCTTCGACGGCAACCCTGCCCTCGACGTTCCCCCGAGCGAGGCGCACTGCACCTCGTGATCCCGTCCCGCTCCCTCTAGGTCGGCTTGCGGGCCTCGATGAGGAACCGGCGGGCGTAGGTGACGAAGGAGCCCTCGGCCTCCATGACCTCGTGCAGCGACTCGAGCTGCCGGCGATGGCGCTCGACGCTGAAGTCGGGGACGATCCACACGACCAGCCTCAGGAAGTAGACCACGGCACCCACGTCGTAGAAGACGGTGCGCAGGGACTGCTCCCTCAGGTCGACGACCCGGAGGCCGGCGTCCCGGGCGGCCGCCACCGCACGCTCGGGGCTGCGGGCCGTGCTCGGAGGCAGCGGTCCCCGCAGGGCTTCGGCCAGCTCCTTCACGCTGCCCGGTCCCACCTGCTGGGAGAGGAAGGCGCCGCCGGGCCGGAGCACCCGAGCGATCTCGTCCCACCAGGTGGTCACCGGGTGACGGCTGACGACCAGGTCGAACAGTTCGCTGCGTAACGGGAGTCCGGGGCGGTCGTCGTGGGCTCCCACGACGAAGGCTCCCCGTGGCCCCAGCCGCCGGCGGGCGATCTCCAGGTTGGGCAGCCAGCCCTCGGTGGCCACCATCAGGGGCGGGAGCCGGTCGAGGCCGGCCAGCAGCTCCCCTCCGCCCGTCTGCACGTCCAGCGCGGCTGCGGCCTGGGCCAGGCGGCGCCCGAGCAGGCGGGAGTAGCCCCAGGAGGGCCGCTCTTCGCTCGCCCTGCCGTCCAGCCAGGAGAAGTCCCAGCCCCGGATGGGTGCGGACTGCGCCTCGGCCAGCAGATCGTCGAGGCTCCTGGTCACGGGGACGATCCTGCCAGTGGGAGCCGGCACCAGGACCGGGTCGGCCCGCGGGGATGGGGGCCGACCCGTCGGTGTCCCGGTCGGACGGACGCATGTCGTGCTACAAGATCCCGACGGAAGCGGCTCTGCCTGACCCCCACTCAATGACAACCAGTTCGTGACGACTCCGACGGCCCGGTTCCTGCTGGTGACGTGGGCGGGTGGTGGCAACGTGAATCCGCTCATGGCCCTCGCCCGCCGCCTCGTCGACCGGGGCCACGAAGTGCGCGCCCTGGGCCCCGCCGAGCTCTACGGTCGCTTCGAGGCCGACGGCATCCCCTCCCGGGCCCACCGGTCACCCCAAGAGTGGACCGGGGGCCCGGCCCGCGCGGCCCGGACAGCCGACGAGCGCCAGGCCGCCTGCCTGCGGGGCATGGCCGCCGACGTCATCGCCGAGGTGCAGCGCCAGCCCACCGACGTGGCCGTGGTCGACTACATGCAGCCCGACGCCCTCTGCGCTGTCGAGCACGCTGGGGTGCCAACCGCCGCCTTGGTGCACACCCTCTACAGCACCCAGGCCGTGGGTCCGAGCTCGCCCATGACCATGATCTCCGGCGTGGGCCCCGTCAACGCCCTGCGGGCCGAGCTCGGCCTCGCGCCCGTCGACGCCATGCCCGGTCTGCTCGACCTCGCCCAGCTCGTGATCGTCACCACCGTCGAGGAGCTCGACCGCCCCGACCCGCCTCTGCCGCCCAACCTCCGCTTCGTCGGCCCCCTGGTCGAGGAGCCCGGTCCTGACGCGGTATGGACGCCTCCGCCGGGCGACGGTGCCCTGGTCGTGGCCAGCCTGGGCACCACCCCGATGGACGAGGCTCCCGTCGTCCAGCTCGTCCTGGACGCGCTGGGAGGAATGGACGTCCGTGGCTTCGTCACCGTGGGCGACCATCTCGACCCCACTGCCTTGCGGCCGCCGGCCCGAGTGGTCGTGTCCGGATACGTGCGCCACGCCGCCGTCCTGCCCCACGCCAGCGTCTTCGTGACCCACGCCGGGCTCAGCGGCATCGGGGCGGCGCTGACCTTCGGCGTGCCCATGGTCTGTGTCCCTCTCGGCCGCGAGCAGCCCGACAACGCGGCCCACGTCGAGGCCGCCGGCGCGGGTCTCGTCCTGGGCCGCGGCGCCACCGTCGACGAGCTGCGCTCCGCCATCACCGAGGTGATCGGCGACGACCGGTACCGGTCAGCGGCACGACGCCTGGCCGCGGCCATTGGCGACATCGACGGGGGGTCGCAGGCCGTCGTCGAGCTCGAAGCCCTGGCCAACGCGGGCGGGAACTACGGGTAGGGCGCGGTCTCATCCCGTTCCGCAGCGGTACCCCAGGGTCCCGTTCCCCGCCCCGGCCACGATCAGGTCGGCGACGCTCTCCGGTCGCTCGGGCGGGTCGACGAGCACGTGCCTGGCCTCGACCTCCGCTCGAGCGAACTCCTGATGCATCTTGCGGGTGGCGCCCTCGTCGGTGAACCCGTGGTCTTGGCGCGTCCCGACCCGCTCCACACACCGCTCCACCGAGGGCAGCAGGATGACGTAGTCCAGCCGGGCAAGACCGGTGGCTGTGGCAAAGGTCGGGAGGAACCAGGGTCCCACGACCCCGTCGTACACGGTCGCGTAGCCCCCGGACGCATATCGTCCTGCCGCCGACGCGGCTGCCTGGGTCACGATCTCGTTCTGTCCCCTCGACGCCGGTAGCCAGGGCGGGACCGCGCCTCGGGCCAGGAAGGCGAAGAAGGCGTCGCCCTCCACCAGCACGCTGGGATCGAAGCGGCTGACGAGCACCCGCGCCACCGTGGACTTCCCGGCTCCCGGAGGCCCGGTTACGACGAGGAGTGACGACATCGGAGCTCGAGGTCCCGCCCCGTCCCTCGACGCCCTCAGCCCTTGAAGGACGCGATCTGCTTTGCCGTGTCGGTGTAGTGGCGAAGGCGGACGACCTTGCCCCGGTCGTCGAACGTCCACAGGTGGATCTCCTCGTCCCGGTAGTGACCACCACCCCAGGCGGGAAGATTCGCCTCCAGCACGAACTCCACCGCGACCTGGTTGCCGCCCTCCATCATGTTGAGGATCTGGAGGTCGACGATCTCCATCTGGCCGGCCGCCTCGAAGAAGTGGACGACCTCGGCCCTGCCCCGTCGTGGAGTCATCCACGGCAGCCCTGCCTTGACCGCCGTGTTGTCGGCCCAGCTCTCCCACTCGACGTCATCGGCGAGCAAGGCCAGGATCGCGGGGATGTCGCCCTGGCCGAAGGCCTCGTAGATGCGTTGCACCGTGGCCAGGTTGCCCACCACGCCTCCTCGGTTGCCGGGTGGGGGCGAATGGTAGGAGTTCGCGGTCGCCCTGTCACAGGAGTCGGCGGCCTCACCACCCGCGACATCGGCTCCGCTTCCTCGTCCCCGAGGCGACCATGGCCCAGCGCAGGACCTGGGCGCCGGGCTGATCGACGAGCTGCACCAGGCCATGGTGCCCATCCTCCTCGGAGGAGGCGAACGGCTCTTCGACCGGCTCGACGGCGGTCCTCGAGGCCAGGGTGCGTCGAGTTCGTCAGCTCGCCCTCCCTCGCCACGTTCGCTTGGCCCGGACGAAGCAGGGCCTACTTCGGCGTCCCGATGATCGCCCTGGTGCGCATGAGGGCGGCGACGATGTCGGCGTCACCCGCTGCGACCACTTGACCGTGGCCGTCCCTGTCCAGGTTGTTGCTGAGGAGCCGCCACGCCTGCTCCAACGTCATACGCAGCTCCGCGACAAGTGGACGGCCGGGGTTGGGCCGGAAGTGCCAGGCGGTGCCATCGGAGACCAGATCCCAGCGCAGCTCCGCTCCGGACCCCGTCACCGAGACCTCGACGCCCTCGCCCGCCGGTCTCTGGTGAAGCTCGAGCCGGAACGGGTAGGCCCAACGGAGCCCATCGAGCACCGGTTCGATCAGGTCCTCTCGAAGGTCAGCCGGAGCTCCCACTGCCTGGAGCATCTGCTGGCGGTGGATCCAGCGCTCCGACAGCTCGCGGGCGTGGTCGAGCCATGCCGGCACGGGGACGGCGCTGGCCCATGACACGTTGGCCGTGAGGGCCGACGGGTCCTGGCCGCTCACCATCTCGACCACCTGAGGTCCGGCCCAGTCGAGAAGCTCCACGACGAGACGGGGGCTGAGTCGCCTGGCGGCCTGGACCCACTCGACCTGCAGCTCGTCCAGCCAGCTGATGAATCCCTCCTCATCGAGCCCTGGGGGCGCCGGCGTGCCGTGATGGCCGTCGCGCTGCCCCGCCATCAGGCTCAGGTCGTCGCCGAGCAAGTGGCACGCGAGCCCGAGCACGCTCCAGCCCGGGCAGGGCCTCGGCCGTCGCCAGTCGGCGGGGCTCAACGAGCGCAGGAGTTCCGACAGACGCGCCCTCTCGAGCTGGAACAACGGGGGGAATTGACGTGGCGGGGAAGACGGGATGGCCACAGCGGCAGTCTCGTCGTAGAGCGACGGACGGTCATCTGAGTTCCCACGCCCGGTGTGACTTCTGTCTTCTTGACAGCATCCCAAGAGGACCGTAATTTCCCCCTCAGAGTTGGGATGGTCCCAAGAGGAGAGGCGTCATGGACCTGAACGGGAAGCGGGCGCTGATCACCGGGGCGTCGAGCGGCATCGGACGCGCCGTCGCCCTCCGGCTGGCCGCCCAGGGCACGCAGCTGGCCGTCTCCGCGCGCCGCCCAGACCTCCTGGAAGCCCTGGCCGACGAGATCGAGCAAGCAGGAGCGCCCCGGCCCCAGGTCCTGGTGGCCGACCTGTCCCAGGCCGGCGCCGCCGCTCAACTCGCGTCGGCCGGGATCGAGCGCCTCGGCCAGGTGGACATCGTCGTCAACAACGCGGGGGGCGGTCTGGGAGGCCAGCAGACGACCGTCGGCGACCGGGACGAGGGACGCGATGTCTTCGAGCTCAACGTATGGAGCCCGCTCGCGCTCGTCCAGCGACTGGTGCCGGCGATGAGGGCACGCCGCATGGGAGCGGTGGTCAACGTCACGTCGATGATGCAGCTGATGACGTGGCCGTTCATGGGTCACTACACAGCGTCCAAGGCCGCCCTGGCGAGTTTCACCGAGACGCTCCGGCTCGAGCTCCGGGGCTCAGGTGTGCATGTGCTCGAGGTCATCCCCGGGCCTGTCGACACCCCGATCTACGGCGAGAGTCACCTGGTGCCCGGGTTCGAGGCCGCGGCCCGCGGCCTCCGTCCGGGGCGACCGGATGCGCTGGCCAAGCGCGTTGTTCGGGCTCTGCGCAGAGAGCGCAAGCGTCTCATCTATCCCGGCATCCTGCGCCCGACCTACTCGTTTCCCTCCGTCGTCCGCGCTGCGGCCGGGTTTCAGGTGGGTCGGGTCAAGGCCGACATCGACCCCGACGACGATCGCGTGGTGCGCTCCGGCTCTCAGGGCGACGAGGTTTCGCGCCAGGCCAGGGCCGCCTGGGAGCGAGGTGAGCGAGACCTCGGCCGGCTGAGGGCTCTGGCCCGGTCAGGGCAGTAGGGCGACGAAGCGGTGCCCGGCGGAGGCCAGCTCGCCCAGTAGGCCGGCGGGGGGTGGGGGCAGAGCCGCCGCCGACAGGCTGGTCCCGGACCCGTCGGGTGGCACCCGACGCACGGATCTGCGCGGGACCCTTTGGCGACAGTACGGTCGAGGTTATGAAGTTCGGGATCTTCTACGAGCACCAGCTGCCTCGGCCGTGGGACGGCGACAGCGAGCATCGCCTGCTGCACGAGTCGCTCGACCAGATCGAGCTGGCCGACCGCCTCGGCTACCACTACGCGTGGGAGGTCGAGCACCATTTTCTCGAGGAGTACTCGCACTCCTCCGCGCCCGAAGTCTTCCTCGGCGCCGCTTCTCAACGCACCAAGAACATCCGACTGGGCCACGGCATTATCCAGCTGACGACCAACCACCCGGCCCGGGTGGCCGAGCGCGTCTCAACTCTCGACCTGCTGAGCCACGGCCGCGTCGAGCTCGGCATTGGTGAGGCGTCGAGCACGACAGAGCTGCACCCGTTCGGCCGTCGCTTCCGGGACAAGCGCGAGGTGTGGGAAGAGGCGGTGCAGGCGGTCATCCCGATGTTCGGTGAGGGCCGCACCGAGCACCACGGGAAGTACTTCGATTTGCCGCCACGCAACGTCATCCCGAAGCCGATGCAGAAGCCGCACCCACCCTTGTGGGTGGCCTGCTCCCAGCGTGACACGATCGAGTATTGCGGGCGACGGGGGATGGGCGCGCTCAGCTTCCAGTTCATCAGCGCCGATGAGGCGCACGCGTGGGTGAGCTCCTACTACAACGCATTCACGAAGCGCCAGGAGAAGCTCGCCGACTATGCGGTCAATCCCAACGTGGCCGTGGTGGGGGGCTTCATGTGCTGCCCAACCGACGAGGAGGCCCAAGTAAAGGCCGATGGCTGGACCTTCTTCGCCTTCGCCCTGCGCTACTACGCCACCCACGTGCCCGGCGCGCCGGGGACCGCCGAGAACCTGTGGGAGGAGTACCAGTTGTTCCGGCGGACGCCGCAGTTCGAGAACATGCACGCGGGCGGCCTTATCGGTTCGCCGGAGACGATCCGTGTCAAGCTGCAAAAGTTCGAGGCCTCACACGTCGACCAGGTCGTCTTCATCAACCAAGCCGGGCGCAACAGCCACGAGGACATCTGCTCAAGCCTCGAGCTCTTCGCAGGCGAGGTGATGCCCGAGTTCGTGGCGCGCGACGACGAGCACCAGCAGTGGAAGGCAGCCGTCCTGGCCGGCGACATCGCTCTCGATGAGGTCGATACCTCGCCCAAGGCGCTGGCCCGGCCCATGCGTGCGCCGATCGAGACGAACGCGTAACCAGCGGCCCTCGCTGCCCCGGGGCGTCGCCCTCCTGCGGCGACGCCTCTCGGGCGCGTCACCAAGCCGAGCGAGCAGGGACGCGCCAAGCGGGGCGACCGTAGAGGCAGTGAGACGAGTGACGGAGGTGGGACCGGGCCGACGCAAGGCCGCTGACCTGCTCGGGCCAGGAGCAGGAGCTGGGAGGTGGCGCTGATCTGAAGACGAAAGGACGAGCTCTCGGACCGCACGGACGTCGGATGACCCGCCCCGTAAGCGCCTTCACAGACCCGGACGCCTCCGCGGCTACACCGGCTGCGCCGCTGGTCGCCCTATCGTCGCGCCGTGGCCATCTCGCCCTACGTCTCGGCCATCCGCCAACGGATCGGCACTGACCTTCTGCTCCTTCCCACTGTCGCCGTGCTCCCACGCGACGCCAGAGGAAGGGTCCTCCTCGTGCGCCAGAACGATTCTGGCCGGTGGGCCACCATCGGCGGCGCGATAGAACCCGATGAGTCGCCCGCGGAAGCCGCCCTTCGGGAGGCGGCCGAGGAGGCGAACGTGGTGGTCCGCCTCGGCCGGCTCCTCGCAGCCCTGGGCGGCGCGGAGTACCGGATCACCTATCCGAACGGAGATGAAGCCGCCTGCGTGGCGATCGTCTACGACGCCACGGTGGAGTCAGGCAGTCCGGCGCCCGACGGACACGAGACATCCGAGGTTGGGTGGTTTCGCCTCGATGAGCTGACCGATGTCGACCTCGGTCACCTCAACCGGCACCTCCTGGCCGCAGTCATGCCGCTTCTCGGCGAATAGGCCGACCTCTCCCGCACGCCGTCCCGGCGATCTCCGGTTCGACGCCTGGACTGCACCAGACCCATAGCCCTGCCCGCCACCGGAGCGTGCGTACGCGCCGAAATGCAGGCCGTCGCCGACGGCGCCGTTGAGCATTCCGCGCTGGTCGCTCGGTACGCGGCACTACCCTTCGCGCTCAACGACAGGACGCCGAGTCAATGACGGTCGTGGCCTGACCTGGCACCTCCGTCCTTCCCACCCCCGCCCGGAGCCACCGTGAACAGACCTCTCTCCTGGCTGCCACAGGGATCAATGCCGGCGCTGCGCGACGCGCTGGCGAAGGTGGCGCCCGAGCTGGCTGGGCGTCCGATCGCCGTCAACGAGCGCGTCGTGACCTCCGATCCCCGCTTCTTCCAAGGAAGCGCGGTGATCGACAGCGCCTTCGTGGTCAAGTTCGCCTGGTCGGAACCGGCCGCTCGCCGGATGGCTCTGGAGGGCGCCGTGCTGACCGCCCTCGGCCGGACCGCACCGGACCTGGCCATACCAGAGGTCGTGGTTGCCTCGGCCGACCCGGCGTTGATCGTCACGCTCCGCATCCGCGGCGGGCCCCTGACCTCCGAAGCCGCCGGCCGACTGGCTGAAGGCCCACGTCGCTGCCTCGTGGGTGACCTGGCCCGGTTCCTGGCCCGCCTCCACGAACGGGGGACGCTCACCGCGGTGCAGTCGGCCGGCGTCACGCTGGACCCCCCGGAGCCCCAGGCCGACACCGCCTCGCTTCGGCTCCGCTTTCCTCGCCTCATCGATCGGGCACAGCGCGAACTGGTGGCCAGGTGGTGCGACTGGGTCGACGTCGTGCTCGCCGGGCCCGCGGAGGCCGTCCTTCTCCACGGCGATCTGCATGGCCACAACCTGGTGTGGGACTCAGCGACCGGGGCGGTGCGGGCGGTTGCTGACTTCGAGACGGCTGGCGTGGGTGATCCCGCCTACGACTTCCGCTACCTGCCCGCCCAGGCCCCGACCGTCGAGGTCTTCCGCGATGTTGCGCGTGCCTACACGACAGCCTGCGGCCGCGAGATCGCGCCGGAGCGGGTCATGGCATGGCACATCCGCACCGCGCTGGGCGATGCCCTGTGGCGGAGCGAAGCAAACGTGGCCTTGCCGGGCGGAGGCACGCCTTCGTCGTGGGTGGACGAGCTCGCGGTCCGGATGGCCGACGTCGGGTGTGGATCTCTGTGAGGACCTGATTGGCGACGTCCGTTGCCCTCGGTCACGTCCACCTCGGTGACCGCCGAGAGTAACAACGACCGGCACGCCGCCTACGTCGTCGTCGCCTTCGTCGCCGGCGGCTGACGGTTCACACTCCCCAAACGGCACATCGGGACCCTCAGCAGCCGAAATCCGGTTGCTGCGATCCCGTTGCTGCGGCACGGTGACGCGGTGTCGGGGATCTGCGGACCGAATGGCGACGCTGCAGTTGCTGTCGGCTGGGGCAGCGTCCGCTGACTGCACGGCTTTTCGCCCTCTGCGTCGATGCGAACGAGCCTCTCGATCTTGCGCGCTTTTGGGCCCACGCTCTGCGCTGGGAGATCGACGGCGAGACCGGTGATGAGATCGGTCTGCTGCCCACCGATGGCACCACGTTGCGGATCGTCTTCCGGCCCGTTCCGGAGAGCAAGAAGGGCAGGAACCGCATCCATCTCGATCTGACCACCGCATCGCTCGACGACCAGAACCAATCGGTGTCGAGGTTGGTCGAACAGGGCGCCAGGCACATCGACATCGGTCAGGGCCCGGACGCACCGCATGTCGTGCTTGCCGACCCGGAAGGCAACGAGTTCTGCATCATCGGGCCGGACAACTCCTTCCTCGCCGACTGCGGGCGCCTCGGAGCGATCGTGTGCGACGGTTCACGACAGGTTGGGTACTTCTGGAGCGCAGCGCTCGGATGGCCGTTAGTCTGGGATCAGGACGAAGAGACCGCGATCCGGGCGCCAGACGGAACCAGTCCGTTCATCACCTGGGGCCCGCCGGTTCCCCCGAAGATCACGAAGAACCGGCTTCATCTCGACATCGCGCCCCCCGCCCCCGGTGATCAGCGAGCGGAGGTTGACCGTCTGGCCTCTTTCGGGGCGACTCGAATAGACCTCGGCCAAGGCGATGTCGATCGGGTGGTCATGGCCGATCCCGATGGCAACGAGTTCTGTGTGTTGAGCCCCGATAGCGAGTTCGCCAGGGACCAGCGCCCGGGACGCCAGCGCCCAGAACGCTAGGTCGGTCGCTGCCGACCACCTGGCCCCAACACCGGTCGTCGGGCGGCTCGCTTCGCGCCGATCTGTCGCGTCACGTGCTGCCGGAGGGGCGACATTCGGCATGAGGGATAGGTAGTCATCACGCTGAGACTTTCCCGGGCTCCGGGGTGCCAGGAACCTCACCTGAGACTGAGAAAGCAAAGACGCGAGCCCGGCCGGCACGTTGGACGTCCACCTCCAAGCGTCACCGCGCCCGGGCCCCTTGGCCGCATGGGTCCTCGGCGAGAGCGATGTCGTGCTCCACGCCGCTGGCCAGCCGCTATGGGCCGCCTGGGATCCTCATCAGCTGCAACCCAGCGCGGCGCGCAAGGTCCGGCACGCCGCGGCCATCCGGGCATCGCTGAGCGTGGTCACGCGCCTGCGGAATGCGTCACGGGGCAGCGTGCGCAGGTTGTCGAAGCTGACCACCGACTCCAGCGGCATTCCGTCGGCCTCACCGATCGGCAGCTCAGACACGAGGTTGCGTCGAGTACGGGTGAGCGAGGCCACGACCAAGTGGCCGATCCGGTCGGCAACTGGGTCACGGGTGAGCACCAGTACCGGGCGGTCTCCGCCGCCCGGTACCGCGGCGAACCAGACCTCACCCCTTCGCATCGCGCTTGTCCAGCCAGGCCGCCAGGTCGGACCAGTCCTCCGCCGGTCCCCAGTCCTCGGCCGCGGCGAGCGCCAACTCCTCATCGGTGAGCGGCTGGGCTTGGTAGGCCGCGGCGTCGTGCTCGCCGGCCAGCCGGGCCAGGTAGGCGGCGACGGCGTCACGCAGCAAGGTGGTGCGGTCCACGCGGAGGCGGCGAGCCCACTCATCGACACGCTCGACTTCCTCGTCCTCGACCCGGAAGCTCACCATCGTCGTCATACGGCGTATGATATCACGTCATACGACCTCCGGTGGTCAGATCGATCCCTCCCGCCTCTGCTCTGCGACTCTGGAGGGTCGCCGAGATCGGGACTCACCTGTAGCGATGTCCGAGGTCAGTCGGTGCGTCATCGAGCCGGTGATGTATGCGACCACCATCAAGGTCGGGATGGGCTCTCGGGCTCGCGCAGGTCAAGATAGTCCCGCTCGCGCTCCGCGACCTTGGGCCTCGACGACCTTGATGCCATGGCGGGGCTCCGATGCTGAGGTCGCGATGTTCATTCCGTTCCCGAAGGGATCGCCGCCCCATTCATTGGCACCATGGCGAAGCTGTTCGGCTGAACCTGAAGATGCGTTGCTGCAGCGGTTGCTCCAGCAGAGCCGCTCCGCGGGTTGCTCTACTCGCGTACGGGCCAGCCAGACCGGGTGGGCCGTGAGGGACTTGAACCCCCGACCTCTTGCGCGTCATGCACTCCCAAGCCGTCCGGAGGGGTTCGACGAGGTTCGTGCTCGTCGGCATCGTCCCAGGTCAGAGGCACAAACACGTTTGGAGGCGTTCGAGTCGGTCCGGCCTGAATCGCGGTTGGGTTGCTGCAGCCGTTGCTGCACCTCCCGCGCTTGGATCCGGATACCGGCCGGCTCCCGGAGAGTGTCCACGAAGCTGGGCGGGCTGAAGTACTGGACCCTGGCCGGGAACCCGAAGCGCCACCAGGTCCTCAACGGTGTGGCCGAGTCCACCGAGGTTCTGGCCCCAGGCGGGCTGCCTTCGCCTTGGGTAAACGGGAGCTTCATCACCGCCAAGGAAAAGCCGGCCGAATCTCGACGGTTTGGTGGGATCCCGAGGATATCAACCTCGACACCCTCGATCCGCTGCTCCTCGACTTCTCGAACCACGTCGTTAGCCTGACGCGATGCCTCGGATCTCCGCCTTCTATGGGATCGTGATCCTGCTGCACTGGGGAGCAAGAGAGCATCCGCTGGCGCACTTCCACGCTCGCTACGGCGAGTACGAGGCGTCAATCGACATTGCCACCGGCGGGTTGCTTGTAGGCCAGCTCCCCCGCCGAGCGCTCAGCCTGGTACAGGAGTGGACAGAGCTCCATCGTGGCGAACTCCAGGAGATGTGGCGCCGAGCCCAGGCTCACGAAGAACTCGGTACCATCGAACCACTTCTATGACCGTCCTACCTCACGTCACCAGCGTTACGCCCCTCGGCGGCTACCGCCTACGTCTCACCTTCGATGACGGCGTCATGGGTGAGGTCGACCTCTCCGACGACTTGTGGGGGCCAGTGTTCGAGCAGCTCCGCGACCCCGCCGTCTTCGCCCAGGTCCACGTCGATCCCGAACTCGGCACGATCGCCTGGCCCAACGGCGCCGACCTCGACCCCTGCGCCTTGCACGACGACATCGTTGCCTCGTCGCCGACGCGCTCCGCTGGCTGATCCGCCCGAGTCCAGACCCGAGAGACCGACCCGCAGGTGGTCGCAGAACGCCGGCGAACGCTCAGCAGCAAAGCTCCGTAGGCGATTGGGTTGGAGCTCGGGCCGCGCGCACACCGAGTGGGCGCGATCAGTAGAGGATGCACCGCCGTGGCCCGCCCCGCGCTGCGGGTAGTTGCGGGCCTCCCAACCAGCGCGAGTCGATGTTGGGGCCCGCTGCCGTCGAATGCCGACCTCAGCATTATTCCGGGCAAGGGAACTCTCCGAATCTTCCAGGCGTGAGCCGGCAGGTTGATAGGACGAAGTACGGACAGCCCGACGTCTCAGGCGGGCAGACCTTCCCGACCCGCATGTGTAAACAGGTTGAGCTATAGCCGAGCCAGGAGACTCGACCCCTCAAGTGCTGTTCGCTGTCTGCGATCGGCTAGACGCCTTGTGGGCCGCGCGCCACGACACGAGGTCCAGTCTCCACTCCTGCCATTCCGCCACCCGTCGGAAACCCATGGCGTCGTTGATGGCCAGCATCGGAGCGTTCATACCGGCGTTCCAGGTTTCAACCACGCTCACCTCGGGTCTGTCATCGAGGAGCCGCAGGCCGTTGACGGCCTTGATCCAGCGTCCCAGCCCCCGGTCGCGGTGGGCCGGGTGGACGGCGGTGTCGCCCTGGATGCCCAGCCATGGCCGGTGGCCGGAGCCCCCCAACTCGGTGTAGGCGACCAGTTCGCCGGTCGGGCCGTGCGCGGCGCCTCGTCTGAGGTGGGCCTCTTCGTTGTTGCGCACCTGTTCCGGGGTGAGCTCGACATCCTCCGTGCCTTCGGCCCGGGGGGCGGTGTTCATCACCGAGATGACCTGGGTAAACGCCGCCAGCCACTCCTCGGGGCACAGTCCGTCGAAGGTGACCAGCGAGTAGTCACAGGCCCGCTCGGGGGCGCGGGCTATCCAGCTCTCCAGCAGCGCCCGGTCGAGGCGCTCCGTGCGCAGACGGTTCTGACGGTCGACGAGGCCGGTGGTTGCACCCGCAGCCGACGCGAAGGCCATCCCTGGCGTGTGCGACGTGGCAACGGATGCCTCCAGACGACTCCTGCCCTCGGCCAGGGCCCGCTCGGCAATGGCGCTGAGGAGAGCGGTGCCTGTTCCCTGCCGGCGGTGCTCAGGCCGAACCACCAGGTGCTTCACCCACGCCTTGGTCTGGGCACCGGCAAGGTCATCGAGGACCACCTCGGCGGCCCCGGTGAACTCGCGCCGGTTGTGGGCGACCGCGACCAGCACCCGGCGGTGACCCGGGGCTTGGCGGATCTCGGCCACCAATTCGGCGAGGGCGAGATCGGGCTCGGCCGGTATCACCTCCCGCCAGAAGGTGCTGAACAGGTTGGCCACCTGGCTCAAGTCGCCCTCCGAGGGCCCCACCAACCACTCCACCGAGATCACCCTGGTGGTCTAGTGCGCCCGCACCGCGGACAGAAACGAGATTGACGGGACACCACCGAGAGGCCCGCCCCGACCCGTGGCTCGAGGCCGGCGGACTAGCGGTTGATTGCTCGGCTCGGGGCGCACTCATGGATATGGGCCACACCGGAGAGGGCCGCCTGGGTCGCAGGACCCGGGAACCATCCGGTCCCGTCGTCCGTCCAAGCAGACCAGGGAGGCAGCGATGACCAGTCGTCGGGGCATGGTGGCGGTTGCCATGACGTTGACGGCGACGGTTGCTGCGGGTTGCGGGTGGGGTGGTTCGCACCCCACGATCGCGGGCCGGGCGGCGCCCACCGGGGGCGGATCGATGCCCGGTGGATTCTCGGAGACGCCATCGCCGGAAGGCGGGTCTGGAGCGGGGCCAACCGGGGGCGTCGCTGCTGGGGCGGCGGCGGCTGGAAGCGCGGGGCTGGGGGCTGGAACGTCGGGAGGCGGGCCAGGTGGCGGGGAAGCAGGCCGTGCGTCGCCCACAGCAGCGCCACCGCAGCCCGGCTCCAACATCCAGGTGGGGTTGCGCGCCGGCAGCGTCGACGACAACGCTCGGTTCGCTGACTATCTGACCTACCGCCAGGCCTTCGACGCCGAGCACCTGGCCACCCACAGCCTCGACGTGACCGAGCGTCACACGTTCACCGTGGCGACGCCCTCTGGCGACCCTGTGCTGGGCGCCGACGTGGCCATCTTGGACGGGGGCGGGAAGAAGGTGTCGGAGCTGCGCACCTACTCAGACGGGAGGGCGCTGTGGTTCCCCCGCGCTACCGGCGTCGGCGATGCCCAGAGGTTCACCGCCGTCGTCAGCAAGGACAACGCCACCAAGACGGTGACCCTGGACCGCTCGGTCCTCGACCATCGTGTCGTGCTCGATGCCCAGCCGAGGCCCGGGTCGGTTCCCCTGGACATCGAGTTCCTGGTGGACGCCACCGGCAGCATGGCCGACGAGATCGCCCAGCTGAAGGCGAGCATGGCCGACATCGCGGGGCGGATCGCCGCGCTGCCCGCTCATCCCGACGTCCGTTTCGCGCTCACCATCTACCGCGATCGGGTCGACAGCTTCCTGACCCGCACCTGGAACTTCACCTCAGATGTGGGCGCCTTCCAGCAGTCGATCGCGGGTGTCACCGCCGAGGGCGGGGGCGACTATCCCGAGGATGTCCAGCAGGGCCTCCACGATGCGCTGACCAAGCCGTCCTGGCGGGGTCCTGGCACCGTCAAGGTGGTGTTCCTGGTGGGTGACGCTCCGCCTCATCTCGACTACCCCGATGACCCCGACTATGTGACCGACGTGACCTCCGCTGCTCGTGACGGCATCAAGATCGAGTCTCTCGGTGCGAGCGGCCTCGACGACCAGGGCGAATACATCTGGCGCCAGCTGGCTGAGGTCACGCTGGGCCAGTTCCTGTTCCTCACCTACGGTCCGAACGACACCACGACCCATCACGTCAGCGGGTACACGCCCGACAACCTCGACGACCTGGTCATCCGCCTGGTGAGCGCCGAACTCCTCCCAAGCCAAGCATCGCGCAGCGGCGATCGGCAAACCCGTTCCTCGACCAGCGCCACGACGACCACGGCGTTCGCTCCGCCACCGTCGTCCAATACAACAACGTCAGCGTCCCACTAGCACCTCGAGATGCGCCGTGGGCGCCCGCGCGAGCAACCGATCGGCCGAGGTTATGAGCGCGCGATAGGGGGTGTCCCACAGCGCCACGTCGGTAACGCCCCTGAGCCGGTAGGCGTGTTTATCAGGAAGTCCTGAAGGCCGGGGACACGGGTCACGAGGCGCCGGGCCCAGTCAAGTTCGCGGCCCACCGCGGCGAGATGCCGGCGGGCAGCTCGGTCGCTGTCGAGATGGGCGACCCACACGGCGAGTGACCACAGGGGCTGGCGGGCCATGGCGATGGGCAAGGCGGCGCGCTCACCTTCACTCAAGAGCGAGCCGAGGCCGGTCTCGTAGCGCTCGATCATGGTGGCGAGCATGTTGGGACTGGTCGTGAGGTCTTCGATATCCACGCTCGCGAAGTACAAGGTCAAGGCCAAGTCGTCGACGCGGGGGCGTGGCCCGAGGAAGTCCAAGTCGGTGACGAGGACGACATCGCCGTCTCGGAGCAGAACGTTGTTGTCCCAGAAGTCGCCGTGGACAAGCTGCACGTGTTCGACGGGTATGGCTGCCCCGAGCCCAGCGACGCGCTCGGCCAACTCGTCGGCTTCGTCGGCAAGTCGGGCCTCGTCAGGCGTCGGCTGCCAGGAGCGGACACGATCGCTGCCCACGCGGACGAGTTCCCGGAGCCCGGTGGCCGGAACGTAGTTGGCGAAGGTGGCCTCGGCGGCGGCCGAATTGAGCGCCAATGCCAAGAGATCAGCGTGGATTCGGCCCAGCGTGAGGACCCCGGACGAGACACGCCCGAGGGTGTTCATCCGGTCGGGGGCGTCGATGAAGGGCTCCGCCTCCACGAGTCGGTCTTCGTGGACGGCAAACGGCTTGCCCCACAGCGTGGGTACGGGTTCGGTGCAGGGGACACCGCGCCGGTGCAGGTAGCGACGCACGTCTTGGATCGCTCCGAGCCGGGCGGAGGTGACCGAGGGTCTATGGATTCGTGCCACGAAGTGAGCGCTGCCATCGGTAACGAGCAGGTTCAGGCTCGTCGAACCGCCGAGGTCGGCGTTCTCGCCGACCGGCCACAGGCCCCAGGCGCTGCGAAGGAGGTCATCGACGTCCGTATTCCAGAGCGCCCGCCGACCGCGGCGCCCACCACCTGCATCGTCCATAGCCAAACGTTACGCAGAGCAGCTCCGGCCCCAGCGTGGCTGGCTTCGTTGGGTCCACGAAGCGCCGATATGTCGAGCCTTCGCACGGGAGGCTGGCCGTGATATTTGGCGGGCGATAGGTCGCTCTAACCGGGCTTCTCAAACACCACCACCTGGTCGGTGCTGTCGGCCGTGAACGGTTCCTTCTGCCAACCCGCCCAGCGCTGGGCCATGGCCAGCCCGGCCAGCTGTGCCATCAAGTCGAGCTCGGATGGCCAGACGTAGCGGTAAGGTGCCGAGTGGCGGACCAGGTGGCCATGGACCTCCATCCAGTGGTGGGAGGACAGAATCTGCCCGACCGGGTCGTCGTAGGTGTCGATGCCCACGTGGTCAGCCTCCATGCTGAAGACGCGTCCCAACTCGGCGGGCGGGCGACGGTGCGGCTCGGGGACGCCCAGCTCCACCACGAAGCACCCTCCCGGCTCCAGGTGGGCGGCGGCGTTTCTGAACACGGCCACCTGCTCCTGCTGCGTGGTCACGTTCATGATGGCGTTCCACACCAGGTAGACGAGCTTGAAGGCGCCGTCCACCCGCGTGGTCGTCATGTCGCCGATTGTGACCTCCACCGCCTCGGAGCCGGGCTTGGCCCGGAGCTCGTCGGCCATGTGGGGTGAGAGCTCGATGCCGGACACTGCCACCCCTCGGGCGCTCAGGGGCAGGGCCACCCGGCCGGTGCCGACGGCGAGTTCCAGGGCAGGCCCACCGCGAGCCAGCTCGGCCAAGAGGTCGACGGTCGGGTCGAGGACGGCGGGGTCGAACATCGAGGCCGAGGCGGCGTCGTAGGCCTCGGCTAGCTCCGGTCCCCAGACGATGGAAGCCACGCCCGGAGCCTGCCAGGAGCGCCGGCTGCGCGCCCGAGGTTTTCCGGGAAGGCCAGGCCTCGCGACGCCGGTAGTAGATGGCTCGAGGAGCATTCCACGTGAATGTTCTGCCCGCGCATTATCGCGTGGTTTGCGACTGACACCGAGTCCCGGTACCCGGCAATTCCGGGCAGCTTACGCGTTCACCCTTCAAGCGCATGTCGGGTTAATCCCGAGCGGTCTCGCCCCGCACTCGGGGTGCCTCGCTCACCGCATGATGGCGGGTGGCACTTCGCATGACCCGCTCGGCATCACCGCCCCTTGGGTCGCGATTTCTGAGGTGGTTGTTCACGCTGCCCGCCTTCAGACCGCAAGTCGAGGGGACGGGGCTAGAGAAAAGAGGGCGCGAGACTAAAGAATTCCCTTGCCTCGTGACTCTATTGGGGGTGTGGATCGGGGTGGTTGACGGCCGATCTGATGAACCGACGGCCACTTCTCACGCCGACTCGGCGACGGCCGACTCGTTCGAGGAGTTTTACGTGGCGACCCAGGGGCGCTTGTTCGGCGTTCTCGCTCGGCTTCTCGACGGCGACGTCGAGACGGCCAAAGACATTGCGGCCGAGGCCTTTTCTCGGGCGCTCGAGCACTGGGACCGGCTTGTCGAGATGGCCTCACCCGCAGGTTGGACCTACCAAGTGGCGTTCAACCTCCTCCGTCGGCATGCCAGGAGAGGCCGACTCGAGCGAGCGATTCTCCGGCGGGAGCGACCACAGGGTCCCCCGACCCTTCCCGCGAATGAGCTGTGGGACGCGGTCGCTCGGCTTCCAGCTCGTCAGCGCACCGCAGTCCTCCTGCACTACGTCGTCGACCTGCCGTATGACGAAGTTGCAGCTGTCATGAATGTCACACTCGGAACCGTGGGGGCCACGCTCGCCGCTGCCCGCCAGACCCTTGGCGTCGTGCTGCGAGACGCAGAATCGGAGGACGGCAATGGCTGACCTTCGGAGGTCGCTGACCGAGGGACTCCCGGGCAATCCGAGCCTTCGCCCCTCGATCGATGAGCTTCGCTCTCGTATCCGCAAGCGCCACAAGAGGCGCGTCCGCCGTGTGGGGATCTCGCTGGGCATCTTGGCCGCGATGGCGGGCGGAATCGGGATTGCAACCCACGACGGTCGTCAGTCGACACGGGTTCGCGTGATCGGCCCTCCCCCAACGGCGAGCACGCCGGGTCCCGAAGGCACGGCCACTAGCACCGCCTCGGGCTCCGGCGTTGGACAGGTCCCCTCGGACTTCGCCCCGATCTCGTTTGCGGCGGCATCGTCCGACACGTTCTGGCTGCTCGGAACTGCGCGGTGCGGCGACGGCTCCTGTACGGCCATCATGCGCACGACGGACGGCGGGCGCAGTTTCGAGCGGATCCCATCACCACCACTCCCACTCCGCGCGTCCTCCGAGGTTCGTCTTGCCAACAGCCGGGACGGCTACCTCTTCTCGGAGTCGGGTGTCGGGTATTCCCCATCCGACACGGGCAGTCCCGAGTCAGGGTTTTATGTAACCCACGACGGCGGCACCAGCTGGCACCAGGTGACTATCGGCGGGAGTGTCATCGCCTTCGCCACTGCGGGTAGTGAGGCCTACGCGGTGGTCGCCACCTGCACAAGCGGCGACTGCTCCAGATACCGGTTCGAGCGAAGCCTGGTCACGCAGGACACGTGGAGTGACGTGCCCTTGCCAGTCACGCCGAGCCATCCCATCGCACCGCTGACCGCCTACGGCAAGCACGTATGGCTGTCTGTCTCTTCCGGCACTCGCGCGGTGCTCCTCTCGTCGCAGAACGGCGGTGACAGTTTCGCGACGCTCGACAGTCCATTCACCCCTGACCTTGGCGGCAAGTTGGTGGCGACCTCCTCGACAGTTCTCTGGGCAGTGGTACCGACCGGCCTGAAGTCCCATGCGATGCGTTCCACCGACGGTGGGGCCAGCTTCAAGACCCTCGCTGCGCGAAGCCTCGGCAACACTTACTACGCCCCCGAGATGCTCGAAAACTCTGCCGACGTAGGCGCGGCCTCGGACTCGACCGCTGTCCTGTCCATCGGCAGCGCCGTTTACCCGGGCCTCTATCGAACCACCGATGGTGGGGCGAGCTTCACCAAGGAGCCAACGCTGCAGCCCGACCAGGGCACGTCACTGAAGTGGATCGGCTTTACCGATCGCACTCATGGGGCTGCACTCGAGTACACAAGCGCGAGCTCGCCGGCCCTCAGTCTCGATCACTTCTGGCTCACATCGGATGCTGGTGCGACCTGGGCCCGCGTGACCATCAACTCGGCGGTCCCGTCGCCCGCAGCCGTGGCGGGGCCGCGATGTACCACCACTCAACTGAGTGCTTCCCTCGGGCCCCCAGATGCGGGAGCCGGGCACGTGGCCGTCCAGCTCATTCTCAAGAACACCTCAGCCCGGACGTGCACTCTCTACGGCTACGTTGGCCTGCGCCTCCTCGACGCCAACCGGCGGCCCATGGCCACGCGACTGTTCCGAGGGCCTGGGATGTCCGTAACCGATCCCGGTCCGACTCTGATCGTGCTCCTGCCGGACCAATTGGCCTCGGCTTGGATCACCTTCAATGAGATCCCTGTCGATGGGGACCCGTCACCATGTCCAGTGTCTGCTTACTTGCAGATCACGCCGCCCGATCAGCCCGACGTGCTGGTTATCGAAGGGCGGCTGAATCCATGCGGGCGGGCCAGCGTTGCTGTTACCGCCCTCGCGCCTGGCACGGCCGTTCGGTGACGTTGCCCGATCGCGGTTGATGTGAGAGAGCTATCGGGATCAACGAATACTGCTCACGCCGACTTACTGATCAGCACGCTCGTAAGTGCCGATACTCGTCGGTCGTGGTCGCGGGCGAACCCGACCGGAAACGTCGGCCCGAATACGCGCCGCTCGGTTCGGCCTCCGTCCGGTGGGACAGGATTGTTATGGGCGGCCGATATGGGCGGCTCTGGATCGCGAATCAACCCAGGGACCGGCATTAGCGATAGGTGCCTCGAACGCTCTCGTCTACGACACGTTCCTCCAGCCCGTCAATCGTCGAAGAGCAGGAGGACTGTCCAAGGCCATCGAATACTCGCGAAAGGTGAATCGCGCCCAAAAGGGAGGGCGGGGAAGTGCGACGAATCGGGATCACGGCGATGTCGTGCGTCACCTTGGCGGCATCCATCGGAGCCTTGACGCTTCGCGTCCAGGCGTCGCCGAACGCGGGCGAGGGCTGCGATGCCGGTGGATCGCCGCCGCACAATGGCGTGGCGGCAGTCGCCAACGACAGCAACAGCCCCAGTACGACACCGGCGGTCTCGTGCAGCTACGTGACCAGCGCCAGCTCCCCCGCCGCTACGACGGCGGTGTCGAGCCCGGGAGACCCTCTTACATCGAAGGACGGTGGCGTCCCCGGCGCGGTGGCGGGTGACACGATCACAGTGAACATCTCCGACGGCTGCGCACCGACCACACCGCCGCAATGTGGTGCGCTCGGGGCGGTTGGCATCGGGAACTCGTAGAGACGTCCCGAAGGTCAGCCGCTCAGCCGGGCGTCTGAGCCGATGCGACCACGCCGTCGCCCCTGAGCTCTTCGATCTCGGCGCGCGTGTAGCCCGCTTCGGTCAGCACCTCCACGGTGTGCTCTCCCAGAGCGGGCGCAGGCCGGGTGGCGGCCACCGGCGTCCGGCTGAAGTGGGCATAGGTGCCCGTCGTCCAGCTGCCCTCCCGACCGGGGCGTGGGTCGGGCCGGAGCACCTCCGTGGCGATAAGCCCTTCGTCCTGAACCAGCTCGCCCGCCGGCCGCGCGGCGACGGCGGCGATGCCGGCGCCCAACAGCTCGGTCACCGCGTCGGCGCGCGAACGGGCCGCGACCCAGGTCTCGAGCGTCCCCTCCTCCAGTGCATGGACCCCCAGTCGCCGGAGGCCCTCATCCGCCGTCGCTGCGTCCGGCGGGAGGACGCGGATCCATCCGTCCTTGGCCCGGTAGTAACGGTCGAGGGTCGACGCGCCGCGGTGGTCACGGCTCCCGACGCGCACCGGGGAGCGGTCCCTGGAGCGGACGATCTCACCCGCCTGCAGCACCGCAGACATGGCGGCCAGCGATGTCGTCACCTTCTGCCCTTCGCCCCTGCGGAGCCGGTGGAGCAGCGCGAGCAAGGCGCCGAGCGCGGTCGCGGCGGCGGCTGCGACGTCGTTGACAGGTACGGTGAAGAACACTGGCTCGGCGTCGCCCCCTTGCGCCGACATCATGCCGCTCATCGCTTGAACGACGGGATCGAAGCCCGGCTCCCCGCCCAGCGGCCCGCGGTCCCCGAAACCGGTGATCGAGACGCTGACGATGTCGGGGTTGACCTCCCGCAACTCACTCCAGTCAAGCCCGAGCCGCTTCAGGACGCCGGGCCGGTAGTTGTCGATGACGATGTCGGTGCTGCGCGCCAGCGCCAGGAGGGCTTCGCGGCCTTTCGCGTGTTGGAGGTCGATGGCCAGCCCGCGCTGGCCCTTGTTGTAGGCGGCGAAGCCGGGACCGCGGAAGCTGTCGCCACCGAGCGGCTCGACCTTGATCACCGTAGCGCCGAGCTCGGCCAGCAGGGCGCCGGCGAACGGCCCGGCGATGATCGCTCCGAGGTCGAGCACTCTCACCCCGGCCAAGGGCCCGCCCGCCCCGCCCCCCGCGGCCCTTGCACCCAACCTCGTCGTGGATGCGGGCGTGGTCGCCCACTGCGCCTCGGTCCATATCGAAGGTGGCTCGGTGGCCCGGGGCGGAGCGCACCCCTGCACTCTGCCCGGGGTCGAGTGGAGGATGACCGGCACTCCCGGCATCACGACAGGCCCGTGCTCGCCACACTCGACATCGATGCGCATCCCGATGGCCTCGAGCTGGGGGTGGTCCAGCCAGTCCCCGCGCTTGAGGACAGGACCGGCTGGGCAGCCGGCCGCGCCCAGCCGGCCGAGCCAGGAAGCGCGGGTGTCCGAGCGGAATACGTCCGCGATGCGCTGGGTCACCCACGGGGTGTTGTCGGGGTCCAGCATGCCGGCCCGGACGCGCCCGTGGAGTCGCGAATCGTCGAAGATGTCGGCGACGCCGAGCGTCCTGAATGCGAGGTCCGTGAAGCGAGGGGTCAGCGCGGCGAGGAACAGCCACTGGCCGTCGCCGCACTGGTAGGTGCGGTAGAAGGGCACGGCACCACCCGCGTCGCCGACACGCGCTCGCGCGCCGGCCGCGGGGTCCAAGTTCAGCGCGGCGGAGGACGCGACCATGACGGCGTGCACCCCAGCGACGACGACGGTCTGGCCCCGGGCTGACTGCTCCCGTTCGACCAGGGCGGCGACCACGGCGGCCGCGGCCCACACACCGTGCAGCGTCGGGAGGATCGGGAACACCGCGTCGATCGGGCCGCCCGCGAAAGACGACTGGCGCAGCGACACGCCCGTCGTCGCCGCCAGCAGACCCTCGGACTCGACGGTGAACGGCCACGGCGCGCCCTCCAGGTACGCGGGCATCACGAGACGCACGAGACCAGGGTTGTGGGCGGCTTCTCCGTCGGACGGGGCATTCGTGACGAGCACGTCCGCGGTGCGCAACAGCTCGTCGTGGACGCCCGTCGACCGCCCGTCGCCCGGATCGACCAGCCCGCCCCGCTTCCCCCGGTTCCACACGGCAGAACCCGGCCGGTCCCGTGACGGGTCTCCACCTGGGGGCTCGATCTTCACCACGTCGGCCCCGAAGTCGGCCAAGAACATGGCCGCCAGCGGGCCGGCGATTCCCGTGGTCGCGTCGATGACGCGGAGCCCGGCCAGCGCGCCCGGCGTCGTGGTCGGCTCGTCCACCGCGAACCGCCGAGGCTAGATCCGGGTGGGACGCAGCAGGCACTCCTGGGCGAGCGAGGCGACCAGGGTGCCGTCGATGCGGTGGAACGTTCCTCTCGCCAGCCCTCGGGAGCCGAAGTTGGTCACGCCGTCTACCGAGAACAGCATCCACTGGTCGACCCGCACAGGCCGGTGGAACCACACGGCGTGGTCGAGACTCGCGCCACCCCACGCCGCGGTCGACCCGGGGGCCCTGACGCTCCCCACCACTGCGAGGTCGGACACATAGGTGAGCGCGGCGATGTGCAGCGAAGGGTCAGGCTCGAGCGGCTCGCGAACGCGGACCCAGCACGGGTGGATCCCGAATCCCTCCGTCGGCCGCACCGGACGGATCTCGAAGGGGTTCGACCGCCGGAACGCTGACAAGACCCCCATGGCATCGGAGAGCTCCTCCGGCAGCGGCACGTCGGGGAGGGGGGTCGCCTGCCAGTCGTCGGCCGGCTCCTCGACGTGGAACGAGGAGTCGAGCACGAAGATGGGTTCGCCTTGCTGCGCGGCGACGACTCTCCGTGTGGAGAAGGAGCGCCCATCGCGCGTGCGCTCGACCGCCAACTCGAGCGGAACCCCGGGCCGGCCCGGTCGGATGAAATAGGAGTGGAGCGAGTGGGCCAGGCGATCGGGGCTCACCGTGAAGGTGGCCGCATAGATGGCCTGGCTGGCGACCTGCCCGCCGAACAGTCGACCCGGCCCCTCATCGGGAGTCGGGGCCAGCCACCGGTCGGTGCCGGCCGGTGTCAGCTCGAGGATGCCGCGCAGCACCCGTGGCGATTCAGGGGGAGGGGTCGTCATCTCGCGTGGCGAACTTATCCCGTCGCCACTGGGGCGCGCGAAGTTCGTCACGGGTGGGCGTGGTCCGGGAGCCGTTCATGGCCCGCCAGAGCACCTCTGGTGTGAACGGCCGAAGCGTCGTTCGGTCGGGTCGTTGTGTACTGCACCATCCACGCGAGAATGTCATAGACATGACCGGGTCAACTGGGACGGTCCGATCGGGTTGGTGTCCGGGGCGATGACGGCCAAGAGGTTCCTCCTTGTTTGCCACGACGCCGGGGGCACGGTCCCGCCTGTGCTCGCGCTGGCCGAGTCCCTCCTCGAGAACGGCCACGACGTGTCGATCCTCAGCCAGCCGTCGGTGCGTGGGCGCGCCCAGGAACTGGGATGCGCCTTTCTCGCGTTTTCGAGGCTTCCCAATTACGAGCAGGGCAAGCCGCTCGAGGAACAGATCGAACTGACCCTCCCGGCCCTGACGGGAAAGTCGGTAGGAGACGATGTGGTGGCCGCGACCGGCGATTTGGAGGCGGACATGGTCGTCGTCGACGCCAACCTCGGCGGAGCGCTGGCGGCGGCAGAAACGCTCGGGCTGCCCTCGGTCGTCCTTCTCCACAGCATGTACAGGACCTTCGTCGACACCTGGCTCGGCGAGATCTGGCCCTTCCTCGCCCCCGACATCAACCAGACTCGCCGGGAGTTCGGGCTCGACGGCGTCCAGGGATGGCCCTCCGTGTTCGCTCCGCACGACCGCCTCCTCTCAGTGGTGCCCTCGGTCTTCGAGGCCCCCGTCGTCGGCCTCCCCGGCTCCCTGCGCCACTTTGGGTTCCTCGTGCCCAGCGCTCGCCGGGCCGATCACGTGAAGGCCTTCCCACCAGGGGACCAACCGGGCGTTCTGGTGGGCCTCGGCACCACCTACCAGCATCAAGAGGGGTTGCTTCGGGCGGTCGTCGAGGCTCTCGGTGGGCTGGAGGTCCGGGCACTCGTGACCACCGGGGGCCAAGGGGATGCAGACAGGATCCGGGCAACCGCCAACGTGGCCGTCACCGACTTCGTCCCCCATCACCTCGTGCTCGACGAGACCGACGTCATGGTCGCCCACGGCGGTCTCGGGAGCGTGTCGGCCGCCCTGGCATTCGGTGTTCCCCTGGTGTGCATTCCCTTGGGCCGGGATCAGCCCCTCAACACTGAGCGCGTCATCGAGCTGGGAGCGGGGGTCGCCCTCTTCGGCGACCCGGGGCCTGGCGAGATCGCGAGCGCGGTCAGCCAGGTCCTGGACGAGCCCAATTACCGGGAGGCGGCGCGGTCGATCGCCGAGGCGAGCCGGAGCGAAGGAGGGCCAGCGGCTGCCGTGGCGGAGCTGGAAGGCCTGCTGTACTGATGCACTCGCGTACCGAGGGCCGCGCTCTCGGTCATCTCTTCAGCACGATTGCGCGCCGATCGGCGCGGCCCTCGAGGTGCTGTTGCCGGAATATCGAACGTCTGTTATGGCGGGGCGTCACGTCGCGGACGGCACCGTCCGTCAAGGCGTCATCTCGCGCGACGAACTGATCTCGGGCGGTTGCTCAGTCGCTGCTCGGGACGACCGTCGGAGCGAGATCGAAGTGACGGTCCCGCTCAAGGTCGCCGTCCCAGACCCAACGGTGGTGCCGAAGATGGCGACGAACCCCGAGGTTGCATATGACTGGGTCCCTGCGCCGATGACTAGCCCAAGCCGAGAACGGTCGAGGCCGAACTTGAAGGTTGCCGACACGCTGCCGGGACCTGCCACGGCGTGCCCCACCCGGGGTAATGAGGACACGATCTCGACTAGCGGGCTCTGCATGTCGCGACAGCCGTTGCACCGCACGAGCACATTCAGCGTGGCATCGGCACGTCCCGGCCAGGTTGCTCGCGCTGCACCCCTCACATCAGAGAGCGTGACGGTGGCGACATAGGAGCCCGGGGCAAAACGGCCAGGGAAGTACTTGAGCTCCCACGTGTAGGCCTGGTAGGTGGCCGGCACGCCGTCGGGGTTGGGCCCGGGATCGGCCGCCTCGGCCACGGTGCGGACCTGGCCTGCCGGATCCGCCGAGGCGGACCCCGTCGAGGCGCCGCGACCCGACCCGCTACTCCCGACCCCGTTGTGGAAGGCCTGGTAGGGACCGCCCTCAGCCAGAGCCGCGGTGGCACCGAACAGCATCACCACGCTACCCGCCGCAACCGTCCCCAGCCTGGCGTACCTCACGGCGCCCCCAAAACGCTGACCGCACTAGGCCTGCTGTGTCCTATGAGTGCGCGCCTTGGCGTGAAATCAACCGCCAGAAATGGCCGTGATGCCCGAGTGGTCGGGAGATGAACTGCGCCGGCGGCCGCTGACCGCGACGGGGGCGGGATAGCTCCAGGGCAGTCGTCGGGTGATGGGCGCCCGCCTCCGAAGCCAGGAGAAGTCCCAGCCCTCGAAAGGCCGGGCCAGCCCGCAAGGGCAGCCAGAAAGACGGCCGAAACCAACACGTCGCTACGCCCCCGATAGGTTCGCCCCTGACTTCCCTTAACGACTGTGATTCGGTCTTGGCGCGGAGGCCGGTCGGGGTTGCGGGCCTCGGCTGAGACGTCGGGCGAGGCTGGCCAGGGCCTGGCGGCTCGGTCTTCGCCGTCCACTAGTCGGCGTCGGCCGGCCCTTAGGGAGCCTCCGCCCAGCACCCCCGCGGCCAGGTCAGCTGGCGGAGTGTGGTCGAGGCCGAGCGTGATAGCGATGTCGTCGCGGTGGCCCGGGATCTCGTCCCAAGCCACAGCCACGAAACCGCCGCAACCGACCATCCCCGCCGAGGCCCGGCGGAGGCGGTTGGTAGGTGCGTGGGGGGTCGACAGCCAGCATCCAAAGACTCGTCAAATGGACGAACTCCCAAGTTTCGCCCTTGCCATGACTTTCGGGCAGGAGTCGCGCCAAACCGGGTCGAACCTTCCAGCGTCTGGGTCGGGGGAGGGGGCTTCGATGAAATCGAAGGTGGGGCGGCGACTGTTTGGGCGGCGCTTCTTGGTCGGTGCTCTAGTCGTGACCCTCGGAGGTCTCACGGCGCAGGGGGCGGTCGCCGCGTCAGCCACAGTGGCGCCCCCCTTTGATCAGTCGACCAAGTTCAACAACTGCGCACCCAGCGGCCCGACCATCGCGGCGGCCACCGGGACCTGCTCCACCACCACGACCGTGGATGCCCAGACAGGAGCATTCGACGTTGCCGCGGCCGTCACGTCCACGGGAAACGGTGCCATCCCTCTCACTGCCTACAACGGCGTGTCCGCACAGGTCGACCTGAGTGTGAGCCAGGCAATCACCGCTGCCGCGACCAAGATCACCTACAGCATCTCGTATCACATCGACAGCGCGACCACGTCGCCTGGGCACTCGGCTAGCCCCGTGGCTGACCAGGCCAGTGGGAGCAGGGCGTGGTTCTCGGCCTCGGCCACCATGTCGAGCTGTGAGTGCGGCCAGACCCAGTTCGTGAACCTGGTGGACAGCAGCGGGAGCGCGGCTCCCACGCAGGTATCCAATTCTGACGGGACGATCACCCTCACGGTGGCCAACGCCAACGGCGGGTCCATCACCCCGGGAACGATGTCCATCTCCATCGGTGCGAACTCCGCGGTAATCGCCGAGCCTCTCACCTCGGGAACCGTTGGCTCATCGGCTCTCGGCTCCATCACCAACATCACGGCGACCACTACGTGAGGTCCGCACTGTTGAGTTGCGACGCGAAGACGCCTGATCGCGGATGGGCGGCTCGTCGTCACCGAGTGGCTCCAGCAGCAACGAGACGCTGCAGACGATTGACCGAGCCATGGCTCGCCTGATGGGTGAGTTCGGACTGGCCGAAGGCGCGGCGTTCGTTTGGCTCCAGCGCGAGGCGATGGCAAGGCGCACGCCGATACGGGACGTTGCCGAGATGGTGATAGCAGGAGAGACTGCCCCGTGACGTCGCCCCTCGATGACGCGCGGAAGTGCCGTTCATCGGCGATCTTGGTGTGAGCGATAGGCGCGAGCGTGAGGCCAGTTGGGGCTGGGTCCCCGCCGACACATGGCCCCGACGTGCCGTGTGGCGCCGGTCGCGAAGTGAGGGGTCGCGCAGACTCGCGGCAGCGTCGTGGGAAGGGGTACCTCGACGGAGACGACATGCAGGACCAGCGTGTGGCGCCGCCAGAAAGACCCCGTCGAAGGTGAGGCTCCGGGTCTAGTCAACCTCTGGGCCGACAGAATGACTCGCCGATTCGAGTCTGGCACCGACCCGCCGTGCCGCCAGCTCGACTGCTCGTTCCGCTGCCTCGGTGATCGCGTCCATCCCCTCGATACTCGCGTAGCCTGCGCCATCCACGAGCCCGCCGAGTACGAACTCGAAGTCAAACCTGAGGCGGGAAGCAGCCGAGTAACTGCCCTTACCGACGCCGGCACCGACCGCCGTGACGCTGTGCGAGATAGAGAATTCCACTGATGAGTCCTCGTCATCTGGCTCCTGGACGGGCTGGCCACAGCTCGGACACGGCGCCTCGTGAGGCGACACGCTCAGTCTCCTCCCGAAACGGCGGCGACAGGGGGAACCTCGACGTGCACACTGTTGAACTCAACGAGCCTCAACTGCAGAGCAGCCGGTGTCGATCCCGCGCGTAGCACGATCGTTCGGACGACTCCGTCGACTACTGTCACCTCCCCCGCACTAAACACCACCGTTCCACCGGTGGGAACGGACATGCCAGTGAGGGAGTACTTGGTTCCCGACCGAAGCACGGTCTGCGCTGTTAGCAAGGAACGAATCGTTTCGAGAAACCCGTGCACCCGATCTGCTGGGACAACCCGCTTGGTGAAACGCCCTGGGTCATCAGACTGCGACTCGTAGAGGGTGGTCCCCACATAGATGTCAGTTGTGGTGACCGCCACGGCAGGAGCCTGCGGCTGGCCGGGCAGCACCGCCGCTGTCTTCTGGCCAAAGCTGACGGTTTGGAAGCGATCGGGCGCCTCGTAGGCGATGGTTTCCCGAGGAGCGGAGTTAGGTGCTCCGGGGACAGTCAGGAGGAGCTTGAAGCTGTGAGCGGCAAGAGTCGCCTGTACAGCTCGGTGAAACGAAGCAGCGGGGTCAGCCGCACTTGGGTGGGAGCCGGTGCAGCCCGCGAGCGAGGCAATCATCAAGGCGGCCATGACGGCCGACCGGGCACGGTTGATCGACCTTGCTCGCATTCCCCACCAGTCTGGTCGGGGGCCCGGTTGACCCCTCCTTCGGAGTGTTCGACGTCCTGGTGAGGGCATCCTTCTGACCAAGTCCGGATTGGCCGATACGGATAGCGAACCGACCACTGTCGCCCGTCCACCCCCCCCCGTTCCGCAACCTCCCCTTGTCATCGCCGCCGTCAGGGCAGATCGGGAGCCAGGGCCCGAACCTTCGCCCGCGATGGCTCCTCGAGGTGGGGTGGCGCCATGATTTGGTCTCGAGCCAACCCCACCGTCATCGTCCGCTTCGCCTCGGGCTGCGAAACGGCATGACAGCTGACGAGGTTGACGCGGCCACTGGGAGCCTCCCTTCCACGGTCACGGCCACTGCGAACGTCGAACTGTGCGAGTTGGTCGTCGAGTGGGGACACGACTGCGACGTTGTGACGAGGAGCGCGACCAGCGACCTCTTACTTGCTTCCGGTATCTTCGCGCGGCGAATCCGCCTTTGTTCCGACTACGCGCCTTGGCCCCTGTGGTGGGCACCCGGGTTGCCCGAGGAGCGGGCTTGGCTCGAAGAGGGGGAGGCCATCCGTGCGCTCATCCAGGAGGAACTCGGGCCGGGTTACAAAGTCAACTTCGAGACGTAGCCGAGCTCGCTCAAGTTCGGTCGGCCAAGTGTTGGGGCTTCGCAGTGGTCGAGTACAGAATATTCGCAAGGACCCGCACCGAATCTCGAGAAGGTCGTCGCAACCTAGTACCTATCCGGCGATCATGCGGTTGACTCGGGCGATTTGGTCCGGCGTTCGACAGCACAGCAGAGGTGATGAATCAGGGCGGGCTCTTGGACGTCGCGGCCCGGCCCGACGTTGTGGTGCGCGAGTTGGCGGTGTCTCTCGTCACCGGCCGCGACCTGGCGGCGAACCTCGCAGAGCCCTCGGGGCAGCGGGTGGTGCCAGCCTTCGAGTCCAGAGGGTTCGAGGCCGTGCCGTCCGCCGCGAGCCGAGGCGGATCTTGGCGGTCGGTCCTGGGGACTTCTGCGGACCCCGCCGTACTGTTCGGGCGTGACCGACATCAAGACCCGGCTGGTCGCTCTCTCCGCCTACGTCTACGAGCGGACGCGAGCCCGGCTGGAGGGGATGACCGACGAGGAGTACTTCTGGCAGCCGGTCGGGAACTGCTGGACCCTGCGGCCGACCACCGCCGGGGCGCTCCGGGCTGACTTCTCCCCCAGGCCCGAGGTCGAGCCCTTCACCACCATCGCCTGGCGCCTGTGGCACCTCATCGGCTGCTACGGGGGCGAGAGGAACCCCCGCTGGCTCGGCGTCGAGCTCGCGGCAGCCGGCTTCGACGGCGCCGATCCGGCGCCCGAAACCGCCTCCGAGGCCATCTCCGCCCTGGAGCGGGCCCATGGCCTGTGGCAGCAGGCGATGGCCGCCCTGGCCGCCGAGCGCTGGCAGGAGAAGCTCGGCCCCATTGCCGGCCCCTTCTCAGAGGAGGACAAGGCAGCCCTGGTGCTGCATCAGATCGACGAGCAGATCCACCACGGAGCCGAGCTCGGGGTCCTGCGCGACCTGTTCCGGGCCCGGTCGGGTTCCCGATGACGGCGAGCCGCTACGGAGCAGGCAAGGACCTCCTCCCCGCTCGGCGAGGACGCCCCGCTGGTACACGATCGCCAGGTGCTCAGGCACTTTGACACACACTGCCGACCGGTACTGCCGGAGCGTGTGCCAGCACGGACGTTTGTCCCAGACGAGCGGTCTCTCAGCCCACACCTGATGCATTGGATGCCTTGGGGGCGGTGCGCGAGTCGGCTCGGGGGATCTGGAACGCGGACCGTGGCCTGGCTGCTGGCACCGTGGCGTGATCGACGTGTTCTTTCGCTAGAGCGAGCTGGGGTGGTCTGCTCCGCTGAATTCCTTGTCCGTACGTAGCCCGACCATCCGCAGGTGCTAACTCGCGCCGTTGCTCGCGGAAGCTCGCGGCGGACGCCAGCGGACGTCTTCGGACCGCGGAGTGCTCGTTAGCCTCTCCGAGGCGGTCGGCCGGCGATTGGTCCCGTGGTCCCGCGCATACCGGCGCCCGTCACCTTTGACGGGTAGCAGGACGTGCTGGGCGTCGAAGAAGGCGATGCTGGGGGTTGACGCGACGACGCTCTGGGCAGGAACGTTTTCGTCGAGGTCGAGCTGTCACCGCACGACCACGGCACTGGCGAGCTCCCTCGGCACCGCGTGCATCATGTGTGGCGCGAAACCCCGATCGCTGCAAGTACGGCTGGTGCCTTCAACGGGGCGTGCTCGGCACAGGGGAGGTCCTCGACAGCGGCAGATGGTGCTTTTCCGTCTTCGGTGGGGATCTCGGTCAGGTCCCCTGACCACTTCTGGTCAACGGCTGGGGCGGTGAAGTCACGTTTGATGAGGTCAGGGGCGGGGACGGCTGCCTTGTCGGGGCGGGTGAAGAAGTGGTGGCGCCGCTTGGGCCTGGCCACCAGGGCCCTGGCGGGCTATGGAGGCCTCCACGCTCTTCTTGGATACGCCCCTTCTCGGAACTCGGGGTCGTACCTCCTGCGTGTCTCTGGCATGACCTCTCCTCATTGATCATGACTCCACGGTTCGCGGGGATCCCCAGGGATCCCCGCTCCCGGGTCACTCCGGCGATGGCGTCGTACGCAACTCGCGGCGTTACTCGCGTGGAACTCGCGGTGAACTCGCGGCCCTTCCCCGCCGCCGAACCGAGAGTCGACCGTCGCACGAGCTCACCGAGGGCCGCACCCGTCCACCGGCGTGTTATGCGATCCTCCGCATCGCCAGCCCTTCACGCACGGACACTCGGTCAGGGCCTCCGCGAGTCGCGGAGACAACGGCCGCCGGGAGCCAGGTCCACGCCAACATGCACCGTGGGATAGGACCCAGCCGCGGAGATCGCTGCGACTCGACGATTCACCTGAGCCTTCGGCAATTTCCAGCTGCCATCGCGACACGCATTGGGTCGCCGCTGTATCTTGGTAGCGCTGCGTCGATCGGGGAGAACGGCGCGCGACGGCTGATGCTCCTCCCCCAGGCACCCCTCACACGGGCTGGAGGAGCATGCCGATGACCCGCCTTCGTCGTTCCCGCGGTCGTCCACCGTCGGGTCGCGAGCGCGGAGCCGCGCCAGGTCGCTGACATGGCGAGGAAGCCCGCCAGGCGCGGGAACAGAGAGGGGACGATCTACTTCTCGGCCCGGGACAGGGTGTACCGGGGCGCAGTGACCCTGCCCGATGGGCGCCGCCGCTACGTATCGGGCAAGGACCGGGAGACCTGCGCGGCCAGGCTGATCGAGGTCCAGGCGGAGCTCTCCCAGGGCCTGCCCGCCGGCGGCACCGACCGGCTGGGCCCCTTCCTCAAATGGTGGCTGGGGACGCTCGAGGCCAAGGCGACGGCCGAGACGAAGAGCGTCAACACCGTGGACAACGCCACCTGGGCGGTGGAGCGCTGGATCAAGCCGGCCCTCGGAGGCAAGCGCCTGCGGGAACTCGAGCCCGAGCACGTCGAGCAGCTATTGGCGACCATGGTGGCTGCGGGAAAAAGCAGGCGCACCGTGGCCCGGGTCAAGTCCTACCTGGGCCAGGCGCTGGCCGCGGCCGAGCGGCGGGGCAAGGTTCGCCGCAATGTGGCCCGAATCGCCGAGATGCCCGCCACCAAGGCGCCGGCCGAGAGACGGTTCCTCTCCCCCGACGAGGCTCGCAAGGTGCTCAAGGCCGCCGGGGGCGACCGCCTGGAGGCCCTGTTCGTCACCGCGCTCATGCTCGGCCTGCGCCCGGGTGAGCTGACCGGCCTGCGCTGGGTCGACGTCGACCTCGCCACCGGCACGCTCGCTGTCACCGGCTCGCTCAAGACCGAGCGCGGCAAGTTGCGCCTCGGTGACACCAAGACGTCCCGGTCACGCCGACGGCTGGACCTGCCCGCGCCTGTCCTCGGCGCGCTGCGGCGGCACCGCAAGCACCAACTCAAGGAGCACCGGGCCGCCGGCGCGTCGTGGGTCGACTCCGGGCTCGTGTTCACGACTTCGATCGGCACGCCGATTCACCGCTCGAACCTGCGCCGCGCTCTGCGTGCCCTGACCGAACGGGCCAAGGTGCCCAACGTCAGCCCGAACGAGCTCGGCCGGCACTCGGCGGCCTCGCTGCTCCACGACGCCGGCGTCCCGCTCGAGGTCATCGCCGACCTGCTCGGCCACGCCTCGACGCGCATGCTGGAGCAGCACTACCGCCACCGGGTGCGGGCAACGATGAGCGCCCACGTGGCGCCGATGGAGCACCTCTTCGGGTCGGACTGAGCCGGTTCCTGAGCCGGGCTGCTGCAGCCGTTGCTGCACCTGACGACGAAACCCGGCCCCTGGAGGCCGGGTTTCTCACGAAAGCCCAGGTCAGACGGGTGGGCCGTGAGGGACTTGAACCCCCGACCTCTTGCGCGTCATGCAAGCGCTCTAGCCACCTGAGCTAACGGCCCCGAGCCGATGACTCTATCGGGCTGCCGCCCGATCAGCGACGGAGCTCAGAGGGTCTCGGCAAAGCTCACCTCGCCCTGACCGCGGAGCACGTTCTTCAGCAGCTTGCCCGAGGGGTTGCGGGGCAGCGGCTCCTGTACGAACTCGACGTGGGCGGGCGCCTTGAAGTCGGCCAGGGTCTCCTTCACCCACGCCCTGACCTCGTCGGCGCTGACGGTCGCCCCCGGCTCGGGCCGCACGACGGCCTTGACCTCCTCGCCCAGGGTCGGGTGCGGTATCCCCACCACCGCGGCCTCGGCGATGCTCGGGTGCTCGACGAGCCGGTTCTCGATCTCGACGCAGTACACGTTCTCGCCGCCCCGGATGATCATGTCCTTGGCCCGGTCCGTGATGTACAGGTAGCCGTCCTCGTCGAGGTAGCCGAGGTCTCCAGTGAACAACCACCCGTCCCGCAGCACCTCGGCGGTGGCGTCGGGACGGTTCCAATAGCCGGGCATGACGATGGGGCCCCGGATGCACACCTCACCGAGCTGCCCGATGCCCTGCTCGTTGCCCTTGTCATCGACCACCCGGATCTCGACCACGGGCAGGGGCCGGCCCACCGACTCCGGACGGTCTATGAACTCCTGGCCGTAGTTCACGGTTGCCACCGAGCTCGACTCCGTCAGCCCGTAGGCGTTCCCCAGGGTGCGGACGCTGGGGAACGTCTCCTTGACCCGTCGCTGGAGCTCGCCGGCGGAGGGCGATCCCCCATAGGCCACCGTCGTGACCGAGGACAGGTCGTGGTTGTGGCGGTCGGGATGCTCCACCACCCGCCACACCATGGTCGGCACGGCCGCCCAGACCGAGACCCGCTCGCGCTCGATGAGGCGCATGGCGTTCTCGGGATCGAAACGACCGGTCGGCATGACCAGGCGCACTCCCCCGGCCAGACCCACGACGATGCCGGAGTGGCAGCCCGAGACGTGGAAGAGGGGTGATGTGAGGAGGCTCACGGCCTGGCTCTGGCCGCCCACGGCGGGGCCACCCGCGTCGGGATTGGCCAGCGAGCCGGACACGGCGTTGTAGAAGGTGTTCTGCAGGTTCGCGACCATGGAGCGGTGGGTCGATACCGCGCCCTTGGGCCGTCCCGTGGTCCCGCTGGTGTAGAAGATGACCGCGGGGTCGTCCTCGTCTATGGGGCCGGACGGCAGCTCGGGGCCAGGCTCGGCCAGGAGGCGGGCGAAACGCTGCACCCGGGCGTCCTCCGGGTCCTGGGCGCCATCGACGAGGAAGACGGTCTCCAGCTGCGGGCACTCGGAGAGCCGGTCGGCGATCCGAGCCAGGCGGGCGGCGTCGGCGACCAGCACCCGCGCCCCCGAGTCTTGGAGGCCGAACAGGATCTCGTCGGCCTTCCACCACCCGTTCAGGCCCACCAGGACGGCGCCCAGGTCCACGGTTCCCCAGAAGGTGAGGCACCACTCGGGGTTATTGGCCGACAGCACGGCGACGCGATCCCCGCGCCCGATGCCGAAGCCCTCCGACAGGCTTCGCGATACACCGTTGGCGGCGGACACGAACTCCGAGAACCCGATGCGGCGTTCGCCGAACACGATATGGGGCTGCTCGTCGCCTCGAGCCGCGGCCAGAGCGGGAACCTCGCGGAGCGAGCGGAGACGCTGCTTGTAGACCCGCATGGGCCGGCCGAGCACGGGCTCGGTCACGACCTCGAACGGCCCTCCGGGCCCCGTGAGCTGGGCCTGGACCTCGGCGCTGGTGGGCACACCCCTCCTCCTCGCTGCCGGCTCGGGGGCCGGCCCTTCGTCGCCGGCTCGCACAGCCGGCCGCGGGGCAGGCTACCGATCGGGTTCCGGTGCCCGCTCCTGGCGGCGCTGCCGCATCATGCGCTCGTCGGCCCGGGCCAGCAGGGCCTCCAGCCCTTCCCCGTCCTTCGGATAGGTCGCCGCTCCCCAGCTGAACGCGGGTGCCCCGGCGGCGCAGACGCGGCTGGCGATGGTCTCCACGTCGGCCTCTACCGCCTCGGGAAGCAACAGGACGAACTCGTCGCCGCCGATGCGGTAGGCGGAGTCACCTGTTCTCAGGGCGTCCCGAAGCCCGGCGGCCATGGTCCGCAGGAGCCGGTCACCAGAGCTGTGGCCGTCTCGGTCGTTGACCGCCTTGAGCCCGTCGACGTCCAGCATCACCACGGTGAACTGGCGGCGATGGCGGGCGGCGCGTCCCACCTCCCGGCGGGCGTCTCGCTCCAGGGCCCGCCTGTTGAGGAGCACCGTGAGGGGGTCGACCAGGGCCTGGTGCTCGAGTCGCTCCCGGGTCCTGCTGGCGACGACCCCGATGGCCCGGTCGATGACCATGGTCAGCCGGTGATGGGTCTCGTCCCGCTCCGGAGCGGGGAGCCGCGACTCCACCTCGCGCCAGAGGGCCTCTCGCAGACAGACGAGCTGACCGATGGCCACGTCGAGCGAACCCGCACTGCCGGCGAATACCTCGGCCACCTTTTCCACGTCGGGATCGGGCCCCCAGCCCAGGGGCTGGGGCCGAGCGAGCGCCGCTCCGATGGCCGCCACCATGGCGGAGGCGATGGGCGGCTCGTTGTCGGCCGGGAGCATGGGGTCCCACAGGCACAGCTGCCTCCACGCCTCGGCCAGCTCTTCCACCTCGGCCCGCACAATCTCTGATGCCGCAGGCTTGTCGGGCAGCGCCGTGCCGGGCAGGGCCAGGGCGTCGACCAGTCCCGCCAGGTCGCCGGGCCGGACGGTGGCCAGGGTGGGCACCGGCTCGTCGGGCGAGCTGAGAACGACGACGCGCGCTCCGGGACAGGCCCGCTCTACGTCGGGCAGCAGGCTCAGGCCGTCGCCGTCGGGCAGCATGGGATCGATCACGACGCCCTGCACCGGTCGCGATGCGGACCCGGCCGCCAGGGTGCGGGCGTCGGCCAGGGAAGCGGCCTCGAGCACCGAAGCGCCGTCCACCTCGAGACCCATGCGCAGATAGCGGCGAACCCCGTCGTTGGCCACGACCACGAGCACGCTCGGACGAGAAGCCGGCGTTGCACTGGTCGCCACGGTGAGTCCCTTCCCCTCTCGGCGCGAATTCAACCACACTCCGTGCTCTCAAGCGAAATCGGAGGCGAGGGCGCTCCGAAGGCTGGCACCGGCCTGTCCACTACAGGCCGTGGTCCGTGGCGAGAACTCAGCTCGCCCGGTCCGGGCGCGGCGGAACCAATCGCCGGAATTGCGGGGTGAAAGCCTCGAAAAAGAAACACGCGCTGTGGGGACCGAAACGGTCCCCACAGCGCGTGGGGCTCCCGGGGGGCGGGACGTATTCAGTTCTAACCCCGGCCAACGCTCCCCAAACCGACTATGGGGAAAAATTTTCGGCGCTGGTCCTGGACCGGGCGGGGTCGGCCCGCCGCCGCGCCCAGCAGAGCTCAGACCCGGCGAAGCAGAACCACCGACCGGCCCTCCACCGGAAAGGGCTGGCCCGCCTTGACCTGGGCCGGCTCGGCCTCCTCGGCGTCGCCGGGGAGCGTGGTGTCGAGGACCTTGACCCAGAGTTCGCCCCAGCCCCCGGCGGGGAGCACGAACTTGCGCCCGTCGGGCGAGCCGTTGAAGAGGAGGAAGAAGGTGTCGTCCACGACGGGATCGCCGCGGATGTCGACGGCAGGCACCGCCTCCCCGTTGAGGAACACGGCGATGGCCTTGGCCAGCCCCTTTCTCCAGTCGGCCTCGGTCATCTCCGTCCCCTCAGGGGTGAACCACCCGATGTCGCTCACGTCCGAGCCGTGGATGGGCCGGCCCTGGAAGAACCGGCGCCGGCGAAACACCGGGTGCTCCCGTCTGAACTTGATCAGCCTGCGGGTGTAGGCCAGGAAGGCCTCATCGACGTGGTTCCAGTCGTACCAGGAGACGTCGTTGTCTTGGCAGTAGGCGTTGTTGTTGCCGCGCTGGGTGCGGCCGACCTCGTCGCCGCCCAGCAGCATCGGTATGCCCTGGGAGAGAAAGAGGGTGGCCAGGAAGTTGCGCCGCTGCCTGGCCCGGAGCTGGAGCACGTCAGGTCGGTTGGTCGGCCCCTCGACGCTACAGTTCCAGGAGCGGTTGTCGTTCTCTCCGTCCTGGTTGTTCTCGCCGTTGGCCGAGTTGTGCTTCTCGTTGTAAGAGACCAGGTCGGCCACGGTGAAGCCGTCGTGGGCGGTGACGAAGTTGATGCTGGCGTAAGGGCGGCGGCCGCTGGACTCGTAAAGGTCGGAGCTGCCGGTGAGGCGGTAGGCCAGTTCGGCCAGGGTCTGGTCCCTCCCTCTCCAGAAGTCTCGCACCGTGTCGCGGTACTTGCCGTTCCACTCCGACCACAGGGGAGGAAAGTTGCCCACCTGGTAACCGCCCTCCCCTACGTCCCAGGGTTCGGCGATGAGCTTGACCCTGCTGATCACGGGGTCCTGCTGGATGATGTCGAAGAAGGCCGACAGTCGGTCGACGTCGTGCAGCTCACGAGCGAGGGCGGAGGCGAGGTCGAAGCGAAACCCGTCCACGTGCATCTCCGTCACCCAATAGCGAAGGCTGTCCATGATGAGCTGCAGGACGTGGGGATTGCGCATGTTGAGACTGTTGCCCGTGCCGGTGTAGTCGATGTAGCGGCGAGGATCGGCGGGGTCGAGGCGGTAGTAGGCCCGGTTGTCAAGGCCCCGGAAGGAGAGCACGGGACCGAGGTGGTTGCCCTCCGCCGTGTGGTTGTACACGACGTCGAGGATCACCTCGATACCGGCCTCGTGCAGGGTGCGGACCATGTCCTTGAACTCCTGCACCTGCTGACCGCGCTGGCCCGAAGCGCTGTACTCGCAATGGGGCGCCAGGAACCCGATCGAGTTGTAGCCCCAGTAGTTGCGCAGGCCTCGGTCGACGAGTTGCTTGTCGTGGACGAACTGGTGCACGGGCAGGAGCTCGACCGCGGTCACGCCCAGGCGGAGGAGGTACTCGATGGCAGGGGCGGAAGCCAACCCGGCGTAGGTCCCCTGGACCTCGGGGTCGATGTGGGGATGGGTCGCGGTGAAGCCCTTGACGTGAACCTCGTAGACGACGGTGTCGTGCCACGGGGTGTTCGGGTGGCGGTCCTGGCGCCAGTCGAAGTAGGGGTTGACCACGACCGAGCGGGGCATGAAAGGGGCGCTGTCGGCGTCGTTGCGCGCCCCCTCGGGGCCGCCGAAGCGGTAGGGGAAGACGGCCTCGTCCCAGCGCACCACGCCCTCCACCGCCTTGGCGTAGGGATCGAGCAGCAGCTTGGCGGGGTTGCAGAGCAGGCCCGTCTCGGGGGCGTGGGGGCCGTGGACCCGGAACCCGTAGCGCTGGCCGGGTCCGACGTTGGGGACGTATCCGTGCCAGCAGAACGACGTCATCTCGGGCAGGGTGACGCGAAACTCGGTGTCGTCCTCGGAGAACAGGCAGAGCTCGACGGAGTCTGCCGCCTCGGAGAACACCGAGAAGTTCGTCCCCATCCCGTCGTAGGCGGCCCCCAGGGGGTAGGGGTTGCCGGGCCACACCCTCACCCGAGCACCGTAGCGTCGTCGGCCTCAGCTACGGGCCTACGACGCTCAGGCGTTGAGCGCCTTCCAGGCCGCGTATCCCCCCAGGAGGTCGGAGACGTCCCTCCAGCCCCGGGCGGCGAGGAGGCTGGCCGCGATGGAGGAGCGGTAGCCGCCCGCGCAATACACGACGGTCACCGCCTGGGGGTCGAGCTCGCCCAGCTCGTCCAGCAGGCGGGGCAACGGGACGGACCGCGCCCCCGGCACCGACCCCTCGTCCAGCTCACCGGGGTTGCGCACGTCGACGATCACCGGTACCGGAACGGACCGGATGCGGTGGGCCAGCTCGTCGGCCCGCAGCCGCGAGCTGCGCTCGACCAGATCGGGACGCTCGGTGAAGGCGGCGAGAGGCTCGTCCAGGCACCCGACGACGGTGTCGAAGCCGATGCGGGCCAGCCGTACCTTGGCCTCGAGGCGGTGTTCCTCCTCGGCCACGAGGACGATGGGCGTTCCCGGCTCGAGCACGTCGCCCGCGTACTCGGCGAAGCGCCCCTCGAGGCCGACGTTGACCGACCCCCGCAGGTGGGCCCGGGCGAACTCCTCGGGCGGGCTGGTGTCGAGCACCACCCCGCCCCCGGCCTGGACGGCCAGCACCTCCTGCAGTGACATCGGAGGCGGGACGGTGTGCTCGTCCAGGAGACCGCGGGCCTCGCGGTTGCGGGTGGCGTCGTAGGCGAAGTAGTGGGGCCGGGCCGGCTGGCCCTCGGTGATGGCGGCCACGAAGGCGTCCTCGCCCTCGAGGCGCAGAGCGTGGTTGGTGGCCCGTTGCTCGCCGAGGGTGGAGCTCGTCTCGGTGGAGAGGCTCTTGCCGCAGGCCGAGCCCGCGCCGTGGGCCGGGAAGACCCGGGTGGCGTCGGGGAGGGTGAGGAGCTGCTCCTGCAGCGACCGGTAGAGCTGGCGGGCCATGTCGGCCACGGTGACCCCGGGCTCCACGCCCGCGGTCAGGTCGGGCCGGCCCACGTCCCCCACGAACAGGGTGTCGCCGGTCAGCACACCCCACGGGGCCGACCCCTGCCCGCCATCTCCCCGGTCCCACACCACCAGGCTTATCGATTCGGGCGTGTGCCCAGGGGTGGCCCGCACCTCCAGCTCCACCTGGCCCAGCGACAGGCGCTCGCCGTCGCCCAGGGTGCGGACCGGGAAAGACGTCTCCGCCCCCCGGCCGTAGCAGATGTCGGCGCCCGTGGCCGCGGCCAGTTCGAGGTGGCCCGACACGAAGTCGGCGTGGAGGTGGGTCTCGATCACGTGCCTTATCTTCAACCTCGAGGCCTCGGCGTCGTCGATGTACCGACTCACGTCCCGCTGGGGGTCGACCACCACCGCGTCACCGGTGCCCTCGTCGCCGATCAGGTATGAGGCGTGGGAGAGACAGCTGAGGTAGTACTGCTGGAAGATCATCGGCCCTCCTTTCGGACCACAACGTCGACGCCATGGACTGCGTTGTTGCCGTAGCCATGGCGGTTCCACTCCTGCCCCTCGGGCTGGATCCGTCCCGCCAGATCGGTGGCCCGGGCCCGGAGGGTGGCAGGGCCGGGGCAGTCGAGTCTGGTGATGAGCTCCCACCACTGCCAACTGTGGCGATGACGGTCCCCCACCAGGCGGGCCTCCAGCCAGGGGCCGCCGGCCACGCTCGCCTCGACCCGGGCGACAGGGGCGGTTCCCGACCAGGCCACACCCCGGATGGCCAGCTCTCCGGGCCCGACCTCCTCATCGGCCCTCGGTTCGGTGATGAGTGCCCGCACCCGCTGCAGGGTCACGGGCTCGGTGACCACCCGTCCGCCCTCCTCCCGTTCGTACAGGTACTTGTCGGTCTGGTAGTGGCCGCGGAACGGGATCCCGATCAGCTCCAGGTCGGTGAGCCACTTGACCGACGCCACCGCGTACCACCCGGGCACGATGGCCCGCAGCGGGTAGCCGTGTTGCACGGGAAGCGCCTCGCCGTTCATGGTGTAGGCGAGCAGAACCTCGGCGTCACGGGCGATGTCCAGGGTGAGGCTGCGCTCAAAGCGCGTGCTTCCCGGCCGCCCCTCGACCTCGCCCCCGTCGGCCCCACGGAAGAGCACCTCTGTGGCCCCGGCCGTGGCCCCGGCCCGGTCCAGGACCTCGACGAGGGGCACGCCTGTCCACTCGGCCGTGCTCACCGCGCCCAGGCCCCACCGCTCGCCCTCCACGGGCGGGTCGAGCAGGGCCCGACCGTTGCCCGCGCACTCGAGGGTCACCACCACCGTCTGGGTAGGCAGGTTGTGGAGGTCGCGCAGGCTCAGGCTCAGCTCCCGCTCGACCAGGCCCGTCACCCGCAGCCGCCAGCCCTCGGGGTCGAGGTCGGGTATCTGGAAGTGGTTGCGCACGTAGAAGTGGGCGTTGGGCATGACCACCCCGCCCAACAGGGCGGGGATGGACGTCTCGCAGTTCAGAGGATGAGCCCGGTGGACGACGAGCCCGGCCTCGATGGCCCGCTGGCACGCCTCCTCCGCGTCCATGGACGCCACCTCGCCGTCCACGGCGGGAGGGGCCGCGGCGCAGCCCCCGCTGGCCACCACCCTGGCGCACGTGGACGCCGGGTAGACGTCCACGCTCCCGGCCATGGCGAAGGGCTCCAGGAACCGGCGCACACCGTCCTCCTCGCCCGCCTCGAGGATCAGGTAGAGGGTGTGCTCGCCCTGCACCACGGCCTCGCCCTTGACCTGTATGCCCTGGCGCTTGGCCGTGGGCCGGCTCAGATGGTTGAGCAGGGCGGCGCCCAGGTCTGGGTCCCCCGCGGGACAGCGCTCAGGGTCGTGCTGGTGGCGGACCACGAACAGCCCCATCGACATCCCCCCGGTCCTGGCGACCACGGCCGCCACGGCCTATCGCCGGCGGCGTTGGAGGCCATTGTCCGTCAACGGCGGGCGCGAATCACGGGTCCCGAACCGTCCTGGGGAGGATGCGTCCCGATTGGAGAAGTTTGGACCTCCGCTCAGGCAGGCTCGGTGCTGGGCTCCTTGGGCAGGCCCAGGGCCCGCTCGCCGATGATGTTGCGCTGGATCTGGCTGGTGCCCGAGAAGATGGTCCCCGCCCTGCTGGACACGAAGGTCGTCTGCCAGCGGCCCAGCTTGTACTCCAGGCCCGTCTCGCCCGCCCCCAGCATCCCGTCGGGGCCGAGCACGCGCAGGGCCAGCTCGCCGAAGCGGGAGTGGTACTCGGACCAGAACAGCTTGCTCACGCTGGCCTCAGGGCCGGGCTCCCGCCTGGCGGCGAGCGTGGCCAGCAGGCGGATCCCCTGGTAACGCATCAGGGCCACGTGGGTATAGGCCCAGGCCAGGTCCTGACGCACCAGCGGGTCGGCGGCCCTCCCCCGCTTGCGGGCCTCGTCCACCAGGTCCCACAGCTCCCGCTCGTAGCGGAGGTGCTGGGTCGTCGCCCCGCCGCCGCGCTCGTTCCCGAGCGTTGTCATGGCCACGCGCCAGCCGTTGTTGACCCCGCCGATGACGTTGAACAGCGGCGCCCGACATCCGTCGATGTACTCCTGGCTGAAGCCCGAGGCCCCCGTGGGCTGGCGCAGAGGGGCGATCTCGATGCCGTTGTCCTTCATGGGCGCCAGCACATAGGAGAGGCCCCGGTGCTTGGGCACATCGGGGTCGGTGCGGCACAGGATGAAGATCATGTTCGCCAGGTGGGCGCCCGAGGTCCACACCTTCTGGCCGCTGATCACGATCTCGTCGCCGTCCACCACGCCCCGGGTCTGCACACCGGCGAGGTCGGAGCCGTGGTCGGGCTCGGAGAACCCCTGGCAGTAGCGGTCCTCCCCCGAGATGATGCGGGGCAGGAAATGGGCACGCTGGGCATCGGTGCCGTGGACGATGATGGACGGGCCCACCAGCGACTCCCCCATCCCCCTGTTCACTCTGGGCACGCGGGCGCGGTGGAACTCCTCGTTGAGCACCGCCGTCTGCACGCCGCTGAGGCCCCGGCCCCCCACCGCCTCCGGCCACTGGGGACAGATGAGACGGGCCTGGCCCAGTCGGGTCGACCACAGCTCGTAGGCCTCGGCCGCCGGTCCCGAGAGGTGGGCCGTCCCCAGGTACACGGCCCGCTCGTCCAGCTCCTCGAGGCCCGGCGGGCGGTTCTCGTCCACCCAGGTCCGGATCTTCTCCCGGAAATCCTCGAGCTCGGGCCCGAGATCGAGCTTCATGGCAACCCCCAGCCAGTCAGGCTCCCTTGACCCCTGGAGCATGCCCGAATTTACTTAAAGAGGCAAACTGTTAGGGTACCGGGGGTAAAGGAGCCGAGAGTTGGAGCGGCCGTGACCAAGCCTCGCCGGCGGGAGCCGGTCCCTAAGGAATCGCCAGGCCTGCCGGGCCGGGCCGTGGCCCGCCTGGCCAAGCGGGTCGAGCTCGCCCTCGGCTTCGCCGAGCTGTCGCTTCCCCAGTACCGCGTGCTCGCGCTCCTGGCCGAGGGGTCGGCGGCCTCGTCGGCGCTGGCCTCCCGCCTGGCCGTGAGCCCGCCCAGCATCACCGCCCTGGTGGACGGCCTGGTGGCCCGCCAGCTGGTCGAGCGCCGCCCCGACCCGAGCGACCGCCGTCGCATCGCGCTGGTCCTCACCGACAAGGGGCGCAGGGTCCTCACCGACGCCGACGCCGCCGTCGGTGAGCGGCTGGACGACATCGCCGGCTACTTCCAACCCGACGAGCGCATGAGGGCCCTGGACGGCCTGCGCCTCTGGCACCAGGCCCTGGACGCCTACCGGGACGCCAGGGTGAGGGGGGCGTGAGCACCTCTTCCCGCTTCGTGCCCGACGCGGTGGTGCCCCGGTACCGAGGGGCCCGGGCCACCATCGACCCCGACCGGTCCCGCTCCTGGCTGGGCCGGGCGCGGCCCATCGTGCTGGCCCACAAGGCCATGTTCATCACCTCCCTGGCGTGCACGGCGACCGCCCTTCTGCTCCAGACGGCGATGCCCCGGGTCGTCATGGCCGGCATCGACAGGGCCCTGGTCGCCCGACGGGCCTCGCTGACCCCCTTCGTCGTGACACTGGTGATCCTGGCCCTCGTCCGGGCGGCTGTCTCCTTCGTGTCGCGCTACTTCCTGTACAGGGTTGCCTTCGAGATCGAATACGACCTGCGCACCATCGTCTACGAACACCTCACCCGGCTCTCCTTCTCCTTCTACGACCGGGTGCAGTCGGGTCAGCTCATCTCCAGGGCCAACTCCGACATCCGCTCGGTGCAGATGTATCTGACCTTCGCCCCCTCGATCCTGGTCCAGTGCCTGAGCGCCGTGTTCGCCTTCGTCATGATGCTGACCATCGACGTGCGCCTCGCCATCGTGGCCATGATCACCATGCCGTTCGTCTACCTGGTGGGCGTGGCCATGCGAAACCGAATGTTCCCCATCTCCTGGGTCGTGCAGTCCCGCCTGGCGGAAGTGGCCACCATCGTCGACGAGAACGTCAACGGCGTACGGGTGGTGCGCTCCTTCGCGGCCGAGAGGCAGCAGCTCCGCCAGCTGAACCGCGCCGCCCGGCGGGTGGAGTGGGCCTACGTGCGCGACGTCGACATCCGGGCCCGCTGGGCCCCCGTGGTCGAGAACCTGCCCAGGCTGGGCATGGCCCTGATCCTTCTGTACGGCGGGTACCTAGCCGTCAACCGCGAGCTGACGGTGGGCGCCATCGTCGCCTTCAACACCTACATCCTGCTCCTCCAGGCTCCCTTCCGGATGCTCGGACAGCTCATGATGATGGGCCAACGGGCCAGCGCCTCGGCCCAGCGCATCTACGAGATCCTCGACGAGCCCCCCGAGATAGTCGAACGCCCCGGCGCGGTGGACCTGGTGGACTGCAGGGGCCAGGTCGACTTCGCCGGCGTCGACTTCGCCTACGCCGGCGGCCCCACCGTGCTGGACGGCTTCTCCGTCCAGGTCCCCCCTGGCCAGACCGTCGCCCTGGTGGGGCGTACGGGGTCGGGTAAGTCGACCGTGGCCCGTCTGCTGGCCCGCTTCTATGACGTGACCGCGGGGGCCGTGCGCATCGACGGCCATGACGTGCGGGACCTCACCCTGGCCAGCCTCCGGGCCCGGGTCGGCGTGGTGCTCGACGAGCCCTTCCTCTTCTCGGTGTCCATACGCGACAACATCGCCTTCGGCCGGCCCGACGCCGCTCTGTCGGAGGTCGAGGCCGCGGCCCGGGCCGCGGGGGCGGACGAGTTCATCCGCGACCTCCCCGGCGGCTACGACGCCGTCGTCGGAGAGCGGGGCTACACGCTGTCGGGCGGGCAGCGCCAGCGCATCGCCATCGCCCGCACCCTGCTCGTGAACCCGCCCATCCTCGTCCTCGACGACGCCACCAGTGCCATCGACGTGCAGGTCGAGCAGGAGATCCACGGCGCCCTCCGCCGGCTCATGGAGGGACGCACCACGATCATCGTGGCCCACCGCCTCTCCACCATCAGCCTGGCCGACCGGGTGCTGCTGATGGAGGAGGGAAGGCTTATCGCCGACGGGACCCACGCCGAGCTGCTGCGGACCGAGCCCCGCTATGCCCAGGTGCTGGCCCAGGCCGAGGAGCACGAGCGCCAGGTGCGGGCCGCCTTCGAGGACAGCGAGGGCGCCCGGGCCGGAGCCGACTCCCCCCCCCAGCCCGACGAGCTGGAGCCGATCGACATCGCCGTGGGTGGGGGGGCCGCCTGATGGCGTGGGGAGGCGGGGGCATGTGGGGTGGAGGAGGAGGAGGGCGCCCCATGCACGGGGGCGGGTTCGCCGGCAATCCCGGCGGCGGCCTCCCGTTCGCCGGCATCCCCCCCGAGCTGCAGACCCGGGTCGAGAAGGTCATCGCCGACGAGCCCGCCTGGTCGGATCCAGACGTCGAGTTCTCCCAGGTCGTCAAGGACCGCCGGCCCCTGAGCCTGCGCCGCCTCATGGCTCCCCACCGGCGGGCCCTGGTGGTGGCCGCCGTGCTCGTCGTGGTGGAGACCGTCTGCCTGCAAGCCGGCCCCCAGCTCACCCAGATCGGCATCGACCGGGGCATCCTGCCCCGCCACCTGGCCGTCGTCGTGGGCGCGGCCATCGCCTACATCGTGGCCGTGGCCGTGACGGCGGTGGCCAGCGGCGCCCGGGTGGCGTGGACGGGGCGAATCGGCCAGGGCCTGCTGGTCGATCTGCGCGTCAGGATCTTCGCCCACCTCCAGCGCCTGTCGCTCGACTTCTTCACCGACGAGAAGGCGGGCGTGATCATGACCAGGATGACGAGCGACATCGAGAACCTGAACCAGCTCTTCCAGGACGGGCTCGTGAACTTCGCCGTGCAGGGCCTCACCATGCTCATCGTCACCGCAGTGCTGTTCCACATGAACGCCCGCCTGGCCATGGTGACGGTGCTGATGATCGTCCCTTCGCTGGCCGTCCTGTCGCTCTGGTTCCGTGCCTCCTCCGACCGGGCCTACGCCCGAGTCCGGGACGGCATCGCCAACGTGCTGTCGGACCTGCAGGAGAGCCTGTCGGGTGTGCGCATCGTCGCCGCCCACAACCGCCAGACGCAGAACATCGTCGCCCACCGCAACGTGGTCGGTGAGTACCGGGACGCCAACAACGAGACGGCCAGGATCAACGGCATCTACGGACCGGGAACCGACCTGCTGGGGTGGCTGGGCCAGACCACCCTCCTACTCGTCGGAGGGTGGATGGTTCTCCACCACCAGCTCACCATCGGCCAGCTCACCGCCTTCATCCTCTACCTCAACGCCTTCTTCGCCCCCATCCAGCAGCTGGTGCAGCTCTACAACACCTACCAGCAGGGCCGGGCCTCGATCCTGAAGCTGCGCGACCTACTGCTGACCGAGCCGAGCGTGCCCGAGGCACCAGACGCCCGTCCCCTGCCCCCCATCACGGGCGAGGTCCGCCTCGATCACGTCACCTTCGGCTATGACCCCGACAACCCCGTCCTGCACGACGTCAGCCTCGAGATCGGGGAGGGCGAGACCTTCTCCCTGGTGGGCCCCACCGGTGCGGGCAAGTCAACCATCGCCAAGCTCGTGACCCGCTTCTACGACCCCACCGAGGGGTCGGTCACCATCGACGGCCACGACCTGCGGTCCGTGACGCTGGAGTCGCTCCGTCGCCAGCTCGGCGTCGTGCCCCAGGAGCCCTTCCTGTTCGCGGGGACGATCCGCGACAACGTGGCCTTCGCCCGGCCCGGGGCCTCCGACGAGGAGGTCTGGGCGGCGATCCGGGCGGTGGGGCTCACCGAGCTGGTGGAGCGCATGCCTGAGGGCATCGACTCCTTCGTGCACGAGCGGGGCTCGTCCCTGGCGTCGGGTGAGCGCCAGCTCCTCGCCCTGGCCCGGGCCTTCTTGGCCCGCCCCAGGGTGATCGTGCTGGACGAGGCCACCTCCAACCTCGACCTGCAGTCCGAGACCAAGGTGGAGGCCGCCCTGGACGCCCTGCTGGAGGGGCGCACCGCCATCATCATCGCCCACCGCCTCTCCACGGCCATGAGGGCAGATCGGATCGCCGTCGTCGACCAGGGCCGCATCCTGGAGATCGGCTCGCACGATGATCTGGTGGCCCGGGACGGGCGCTATGCCGAGATGTACGCCACCTGGATCAGCCACCTGGAGGCCGACCACGCTCTCCCATGACGTGCACGACCCCGCCGGGCGCGTCGGCCACCGCCGATCCGGGACAGCCCGGCGGAGGGCCCAGATGGTTGCGGTGGCTCACGGGTGCCACCGTCCCGCCGTCGGCCGTCGGGGTCGAGAACAGGGCCGAGGCGTAGCCCATGTCCGCGCACGACGAAAGCGGCCCCGCATAGCGCTCGGTCCACATCACCGAGGCGTCGCCTAGCCCGCCCCACCCGGAGGCCACATGGATGCGGCCGATGAGCTGTTCGGGCTCGCCCACCTCACCCACCCGGGCCTCCCAGGCGGCGTCCCCGTCGGCCGCGACCGAGAGACGGTAGGTGGACCCCACCCGCCACTCGAAGGGGATGCGCACGCTGAACCCGCTCCCTTCCCCGCTGAACGGGGCGGCGTAGTCGGGGCCCTCGCCCCCCAGCGCCTCCCAGACGGAGAAGATGGCGATCTTCCCGGTGGGCTCGGACCCGCGGGTCTGGAGGCCGGCGTAGCCCGCCTGGCCGCCGACCAACCAGAACTGGTGGCTCCAGAAGTAGCCGTCCGGATAGGGATCGGTCTGGGGGCGTAGGTCCCAGATGAAGGAGCGGTAGCCCTCGAGCACAGGGGGCCAGTCCCACTGCGTGTACGTTCCCGTCGGCCGCACAGGAGCCCGGCGACGAAATCTCATCCAGACCTCAAGCTAGACGCAGGGTCCGGCGTTGGGCCGCCGCGCCCGGGGGCGACGAGCGGGTCGTGTCCGTGAACGCGCCCAGCCCCACGGACTGGTTCGCCTCTGCCCGCTTCGGAATGTTCGTGCACTGGGGTCATCACAGCACCCGGGGAGGAGACCTGTCCTGGCCCCTCGTGGGCGGCGCCGGCGACCTGCTCCCCCACGCCCATCCCCTTGGCGCGGCCGAGTACCACGCTGGCGCCCCCGGCTTCTGCCCCCATCCCGGTGCGGCCCGGCGCTGGATGGCGCTGGCCCGCCAGGCGGGCATGCGCTACGCGGTGCTGACGGCCAAGCACCACGACGGCTTCGCCCTGTGGCCCACGGAGCACACCGACTGGTCCATCTCCAGGACGCGCTATGAGGGCGACCTGGTCGCCGAGTTCGTCGAGGCCGCCCGGGCCGAGGGACTGCGGGTCGGGCTCTACTTCTCCCTCTGCGACTGGCACCATCCCGACTATCCGGCCTTCAGGGACGAGGACCGGCCCTACTTCTTCCGCTACCTGGGCCGGCGCTCGTCCCCCGAGGCATGGGAGCGCTACCTGGGGGTGGTCTTCGGCCAGCTGGAGGAGCTGCTGACCCGCTATGGCCCCGTCGACCTGCTTTGGTTCGACGGGCAGTGGGAGCGCTCCCGGGACGAGTGGAGAGCGGACGACCTCGCCGCCCGCGTCCGGGCCCTCCAGCCCGACATCCTGGTCAACGACCGGCTCCCCGGTCAGGGCGACTTCGAGACCCCGGAGCAGGCGCTCCCCACATCTCCGTCGTCCACGCCGACCCGTCCGTGGGAGACGTGCCTGACCATGAACCGCTCCTGGGGCTGGTGCCCGGACGACGCCGACTACAAGAGCGCCCGCCACCTGGTCCACACTCTGTGCGAGGTGGCGGGCCGGGGCGGGAACCTGCTCCTGAACGTCGGCCCAAGGGGCGACGGCTCCCTGCCCGACGAGCAGGTGTCACGGCTCGGGAGCATCGCCGCGTGGATGGCCGGCAACGGCGAGGCCATCCACGGCACGGAGCCGGGGCTCGAGCCCTGGCAGTTCTACGGGCCCACCACCCGGTCCGGCCAGCGCCTCTTCCTGCACCTCCTCTACCGGCCCTACGACACCGTCACCGTCCGAGGACTGACCCTGGACCACATCAGCGGCGTCCGCCACCTGGCCACCGGGAAGGAGCTGGACTGGTCGGGCCAGGCCCCTGTCCAGGCCCTGATGGCGGGGGGCGCGGTCGGCGACGTCGTCATCCGCGTCCCCGGGGACCTCGTCGACGATCTGGCCACCGTGATCGAGGTGGTCGTGGACGGCGACTGAAGCGAGCGGTCAGCCGGCGCCGGCGTCCGCCGAGCTGAGGATCGCGTCGATCACGGCCAGATCCTCGCCCGAGAGCTTCCAGTCCGCCGCCGCGGCGTTGGTTCGCACCTGGTCGGGCGACGTGGCCCCGGCGATGATCGAGCCCATGGCCGGCTGAACGGCGAGCCAGGCGAAGGCCAACTCCAGGATGGTGTGGTCCCGGTCAGCGGCGAAAACCGTCAGGGCCTCCACCAGGTCGAAGTTCCTCTCCGACAGCACGCGGGAGGCGCGGTCTTCGGGCAGGGTGGCCAGGCGGGTGCCCTCAGGGGGCGCCTGGTCGCGCCGGTACTTCCCCGTGAGCAAGCCGCTGGCCAGGGGGAAGTACGGGAGGAAGGACATACCGTTTCGCTCGCAGGCGGGGATCACCTTCCGCAGCGGCCGTCGCTCGAGGAGGCTGAACTGGTTCTGGGCGCTGACGAAGCGGGCCCAGCCCCGACGGGCCGAAAGGGAGTTGGCCGCGTCGATCTTCTCGGCGCTGAAGTTGCTGTTGCCCAGCTCCCGGACCTTGCCGGCACGAACGAGGTCATCGAGGGCCTCCTGGGTCTCCTCGATGGCCACGGCGTCGTCGGGCCCGTGCTGCTGGTACAAGTCGATGCGGTCGGTGCCCAGGCGCCCCAGGCTTCCCTCCACCGCCTCCCTGATCCACCGGGCGCTGGCCCCGCCGTGAGCGGGATCGTCGCCCAGCGGCGCCGAGAACTTGGTGGCGATCACGACCCGGTCCCGTGCCCCGGCCAGGGCCCGGCCCAGGAACTCCTCCGACTTGGTGCCCCCGTAGACGTCGGCCGTGTCGAAGAACGTGATCCCGCAATCCAGGGCGGCGTGGACCACCGCGGCCGAGCGCTCCTCGTCGCAGCGCATCCCGAAGTTGTTGCACCCCAGCCCCACCAGGCTGACGTCGAGTGATCCGATCGCTCGCGTCTCCATGCGGCACTCCTCTCCGGCCCCTCTCGCAAGGGACTGTCACCCTAACATGACAGGCTGATCTTCACACCTGACGGACGAGCGGTTCCCAGCGGCGCGGCCCAACTTCGCGGACCGGTTCCGATCCCAGCGTGCGCGTCACCGCCTTCTCACCCGTCGAACGGGTGAGAAGGCGGATGAGGCAACAGACCGGGTAAAGGGAAGGTCCGAACGCGCCGATCTTCCCAAAGCGTCGATGCGTCCCAAAGCTCTCTTTTCTCCAAAGGACGGAGGAGCTCAGGTGGCGCTGGCCTACTGGAGGACACCACGACGAGCCATCTGTCTTTGAGACCTAGTCGTCTGGGACTCGGCGTGCTCGTCGTCCTGACGGGCGTCGTCACCGTGGCGTCGCTCGGCGTCCGTAGCGTCGTCAGGAATCAAGAGAAGCGCCTCCTCCGTGAGCGGGCTGGGGAAGTTGCCCTGGTCCTGACCACGGCCTTCAACGGCGTCAAGTCCTCCTTTCCGGTGCTGGCCATGGCGCCCCAGTCGTCGGTCTCAGGACAACAGCCCCCCTTTGCCGACATGGCTCGTCCGCTCCTCGCCAACGGCGTCGTGACCGTCGGCGTCGCCGAAGGTCACGACGGGGTCCTGACCGTGCTGGCCTCCGCGGGTGATGGGCCCGTGCCCGGGCAGACACTCGCCGGCGATCGAGCGTCGCTGGGCCGGCGGGCTCTCGGTGCTCAGAACCTGGTCTCGGGCTTCCTCGCCGAGGGGCCGGGCAAGCGCCTGAGCATCTCGCTGGCCAGTGGCAGCCCCCGGAGGGTCGTCGTCTACGAGGAGTCGCTCGTAGACGCCACACGGCCTGTTCCGACGCCTCGGGGATCGCCCTTCAGCGAGCTCAACGTGGCTCTGTACGCGTCGCCTCGAGCCGACCCCTCCAAGCTCATTTTCACGACGACCCAGCACATGCCGCGGTCGGGTCAGCTCGTTCATATGTCCGTCGCGGTGGGCGTCGACCCATGGCTGCTCGTAGCAGGCAGCAAGCAACCTCTGGTGGGGGGTCTCGCCGCCGACAGCCCATGGGTCGTCCTGGCCGTGGGCCTGCTCATCGCATTCCTCACGTCCCTTCTCATCGAGTCTCTCGGGAAGCGCCGGGCCTATGCGCTGGCTCTCGTCGACGAACGTACGGGTGAGCTTCAGCAGGCACTCAAGGAAGGGTCGCGCCTCGAAGAGGCCGAGCGGCAGGCACGCGAGCTGGCCGAGTCGGCCAACCAGTCCAAGAGCGAGTTTCTTTCCCGTATGAGTCATGAGCTGCGCACTCCTCTCAATGCGGTGGTCGGCTTCGCTCAGCTCCTCGAGCTCGACGACCTCACCGACACGCAGCGCGAAGAGGTCGCTCAGATCGTCAAGGGAGGCCGGCACCTCCTCGACCTGATCAACGAAGTCCTCGACATCTCCCGCATCGAGAGCGGCCGCTTCGCGGTCTCCGCCGAGCCCGTACGCGTCGCAGAGGTCCTGGGTGAGACGCTCGACCTGGTCCGGCCCTTGGCCGATCACCACGACATCGAACTCCTGGGCGATCCGTCGCGCAGCGGCCAGAGCTTCGTGCTCGCCGACCGCCAGCGCCTCAAGCAGGTCTTGCTGAACCTCTCGGCCAACGCCATCAAGTACAACCGCCCCGGAGGAACCGTTGGCTTTTCGTGCGAGCACACCGCCGAAGGGCGGCTCCGCATCAACGTCGCCGATACGGGTCCTGGGATCCGGCCCGAGCACCTTGGCCTCCTCTTCAGCCCCTTTGAGCGGCTCGGTGCCGAGCGGACGGACGTGGAAGGGACGGGCCTCGGTCTGTCGTTGTCCCGTCGCCTGGCCGAGGCCATGGGAGGGACCCTCGGTGTCTCCACCGAGCTCGGCCGAGGCAGCACGTTCTGGGTCGACCTTCCGGTGGCCGAGGGACCCCTCGAGCGCTACCTCCGCCTCGACACGCCATCGCACACCCAAGGCCAGGAGCCTGCATCTCGGCCCGACGGTCGACCCAAAGTGCTCTACATCGAGGACAACCTCTCCAACCTCAGTCTGGTCGAGCGCATCTTTGCTCAGCGCGCCCACGTCGACCTCCTCGTCGCCATGCAGGGCCAGCTCGGGCTGGATCTCGCCCGCGAACACCGGCCCGCCCTTGTCCTCCTCGACCTCCATCTTCCCGACATCGGAGGCGACCAGGTCCTCGAGCAGCTGCGCGACGACCCGACCACGAGGACTATCCCCGTCGTCATGATCAGCGCCGATGCCACCAGCGGCCAGGTCCAGCGTCTCGTCGCCGCGGGGGCTCGCTCTTACCTCACAAAACCCATCGACGTCCGGGAGCTCCTCCGTCTCATCGACGACACTCTCGGCGCCGCGCTCTGATGAAGCCGGACACCCTCGCGGCAAGGAGTCCTGAGGACTTCATGAGCAACGCCGTGGTCGTGATCGTCGACGACAACGAGGCGAACGTCACCCTGCTGGAGCACATCCTTCGGCGCGAGGGAGTGAGCCGCGTCCACTCGACGACTGATCCCCGGGAGGTGCTTGCACTCTACCGAGACCTCGACCCCGATCTAGTCGTTCTCGACCTCCACATGCCTCACATCGACGGGTTCAGCCTTCTGACTGAGCTGACCAAGATGGTTCCCGCCGACACCTACCTCCCTCTCCTCGTGCTCACCGCCGACGTCACCTCCGAAGCCAAGGAGCGGGCACTGGCCGCCGGCGCTCGGGATTTCCTCACCAAGCCCTTTGAACGTACTGAGGTGGTGCTGCGAACCCGGAACCTTCTCGAAACGCGAGCCCTCCACCTGCGGCTTCAGCGACACAATGCCGCTCTCGAGGCACAGCTGCGGGTGCAGGCGGAACAAGAGGCGCAGAGGGCGGCCGAGCGGCGCGACACCGAGACGCGGATCGCCCAGGTGCTCTCGGGCGGCGCGCTCACGATGCTGTTCCAGCCCATCGCCGACCTGACGACGGGCGAGGTAGTCGGAGTGGAGGCGCTGGCACGGTTCAACTGCGAGCCCCGCCGCGCCCCGGACCAGTGGTTCGCCGAGGCTGCCCAGGTGGGTCTGGGGATCGAGCTGGAGCTGGCTGCCATCGACTCGGCGCTCGGCCGGCTGCCGGAGCTTCCCGCGGACGCGTTTCTGTCGGTGAACGTCTCGCCCCAGACGGCCGAGACGCCCGACTTGGGAGAGCTCCTACAAGGGGCACCCTGCCAGCGAGTGGTACTCGAGCTGACGGAGCACGTGAAGGTCGAGAACTACGACACCTTGGTGACTGCGATCGAACGCCTTCGCGAACAGGGAGTGCGACTAGCCATCGACGACGCGGGCGCGGGCTTCGCGGGCCTGGCGCACATCCTGCGGCTCCGCCCCGACATCATCAAGCTTGACATCACCCTGACGAGGGGGGTCGACCGCGACCCCATCAGGCGAGCCCTCGCCTTGTCGCTGGCCAGCTTTGCCCGCGAGCTCAACGCAACGATCACGGCCGAGGGAATCGAATCCCCTGCGGAGCTGGACACGCTCACTGCCCTGGGCGTCGGTTGGGGCCAGGGCTACTACCTCGCCCGACCCGGTGACCTCCCGCTCCCGCCCCTGTCGCGAGGCCTTTAGCCCGATTGCGGTCAGGGCGATCGCTTCTCGCCGACCCCTTTGAAGAAGGTGTAGCAGAAGACGCCCGTCCTCTTCGGCTGTCCGGTAGAGAGCCCGGATGCCGGCATCGAAGGTCTCGGCCTCGATCGGACCCGCCTCGAGCACGGCGCTCGCGGACGCCCTCGACCATCGCCGTGAAGGTCCTCCTGGTGAACCCCTCCACCATCTGGGGACGACTGGCGTCCACGTACACCATGCGGGGGTCCAGATGGACGGCCCCGAAGCCTGCCTCCACCATCATCGGAAAGCTCTGGCGGCCGATCAGGGCGTCACCACCAGCCCGTCGTTGCAGGTCGATCAGGGACTGGATCGCCTCATGGGCGGCAAGGTTGTCGGGATGGAAGAGGGCCGACCCGTGGTCACCCTCGATCACGGTAATGGTCCCGCCAGGTCGGAGCAGGGCGGCCAGACCGGCCAGGGCCTTGACCGGCCGGGAGAGGTGCTCGAGGAGGAAGCAAGGCCACCCCACTGCGCCTATGGACCCTGCCTGGCGAGTCGCGCACCCTCGGTCTTTGGCGGGCTCGCGACGAGACGAAACAGGCGATCCTGGAGTCCCTACCCCTGGCCCCGTGGATGACCGTCGAGGTCACGCCGCTGTCCGTCCACCCCAACGACCCCGCGGCCGTCCCAGCCTGACGCCGACTTCAGACGGGAATCGGCTTCTACCGGCGCGCTGGCGTGCTTCGAGCACGTGGTTCGGACTGGTGCGACGATCGCCATCAATGTTGGATTGGAGCGCCGACTACCGGAACTCGAGGCCGGCGAAGTCGCCCTTGTTGCGCCAACCGTCAAGGTACTCGAAGTAGGCAGCGGCACCTCCCGGGTAACCGAGGAACCAGTCGACGCGGCCCGGCTGACCTTCGTTGTTGTAGTAGCCGGGAGTGCAGTCCGGCGAGCCGATCACGCCCAGCATCGGAGCGGAGAACAACAACTCCATCCAGGCGTCCTGCGCTTCGTGGGTGACCTCGACCTCACGATAACCGCCGTCGAGGGCGTGGCGGACGATCATCGCGATCGTCTTGGCCGCCTCGGTGAAGTTGTGCGGCACGTTTGCCACCAGATTGGCGCCTTGGGAGATCTGCACCATGAATGCGTTGGGGAAGCCGTGCAAGTGGATGCCGTGCTTGGTCCGCATGCCCTCGGCCCAAGCGTGGGACAAGGTGAGGCTGTCGCGGCCGCGCATATCAAAGCCGGCCCGGCGGGTGAATGGTGTGCCCACCTCGAAACCCGAGGCGTAGATGATGCAGTCGACCTCGTAGTCAACGTCTGCGACGACCACGCCGGTCTCAGTGATGCGCTCGACGCCCTTGCCGTCGGTGTCGACGAGGTGCGTGTTGGGCTGGTTGAAGGCCTGCAGGTACTCGTCGTGGAAGCAAGGACGCTTGCAGAGCTGCCGGTACCAAGCCTTGAGGTTCCGCGCCGTGACCGGATCCTCGACGATGGCGTCGACCCGAGCGCGGATCTCGCTCATCTTCTCGAAGTCGGAGTCCTCGAAAGCTGCCAGCATGTTCTCGGGGGTGAACTCGTCCGGCGGCAACGCCATGATCCTGGCCCGGATCCGGCGGGCCAGGTCGGTCCAGCCGTCCCTGACGAGGTCCTCCTCCGGCATCACCATCGCGGTCTGTGTGGCGGTGAAGTTCTCGAGCCAGCGCTGCTGCCAACCCGGGGTGGCGATCTCCGCGAACCACCCGGGATCGGTAGGCCGGTTGTCTCGCACGTCTACTGAGGACGGTGTTCGCTGGAAGACGTACAGCTCCTTGCACGCCTGCGCCAGATGGGGAACGCATTGCACCGCCGTCGCGCCGGTGCCGATGATTGCCACCCGCTTGTCGGCCAGCCCCTCCATCGGTGCGCCGTCGGGATCACCACCGGTGTAGTCGTAGTCCCAACGGCTGGTGTGGAACGAGTGCCCTTTGAAGTCGGCGATGCCGGGGAGTCCGGGGAGCTTGGCCACGTGCAGAGGCCCGAGGCCTATGCCAACGAATTGGGCGGTGAAGTGATCGCCCCGGCTGCTGCGCACGATCCAACAGGACCGCTCGGCGTCCCACTCCAGACCGGTGACCTCGGTGTGAAACAGGGCGTTGTCGTAGAGACCGAACTGCTTCCCGATGCGTTGGCTGTGCTCGAGAATCTCGGCCGCATGCGCATACTTCTCGGTTGGCATGTGACCTGTCTCTTCCAGCAGCGGCATGTAGACGAAGCTCGCCGTGTCGCACTGCGCCCCCGGGTAGCGGTTCCAGTACCAGGTGCCGCCGAAGTCACCCCCCTTCTCGACGATCCGGACATCGTCGATGCCCGCCTCCTTCAGCCGGGCACCGGTGACCAGTCCCGCGAAGCCCCCGCCGATGAACGCCACCGTGACGTGGTCGGTCTTCGGCCCTCGGGCCGTGACCGGCGTGTACGGGTCGTGGGCGTAGTGGGCGAACTGATCCTTCAGTTCCTGGTACTGGTCGTTGCCGTCCGGCCGCAAACGCTTGGCCCGCTCCTCCGCGTACGTCCGCTTCAAGGCGTCCTTATCGATGGTCATCGGTTACGAGTCAAGGCGAACTTGACCGAGAGGTCAAGACCAGCCGTGTCGCGGGCATGGACACCCAGGTCCGGCTCATTGTGTGCCGCGCCTCCGCTTCCTGTCCGCCGACCGCGAAAACCTCAGTGGCCAACCGTGCCTAAGCGCGCCACGCCGGAGGGCTCCTCGATGTCCGCAGGGACTGGGACGTCCATGCTGGCCACCGTCCGAGCCAGCTGCCCTGAGCCCGGCGGACCACGCCGGCGGAAAGTCACCGACGAAGGGCTCGGACGCCCTCAGAGGAGGTCCGCTGATGGCATGGATCATCGAGCGCGCCACCCGGTCAGGCGAATGCCGCTGGGAACTGCGTTGAAGGGTGAGCGGCCACGCGGTTCGGGAGACGTGCGGCTGAGAATGGGCCGAAAAACCTCCTCGGAGAGAAGGAGGCACGGGAGACGAACTGCCTCATCGGAGCGAAAGGTCGCTCCGAGATCGGCATTAGCGCGTGGTCGCTCGCACGTCGCCGTTGTTCGGAAGTCCGTCAATCATGGGCGGGCGCACTCCGCGATTATGAGCGCTTCAAGATGTCTACAGGTCGTTCTGTTCGCCGGAGCCGGCGTCGGTCAGGCGCGTTCGATCTGGTCGAGGTCTATGCGGACCGTGAGGAGCTCGCTGCCCATGACGCGTACGAATGCGGCGTTGAGGGCCCGCAGAGGATGCCATCGGCTCAGATCACGCTGCCTGGCGTGGGGGTCATCGGCTTCGAGGACGTGGGCGACCCCTTGGCGCCAGACGGGGCGCAAGCCGTCTCTGACCTTGACGCGCACCGTCGGGTCGGCTTGTAGGTTGCGAACGTAGGTGGCGCTGTAGCCGTGTTCGGCGACGATCCAGAAGGTGTCACCGACGAGGCCGTTGCCGACCGGCGTGCGGCGGGGCTTGCCCGAGATGCGACCCGTGGTCTCGAGCAGGGCGTAGCCGACCGGCAGCACGCCCAGGAGAAGCAGCACGCGAATCGGCGGGTTAAGGACGTACTTCTGAAAGAGACGAACGACGCGGCCCTTGCGAGCAGGGTTCAGCCATGTGAGGACGGCGCCAGCCGCCAGGATCAGGGTCGTCAGTGCGGGCGACCTGGGGTTGCCACGTCCGCCATGGAGCAGCCATCCAAGCCAACCCGGTGCCGCAACGACCAACGATGCGACAAGGAGTCGGGGCCGACGGGAACCTTGAGGCGGTCGAAGGAGCGCGCCCGCCTGGCCTCTGCTCAGGGCGGGCATCATCGGCTCGCCCGATGCTGCCGGGACGAGGGCGCTGCGCTGCCGACGTCTCCTGTTTCGGCCTTGTCCCCCATCCCACCCCGATCTGTAATCGTCCGATTATAGTAATCGCATGGTTACACGAACAACGACCGGGCGTCAACCCACCAAACAACGCCTCCTCGACGCCGGGGTGCGACTGTTCTCTGAGAAGGGGTTCAGGGAGACGACCGTGGGCGACATCGAGGCCGCGGTCGGGCTCCAACCCCGGCGAGGGGCTCTGTACCGCCACTTCCCCAGCAAGGAAGCCCTGCTCCAGGTCGCCCTCGAGCAGCACCTCGAATCGGTGACCGATTCCGGCCCCGACCTGCAACAACTGCC
>Ga0209577_10000091_pt1 | contig 83147 bp, 60 predicted proteins | sample GraSoiAngelo_109_FD_185874 | JGI IMG/M metagenome (GOLD analysis project Ga0209577, IMG submission 185874) | Grasslands soil microbial communities from the Angelo Coastal Reserve, California, USA - 14_0903_12_20cm (SPAdes) (version 2) | ecosystem: Environmental > Terrestrial > Soil > Grasslands... | reverse complement strand
GCTTCCTGAAATGTAAGTACTTTGACGCTTCCAGCCTGGCCGAGTGCATGCTGGCGGTGATCTTGGGGAACAAGCCGCCAGGTTGGGTGATCGTGCTGGTCGACCAAACCACCGTAAATGGCGTTGAGGTGGTCAACGCCGCCATCCCGTTTCAAGGGCGAGCCGTGCCGGTCGCGTGGGTGGACTTTGAATATCCTTGGAAGACGATCGATCCCGCTTCGCAAAACACCATCGAACGTTACCTGCTCACCTGGTTGGGACTGGCGGTCCCGCGCGGGGTACGACTGATCTTGATTTTTGACCGCGGCTACGCCCGCGTGGAGTTGATCAAGGATTTAAAGCACGGGCAGCAGCCGTTCCTCATTCGCGGTCGCCGCAACGAGAATCACCTGTGGAGAAAACGACTCATGGTAAACACAATCGTTGACGGAACGTTCCGGCAGACCAATTTGACCAACGAATCGTTCGAGTATCTAGCCAAGCGCGAAGAGCTTCGCCTCGCGGAAATCGAACTCATGCGCCAGCGGGAACGCGTCGCTGAGCTGCGCCGCCATCTTCCGCAGGGCGCTCCTATTCAGGACTATGCGTTTGAAGAGGGCCCGCGCGACCTCAACGGTGGTGATGCGCCTGTGCGGACCGTCCGTCTGAGCGAACTCTTCACCAAGCCGAATCGCTCGCTCGTCATTTATCACTTGATGTACGGAAAGCGGCAGACCAAGGCTTGCCCAATGTGCACCGCCTGGCTCGACGGCGCGAACGGCGTGGCCCACCACCTCGCTCAGAACCTTGACTTCGCCGTGGTCGCCGCCGCTGATGTGCCCACTCTGCGCGCGCACGCGCGCACGCGCGGCTGGGACAGGCTGCGCCTCCTCAGCGGCGGCGACAGCACCTTCAAGTACGATTTAGGCAGCGAAGACCGCGAAGGGCATCAGGACTCCACCGTTTCCGTGTTCACGCGCGATGCCGACGGCACTCTGCGCCACTTCTACTCCGAGCATCCTCGAATGGCGCCCGACATCCCCGAGCGCGGCATCGACCTGCTGGCTCCCATCTGGCACTTCATGGACCTCACTCCGCAAGGCCGCGGCAACTGGTACACCAGTCTCGACTACGGCACAAAAGTCCAGGCCGCCTCCAAGTAGGTTCATCTCGAACGCTAGCAGCATCATTTCGACCGTCAGGATCGTTGCCTTTGCAGTATCGCAGGCTCAACTATCGCCACACCCTGCTACTCCCGAGACCGCCCTCTCACGAATTAAAGCCCATATCGAGGCATTGCTGAGTAGAGGGAACGCTGTTTCGACCTCGGGTGGATCACGCTAGTGCTTAATCGGACGCGCGTTGCCAGGAAGAAGCGAACTCAGACGCGGGGCTCTTCGCGCGTTCGATTAAGCACTAGCGTTAACCAGCCACTCGCCGCGAGTTCCCCTATACTGGTTGGAAAGCGTAGGGTTTCAGAGGTCAAGCAGTGCGAGAACTGGGGGCAGAATTCCGCAATCTTCGCCGAGGAGCAATACGTGATCCGCTATGTCATTACCGTATTCGTCAAAGCACTTGCGCTTGGAGCTTCAACTTCGTTGCACGCCTCGCCACCCAATGGTGCTGTAGTTCAAACGTGGAGTTACGATCCGCGAACCAACACTGTGACGCTCAAGATCGTCAATACCTCACACAAGGACATAACCGCCTTCAACATCGCCATCAAGGAAACCTATGCAAATGGGCATGTTGAAGAACACGAAATGCTGGAAGAACTTGTAGGCAAGATAGTTCGATAGTTCGCGCAAAAGAACTTCAAGGGGACTACACGAGGCGAGCGGAATCTTTCCGTAAGCTCTACGCAGCGCGAAATGAGCAATGCTTTTGAGTGCCTGTGTGTCCGTCAATCTGTATCCGGAGATTAAGAAGACACAGAATGACAAAGCCGCCTAGATGAGATGACTTTTAGCTTGACAACTACCGACTCTCGCAGCAGACTCTCAACCAATCTCGCGTATTTGTGAGCGGTGCGACCAGCATCACCTCTCTTCGTTTCCCCGCCGTAGCTGCGTCGAACTGAGCCGTATGCTTCCGGATTACCCAAGGAGGTCTCTGTGAGACCACAAAATTTGGCTGCTGTCTGGACGATACGGGGAGCACTGGCTCCATTCACGAAAGGCTTATCCGTACGCCTGAACTTGGCGCTCTTGCTCGCGATGATCATTCCTCTCATGGTCTACGCGCAGGGACCTACGCCGGGGCAGAACGTCAACATGGTATCGGGCACGAAGGTCCCCGACGGCGACCCGTTCTTGCAGAGACAAAACGAATCGTCGATTGCCGTTTCTTCGCGGAACGTCTGCCACCTTTTGGCCGGTGCTAATGATTATCGAAGTGTCGATCTTAATTTCTTCGCGACCGGAGAAACCGGGGACGCGTGGCTCGGATTGTTCAAGTCCTTCGACTGCGGTGCGACCTGGCAGAGCACGCTTTTTCCCGGATATCGCCTGGATCTGACCCCGGAGGGAAATCCACTGCCGCCAAATCCGCCCAACCCACTGAAGTCGTGGAATGCAGCCTCTGATCCAGTGGTTCGATCCGGGCCCAGCGGCTTTTTCGGTTATAGCGGAATCGCTTTCAATCGCGGAACCAACAACGGCGTGGTATTTTTTGGCCGGCTCGTTGACCTCAACAATAAGGAAAATGGAACCGCCGCGACGAGAGCAGTAAATAGCAACACGGACGCGATTCGTTTCCTCGGCACAACCGTGGTGGCCAAAGGAAGTGCAACGCGATTTCTGGATAAGCCGTGGATGGCCATTGATGTCGCGCGCCTTGGCGGCGGATGTAGTCTTCAGGTCCCGCTGCCAGGAGGTAGCTCGGTCACGCAAACCGTTGCCGTGGGAAACATTTATGTGGCTTTCACTGCGTTTAACTACAACCAAATGGGAACTCTTATCTCCAGCCAAATCCTTTTCAGTCGATCGGCCGATTGTGGCACCACCTGGAGTACGCCAACTACGCTCAGCGCAAGCGACAATAGCCTCAACCAAGGTGCGACCATCGCTATCGATCCCCAGACGGGTTTTGTTTATGTCGCGTGGCGCAGATTCGCTTCCCCAAACCGCGCAGACGCAATCGTTGCCGCAGCGTCGATTAGTGGAGGCCAGTGGTTCACCCCGGCATTACCTGTCATCACTCTTCCCAAATTCGATCCAGTCCACCCGGCCACCGGCCCCAACGGGCCGTTCTCGTTCTTCGATCAAGGCACGACCGGCGGCTCGATGCGCATGGACGCTTTCCCGAGCTTGGCCGTGGCCGACAGTGGCAAATCGGGTATTCCCGGACAGATTTACCTAGCATGGGCGCAGCGAGGCGTTGGCCCAAAGGGAGAGGCGCGGACCGTCTTGGCAAGCTCGCCGGACTGCGTTCACTGGCTGCCTCCATTTCCGATCGACAATGGAGCAGTACTAGACGACAGAGGAAATTCATTCCTCTACGGGCATCAATTCTCGCCGCAGCTTACGTTTTCCGGTGGCAAGCTCGTGGCCCTCTTTTACGATCTCCGATTGGAGGATCACAGCATCGGGACTTTTGAGGCGGTACCCGCTTTTCCCTTGCCTGACTCTTTGGGGCGGTTTGTCCTCCAGACTCGCAATCAGTGCGCTTTTGCTCTTTCGGGAGTTTCGCTTTGTAGCGGTGACCCGCTCCAACAGGTTGTTACCCCCTACCTGAACGACGCGGGGCTGACCGGGCGCCGGCACACGCTTGGGGTAACCATGGCGCAGTTTGATCCGCAAACGGCTATCTTTGGCCCGGGTGCATTCAAGACGGCACAGGTTTCTCAGTTCCCGTCTGGGACGCGTGGAGATGGAACGTCTTTTCTCCAGCAGTTACAGTTCAACGTACCCAACCTGCCCATATTCATGGGAGGCACCGCGCCATTTCTGGGGGACTATCTGGACATCGCAGGGCCGATGTTCGCGCTCAAGAACGGATCATGGGTATATAGCACTGGACCTTCGACCGCGTCGGCATTCCACGCGACGTGGACCGACAACCGCGACATCAAGCCACCGCTGGACGGGGACTGGACGAAATATGCCCCGGTAAACCTTGATGGCCCACAGCAGAGTGTTTTTGACCCTACCCAGAACCGGCCAAGCTGCCTTCTTGACGCTAACGGGAGTTTGCAGCACGAGGGAGAGCGGAACCAGAACATTTACACTAGTCAAATCACGCAAGGTCTGCGAGTGTCTTCGCCTCAGGATTCCAAGCCACTTAGTGCAACACTTCAACGCGCCTTTGTGGTTTTCGTCCAGAACTTTACGAGTTCCGATCGGAGCTTCCGTCTTGCCATCAGTAGTCCACAACCGACGGGCGGATTTGCGTCGTTCGTTGCCGGTAAGAACAACCCTCCAAATGCGCCCACACCGCCGTCACCTGTGAAAACAAGTCTCGATGTCACCATCGCTGCTCACTCTGGAGTGGTGCGCTCGGTCTTTGCGGTTTCGAGCCAGACTGCCGCGAGCATAACAGTTACGGCAACGGAAATCGCTGGCCTCGGTGGAAATCCGGTGGCCGGCGGTCTGTCAAGTTTCGTCGTCCTGAACGCAGACCCACTGAACCCAGCGCTGACCAATCCCGACGGAGCACCGGCTGGCAGCGATATCAATACGGTAGAGATCTACGAACCAAACCTGCACACACCGAATCTTCACACCGACAACATTACTGATCCCAACCTCCACACCCCAAACCTTCACACGGATACCATCGGGGACGCGGGCGTAGCTAACGCAGTGGCAACTCCAACCAATCTCACGAACGTCTTCAATCTATCTATCGCCGATCCTAACCTGCATACTCCAAATCTTCACACCGATGGCATAGCCGCGCCGAATCTCCATACGCCGAATCTGCATACGGTCGCGCCCAGCAGCGCCATGACAGACGCCACCTACGTTTTCAGCGATGCTGGAAACACGGCCGCCTCATATCATGTCAGGCTGGTAGGAAATGACCCGGGTATACCGCTGCAGGTGATTGTCACAAACTACTACGCCACGCCTGTGGCGACGAACTGCAAGCTCGCGCTACAGCCGGCGCATTCCGTTCTTGCGACTGCCTCTAATGCCGTGGTGCAAAGTCCTGCCACCTTCAATCCAGCGGACACGGGAATCACGGATGGGAGCACCGGGAACCTGACCTTCACAGTGCCCCCGGGCGGGATCGTGCTTGTAACCATGCGCGCGAACGTCGATGAGAACACCATGCAGAACAGTATTCTTAGCAAGGTCGCTCCGTTCGTCGTGCCGCACGCCGCCAATACCAACGACACCACGAACACGCCGAAATTTATCGCGCCACTGTTCATTTCGACTTCAGCGTTGTCAGACGGAGTCGCGTTTCAGGAGAATTCTCAGTACAGTGCCGCTGTGCAAGCAATTGGTGGGAAAACTCCCTACCAATCGTGGAGCATGATTGCCGGCAGCTTGCCCGCCGGTTTAAGTTTAAGCCGCGATCCCGCAACTGGGCAAGGTCTGATCAGCGGATTTCCCTTTGAAGTAGGAACATTCAACTTTACGGTTCAGGTTACCGACGCGGCGGGCGACACTGCCTTCAGACAGTTTAGCATCCGAGTGGCTGCCCCACTGGTGATAACCACAGCAAGCCCGTTGCCCTATGGAGCGATAGGCGCGAGCTACGGGCCGTTACCCTTCACCACGAGCGGCGGTAGTGGGCCGTATAGCTGGACCCCAGTCACTGTTGACGGGATGTCGTTCAGCGGAGGAACTCTAACTGGAACACCAACGGCCGCTGGGGCCTTCAGTTTCACAGCGCAAGTCACCGACAGTTCTTCTCCTCCTCAAAGTGCCAGCCGCCTCATAAACATCCAAGTAGCCGGCGCAGTTTCGTTCCTGAACTTTATAACGCAGCCGAGCGACACGGTTGGTGGAAGGATCATAAACCCAGCTGTTAGGGTTAAAGCGTTCGATCACCTTGAAGCAGGAGTTCCCGGCGCGAGTATTACGCTGGCCATTCAAAACAACCCGTCGGCCGGGACGCTGTCTGGCACACTTACGAGAACCACCGATGCCTCCGGTATTGCCACGTTTCCCGGCTTGAGCATCGATCAACTCGGCATCGGCTACACGCTGACTGCGTCGGCACCAGGAGGTGGCACGACATCATCAAGCGCATTTTCAATTATTGCATTGGTGCCGGTCTTCTTCGGTCAGGCGATGGATCCTGTCGGCGATGCACTCGGCGGGAGCCCTAATCCGGATCTCGTTTTCGCGAGCATAACCACATTCAACGACAATACGGCCAAGCTCAGTGTGCGTTTCGCGGCCGGCACTTTCAATCCGGCATCTACCCAAGTCGAATTTTTGTTAGATACGGACCAGAGCGTATCGACAGGCAGGCCGGGAATAGATGGGGGTTGCTCCTTGCCAGACGGCGGATTGATTGGCGTGGATTACGACGTGATCCTGGCATCTGCTTTTGCTGGGAATCAAGGCACTATTCTCAAGGCCACGAGCAATACTTGCAGTTCCCTTACGCCTACTGGCAACGCCAACGTGACGCCCTTTAGCGACGGAATGGACATCACGGTCCCATTGTCCATGCTCACAAATACTGCTGGACAAGGAGTTTCCGGTCCCGCCACGACAGGACCGTGGAATTTCAAAGTCATCGCATACACCGTTTTGGGTAACGGTACCACAGCAATTCTGGATAGAATGCCGGATACGGGGACGGCGCCAGCATCGACGGCTTCTGTTCCCTTGCCGGTAACGCCGGCACCTTCGGGCATGCTGGCGTGGTGGCCTGCGGACGGTTACGCAACGGAAATTCAAAACAACCACGGACAAGTATTGAACAACATCACCTATGCACCGAGCGAAGTCGGGCAAGCTTTCGCCTTTAATGGCATCAGCAGCTTCGTCACTGTTACCGACGGCGGAGATTTGACGCCGGCAAGTGTTACCGTTGACTTCTGGTTCAAATCAAACGTCAATCTGCCAGATGCTAATCATCCCGAAGTTCCTTTCCTATTCAAGCTCAACCCATTTGATGACGCGAACGCTGTGTCTAAAGGCTATGACTTCTTTTATCAGTTTGGTGCTATCGGATTCGGCCTACCATCAACTCCGAACGGCTTTCGCAATATTGTGAAAAGCACGGATGGCACTACGGGCATCACGGCCGGAACTTGGCACTATGTAGCGGGTACGTACGACAATACTGGTCAAAAGCTGTATTTGGACGGAGTTTTGGTCGGCTCTAGTCTAAACTTTGGTCCCATCCAGTATCAGCCAGCTGCATTGCAATTCGGGACCGTTTTCAACACCGCAGACTTCACCCCAGGTGTAAGCAATCCAAATCACACTTACTACTTTGATGGGCAACTGGACGAGATAGAAATACACAATCGGGCGCTTTCGGCGTCCGAGATTCAGGCGATATTCAATGCTGGGAGCGCGGGGAAGGCCAAGCCGTAGTTCGCAGAAAAAGACAGCAGGTCCATTTCACACAGACGACCAGCGAAGGAGCTTTAGGGTGATCCCAGCCGGCGGCGGGCGTCGGCGATGAGCGGATCTTTCTCGCTTTTCTGTTTTATGGCTAGAAAAGAGCGATACGAATCCATCGCAGCGGGACTGTTCAATCCTTCCTGAGCCCGGCCTAGATAATAATAGACCGTCGGGAATACGTGGTAAGTGGGTACCTCGTCCAAGAATAGCGCCGTGGCTTCGCCGCGTCTCTTAAGACAAGTTTCCAGCTCTGAGCCTGCTTCCGCAAAGACTTCGAGTGCCACATAAGCGCGTCCCAAATCGAATCGGCCCATCCAAGTGTCCGCCAGCTTTTTAGCTTCATCGAAGAGCCGAAGGGCATCGCGGGGCCTCCCGCGCTCCAGCTCCAACTCGCCCTGAATGAGCTTTGCGTAGGCCTGCGGGTCGGTCTGAATACTTTGACCAAGTTCGTTGGCCACGGCGAGTGCCTTCTGAGGTTGGCCAGCTTGCATGTAGATCCTGGCGGCCGCAAATCGGACACCGTCGCCCTTGCTGATTTGCAGCGCCCGTCGAGTTGCAGCAAGTGCCTGGTCGGGGCGCCCCGCCAGCAGGTAAGCCTCAGCTAAGGTGCTGAGCTTACGGCTTGCACCCTCAGCGAATTTATTTTGGACGTCAATGGTGACGCTCTTCTCGAGTATTCCGATCGCGTTCATCACTCGGCCTTGGTAGAGAGCCACGTCAGCTAACCCCATGGCCGCGAACGAGGCCCCTCGGGCTTCTACGCTTTGCAGCTGCCTGTAAGTGTCGATGGCTTGAGTCGCGTTCCCCTGTCCCAGTTGGGAAAGCGCTAGCCCCACGTACCCGAGCAAAAAGGCGTTGTTCATACCGAGGACGGTATGCTGTTCTTTAATTGCCGAATCGAAATTCCCGGCATACATCGCGTAGAGACCTAGATTGTTTCTTTCCGGGATGTTTTTAGGGTAGATCTCCATTGCCCGAGATGCTTCCGCCAGTGCTCTGGACATGTCGCGCCGATAAAAATACGCGAGAGCCAAGTCCCAAAGCCCTGCTTCGTCGGCCGGGTATAACTGGACGAGCCTGGTCAATTCCTCCAGCCCCTTCTCGGTATTCCGCGAAGCCAAGTAGTACACGCCCCGAGTACGGTATTTCTCGCGCTCGCTCATGTCATCGATTCTAGCCAGCGCCAGCTTGAAATATTTTTCGCCTTCCTCCTGCTGTCCCAGGTTCGTGAGCAGACCACCTATGCCCTCGTAAGCCCGCCCCATACCAGGGTCTAATTCGATGGTGTGTTTGAAAGCCTTGATGGCGTCGTCATACTTGCCAGCAATTTCCAGGTTCATGGCGCGGGCATACTCATGAGCCGCTTCGAGAGACCGAGTTGTAAATGTCTCGGCTTGAGCCAACTGGACGGACTCGGGAACCGCATCACCCAGCGCCTTGCGCACGCGAGCCGCCAATTTCGCGACCACCACCAGAACATCCTTCTTCTCCGAGCCCGATTCACTGCTGACGAGGACTTTCCCAGTAAAGGGATCAACCGTTCTGACCTGAACCTCGTATCTATCGCCTTGTTTGCGTATCGACCCCGTCACCACATTGTGGATGCCTTCGCGCGTCGCGACTAGCCGTGCTAACGATTCGTCGAGCATTGTCGCGCCAGGTTGCAGTTGCGCGGCAACCCTGTGTGCCTCGGCGCGGCTGTAGCTGCTAACAAAGGATGCGCCTTCAAGAGCCGTCCCGAACGCCGGCTCTAGAGTGCCTTCAAACACCGCATCGCCGGTGTCATTCTTAAAATCAGCCACCAGCACCGACACCGGAGCATGCTGAGTGGGAGTTTTATGCGTGCGCTGCACTAGGATTTGCGTTCCCACCAGTAGCAGCACTGCGGCGGCGGCGGCAATCCACTTCCCGGCTTTGCGCCAGGCTGGCGCCAGCCACGCATCCAGGTGGGTCAAAACTTCCGTAGCCGTCTGATACCGAAAATCACATAGCGGTTCGAGGCATCGTTCGACAATCTTGCTCAAGCTGCGCGGCACCTTCGGATCGATCTCGTGAACCGGCTTGGCTTTCTCCCGGGTACGTTTGAGCAGCACGTCGGGAGTATCGACCTTAAATGGCAACGTACCGCTAAGCAGTTCGAAGAAGATGATTCCCACGGCGAAGATGTCGGAGCGAACATCTGCTTCTTGGCCCAGCGCTTGTTCCGGTGCCATGTAGGCCGGAGTGCCAACGAGCACACCAGTTCGGGAACGGAAGGGCTGAGCTTGCATGGCGGACACGTCGCCACTCGGAAGCCGAGGGGGCCTTATCTCCGCGGCCTCAGCCAAATGGGCAACGCCAAAATCCATCACCACAATCCGGTGCTGCGCGTCGCGCATGATGTTGGCAGGTTTGAGGTCGCGGTGGATGACGCCCTCTGCATGCGCGGCCTCAAGTCCGCGGAAGACCTGCCGGATGATGTGGCTAGCTTCAACAGGGGTGAGTTTGCCTTCGCGCAGTAGTATCGCTCTCAGGGTCTCGCCGTCGATGTACTCCATTGTGATGAACTTGACGCCATCCGCTTCGCCCAGATCGAAGATTCGGATGACGTTGCGATGAGTCACTTGGCGAGCGAGAATCAACTCCTGCTTGAAGCGATGCAGAATTTCGAAGCTCAAAGCCAGGTTGGGACGGATTATTTTCAGGGCCACTAAGCGCTCCAACTCGCAGTCCCGCGCCTTGTAAACGGCCCCCATTCCGCCCTCACCGAGGAGCTGCAAAATCTGATACCGGTTTCCTAGCATCCGTCCGGGCTTGAACCGTTTCGCAGAGACTGTGTGAATTGGTCCAGAAGGCTCTGACCAGCCGTGCGTTAGCGTCTGCTCTGCGTCACGACTGGCATCGGAGTCACGGAAGGAATCTTCGATCGTGCGGTCATCCAAGGGCAGTGGAGTGCTGCACTGAGTACACACGTTCGTACCGGGAGGGTTCGACAATCCGCACTGCGTGCACTGCATGGATGGAACCGCCTTACAGTATTGCGCATACCATACAACAGCAACTTGCCCTTTTCAATTCAGTATCCCCGGACCGCAGCGAAGGCATTTGTCGCCGGACAAGCAGCCAGCTGAAACCCAGGCCAGCACGCCAGCCAAAAGCCCCTGTCACTTAGCGTTGCGACTCGAGAATGAAGGGATAGTTGCAGAATGGTGGCGCCTGCGCTTGACGGCTTCCAGGGATGAGCTCTTTTGCTTCGCTCATAGGGATGGGAAGCTGTACGCGAGAAGGATAGCCCTATTGATGCAAACACGGCGACAAGTAATATAGATGTAGAATTCGCGGGCAGCGGTGGTAACTTTAGCGGCATGGGCAGTTTCACCCCGTCAAACAGTGGCGATCAGAACGCCCAACGCCGCAGTCAGCGTGTCATACTGTAAACGCGCACGGCGCAAATGATCCTCTAGGTTTAAAGTCTCGATCGGACAATTGCTCACTCTTCGCAAATTCGAGGATAGGAGAAGAAGTCGCGTGTCGGGTGGTCTATGTGAGCCCTCGCGAATCGGAAAGAAGCCTTGCCCTCGATTTTGGCGCATCTCTTTTCCTCCATCTGATTGGACAACTCGAAGTCCTGAAGCCAAAGGCAACCCAACGAAGCAAAAGTGAGATTTGATATTTTCTGCTAGCCCTTATCCGGACTCAGTCCAGCCACCCCCTAACACAGGCCGCGCCACAGGAGTTAGTGTCATATGAAACTTTCTGGATTTTTTAGAGGGTTGGCCAACCTTCACCGCCATCGATCTTTAGCGGCGTGGCCCGAACTGGCCCGCCACAATGGACCACACTCATTCCGCCGCTGACACAATCAGCTCGACGAAATGCCTCAAAATGGTCATTTTCCATCCAATCAAATTCAAATCGTTCCCGACTCCAATTACTGTAAGCTCTTCGTGGACAATAGATTGCCGGCGGGAACCAACTTTTCCCCGGACACTAGCATCTGCGATAAATAGACGACAACTCTCACTCCAAGAGCCGGTTTGCGTGTGGACGTTGCCTCTAGCTTTTCTCGTTCCTTATTGCGGTTCAGCAATGTTTCGGTGCATGTGCCTCGGCTAAAATCGGTTGCGGACGCACGTGCTTCAGCCTGCCCCCTGACCTGACACTACGCTTCTAAGAAAAATCTCCGTTAGAGGTCTTTCAAAAGAAGTCGTGTACGTTCTGCCCGGCCCGGCAAGCAGCTTCAAGCACTTTGCCGTGGGCCTCTGATTGAAATGAAGCTTAACCAGGTTGTCCCGAATTCCGATTCACCAGGGCTTTTGTTGCTGGACCGTTTCCTGCGGCCTCTTTACGCCAACGAAGAGGCTGTTTCCATCCTCTGTTATCCGAAAAGTACGCGCAGAAATAAACGCCTTGGCCATTTTCTGGTGCACAGGATCGACTCGCTGCTTTCCAAGCAAGACGGTTACTTAAGCTCAAAATTCTCCAACGAATTTGTCTCCGGCAAGAGGCATTATCAAGTCCGAGTGTTCAAGCTGAAACCTCATTTGAGAAACAATCTTGCGCCTACCTTGGTCGTGCTACTGGAGAGGAAGCGCCCCCCAGCATCGCTTGACCTCTAACAAATCGGTCAAGAATCCCGCTTGACGCAACGGGAAACCGAGGCCCTCGGGCTTCTGATGCAGGGATACACAACCAAACAGATCGCCAGGCGGATGGAAATCAGTCCCGATACCGCGAAGAGTTTCTTGAGATCCGTCATGTTCAAGGCCGAGGCTAGTAACCGGTCAGGGATCCTGGCGAAAGTCATGCCTTTTGGACTGTGCGAGGGGTTAGAGCCCACAAAATGAAACGCACAACCATCTGGCTTAAGATCTATCAAATCCTTAAACCAGATCTGGCAACTAACTTAATTGCGTGATGGTCTGGTGGTCGGTGGTGTCCTGGAATCGAACTACCTCCATCGCAAATTGTGGCGGCCTGTCCCTATAAAGAATCCATGTTGGAGTGAGTGACTTAATTAACGCTGCTGCGCCACCGGGCGATCTTGGCCACGAACGCTTCGGAATCCGGCTCGCCTCCGTGACCCGTCTCAATGGGATTGACCAGAGGGAAGTCGCCCGCAAAGGTGAATCCCGTTATGTAGGCGTCGCCGGACGAGTCCACGGCGATGCCACGCCCCTGGTTTTCATCGCTTCCGCCGAGGCAGGTGGAATAAACGAGGGCATAGCTCTGAGCATTCAAGTCCGAGACGAAAACATCAGGCCCCCCTGCGGCACCCGCGCAGGACTGGATGGGATGCTTGGTGGGGAAGTCGCCGGAGGAGGTAGTTCCTATGAGCAAAGCATTGCCGAAGGAATCCACCGCGATCCCATAGCCAAGGTCGTAGTCGCTCCCACCGAGGTAAGTGGAATAAACCAAGGCGCTGCCCGCCGCGTTGAGCTTGGTGACAAACGCATCAGAGTAGCCGGCGGGGGTGCTCTGGAAGGCCCTGCTAGTGGTGGGAAAGTTTGTCAAAATGGTTTCCCCGGTGACGTAAGCGTTGGCGGAAGAATCCACTGCGATGGCGTAGGCGTCGTCTCCTCCGCTTCCCAGGTAGGTGGAGTAAACCAGTCCGGTGCCGTCCGCTTTGAGTTTGGAAACAAAGGCACCACCATTACTGCCAGTCTCGAAGGCCCCGTTAGTGGTGGGAAAGTCGGACGAAAGGGTAGACCCTGTGACGTAGGCGCTGCCGGACTGGTCCACCGCGACTCCATTGCCTTGGTCGTCGGCATTACCTCCGAGATAGGTGGAGTAAAGCAGTGTGGCGCCGTCTACGCTGACCTTGGTGACAAAGGCATCGTCGTTGCAGCCACAGGTAGTCTGGAAGTCTCCGCCAGTCGTAGGAAAATCGTGCGATTGGGTTACCCCGGTCACATAGGCGTGGCTGGACGCGTCCACGGCGATTCCATTGCCGTGCTCGTAGCTGCTACCCCCAAGATAGGTCGAATAAACCAGAGCGCTGCCGTCCGGGCTGAATTTTGTCACAAAGGCATTAGAGCCAAGCGTAGAGGCGAGGTTGGGTTGAAAGGCATTCGCTGTCGGGAAGTCAGGCGAATAAGTCGTTCCTGTGACATAGGAGCTGCCGGAAGAGTCCACGGCAATGCCCGAGCCAGCGTCATCGTTGCTGCCACCCAGGTAGGTGGAGTAAACAAGGGCGTTGCCAGCAGGGTTGATTTTCGCCACAAAGGCGTCCTCATACCCTCCGCCCGACGCCAGTTGGAGGGCGTTAAGGGTGGGAAAGTCGGTGGAATGCGTCGCGCCGGTCACGTAGGCATTCCCCGAAGAATCCACAGCGATGCCGTTTCCCCAATCGGCGCCACTCCCGCCAAGGTAGGTCGAATAGACCAGCACTGGGTCAATGACCAGGGGCTTGGTCTTGTCGTAGCTGGGAATGTCGAACCGTACGCGGTCGTTGGCGACAACAAATCCTGAATTCTGAATAGTGATTGGTGAATTGGCCGAGCCGCTTTTCGGGTCGCCGGGCTGATAAACGCGGGGCTTATGAAGACGAACCTCGCCGCAGGCCAATTGAACGACCAAGTCCCCATTTACATCCGTGCCGATTTTCGAATTTCGATTTTCGATTTCCAGGCTGATGGTCCTCGGATTGCCCCCGGGGGCAACCTCAAAGTCGTATTCGAGTTGGCGCTGGTGGCCATAATAGACGAGATCAATCCCGGGATACACGCCTTCGTATTTCACCCTGGCGTAGGTCGGCACGTTCGTGCGCCACTTTTTCGGGTCAGCACCGATGAAGTAGTTTGACTTGCCCGGCAGTTCGTCGAGCCCCTTGACCTCTGCGGCTCGATTCGCGCCCACCAATCTCATGCGCAAGACTTCCGGGGCTTGGGACTGGGGGATGCGAGTTTGCAACCGACGTTCGTGTGGCGCAGAGTTGTTATTTAACTCTGCGGCCTGTAATTCGAAAACACCAAGTGCCGCAGACCTGGGTAACACGTCTGCACTGCTTCTTCTGTTCTTCGACTTTCGCCGCACGCCACTTTCCTTGGCGTTCTGCAGCGCCAAAACTGCCTCGTCGCCCCTCAGGAACAGCGTGTACCCGCTGCCTCGCGAGAGGAACTTCACACTCGAGTCAGTCTGGCCCAGGTTGGCTTCGAAGCTCAGAGGCAGCCTGCCATAACTTTCAAGCAATGTCACCTGGCGCGCCGGGCTCTGCCGATTCGCCTGATGAACGCGGTATAGCAGAGCTTGATTCGAAATCGGGTGCGTCGCATTTCCCCCTGGCAGGATAAACGTGGGCAGGGACGAAAACAGGAGTGTGAGAACGACAAGCTTCCACAACCGATCTGGCGACGCGCATTTGAACATGGGATCCTCCCTTGATCAGAACCCACCTTTAGCGATTTCTCGTTCTGGTCTGCTGAGACGAGCAGAACGAACACGGACGAGTGTATGAAGCACTCCAGCGGCGTGCTAAAGAGTAGGGACGTCAGGGGCGAACGTCAATCAGGCATACGCTGGACAGAATAGGGGGTGAACTCTGTACAAAACAGGATTTCACGCGGGAGAGCCAAGGTGTTGCGCAGGGAATGGCCCCATGGAAGGTGCCCGGATATTGCGTACTGAAACCACGCGCCATAGGGACGCACACCTCCGTTAACCTGCCATTAACCTAACTTCCGCGCTCGTCCGAGCGAACTGTTTTGTTTCCAAGGAGTTGACATTTCATTCCGTCTCTATGTCCCAGGTTCATGCCAAGTCTTGACCGGCTTCATGACCTCCGCCGGTATCTGCAGCGTCGCATAGGTGCCTGCAGGTCTTTCCTCAGCCGCTGCTCGTGCGTCTCGCGGAGAATCCGACAATGAAGTCAGGATCGGTCAAATCGATGCATACCTCGTTTTGCGAGGTCGTGCGCTGAACGAGCATGAAAGCCTTTTTGAAGCTATGGATTCCATCGATTCATCGGTCTTCGAATGTTATGAGGCTCTATTCGATCCCGAGACGGATGACTGGAATCATCGGTACAAGACCTCTACAAGAACCAAATATTTGGGCTTGATGTTTTATCCATTCAAAGCATCCAACTGGACACGAATTATCGGGGGAAAGGAATCGGCGCTCAAGTCGTGCGGGCGATCGCATCACACTGCGGGCTAATCGCTTACAAGCCTTTTCCCTTGCTGTATTCCAATTGGGACGATGAGGAACACACCGAACTACGGAAACAACCCGGGTTCGAAGAGAAGCGACTCGCTGATTTTGCCAGGGTGGCCAGATTCTGGGCGGACTTGGGTTTTGTTAGGCTGGATGAATCTGACTTCTATACGTATGCTCCCGAATTGATCGATCAACCGAGCCCCGCTTCCGACATTGCTCCCTCTCCGGTTGTCAACCGCGTTCCCCGTGGTCGGCGTCTCGCCAATTTCGATAGTGGCGCGTTTTTCTCCGTTCGTCCTTTCCGCCCAGGCCCTGACTTCCAAGCCTGTATTTTTCCACAGGATGTCCCGGTTGCTCTCTGACCGTGCGTTGCGCTGGTTGTTTCGGAATAACAATGTTCACAACTTTAGGAATTGTGTACACGCAGGTGGTACACTATGCAGGAGGACAAAGGGATGCCCACCGCCAGGACGCGATCACATAAGCACTTTCGGTTGAACGCGGCGAAAATCAAGCGCGCACAAAAGGTGTTACATGCTGGCACCGAAACAGAGGCCATTGAGCGCGCGTTGGACTTGGTGATTTCCGAACACGAGAGGAACGGGTTGGCTGCGGAAGCCAATGAGCGCTTCGTGAAAAGCGGCATAGCCGTTAAGGATGTCTACGGCACGCTGGAGCAGTAGATGCAGCCGGTGCTCTTCGATACATCGGTTTACATCACGGCCTTGCGGATGAGAGATGATGCAGCCCTGGGTTTGAGGCGGATCGCTGGAGGTACCGCCGTATGGCTGAGTTCGGTCGTGCTCGAAGAACTCTACGCTGGGGTGAGCGCGCGCAATCGGCACGTTGTGGAGCGTCTTGAGCGCGACTTCCACAGAGCCGGACGGATCTTGGTTCCAAATCTCACGGACTGGACACAGACGGGCAAAGTGCTTGCTCTCCTAGCCGCAAAGTACGATTACGAGCAGATCGGGAAAGGGCGCTTGACCAACGATGCGCTGATTGCAATGAGCGCAGGCCGTTTGGGAATTACAGTGATAACGGGCAATACGCGTGACTTTGGGAAGCTTGCAGAGTTCAAGTCCTTTCACTGGCAAGTGGAAAATCCGCGCACGAACTAAGAGTCGTCGGTGCTACCGAATCGACTGAATTAACGCAGTGATGCGCTTTCCTGCGTAGCAATCAACTCTGCAAATAACCCCCGTTCCTTTGTTCCTCCTGCCGAAGTTGTGTCCTCAAACTCACGTCTAGTCGCGTCGGTGCGCCCTGTTAGGCCGAAATTCCTGTTGAAAATCCCATTCCGACGAACTTGTGGTTCACCGATCTCAAAGGCGAGTTCTTGCTGGGGAATCGGCAATAGCTACCCGCTGACCGTCACGATCACGCCAGTCGTTATCTTCTGACCTGCGAAGAGCTCTCTTCCACCAAAGAAGACTATGCTTTTACCGTGTTTGAGAGGCTTTTTAAGGAGCGCGCCCTGCCTGCCAACATCCGCAGCGATAACGGCGTGCCCTTCGCTTCCGCCCATGCCTTGTTCAAGCCTTGAGACGGTCCGCAGACTGGCGTTCTTCTTCGAGATCTTCAAAGCTATATCGTAGAGGAGGGACACCGTGCTTAGCGGCGAAATCCATGAAAGCCGCCAATGGCGTCTGGGATAGCTCAGCAGCGCGTCCCAGCGAGACCTTATTCTCGCGATAAAGTTCGAGAGCCAGCAATCGAGCGGTTTCCTCAGAGAGGCTGTTCTGCTCCCAATTTGCGGCCCTCAGAAGCACCGAGGGCAACTTCACGGTTTCCATATACCAAAACTACCGCACCCCTGGCAGTTTGTCATGCCCTAAACCTTCCCCGTCCCCGTGTACCCGGTGCGTACCTCACTTGGGCGAATCCGTTGTATTTGGCTTTTGTCCCGTCGGTCCCGCGCACGGTTCAAAGTGACTCGCATGCAAGACGCTCTTTCTCGCCGGCGGTTTCTCCTAGCGAGCGCGACCGGCATTTCCGCCACCTGAGCCGCTGCTCACGGGCCCGCGGCTCTGGCCGCCGCAGACCAAACCCATGGATCACTCACGTATGCGCGTTTCATTTCCCTAGTCGGCAATCCGTTGAATTCATTTTTTGTAACCGACCCCTTTACTTCGGGCATCAAACTGGTTCACGGTAGGGGCGCAAGGAGGGATAATCATGAATTCCAAGCAAGTGGTTCTCATCACCGGCTCCAGCACCGGCTTCGGCAAACTGTTCGCCGATACCCTGGCTCGTAACGGGCACACCGTTTTCGCGACGATGCGTGACCCCGGCGGACGCAACGCCAAGAATGCCTCCGAAATCCGCACGCTTGCGGAAAAGGATTCACTGCCAATCTACGTCCTTGAACTGGATGTAACCGACGACGCCTCGGTCGAGCGGGCTGTGGATGCCGCCGTCGCCAAAGCCGGTCGTGTCGACGTCGCCATCAACAACGCCGGCTACGTCGTCTCGGGGTTGGCGGAAGCTGTCACCACCGAACAAGCGCAGCGTCTCATTGACACGAATTTTCTTGGACCGGTTCGCGTAAATCGCTCCGTGCTTCCGCACATGCGGCGCCAACGCAGCGGCTTGCTCATCCACATCAGCAGCGCCGCCGGTCGCGTGATTGCTCCTTCCATGGGTTTCTATTGCGCCAGCAAATTTGCACTCGAGGCGTTGGCCGAGGCGTACAGCTACGAACTTGCCGCGCAGGGAATTGAATCCGTGATTGTCGAACCCGGCCAATATGAGACTCCTGTTTTCGGCAATATAGTGACGGCTGCCGACGAGGCCCGCACCAATACATATGGAGCTGTCAAGCAGATCCCTGCGAAGATCAACGCGGCACTTTCCTCCACGGCCGGCAACGCTCAGGAAGTCGCGGACGCCGTTCTGCGGATTATCGAGACTCCTGCGGGAGAGAAGCAGCTGAGGTATCTAGTTAGCCCCCAAAGCTTCGGTGTCGACGAGATCAACGCCCTCTCAAAGCGAGTGCAAGCCAACGTTCTAGAAGCCTTCGGCCTTGCTGCCGACACTAAATTCCTCAAAGGTAAGGCAGTCGGCTCCGTCTAGCTCTCTCTTGCGGGAACACCTTTTGGAAGGATCCGTCAACAAAAGGTTTGCGCTCTGCCGGAGGTATCCTCCGAAGACTCATTCAGCAAGAGCAAGAATGCGATTCCTCGCGAGAAGTCGCGCAATGTAGTGCTAGGTCGTAAAGACTTCCCCATTTGGCGAGTCACTCGGAAACTATATTCCCGCCATATTCACACTCGAAAATGCAAATGGCACTTTGCAGACCGACGGAGCTAAGATCAACACCACGTTGCCTGGAGTATCTCTACATGGATGAGGGTCAATGACAACGTTCTTGCCGAATCCGCTAGGCCGTACGTACAACTTCGGCACGCGAGGCGATAGCTAATGGCAACGTGACTGATCAAAGAGGAGAGAAACCACGAGATTGGGATCGACTGCGGTGTTGACAAGCTTTGCAAAGAGAAAAATTGCCTTCGGCACTTGGCCTACTAACGTACGGAAGTTCATTATCAGCCTACCTGGCGTAATCGCCCTAGCAGCCGGAATTGCTCTCGTGCACGGCGAGGCAGCAGGGCAAGCGTCTCGGGCGCAGGCGATTGCCAACGTCAGCGCTCGAATTGTTGCCGTAAATATTCCTGGCGCGTCGGCTATCTCACAGGTCGGCACGTTTCTCAACAACCCGGCCGCATGCGCCCATCCCATACCCACCCTGTTCGCCTCTTATACCCAACCCGGCGCGGTGTTGGATCCGAACCGCATCCTGGTCGGCAGCCGCTCGAACTTCGATGCCCCGTTGGCCATCGGCGTCGGGCGCGAAGGCTCGTTCTTGTCGATCGGACCCAAGTGGGCGGGCCGTCCTCAGCGTTCCGGTGGATTTTGCACAGAGCGGCGTTCAGTCCTCGACTCTCGGCGGGGCCGTGCAGATGTTCAGCGCGAACAGCCCCCATTGGTACAACAGCGTCCATAATAGGGGTGCAAACACGGCTGCGTACACCGGCGTCAGCAATCCCCTCGGCTTGTCCAACAACAACGCCTTTGGCCGCCTCTGGCCATCAAATGCACCGTTCGGCGACACCGGAATCGGTTCATCCTCAATCCTTGATCCGACCGGGCAGCCGCTCGCGGGGGCGCCCAACTCCCTCATCGGCGGGGTCTACGCGGGAAGCCTGACAAACCGCAATGTGGTGACCGCGCAATCGCAGGTCATCCCCGGCTCGCTGAGCACGGGTGCAGTGGGAACAGCCTTCCTCGGCCCATCGCCAGATGGTTCCTGCAAGGCGGTATTTTCCGTTGTCACCGCTGACGGCGCCATCGTCCAGGAAAGCACGCTCAAGGGGCTGGATGGTTTGGCGCCGGCGGGCACAGTTGAGCCACTCCTGGGCCGGAACTGGGATCCTCCGAACCAGGGTGTCGAGCCTCGGCTTGGTGTGCTAATGAATCCCTACACATGAGGGCTCGGACTTCTACGTCGCCAATCGGGGCAACAACACCATCGTTCGCATGCGTCAGGATGGCGGTGTGGTAGCAATCCGCCGCATCACGGTCGACAACAGCCCTATTGACAACGCAAGCCTCAACGGCATCGCCACTTCGACGGACGGTACGACGATTTACGTGACCTTCATCGGCCCGGGCAAGGACCAGGGCGGCGTCCTCGCGCTGCCAGCTTTCTGACCTTCGGACCAACTACGCTAGAGGCAGCGCTCGCAGCGGAACTGAGTACCGACTCTGGCGAAGCAATGTCCGCCGTTTCGCAAGGCTTACGCCCTCCTCGGCACCGCTCAGGGTATCCTCAACCACCTTGAAGCCAGCGCGGTCGGCCGATAGGGAAGTGGCGATTTTTACGCGCGTCTCCAGGTCGCGCGTGTTGATTGCAATAGAAAGACGCTTCGTTCAAGAAATCCAATGTGTGTCTTCCTATTCTTCGTTTTCATCGTGCAGTCGCCTAAAGTAGTGCCGGAGCATCTGTTTGACTACATTGTGTCCCAACTCGAAGGAAGGCCTGACGAACCGCCGCGTCAGGCGGTAGGAGAAGCCACGGCCTCTGCCATGACGGCTAGGGTGATAAGTTCTCTCAACGACGTGGACGAATACGAACGAAATTGCAAGTCATTGGCCCACGGCGCTAACCCCACCGCGGTTGCTCATCCAGGCTGATACCTAAGGCCGTTTTCGCAACCACCTCGTGCGTGAGGAAGGAATTGGCAGGATGAATCCGGCCGAGACGCGCATCGCGTAACAACCGTTCATAACCCGCCGATCGAAAGATCCCTGAGCCACCGGTGACATCTAGCCCAAGATCCACAAGGCGCCAGGAGCCCTCCACCGCGCGGTATTTGGCGGCAAAGATCTTTGACGGCCATTGGGCGCCGTGATCCACGCCATTCGACCAGTCCTCCGCTACCCTCTCCAGATGCGGTCCAATGGATTCCAGTTCTATGACCATTTCGGCAATGGCGTGCTGGACCTCGGGATGATACGCCATTGAACGGGAGAGGGCTAGCGAGCCTTTATTTCTCAGCGTAGTGATAGTCTGGTCCAGGGCGCGCTTGGCTAAACCGTAATAGATATTACCAAAGCCCATCAGTGCCCAGGCAAAGATTCCGAGCACGAAAGGATCTATTCCGGCCGCACCGGCCCGGACAACCCGCGCGACATACCGGTCGGCAACAAACACATTCTCTAAAATAGTGTCGTCGCTTCGGGTCGCGCGCATACCGAGAACATCCCAGGTTTCCTTAATGATGTATCCTGCGGCATCGCGTGGCATGAATGCGTGAACGATCTTTGGCTGTTTTGGATCGCTGGTATCCATCCCATGCAATCCGAAACGTGTCCAGACGGGCGTCAAGCTGCCAAACTGCTTCCGGCCCGTGAACCGGTAGCCGCCATCGACACGTTCTGCTTTCGCGCTGGAGAGCAGAACCGGCACATCATTACCACTTTCGGCATGGCCGGCCGCGAAGATCTCTCCGCCAGCCGCCTCCCGCAGCATCCATTCCAGTGAAAGATCTCCGCGGTGCCAAAGATCGGCGGCGACTCCGAGCCAATAGAGGTGCATGTTCACTGCAAGCGCAGTCGCGGGCGCGTGATACGCCAGGCGCCGTTGCTCACGGCATACTTCGGCAAGCGTCATGCCGGCACCGCCGAATTCCGAGGGCACGGGCAACAGCAGATACTTCGCCGCGCGGAGCTCCTCGAAATCTTCTTCAAAGAAGCGGTTTTCACGATCGTATGCGGCGGCACGAGAAGCAAAGCGCGCCAGATGCTCTTCGGTAAGAGCATGCTCGACGGACTGAAGCCGCGAAGCCGACGTCTTCGGATTTCTTGGCTTACCTGAGTCGCCGCCAGCTGAGAACGCATTGGAAGCAGTTGCTTCAGAAGCTGGGTCCATGTAGTCCTCCTTCCCATCTTGGGGACTAATTGCACGAATATCCTAAAGTGCAACATTGTCTCAGCAAAGCTGAGCTATCTAGTGTTCTGAGTCAAGGATATGTTGAATACTCTCCGCTTCATCGCTGGCCTTGTGGTTGAAACATTTCCGCGGCTACTTTGCACGATCCGTCAACCGCCTTCCAAACACGAAGGTACGCCGCAGTGAAATCGAAATGTTTTGCACTCTTGCGTTCGTCAAATCTTATATTCGTTGTTCCATATTCATACGCCATGTCACCGGACGGAGCGGCAACAATGCGATCAGGGTTCAGCGGTGCATAGTTCTCGTTCTCACGCTCTGTGGCGATTCGCCCGGCGGCATTGTCGATCGCAGCCTTGCCGACCACGGGCCGCTCGAGGGCACCAGAGAAGAAGTACATGTCATCGGCCAAGGAATTGACACCGGCGCCTTCTTTCACAGATTGTACCTTCACAAGCTGTTCTGTGCAGGGGCCGTTTTCTGCGACGGCGAGATCAGCAGCGCTTTTGACCCAACCAGGCGCATAGCCGACGATTGCAAGGGGCTGATCAGCGGCCTGACCGCCGGAATCCCCGCCGATATAGTTGGTCCGCAAAAACGCACCAGGAGTGCTGGCCATTACTGCCACAACAATGCACACTCGAAAACAAAGCCAGATCATCGGGTCTCCTTCTCGTTGCTTGCGACCTGTTCCATTTCGATGCGGCCTGAATATGGTTTTGAAACCAGCTCTAAAGAGCGCTCAAAAACGCGACCAGGTCCGATTCCTCCTGGGGCGTCAGGACAAGGCCAAATCGGACTTCGTAAAAATGTACGGCATCCAATAGCGTCGCAGCCGAGCCATTATGGAAGTACGGGGCGCGGGCAGAAAGACCACGCAGGATCGGCCCTTTGATCTTGCCGACATGGTCGAATTTGCCGTCGATCAAGGCTTGGCCGAGATCAGTAGTGGTCTTGCACGTGCTAGTCGGGAGACCTGTGCCCGGATCCGTTTTGCACACCGTGATGGTTGGCAAATAGCCGACATCAAGGCCTCCCAAATTTGCGGAAGGGTTGGAGGGGTTGGGGTCGCTGGTACCGATGTCCAAGGGTGTCGGGAAGGAATGATTGCCCATGTTGGGCGTATCGTGGCAGGTGCCGCAAGTACCTTGAAGCGAGGGAATACCGCCGGCAAGCAGGCCACCGGCCGACACATCGTCGTTGATGCCCGCTACGCCCGTGATGTTAATGGGCTTGGAGTTGAAAATGGCCTGCCCGCGCGCAACTGCCGCCCGCGGATGCATGGAAGGCAATGCTGTCCAGGCGTCAAAAGGGTTGAAGATCGCGGGCGTAAACTGACCATCGCCCGGTATAACAAGCCCACCCGGCTGCTCGAATTGGGGGAGAAGAAAGTTGACGCTGGAGTTGCTGCTGATGAAGAACGGTTGGTTGACGAGAGGTACGGGCCCGCCACTCGCCCCTTGGGCATCCAATCTGGCGGTGCGGAAGCCGAATGCCTGAGCGGTGAACAAGGCCATCTCAAAATTCACGATTTGTTGCTGTTCCTCGGGGGTTGGCCTAGTCCCATCGCCCTGTGCGTGGCCCGTGGTGGCATCCGAGGACTGGTGCGCCAGGTCATTCAGAAGTGAAGTTGGATAGTTCGAGTAAAGGATTTTGGTTGTGCCGGTGGCCGTCGATGATTCCCGCCCGTCAAACATGACCGCGCTCAAGAAGCGGAGGTTGGTAGTGGGCAATGGGCGGCGATACATCGAGATCACATCGGATTCGTTGCAGCCGTATGGGTTGTTCACGCTGACAACTCGATAGTCGGCGTTGGAAGACACCGCAATGGCGACGCGGATCAAGCCGCGCGTGCGCAGCAGGCTATAGGCTGCCGACATTCCCGCAAACGTCGAGACATCGATATTGTGGTTGCAGTTGGAACCGTCAACGGCGCGAAAGATCGGGTCTTTGCCACGCGTTAGCACGAACCGCTGCTGGACATTGGCGGCGGAAACAGACATGCCGTCGCTGGGCTGGTGACACGTACCGCAGGAGCGACCGTTAGTGCCCAAGCTTTGGAAAAATGGTCCCGTCAGATCGATGCCTCCCCCGGTTGTGCTGTAGGTTTGGGACGCCCCGTTCGCATTCGGGAAGAACACTCCATTGGGGATGAAAGAGAATTGCTGCCCACTTGCTGCGACGACAGCCATTAGCGCAGCGACCAGAAAAGGGGCGGCGCTCATCAGGAGGCCCTTGTGCCGGCGCCAGAATGCTGATCTCCTTGCTGAAAAGAGAGACAAGAAACGAGTAAGCCTGGACTGCTGGGCTGGAAAAGTCTGCATCGAAACACCTCCTATGAGCGATTTCTGATGGGCATGGCGCTCGGCCAGCCTCTGCTAAAGCTTGTAGCAGCCAGGAGGCGCCGCAACAGACGATAGCGGGCAGTCCGCGAGTCATTAAGGTCGGGCCTCGTAAACTATGTTGAAGGGAGTTTCCGCAGCGCGACGGAAGCGACTGAACCCCGCTGAGGTGACAACCTCCCGAATGCGTGTCTCGCCGGCTTGCGCACCTAAGCACAACCCGACCTCTTGCGATCGTGAGCACGGCGTACACAACAAAGTTGAAAAGGAGTAGTAAACCCGGCCTACCGGATTGAGATTGTCCTTCAACTGGTCATTGGCAAAGGGCTCGACGATCATCCACGTTCCATCGTTAGCCAACGACTGACGAACATGCGCGGCAGCCCCAATCGGGTCGCCCATGTCGTGCAGGCAATCGAACACTGCCACGAAGTCGTAGTTTGTGCCGGGGAACTCTTTTGCTTTTGATACATCGAAGTTGACCCGAGCGGCGACACCTTCGCGTCTGGCGGACTTGCGAGCTGCATCAATCGACGCGGCGTGATAGTCGAAGCCGAAAAATCGAGACTCGGGGAATGCCTTCGCCAGTAGTAAAGTGGAGGCCCCTTTCCCGCAGCCAACGTCGGCCACTCGTGCACCGGCCTCGAGTTTCGCTTTGACATCGTGCAACGCGGGAATCCAGGAGCTCACAAGATTGGCGGCATAGCCTGGACGAAAGAACTTTTCGCACCCATGAAAGACACCGTCAACATGTTCATGCCAACCCATTCCAGCACCGGTGCGAAAGGAGTCGGCGATCCGCGGAACCGCGGCGAGCGAGCCCAAAGCTAGTTCAAATGCCCCGGGCAGATAGGCGGGGCTGCGCTCGTCCGCCAGCGTGAAAGCTTGCTCTTCACTCAGGCTGAACTTGTTTGTCTTTACATCGTAGGTGATGTAGCCGCCCGCCGCTTGTGAAGCTAGCCACTCGCGCAAATAGCGCTCATCAGTACGCGTCTTGGTCGCCAGCTCTGCCGAACTCATGGGACCAGCAGCCAGCGCCTTGTACAACCCAAGCTTTTCGCCAATAACCACCATGCCGGCGTGAACGGAGGCGCCGAGATCGGCCACGAATTGCCCGATAAAGGCATTAAGTTTGTTCATGTCCAGAGCGGGAAGTTGTGCTGTACTCATTTGGACCCCTTTTCCTTTCCGGATCAACGATCACTCTCCATTGCAGACCTCATCCGCTTTCACTCGCCCTTCGATTACCGGGGCAGCCCCTTCGGTCCGGCAAGCAGATCGAAAGGGCTGTCATTCTCGGTCAGGCTATTGGCCGGCAAATGCCTGGCACGAAACGTTGGGGTGCCAATTCACGAACGCCCCGTTGGGGTTCTGCTTCCATGCCCACACATGAAGCGTGTAGAACGCTGGGAGGCCGAAGCGATTGGGGCTCTCAAAATAATGAAAGAGCTGTCCCATGAGCTGTGGGGCCCCTTGTCCCGGATGAGCCTTGTCCCAGTCGCTCGCAATCACTAGAAAGTCGGCGCCGATCAATTGCAGGTGGCCGTCTGGCATCGGCTCGTAGATCACGATCTGAGGACGCGTGGCGTCTATTACGCCGGCGGCCACGAGGGTCAAGTTCACGTAATGAAGTCCCATTGCTCCGGCGTCGGGTCCGCTCACACAGCCGAATAGAAGCGAGTACCCCTCCCCCTCGGCCACCGACACTTCCTTGAAGCGCTCGGTGTTATCCCGAACAATTTTCAGAAGTGCGCCCTGTGCGGGCGTCAGTTGTTGAGGTTGCGCTGTCGTCCCGTGCGAGTGTCCGTTTTGCGCCAGGGCGCCCCAGGGACAAACGCTTAAGAGAACGAGAGCCATCATCGAATGCTGGAATTGCGTCGCGAATCGTCCGATTTTCATCGTAGAAGCCTCCTTAGGTGATTTCGGGTTACTGGCCTCAGCTCAGCCCCCGATGCTTGGCTTTGCCTCTTCTTTGGCAGCAGTAGCTTTGCTAGAATCCGCACTGTGCGACGTTTCCTTGCCCTGCATTGCTCAGGAAGGAATGCGCGCTAGGTGCTGGATCTTGCCTGGCCAATGCAAAGTAGCAAGCGTGGGGACGGGAAGTAACGAAACAACGCCAAAGAAAAGCCAAAAAATCAGGACGCACAAGCTAGTTAGCTTTGCGGGAGAGCGGGGCCCCCCCTTGGAGACGCGTCCCTTAAACTACCAGTTCGGGGAGTTCACGCTGGACCTAGGAAGGGGTTGTGTGCTCAAGGGCGGAGAGGAGATCAAGCTTCGTCCTAAGGTATATGAGACTCTGAAGTACTTGGTCGAGCATGCTGGACGGCTGATCGGCAAACAGGAATTGATTCAGGCCGTGTGGCCTGATGCCTTCGTTACCGACGATTCCCTGGTGCAGTGCACCGTTGAACTGCGCCGCGCACTGGATGATCATGCGCAGCAGTTACTGAAAACCGTGCCTCGGCGTGGGTATTTATTCGCGGCGCGTGTCATGCGCTGCCCGGCGAAAGAGGATCCTTCCCCTGCCGGTGATTCGGTTGTCTTGTTGGGAAGCCGCGAACCTCAACGGGCGAAGGTTGCAAGGAAGCACCCCGATCTGCCAACACCGCGTACTTCGCTCATCGGACGAGAACAACAAGTGGCAGAAGCCGCAGAGTTGCTACTTCGACCAAACATTCGCCTGTTGAGCCTCACTGGTGCGGGAGGTGCCGGAAAAACCCGCCTTGCGCTGGCTATAGCCGAAGCGATAGCGGAGCGGTTCACAGCAGGCGTCCAATTTGTTGGTTTGGCCGCGATTACTCATTCCGAGTTGGTGGCAACCGCCCTCGCAAAGGCGCTCGACATCCAGGAAGCCGCCAACAGGACAGTTCCGCAACTGATCGGCGATCAACTGCAGAACTCGGGGCCATTCTTGCTCGTGCTGGACAACTTCGAACAGGTTCTCCCGGCAGCGACGTTAGTGGCCGAAGTATTGGGAGCATGCCCATCTCTAAAGGTCCTGGTTACCAGCCGGGCCTGCCTGCGTATTTACGGCGAACAGGAATTCCCGGTAACACCGCTGGCGCAGAATTCGGCCATCGAATTGTTTGTGCACCGCGCGATGGCCGTCCGGCCCGGCTTTGCAATGACTTCAGAAAATGCTCCTGCCATTCGCGAAATCTGCTCGCGGCTGGATGGCCTGCCATTGGCAATTGAACTGGCGGCGGCCCGGACGAGGGTGCTGTCGCCTAGCTCCATGCTGGATCGGTTGCAGAGCCGCCTGCAGTTGCTCACCGGCGGCGCGCTCGATTTGCCCGAGCGGCAACAAACACTACGCAAGACCATTGACTGGAGTCATGGTCTGTTGAATGAGGGCGAGCAGAAACTGTTCCGGCGACTTTCCGTCTTTGTCGGCGGATGTACTCTGGAGGCGGCGGAAGCCGTTTGCAATACAAATCACGATCTCGGTATCGATCTCTTTGAAGGTGTGTCATCTCTGGTGGACAAGAATCTGGTTCAGCATGTCGAGCAAGCCGCGGCTGAACCGCGTTTCTCAATGTTGGAAACGATTCGCGAATACGGGCTTGAACGCCTTGCCGCTAGCGGTGACGAATCTGTGGCGCGACGGGCGCACGCCGCCTACTGTCTGGTTCTCGCGGAGGAAGGCAATCCAGAACTGAACGCTGCAGATCGGGTTGAATGGCTGGCCCGATGCGACATTGAGATCGACAACTTTCGTTCCGCTCACGACTGGCTCTTTGAGAACCTGGAACTCGACTGGGGTTTGCGCCTTTGTATGGCTCTTTTTCTATTCTGGGACATGCGGGAACACCTGACCGAGGGCCGAAATCGCCTTGAGACTATCTTGCGCCTTACTAGCGACGGGTACGTGAAAGAACGAGCCAAGGTGTCGGTTTTTCTCGGCGCTCTGATGACAGCACAGGGCGATTTTCCGGCTGCTCAGCGTTTTCTCGAGCAGAGCCTCTGCCTTTATCAACAATTGGGCGATCAATGGGGGATAGCCACGGCTTTGAATGCCTTGGCAGTTTCCGCACGAGATCGGGGTGACTACTCCTCCGCGCAAGATAATTTTGAGAGGAGCCTTGCGTCCTGGCGCACGCTATCTGACCGATCGGCGACCGCACGTTGCCTTCATAACCTTGCCAACGTGGTTAAAGTTCGTGGCGACTATTCACGCGCGCAATTGGCTCTGCATGAGGCGACAAGTATTTTTGAGGAGCTCGGTGATCGCAGCGGTGCCGCCTGGTCGATCAATCAGCAGGGCGACATAGCGCGCGAACAGGCCGAGCTCGGTGTGGCCCGAAGCCTATATCTGCGGGCGCTTGCGGCCTTTCGGGGAGCCGGGGACCGCTGGGGCTCCGCTCGGTCACTATCCGATTTGGGGTACGTTTGCTGTGAGCAGAAAGACTACGCGGCCGCGCATATGGCATATCAGGAAGCTCTCAAGATCTTTGCAGACTTGGGGCATCGGCGTGGCATGGCGCGGGCGTTAGAAGGCTGCGCTTGCTTGGCTCTAGCTCGAGGGGACGCCGCGCGTGCGCTGAAGCTGGCTGCCGCTGCAGCGCACGCGCGCCAGCTGATTAGCGCTCCCTTGCCTCAAGCCGAGCAGTTGAAACTCGATCAGGTGCTTCTCCGTGCCTGGAAATCGCTCACCGAGCCAGAAGGAAGGGATGCGTGGGCAGAAGGCTCCGTAATGAGCGTGGAAAAAGCTATCCAATACTCTTTGGATGAACCTTCATCCGTCATTTCAGGACAGCAGGGTCAATGAGCCGGCGCACTGCGGAAACACGATCGGCCGGAATGCCTACCCGGCGAGCGTGTTCCCGAATGCTGTCCTCGTCTGGAGCCAGATAAATGCAGTAGACCTTGTCTTCGGTGACGTAACTGTGCAACCACTGAATGTGGGGCCCCATTTCCTTCAAGATCTGTAATGAATGCATCGATAGGTCGCGGATCTGGGACTCCGACAGTGCTCCGGCACCAGGTACGTTGCGTTCGATGACAAATTGCGGCATGAATGAGTACTCTAACATCGAACGCTAATTCCAGCCATGGGGCGTGCAGAAGGCGTGCAGAGGCGTGCAGGGCGTGCAGACGGTGGATAGTGCGCTGTCACATCGTATCCCCCTGACAGATTTGAGGTTGAACGCCTTTTTTCTCAAATATATTTGTGGTGACTCACCACACCCATGAGTCGATGCAACAGCAGTTGGGATCAATTACGGGCCTTGTTAGTCAGAGCGTCTCTCTTAGCTGTGAGCGAACAAGACATCGAAGATGACTGGTCATAGTGGGTTCCCGTCAACACAGGGTGTGTTGGACCAACCCAGCCAGCACGAACTGACACCAGTGAATTTGCAGGAGTTATGCCTCCTTACAGTTGGCGATGAAAGTGCCCTACTGATGATCGATTGTTAGGACGAGTGGGCTGGCTCACAAGCAAATGTCCACGACTCGTTTATCGAGGTCATTCATCGAATCCCCCAATTGGGGTCGATGAGCGAGGTATTTTCGACATGCAATACAAAGCATCAATGTGATAAACGCCCTGGTCCGGCTTATCTATGCTTTGTAATAGGGCACGATGGCGGAGAGAGGGCCGACCACGCTCCGGCGCTTGACAACAATGTGGGTAACGCCCCAGATCCTCGCCTCGGGAAGACACACAGGTATTGATAGCCCCCATTTCTTAACCGGCAGCGCGGATCCGCAGTAGCACAAGTCGTAGGGTGGTAAAAGAGAAGGTCATGATTCGATGTTCTATTTTCTGCCTAAGTCTTGCGTTTGCCGCCATGCTTCTCGCGGGAAAGGTCCGGCCGGCGCGCGGGCAGGAAGGGCCCTCGGTCCAGCAGAGCATCGCCGCAGCACAGCTAGCTCTGCGTCATCGGCGCTATTCGCAGGCGATCCAAACACTGGAAGATGCTCTAAAGCGATTTCCGGGAGATTCCCGGCTCCGGGTCGAACTGGGTAGGGCCTATGTTTATCAGCGCCAGGACGCGCGGGCCATGGAAATCTTCCGTGCGGTCCTGCGCGACGATCCCTCGAACCGGATGGCAAAGCTCGAGTTGGCCCGCCTGCTCAGTTTTCGCGGGAAATGCGAGGCGTCGAATCAACTTTTCCGCGAGGTGCTTGCAGCAGATCCGAACGACGAGGCTGCAGCTATCGGACTGGTACGAAATCTGCTACTTCAGAAAAAGAAGGACGAGGCGCGCCGCGAGGTGGAACAGGCACTGGCCCGCCACCCAAACAGCATTCGCCTGCAGGAGTATCGGGACGACTTGCAAAAAAATCAGTTACCGCTTCCAGTCTCCCGTGAGATAAGCGCGCTAAACCAAGTGCAGGCGGATGCAAACTACTTCAGCGATAGCGCAGGAAATCGTGCCTTGAGTGCTGGACAGAGGTTAGAGGTTCAGATCGGACGCCAGCTCACCAACAGTTTCCGCCTCGATGAAAAGTCTCTTTGGGTGAGCCAGGGCCCGAAAGCAAGCATCTTTACGGTTAATGATGAAGGCCGAGTGCGGTTGGCACGCTGGCTCTTCGTTGCAGGGGGCGTGGGGATCATTCGCTTCGCCGACGATTCGAATAGAGCACTCTACCGCGGAACCTTGATTCTTCATCCTTTCCAGAGTTTTTGGCTGCAAGGAGGCTTCTCCCGGATTCCGATTACCCCGACATTCCACTCAACTCAATTCGACGTTTTGGCAGAGGGTTGGTGGAGCCGGCTCGACTGGCAGCCGCGCTCCTGGCGGATCAGCGCCGATTTCTTGAAGCGGCACTATTCCGACTCAAATCGGACCCAAAGAGAAGATGCTGAAGTGTTGCACTGGATTGGAATTTCGCACTTTGCTGTAGGACTGGGATACCAGTACAAGCATTCTTCATTCACGCAGACCTTTTCACATGGGTACTTCAATCCAAACCAGTATCGCAGCCACCTCGGACTCGGTGGGTTCCGTTTTGTTGTAGGTAAAATCTACCGCGGCGAATACCTCGGGCAGTATGGCGCCGAATCTGTGTTTCAGACCCCCTACCAGATTGCTTGGGAGGCCACGGCAAAGAATCGACTTATACTGGGGAGATGGGACTTGGATGCTGACTATACCTACTTCCACCTGGCGCAGACCACAGGAGCATTCCGGGCGCAGGTAGGTCGCTTCAGGTTCGGGTACCGTTTTTAGTCGGCCAATGTGGAGAGACTTAGCTCAGATGGAGATGGCAGGAAGTTGGGTAAGGACATGGAGAAGCAGTTGAAAATACTCGTCGTCGATGACGACAAGTCCATTTGCCGGTGGCTGAATGCCGTTTTGACGGAGGAAGGCTACGAATGCTGCGCCGCACGCAGTGTCGAGGAGGCCGAACCGCTCCTTCTTGAGGGCCCGATCGATCTGGCGCTTCTGGATATCTATATTGGACAGGCCAATGGTCTCGAATTTCTCGAAAAACTGAAAACACTGCGGCCGGAGTGTCGGTGTGTGGTGATGACAGCGCATGCCAGCGTCGAGACCGTGGCTCGTTCCGTTGCAGGCGGAGCACTCGAATATCTCAGCAAGCCTCTGCTGATTGACGAACTGCTCGCGCTGTTGCGCAAGTTGCGAGGGCCGCGACACACACCCGCGGTTGCGCCGAAGGATACCTTCTCTCCTAAAACAGCGATCGTGGGGCGGAGTACGAAAATGGTGGAGGTGTATCGGGTCGTCGCGCGGGTCGCGCCCAGCACTGCCAACGTGCTCATTACCGGCGCGAGCGGGTCGGGCAAAGAACTTGTGGCGCGGGCGATTCATGAGCACAGCCCGCGCGCCAAGTTGCCCTTCACACCCATCAACTGCGGCTCCTTTCCGGAGACAATCCTGGAGAGCGAGCTGTTTGGACACGAAAAGGGCTCGTTCACCGGCGCCGACAGCAACCGCAGCGGACTATTCGAGGCCACCAACGGCGGCACGATTTTCCTGGACGAGATCTCGGAGACCAGTCTGAGTTTTCAGGTGAAATTGCTTCGCGTTCTACAGGAGCAGAAGGTGCGCCGTTTGGGATCGAACACCCTCGTTCCCCTAGACGTCAGGATTGTGGCAGCCACGAACAAGGATCTGAGCGTGCTTATCCGGGCAGGGCAATTTCGCGAAGACCTTTATTACCGACTCAGCGTCGTCACGATTCAGCTTCCCTCGCTTGAGGAGCGTCCCGAGGACATTCCCCTGCTCGTCCAGCATTTCCTGGAGCGCTTTAACCAGCGCAATGCGCGCCAAGTGAATATCAGCGAAGACGCAGTTTCGCTGCTCGCCTCCATGCGCTGGCCCGGTAACGTGCGGGAGCTCGAAAACTTGATCGAGCGGCTGGCTATTTTCGCAGCGACGGAGGAAATCACTCGCGAGGAAGTGGAACGCGAGCGCGCGCGACGAAGCGAGACAACCTCGCCGCCAGAAAACTCGACGTCAACGCTGACGGGCAAGCTGCAGGAAATGGAGCGCCAGGAAATCGTCCGTGTATTGCGAGAATCAGGTGGCAACAAATCGCTGGCGGCGCGGAAGCTTGGAATTGAACGCAAAACCTTGTACGAAAAGGCGCGCCGCCTGGCAATCGACCTGCAATCAGAAGAAACATGAGCGATTCACGAAAAGTCCGCTCGCACCTGAAGGGCCGCCAGCCGGCGCGCTGGCTGTTGCTGAATGTTTTGCTTCTGTGCGTGGTCGGTGTTCTCAGCCTCAGTTATCCGGTGGAAGAACTTAGCCGGCGCGCGGGAGACATGTATTTCCGGCTAAGGGAGAATCAGGAAACTTCGCCAGACGTGGCGCTAGTGTTGATTGACGACGCCAGCCTCGAACGTTACGGACGATGGCCCTGGAAACGATCGCTGCTCGCAAGGGTAGTAAGGGCGGCAAGTGCCGAACGGCCCAAGGCGCTGGGCTTGGACATTCTACTTTCGGAACCCGAGGACGAAAGCGATGATCGTGAATTGGCGACGGCGCTGAAAGATGCGGGGAACGCGGTTCTTGTGGGCAAGATCAGCAATTCACCGCAGGGGCGCGTCTGGGTCGAACCAATGCCACTGTTCGCGGAGAAAGCCGTTGCCGTGGGGCACGCTCAAGCTGCTTTGGAACCTGACAGTATCTGCCGTAGCGTCCCGGTGCGCGAATTGTCCCTCGAGGGCCCTCGCTGGGCGTTTGCGTTGGAAGTGGCGCGCGTTGCTAGAGGAGCATTCCTCGAAGATGACGGGCGCGAGGTGCGAATCGGAGGCCGACGTATCCCGGCGGTGCAGACGTCTTCTCACGCCGTGATTGCCGGCGTCGAGTCCGAATCGCCGCGTTTGCTGCTAATTGATTATCGCGGACAAATAGTTCCGGGTGAGACCGCACCCTCATTTTCCGCGGTCTCCGCCGTGGACCTACTGGAACGGAAGACAGGCGGGCGACTACAAGGGAAAGCTGTGTTGATTGGATTTGGCTCCACGGAAATAGGGGACCGCATCCCAACTCCCGTCAGTGCCAGATTGCCAATGCCCGGCGTGGAAATCCATGCCAATCTTGTCGATGCCATCCTTGCCGGACGGAGCTTGCGTCCTCTTAATGGATGGCTAAACGTTCTGCTTCTTTGTTTTTTTAGTTTTAGTTCGACCTGGCTAGTGCTGCGCTGGCCGGTTTGGAGGGGGTTGATTGCGCTCGCGGTATTACTCGGAGGTGGCCTCGTAGCGAGCTACTTGGCTTTTGCTTGGATGCATCTGCAGATCGGACTGGGACCATTCTTGTGTGCAGGTCTCCTGGCCGGGCCGTTGGCGCAGTTGCAGAACCTCGTCGTCGTGGACCAAGGCCTTACGCAGGGCCTTCGGCAACTGCAAATTGCTCTTAAGACGGCCGAGCTAACAAAAAAGAATAGTTTACCTGCTGCCTTGCGTGCAGAGATTCGACCCTCAGCCGGCGACTTACACTGGAAGGTGGACCTGCTTCGGCAACTGCAGGCGGAGCTGAGTTCGCTGTATGCGTTTGATGAAACCCTTCTGGAAGCGATGCAAGAAGGCTTGGCCGTCTTCGCATCCGATGGACGGCTCGTATTGCGCAATCCACAGTGGCAAAGCTTCTGCGAAAAGCAAGGATGGAGAGCGGACTCAAGCCTCGACAATTTCGTTGCCGGTCTCCGTGAGGCACAGTGGAGCGATATCCGCAAATTACTGGTCACCCCCGGGGTGTGGCTCGATGCTGAGGTGAACCTGGGTCAGGGACTCTGGCAGTTGCGGGCTGTGAGGCTCAAATCCACGTCGGCTGCCGACGCATCGGAAGTAGTCATGCTGGTCGCGACGGACCAAACAGCCAGGTTGGAACGAGATCGTGCGCGTGCGGAGGCGCTTGGCTTCGTTACCCACGAACTACGCACGCCGCTCGTCTCGATACAAGGCTTCGCCGAGTATCTGCTCCGATATTCGAAGGAACGCGCCAGCAGCGAAGCAGCCGCGACTATTTTCCAGGAGTCAGGCCGGATGGTAGCAATGATCAATACGTATCTCGATGTGCTGCGGCTTGAGGTGGGCGCGCGCACCATGCGCAACGAGACTTTTCAGGTCGGCTACACCATAGAGCAAGTGGCGCGAGTCATTCAGCCTATCGCCCAGGCGTCTGAAATAAAGGTCCGAACTGAATTTGCTCTTCATTTACCGGCACTTCAGGGCGACCCCCACTTGATCGAGGGCGCCTTGCTGAATCTCGTGAGTAACGCCATCAAGTACAGTGTACGGGGAAGCGAAGTGATGCTGCGAGCCCAAATTGACGGAGACGGTGTAGTACTGGAGGTGTGGAATCCAGGTCCCGTGATTCCGCCACAAGAGCTAGTTCATCTTTTCGAGCCTTTTTACCGCAGAGGTGAGCACGAAAACATTGCACGCGGATGGGGACTCGGGTTAGCCTTTGTCAAACGGATCGCTGAACAACATGGAGGAAAAGTTGAGGCCCGCAGCGAAGCCCGGACAGGCACATCGTTTCTTATTCATCTGCCGGCAACTCGAAACGTTTTCAGTGAGGTACTTCAATGAGACATGCGGCAATTCGTTGCACCCTATTTTGTCTTTTGATCTTCTGGTCGACTATCGCTATGGCCCTAGCCCAAGAGCAACAGCCGAGCAGCACGCCTGCCGCTGCTGCCATAGCTGGAGCCACGATTGCAGAGTGGAAGGGCAATATCCGCCTTAGCCTGCCGGGCCAGTTGCCTACTAATCCATTGCGTGGACAGCAACTTCCTCCAGGCACAATTCTTGACACAGGCAGCGGTAGATTACTTCTTCGCTTAAGCGACGGCAGTGAGGTGATGGTCAGGGCCCACACGAGATTGCAGGTGCAACAACCTTCTTTGACTGATCCGAGTTACTTCCAGTTGCTTCTGGGACGAATCCGTGCGCTCATCTACAAGCGGACAGGTGGTGCCGTGCCGTTCGAACTCGGAACCCCCAGTGCCGTTATTGCAGTTCGCGGGACCCAGTTCGACGTTGAGGTCAATCCGCACAAAGTCACGGAAGTAGACGTGGTGGACGGGCTTGTCGAAGTCTACGGACGGAACGCTACTGGAGGATCAGTTCTCCTGGAACCCGGATTTTCCACCCGCGTCGGAATGGACTCTGGTCCAGAACAACCGGAACCGACCAATGAAATGCGTCCCGAAGTGGAGAGGCCTGAACCCGGAGAGAACGAAATAAGTGCAAAATCGGAGTTAGAGGTTGAATTCGAACGGGCAGAAGTAGATCGAGAAGTCGAGATAGGAGAGCCTCGAGAGAAAACGGAAATGATAGAGGCGCAAGAAATCTCTGAGCAGACTGCGAGAGCAGTAGAGCCCGACACCAAGCCGGGTTCGGAACCACAATAAATCCTGCTGGTCGGCTGGCGCTTCTTTGTTGCCAGGTCCCCGCGCCACTGGGCGAACCCGACTTCTCCCTCAGTGCCGCGTCGCACTTCAGTGCTCTGTTGCGCATTCGCAGTGGAATTCCAGCCCAGGAAGCGAGTTGTATCCACCCAACTGTGTGTTGAACCCACTCACATCAAAGGCCCTTTACAACATCTAAGCAATTCACAATAAAACACTTATTAGATTATCGGGTTGGTGCGTCGATTGCATTAGCTGACTGGGTACTCGAAACTAGGCATGAGAGACATCGCTGGAGATGCAATGACAGTGCGCAAGATGATCCTTCTCACTTGGCGGTTCTCCTACCTTGCGGCCTTTTGATTGTCATATTGAGGTGTGTTCTCAGATCAAGCTCGGGAGAAAGGTTTCTGAAAGGAGTCCCTACAATGAAAAATTTAGCACTTAATACCCGCGATCTCTACCACTTCTACGAAAAAAACGCTGGCGGGTCCCATTTTCAAGTGGAGGCAACTCCGGATGGGCGGTTTCCCTTGGACCAGGCCGCCAGTCTGCTGGCCATGCATTGCATGGTTTTTGGCCAATCCCCGAGCGATTATGTGGTAATGGTATCTGCCGAAAACGACGCTCTGAGAGGCCTGACCGAAAAAGCGGAAAAGCTTCTCCAGGCCGGCCATTCCGTCAGCGGTCACGTCAAGCTCACTCACCGGGAAGAGCAAGTGCTTGGCGGCATCATGCGGAGTCTCACCAACAAAGAGATCGCCGCCTCTCTCAATCTTTCTGCGCGCACGGTAAAGTTCCATGTCTCATCGCTGCTCGCCAAGTTTCGCGTACGCGGGCGCATGGAGCTGGTGCACGAAGCCACTCGACAAACCGCCGGGTCGATTTCCATGCCCTTAGCGATCGCGACCCGCGAGACCCGGTCCTACGGGCCAGTTCCACGGAGTTACAGCAACCCGGCTCGGAGCGAAGCCGTGGTTCCCCTGACCAAACGGCAAATGACGGCCTAATTCCAATTCAGAAACAGACGCAGCGATAAGCAGAAAGGCCTCGTCCGATTTCATCGGACTGAACCCTTGCGTGCTGCTACCTCGACGCACTTCCATTGTACTAGCTGGTGGAGTTGGTTCCCAAGACTGGCGGCAGATTGTGGGAGGTAGGTGATAATCCACGAAAGGCCCACAAAGTTGCTCAACAACTTATTTCGGCGCTCGATTCGCAAGGCCTAATCGAAATCTTAGTACCCGATGTTCACGCAAATCGCTTTCATCCCGTTAAAGTTACTTCCCCTGGCGATCAGGTGAGCCCACAGACAGGATACTTTGACGATGCAACTCACTGGACGCTGTTGCATAACTAGGTCTGGCTCACTGAAATCAATTATTTAGCTGGGTTCTGCAATAAATTGCAATGAGCTAGGGACACCTGATCGTCCAAGCATTCACCTCATCCTGCCACCGTCATTCTAGAACGCACAGGCGAGCAGTCACACGCCGAGCAGCGTACCTTTGGCGACCCACATGGACAACTCCCTACCAGCAAGTGTTGCGCCAGTATTTCTCAATTTCCACCTACGGGTCAACCATGCCCTCCACGCGAGCTGTGTCCGACAGGGCGCTATCTAATGACCTCCTCGGGCTTCGACGGCCCGTCCATATTTCGAACTGCGGTACTCGGCCAAAGAAATAGGTGCACGTCAATCCCGTTCTGGGGCATCTTCGGGCTGGCGCGGTGTCAAGGCACCCGCCTGTTAAATCAACTTGGAGAAAAAACATGAAACGACAACTAGTTCTCGGTCTGTTCGTACTCGGCCTGGCAGTGACAGGGGCACTTGTGGGTCCAAAGCGGGACGGGAATCCACCGCCCCCATTCCCGCCACAGCCGTCCTACAGCACGTCCGCGACCGCATAGTGCCTAGCGGCGTAGCACTGTAGGATCGCGCACCGTGGCAGGATTCTCTCACCCATAGTGAAGGAGCCGCTGCGGTGCGCGCCTCTATTTTAGGGCGTGCTAATCGCAGTAGCATCGCTGCACCAGTCGCAGCATCCCTTAAAGTTCTCTTCATGGTGACAAGATTCGTCGTATATGTTATAAGCGAGGTAGTTGTCTTGCAGCATAATATATCGGAGTGAGTATGGTCTCTATTGGCTTGGTGATTCTTCTCGCCCTTTCATTGGTCCTTTTCCTGCGGCAACAGAAGGACATCGAGCGCCGTATAGCCTCCCAAAGAGATGTTCCGCGAGAAAACCTACTTCCTCGAAACTACAAATCCTTCACCGATGTCGAGAAGACACTCTGGGCTGCCGTGCAGCAACAGAAACCTTCCACCGCTTGGGAAGACGTGCGATTCACGGGACAGGAGCCTGAATTCCAAATCGTGCAGGACTACGTTCGTGGCGTCCGTGAAGACTTCCGAAGAGGGCATCGCATTTTCGGTCAAGTTATCATCCATTCTCCGGAAATGAGATTATTCGCACAGCTCGAATGGCAGCGCGTGAAAATTGAACTCGCCTATTACAAATGGTGCGCCTTGGCGTGTATACGGCTGAGAACGGTTGGAATTTCCATTCACGACCTTCGCCAGGTGACAGATATCGTGGCGACACTTTCATACCGCGTTCGATCAATGCTCGACAGGTTGGAGAATTCCGGCAACGTGAAATTTGTAGACTCGATTTTGAGGCAGTCGTAAGGGTCGTGATACCATCCGTTCCACATGCACTTGACCCTCTCAGAAAATCTGCTTTGGTGGCTAGGCATAGGACTGAAGTTTTTGCTTTGCGCCCTGGTCTTTTACCGCCGCCTCTATCGCCGCCTCCCCTTTTTCAGTCTTTATGTTGTGCTTCTTGTGGTGGAAGTCAACGTCGTGTGGTGGGTTTATCGAGAATGGGGCTACGGGTCCTTCCCAGCTTGGTATACGTACTGGTGGGCGTCGGCGGTGGTGTTGTTCGCCCGTGCTCTCGCAGTTGCCGAATTGTGCTGGACAAGCCTTAAGACTTATCCTGCAATCTGGCCGTGGGTCCGAAGTTTACTCAGCCTCATTGCCTTGGTTGCCCTTAGCTACGCCGCAGTCACAGCATTCAGGAACAGTTCTTCCCCCCTCGCCACCTTCGTCTTGGCGTCCGAGCGCGCACTGGAAACTGCGTTTGCGTTCGTCCTTGTTGCGCTCGTCGGTTTCGGTGCAAGGTATATGGCAGTGTTGGATCCGGTGGAAAGAAATATCGTCATCGGCCTTGGGTTCTACTCAGGCTTTCAGGTCATCAACAATACCTTCATGCAGGAGTGGATGAGCAGGTACTTCCATTGGTGGGTGTCAATTCGCGTGGTCGCCTTTGACATCGCCATGCTCGCCTGGATTGCTCCGCTGCGGAAGCCACTGCCCCGCGTTGAGCCGGGTCCCACATTGATCGACGAGAGTGTTGCTGTTCGGCTTCTGCGGGAATTGCTCGCCCACATGCGCGAAATCACCGAGGAGATGAAGCGCATTGCCCGTTCAAAATGAAAATGAGGGCAGTCCTCTTTCCGTGTAACGGGCCGCGTTTTTTTGTTTGGGCATGCTGTTCAGTTACACCCCTGTCGCACCCGTATGTGCGACATCAAAAATGTTGTTCGCCTGCTCGAAGGTTCCGTTTCACCAATCAGACCACAGGTGGTTTGGACTGAAACGGACTTAAACGGACTGAAAACGGACTTGAAAACGGACTGAAACTGCTTGCTTAGGAAGGCCAGGCGGTGCTAGGGTACTCACGTTAGTCAGCTAGTTTCATTCTCTCTCGCCCGCCGCACTGTGCTAGCAGTCCGGCGGGTTTTTCGTTTAGAACGAGTCGTCCTCTAAGTTCATGATCAGCGGTGCGGTGCTAGTAAGTGATATCACAAGAGATGTTTGCTGACCTTTCCAATTTCCGAGCTTAGTCTGATGGCCTCGCCTGCGCGCCTAGAATTCGACTCTCCATTCACTGGCGCTGTTCTCCTCCCTTGTTGTCCGGCTGGTAGTCATCCGGCAAAATGCTTACCCATGCAGGATGAAAAAATACCCATGCACCCTCGATTCGACTGCTGTTCAATCGATAGCGGGCTTCTCAAAACTACTGTAGAAGCGAAAAGATCATGCGAACGATGAGGCCAAGGAGCGAGACCCTGAGATCTGAGACATGGCTACGCTTGAAGAATGAATCTTTGCAGGCTACTTGACCGCCCCGACGGTGAAGCCGGCGATGAAGCGGTCAAGGAACAGGTTGTACATGAACGCGATAGGAAGACTGGCGATCAGGCAAGCGGCCATCAGCGCTCCCCAGTAGTAGACATCTCCGCGAACCAAAAAGATGGGGATGCCCGTCCCGATCATCTGATTCGATTCAGAAGAAATGAACGTCAACGCATAAACAAATTCCTGCGTTACCAGGGTAAACGTGAAGATCACGACGGTGAGAATTCCCGAGACAGAGATGGGAATCACCAACTTGACGAAAGCGCCGAAGCGCGTGAGCCCATCCACCATAGCCGCGTCTTCCAACTCCTTGGGGATGGACTTGAAGAAACCCATCAAAAGCCAGATAGAAAATGGAACCGTGAATGTGGGGTAGACAAGAATTAACGCCCACAAGGAGTCCTGCAGGCCGAGATACGCCACTACTCTCGAAAGCGGAATAAAAAGCAAGGTCGGCGGGACGAGATAGGTGAGAAAAATGCCGATGCCGAGGCGTTCACCCCAACGGCCGGAGAGCCTGGCGAGTGCATACGCGGCAGGCACGGCTAGCAGCAAGGTGATGGCAACGACGATGACACCGACAAAGGCGGTGTTGCCCAGCCAGCGGATGAATCTGGTTTCGGCAAAAAGAAACTTCAGGTGATCGAGAGTGGGCTTGGCGTTAAAGAGGAAAGGATTGTTCTCCATGGTGTAGAGATCGAGGTTCTGTTTGAAGCTCGTGATCAGCATCCAATAAAAAGGGAACGCGAGCAGAACCGTAAAAGTCCCGAGCACGAGGATGTGGACGACCTTGCCCCAGATGCGCCGGGAAATTCCCTTGGCCATTAGTTCACCTCAGCGCGATGAGCCACGCGCAGCATGAAATAGGCAAGGATCACCAGCAAAGGAACGAGGAACAGCGAGATCGCGGCGCCTGCGGCGAGGTCGCTGCCCTGAATGCCCAGGGCAAAAGCCAGAGAAGGCAGGGTCTGCGTGGAGTCGAACGGCCCGCCGGCTGTAAGGATGTAGACAACGGTCATATCGGTGAAGGTGAAGATGAGGCCGAAGAGCACGGCAACGCTAATGATGGGCCGCATCATGGGGATGACGATCTGGAGCTGCGTGCGCCAGAAGCCCGAGCCATCTACGGCGGCGGCTTCTGGAATGTCCTTGGGAATGGCGGTTCGGCCGGCGAGCAAGATGACTGTAGAAAATGGCATCAGGCGCCAACTGTGGACCAAGAGGACGGAAGCGATTGCGAGATGAGGTTCACCAAGCCACATCGGTGCGCTGAAGGGCTTGTAAATGTGCATGGCCACGAGGACCCAGGTGATCACGCTGTAGATCGAATCAAGGATCCATTTCCACCCGATGGCGCCGAGCGAGATGGGCGCAACCCAGGGCATAAGAATAAGAAAACGGATCAGGCCGCGGCCGCGGAAGGCTTTTTCCAGGGCGATGGCGAGAATGTTCGCGCCGACGATCACGACGATTTGAGAGCAAATGGTGAAGATGAAGGAATTGCGAATGGCAACGCGAAAACTAGGGCTTTGCAGGATGCTGCGGAAGTTTTCCAGGCCTACGAAATGCATTTCGGTGTTGCCTATGCGCGCGTCACTGAAGGCATAGAGAATGGCAAGCAGAAAGGGTCCGCCGACGAGCAGCAAGATGTAGAGAACCGCAGGCGAAAACATGGCAGCGCCCAGCAACGGGCTCTGAGCGGCGCCGATGGACATTCTTTTGTTGCGGGCTACTGCCATGACACGGCTCTCGGCTCGGCCCGTTTTTCGGAGGAGCGGTCGAAGAATTTCAAGTGCTGCTGCGGCACGGCGAATTCATACCTGCCGCCCAGTTGAAGGTTCTGCGCCGAGGAGAGGCGTGAGAAGACCTTCTTGCCGTCGAGCTTTCCACCTTTCAATGTGCCGGAAACAATCCACTCCGAGCCCAGGTATTCGATATTCTCGACATTGAAACGGAACGGAAGCGCGGCATCGGTTATCGTGGACACCGGCCGGAAGTGCTCGGGGCGGAAGCCGACGATCACGTCGCCAAGCTCGGCGAGGTTCATCGGTGGCGAGCCGAGAAAGGTGGCAACGAAAGTGTCAGCGGGATTGTCATAGACATCGGTAGGAGTACCGAGCTGGCGAACGACACCTTTGTTGAGCACCACGACGCGGTCGCCCATGGCCATGGCTTCCACTTGATCATGTGTGACGTAGATGGTCGTGGTACCCACACGGCGATGAAAGCGCTCAAGCTCTTCGCGCGCGGAGGCCCGGAGCTTGGCGTCGAGGTTGGAGAGGGGTTCGTCGAGAAGGAAAACGGCAGGCTCGCGCACGATGGCCCGGGCCAGAGCGACCCGCTGACGCTCACCGCCGGAGAGCTCGCGCGGCTTGCGATCGAGGAGCGCGCCAATGCCGAGAAGCGACGCCGCCCATTCGACTTTTTCTTTATGGAGTTCTTTCTTTACGTTCTGGGCCTTCAGAGGAAAGGCAATGTTCTTGTAGACCGAGAGGTGTGGATAGAGCGCATAGCTCTGAAAGACCATGGCGATGCGGCGGTCGCGGGGACTGAGGTCGTTAACGACACGTCCGCCGATGAGGATTTCTCCGGACGAAGGGGTCTCCAGTCCGGCGATCATCCGCAGCAGAGTGGTTTTCCCAGAGCCGGAGGGCCCGAGGAAAACAAGAAACTCGCCCTCGCGAGTTTCCAGGTTTACGTTGTTGACGGCTCCGAGTTGTCCTTCTTTGAATACCTTTGTCAGATCGCGTGTCTCAACGACAGCCATCGGGCCCCCGTCCTGTTATTTCCATCTGGCAAAGATACGCTTGTATTCCTCTTCGGCAGCCCTGGCTGCGTTCTCCGCAGTTTCGTCGCCGCGCGCTACTTTTGCGAACATGGTGGGAATCACCCATGCTTTGAAAGCTTCGTCAATGGCGGCGGTACCGTAACCAGGATAACCGACGTTTGTGGCCCAATCGAGAACGTTGCCGAGGACTTTGTATTTGTCTGCGGGAGTGGCCCGCGGATCGTTAGAGATTTCCTGCTTCAGGTTTGGGACGGTGCTGGGGAAGCACGGGAAATTGTAAAACTGGCCCGCGATAAAGCCGTCATGGAAAGCATCGATGTAATCGATCAGGAATTGCTGCGCGCCGTCCTTGTTTTCGGCGAAGTCCCAGATCACATAGCAGTCCATGACGTGCTCGGCGGCGATGCGACGAACCGGACCATTCAGGGCTTGGCTGATCATGATCTTGGCGTCAATGGGCAGGTGTTCCCTCTCGGACTGGCGCGTTATGGAGATGGCATTCGCGACGTAAGAAACGCGGCCGGCGAGCATGGCCTGGTTGTTGGATGGCGGAGTCCAAGTGAAGACCTCCGGAGTTTCAGATTCCTGATAAAGAGCCTTCATGAACTTCAGGGCTTCGACGGTCTCCTTGGAATTGATGGTGACATTGCCCGCTTCATCCTGCTCGGCGCCGCCAAAGGACCAAAGCAGGGCGCGCATGGCCATGCTGGTATCAAGTTCTTGAGAGAGCCCCAACCCGCAAGGATGGCCCGACTTGTCCCTGATTTTCTTGGCGCCGACGCGCAGGTCTTGCCAAGTATCGGGACCATTCGGGAAACCCGCATCGGTCCACCAGTCCTTGTGCCAGTTGCCGGGATCAGGGACGTAGGAATCGGAAAAAGCGAAATAGCGGTTGGTCTTAGGATTGTAAGTGGATTTGTGCGCGAGGTCGATCTTCTTGCCGTGCTTCTTCTCCACTTCCTGGTACACATGGGACATGTCAATGGTTTGCTTCTCGTAGGCCGCGGGAGGCGAGAGCAACATGAAAAGGTCGTGACCCTTCCGTGCCGAGGCCTCGGAAGCAGCCTTCGCGGAAAGGTCAACGAGGTTGATGTGGTCGACGATGACGTTGCTGTCGTGTTTTTGTCCCCATTGCTTGCAGAAGGTCCCGTCGAACCAGGTGTCGTACGCGGGAACGAAGTGGCTCCACTGAAGAATTTTCAGCGTTTTTTGCTCTGCTGCTGCGCGTTCCGGGAACAGAAAAAAAGGGCCGGAACCCACGCCGGCTGCAAGCGCGCCGCCCCCCGTCCATTTGAGGAAGTCTCGACGTGACAGCCCCTCCTGTTTTTTCTTTGTCATCCTGCTACCCTCCGACGAACAACTGGGTCCGGCAAGCTCACTTCAAGGATGGAAGGAGCTTGCCCGAACCGATGATGCTACTGCCCGGACGCAACAGTCAATCGCTTGAAACCGCCGAGGCGTGGCCGCCGACTTCGTCCCAGATTTTGGTGCCGTGCGTTTCCTTCAAGAGCAGGCTCCCGGCGATGAACGTGAGGGATGCTATAGCCAGGGGGTAGTACAGCCCCGCATAGATGTTGTGGGTGGCAGCATACACTGAAACCCCGATCAGTGGCGGTAACCCGCCGAAGACTCCATAGCCTATGTGATACGGCAAAGAAAGAGAGGTGTACCGAATAGGGGCCCCGCGGGGGCTTCCGCCGACGTTCGGTTCCCTCAGAATGTGAAGACCGTTCCGAACTCGTTGCGCCACGAGTGCGCCTGAGTTGCCGGAATGCCTCGGAAGATCTTGCTGCCCTGGTTTGCAGCTCGCGTGTTGATGTAACTCACTTCGTTGATGATTGACATCCAGGAGTTCACTTTGTAAGTGAGCGACGCGGTGTCGAGATCGGTGCGGACCAAGCCGTTCCCACCGGAGCGGCGAGTATCGGCGGCCTTGGCGCGATCCGTGCCGTATCCAACGTGCAGCGCCCACCCCGCATTATGGCCCTCCGGATCGGCACCGAAAATCCGCGAGAGCGGGAAGCTCAGCTCCGAGAATCCACCTTGACCGCGGATGGGACGGAGGCTAGCGACGGTGATGGGATGGCCGTTGCAATTTAGAGGCGCGGTAGTTCCGCCCACACAACCGAACGGAATGCTGCGGTTGCTGAAGCTCAGCGCCGAATTCGCAGCCCCAAGCGAGGTCATCCCGTTGAGATCCGTAAAGACGTCGTTGACCTGGCCAGCGAAGAAGAAGCGCATATCGTCGCCGTTGTAGTACTTCGTAACCCAGGTGAACCAGGGTGTTGGCAGTTGTGCCTCGGCGGTCCAGACGTTCTGGGGATTATCCGCCTGGACGCCGCGGGGGAAGGTGCTCAAAACGGAACAAGGCGGTGTGGCACAACCAATGGACCCGGCAATGATGTTGGTTGGGAGCGCGGTGGCGGGAATGACTTCATTGATCCGCGCATGGTGGCCGCTGAAGATGATCTGCGCCGGCGCGACGCCCCGCCGACTATGCGAGAGCGGGAACTGGAAGACAAGCCGTCCCTCTAAGCCGGGCCGGTTGCTTTCTGCGCCTGCCCGGTCGCCAAACCGAGCCCGCTGCTCGTCGGTCAGACCCGCTGAGCCGGCCACCGGGAGCACGATGGCGAACTCGGGCTGAATCTTCAGATCACCAGAGTGAAATTGCACGCCGGTCTTAATCTGGGGAGCTCGCTCCCAGAGAGCGCCCATGCCGATGGCCGTCCCCGTGCTCTCGTAGAGGTTCGGTAGGGTTGAGGAGATGAGATTCCAGTCCTGGCCGAACTCCACGAACCACGGCAGGCTTCCACCCAGCTTGGTGTCCAGCCTCGCCCATGCCAGCCGGAGTGAGAGCTGGCTCGAACGGACGCCGCTGATGTTCCTGTTGTTTACATTGGTGTAGTCGCCCTCAAAATCAAACTCCAGCTTGCCGGTGACGGTCATCTCAGAATTAGGAGGAACCCATTCGAATTGGCTGCCCGCCCGGAAGCTGCGAGCTTTGATATGGAATTGCGGGTCGGATGTGGGCCCGGTGTCGCCAAGCAGAAGCGGAAGCGGCCAGTCTTGGCTGCCGAAGGTGGCGCCGCCGCTTGATGCCGTGTCCTCGACGGCACTGGCCTTGAAAAAGCCGTACAGCTTCAGGTTTGCCCCGCTGCCGAGTTTGATGTCGGGTATCAGCCCGCCTTGTTTTGGGACGTCAATCGGCAAGACGCGCAGAGGTGCCACCGCGGGGATCACCTTCGGTTCTTGGGGCGGCGTCCTGGCGGGAGCTACATTCGCCCCATTGTTGAGAGGCACGCGATAAACAGCGGTGATGGGAGTCGGACTGCTCGTTCCCGCGTTGGAAGCGTTTATCACGCCCGGCATGCCCTCAGTCTGATCGTAATCGGATTGCGAGATTACGCCCTTCATGAGGAGCAGCTTTGCAAGCCGCCGATCCGCGTCGCTGGGAGACGACGCCTGGCTGATTTGCGCCACTTCCTCCGCGGTCAAGATGCCCTTTGCTTGCAAGACGCGTACGAGCGGGCTCACAGCAGGCTTAGTGTCGGCCTGCTGCTGCGCGAGGGCGCTTTCGCACCATGCAATGATTGTGAACGAACAGACTACCAGAAACACCACCACGCGAAATCGTTTCCCTTTCATCTCGAATACCCCCCTGTGACTCAGCATTGGAATGCCGGTCAGGTCTTCAGACGTGAAGGCCCTAAACCGCCCCGTTCATATACGGCTTGTCCCTGGTTGTCAAGATATCCCTAATGGCTTTCATGTAATCCGAGAGTTCAAATAAAATCAGTGAGCAGGGACGCCAGAGGAATCTTATAGATGAGCAAACTGGAATGGAGGATCAATCCCGTGCGGGCGGGTTTAGCGGCTTACGATGGCTGATCTCTTCAGGATCGGCAGCGAAGTCACCGTCCAGCGTAGGCTCATAACCCAATTCCTTTCGCGGGTGCTTTCGCTAGAGCGATGGACTCGGAGAGAAGACGCCCGTCAGGGAAATTCTGCCGGGCGCACAACGGCAAACAGGGCGCCGGTAGTGCTCAATGATAACCTCAGAACCCTCGCGCACACGGTCAAGCACGGAAGCAAAATCGTTCGCGCCTCCACGTCCGAAATATGGATGACCGGATTTGCCATCACGGTATCTTCAATGAAGCAAGAACAAACATCGTCTTGTAAGGCTCTTTGGCGGCCGGGACAATCTGGTTAACCTGATCGCTCGTAAAGTACGGGCGCTCTGGGTCTCGGCCGCCCGCAGCGTCAAATCCGAGAATGAGACCGAGCTGGCGCTCATCCCGGATTTCTTCGCATAGCGCAATACTGCAAAGACTGCTGCCCCCGTATCCTTGAGACCGCTCTGGAGCCCATTTTCATGCCACGTGGTGCGCCGAAGGGGCATGAGGTCTATCTCCAAGATGTTGACTACGGTCTTCGGGGACAGGTTGTTTTGCAGACTGGTGGAGAATTGCTGCAAGGCGCGAACGTCCAAAGCGTGCGTAACTAATTTTGCGAAGACAGGCAAAATGTGCATTTGCCCGTAGCTTTCCCGCTGCCTCACCGTTGCCAGGGACAGCTCCGGCGCTACATCTTTCTTCTATGCGTCAACAGCATCCGGAAATGCCTCGCCCCTTATGGGGGACGGAACACTGCCTCTGTTGATGTCCGCCATAAACAAATCGTGTTCTCGGCGAGGGGCACGTTCTGACATGACACTGAGTTCACTCATCAGCTGATGAGTACGCTCAGTGGTAATAGTCCCAATCGAACAGCCTCAATCTTATTCAATTGACGACCCTCTCGCCGACGCGTCCCTCCGCAGAACCCTTCCCCGTGCATTCCAGCATCTGGGTCACTCTGCTGCTGAAACATCGAGAACGCAGAAAGTTGTTCAATTGCTTACGGTGGGCAGCTGGTGAAGCTTGAAATGCAACACATATTTGTTGCCACGGCTAGGGCCCGATGACCGTTTTCCTGTTCCTTCCACCGCGAGGGCGCCTGACCCAGAACTGGACCTAAGGACAGTTGTATACAACTCCTTCGGAATTGAAACTGTGAGCAAGCTTTCTGCATCGCAACGCCCAGCCGACGGGGATGGATAGAAAGAAATAGAAGGTATTTTCGAAGTAAGGTGAGACCTTTACGTCTAAGCGCATTCAGATCGTATGCTGGCTGGTGCTTTTATCTTGGCCTGCGGTAAGCGCTCCGCTTCCTGCTGGTCAGCGGGAGACCACTCGCAGTCCGCACGGAGCGCTCGCCATTCCCTGCGAGAACTGCCACACCGCTACGGGCTGGCGGCCGATTCGCGCGGTCCCTGAATTCGATCACAACAAAACGGACTATCCACTGCGCGGCATGCACGAGAAAGTGCAATGCACGCAGTGCCACGTAAAACCGGTATTCACAGATGTGGGCAAGAATTGTCAAGATTGCCACGCCGATATTCACCAGCGCAAAATGGGCACGGACTGCGCGCAGTGCCACACGGTTCTTGGTTGGAACAATGCCGTTCAGCAAGTGAAGGATCACCAGAATCGCTTTCCGCTTTTCGGGGCTCACGCCGCGGTGCAATGCGAGGACTGCCACAAGGGCGCTGCGGTTGGGCAGTTCCAGGGCCTCTCCACGGCTTGCGCATCTTGCCACTTAAGGGATTTTCAGAAGACTACGAATCCGAACCACGTCAGCGCGAAGTTTGCTACTACCTGCGAATCGTGCCACTCCTTTGATAGTTGGCTGGGGGCGAAGTTCGATCACAGCACCACCGGGTTCCTGCTGACCAATGGCCACGCCAATGTGCCTTGTGCCTCCTGCCACCTCAACAACAATTACAACTTGACGACCGCCCCGACGGACTGCGGGAATTCGGGCTGCCACTTGACGACCTGGCAGCAGACGAATAATCCGGTGCACCCCTCGGCAGGTGCGGCTTTTGCGGTGGCCAATTGCTCGGGATGCCACAACACGATTTCCTGGACCACGGCGATTTTCGATCACAGCACCACGGGTTTCCTGCTGACCAACGGGCACGCCAACGTGCCCTGCGCTTCTTGCCATGTCAACAACAACTACACTTTGACGATCGCGCCGACCGATTGCGGGAACTCCGGATGCCATTTGACGAAATGGCAACAGACCACGACCCCGGTACACGCGACATCGGGAGCCGCTTTTGCGCCGGCGAATTGCGCCACTTGCCATACCACGAAAGGCTGGGACTCTGCTTCTTTCGACCACAGCACCACCGGTTTCGCGCTGATGGGCACGCACGCTTCGCCATCGCCGACGCCCTGCGCTGCCTGCCACGTCAGCAATAATTACACGCTGAACTCGGCCGACTGCATGGGCTGTCACCAGTCGGCCTGGAACAGCACGCCTTCGTTCGGCGGCACGGTGCCGGATCACATCAAGGCGGGTTTCCCGGCGACGGCCGCGGCTTGTGCCCAGTGCCACACCATCACGAAGTGGTCCGACGGTAAGTTCGACCACGCCGCGTTCGGGTTCCCGCTGACGAACTCGCACGCCCTGGTGGCTAACGGCGGCAAGGTGCCGTCCTGCGAGTCCTGCCACATCAACAGTAACTACAGCCTGAGTATCACGCCGAACGACTGCGGGAATTCAGGATGCCATTTGACCACCTGGCAGCAGACGAATAACCCGACGCACTCAACCTCGGGACCGACATTCGCTGTCGCGAACTGCTCGACGTGCCATAACACCATTTCATGGACTACCGCAGTCTTTGATCATAGTACGACGGGTTTTCCGCTGACGAATGCGCACCAAATGGCGCCGGCGGGGAAAGTGGTGGCCTGCACGGATTGCCACATCAACAATAACTACACGCTGACGACGGCACCGACCGACTGCGGCAACTCGGGATGCCATTTGACCACCTGGCAGCAGACCAACAACCCCACGCACGCGACAGCGGGGGCGCCTTTTGCGGCAGCGAACTGCGCGACGTGCCACAACACCATCACCTGGACCACAGCGACCTTCAATCACAGCACCACCGGCTGGGCCTTGACGGGCGCGCACCAAATGGCGCCGGCGGGGAAAGTGGTGGCCTGCACGGACTGCCACGTAGGGAACAACTACACGTTCACGGCGGCGAACACGGACTGCTACGGTTGCCACCAACCTGCTTGGTTGAGCACGCAAACGCTTGGTGGGGCGGTACCGAATCACATCACGGCGGGCTTCCCGACCTCACAATGCTCGACCTGCCACGACACCCTGCTCTGGGCAAACGGCAAGTTCGATCACACCACGACGGGCTTTCCGTTGCAGGGCGCGCACGTAACCACACCTTGCGCTTCGTGCCACGTCGGCGGCAACTTCAAGCTGACGGCGGCGAACACGGATTGCTATGGCTGCCACCAAGCCGCTTGGCAAAGCACCGTGACGCTCGGCGGTGCCGTGCCGAACCACGTTGCCGCGCTGTACCCGACCACTTGCCTAACCTGCCACACCACGTGGGTGACCACGGGCTGGCTGGGGGCGACCTTTAATCACACCTGGTTCCGTATACCGCATAATGGCTCGGTCTGCTCGGATTGTCACATTGTTTCGACGAACTATAAGACGTTCTCTTGTGAGAATTGCCATACGTCGCCAAACGCGCACCGGCCCGGAATGTCGCATCCTAACGTTTGCACGCCATCTCCCGCATGCTGGTACAATCCGCCGACTCGGTGCTACGACTGTCATAAGAATTGACGGGGGACGGGGACACGCTTCGCGCGCTTCTGAGGTCTTGGCGGGTGAAATGGTGCAAGAGCAAATTCCTTGGAGAACTGTAGTAGGGGGAAGGAAAGCAAGTGTATCGAACGACCTGGAGGGTAAGCCTAGCCACGAGACTTTTTTTCAAGCCATCTTGGGCTTTCGCGGTGTTGGTTTGCTCGGCCATCACCTTTCACGTTAACGTCAGTCGCGCGCAGAATCCGCAGGCGGATCAATCCAGCAAGCCTTCCGTTTTTCGCGTCAAGTATGTCGCTGACGGCTCGCTCTATATTGATGCCGGGCGCAACGCCAATCTCCAAGAAGCGATGAAGCTTTCGCTGGTCAACGCGCCACCTGATGACGTGGTTTCTGATGCCGTGCGGTTCCGGGGGTACGAGCACGTGGCGGAACTCAAGGTTGTTTCCGTGGCGGATTCTTCTGCGGTCTGCGAAATCGTGAGCAGCAATGGCGAGATTAAGGCAGGCCAAGTGGCTTTTCTCACGCCCGACAGCGTGGTCGAACGTCGTCAGGCCGTGGAGGCCACTGAAGAAGAGAGGTATCCCATAGTCATGACTTTCACCTATGGCGATCCTCTGGAGGAAGAAGTTCGCACGGCGCAAGAACAAAAGAAGTTTAAGGAATCACCGGTCGGACAGATCCGCGGCCGGATCGGCTTTGACTATGGCGGTATCCATGAAGCGGGCGGGCTCAATTCCAAGCAAGTGGGGCTGTCTATCTCTTCGGACATCAGCAATATCGGCGGGACCTATTGGAATTTCAAGGGCTACTGGCGCGGCAACATGAACATCAGCAGTTCCACTCCTCCAGGCGCCAATACCACCACGCTCACGGATCTGATCAACCGCACGTACCAAATCGGTTTATTCTATCAAAGCCCTTATTCACCGGTCACCATCGGCGTGGGGCGCTTGTTTCTTCCTTGGGCGCCGAGCCTGAGCACGATTGATGGTGGCTACCTTGGAAGAAAGATTACGCGGCTCGCGACCGTGGGTTTCTTCGCCGGATCCGCGCCGGATCCCTCCTCCTGGAGCTATAATCCGAACCAGCATATTGCCGGAACTTTCGTGAATTTCGAGGCTGGCGACTTCGATCACACCCGCTTTTACAGTACTGCCGGCATCGCGGTTACCAGCATCCAATGGAAGGTCGCTCGCCAATTTGCATTCTTCGAGAACAACTTGTCGTGGAAGCGCTACATCACGGTTTACAGCTCTTTGCAGGCGGACGAGGCCCGAACATCTCCGCTGCTAAATGGCGGAAGCAATCCCACGGGAATCTCCCAAAGCTATTCTTCGCTGCACCTTCAGCCATTTCACCGCGTGGGATTCGGTGTCAATCACAATTATTTCCGCAGCCTGCCGACATACGATCCCCGGCTGCTCGGCACCGGTCTACTAGACCAGTATCTCTTTCAAGGCTTCAGCGGGGACGTGCGCGTAGAGCTTGTCAAGCACATCAGCGTGTACGCCAGCTTAGGCCGGAGTAAGGCCTCCGCGGACAAGAAGAATTCGCTGAATCAGGCCTTTGGCATCACCTTGCCCAACCTGTTGAAAACCGGTCTGCTCGCCGACGTGCATTACTCGAAATTCGATAGCTCGTTCGGAAGCGGCAAATACACTTCTGTTTCACTTTCTAAGAACCTTACCGATTCGTTCCGCATCCAACTCTTGGGTGGTCATCAGACTTTCAATTCTACGCTGACGAACAATAACCATTCCAATTTCGTCAACGCCACGGCTGATTGGAACGTGGGCCCCCGCTATTTCCTGGAAGGCAATTTCGGATGGTACCGCGGCACCAGCATGAATTACCAGCAATGGACCACGGTTTTCGGCTATCGCTTCGGAGGATATCGCAAATGAGAAACCACCTTCGGCGCGAAGAACTTCCGGGCAGCCGAACTCCTCTCACTGCGGCGTTGGGGCGGCTCAGGTTTGTTTTCTCCGTGGCAATGCTGTTTTGCTGCGTCACGGCGTCTGGCCAAGCGCAACTAGCCGCTCAACCCGCCGCCGAGACGGCTGGCGCTCCCGTTTCGGCGCCCATGGCGGCTCTCTCTCGCGCCCGCGCCACCGTCGAAAAATTCTTTGAACAGGCCGCCAATGTGGTGTGCACGGAAAATGTGACGCAGGCAGTTGTCGGCAAGAACGGGAAAGCCAGTTATCGTGAAGAATCTGTCTTCGATTACCAGCTTCAGGCCAATAGCAACAGCGGATCATTGAAGCTCGTCGAATCCCGGGATACGCGCAAAGCGGCCTTCCGTGATTCGGCGCGCACCCTGCTCATTACCAACGGCTTTACCAGCATGCTCCTGATTATCCACCCGTCCTATGATACCAGCTATACGTTCGAGCCCGCAGGAGAGGAAACTGTTGACGGTGTGGCCTTTGCTAAAGTAAATTTCAAACCCGTTCCCGGTGCTTCTTCGCCCGCGGCGCTTCAACTTCGCAGCCAGAACTATCCAATCCCTCTTTCTGGCACGATTTGGATCGAGCAGCAGAGTGGCTCCGTCGCTAAATTGGTCGCGACCATGGATTCCAGCCTGAGCGATGTTGGACTTCACGGCATGCGTAGTGAAATTCATTACGCCACCGTGCATTTTCATGATCCCGACGAGTCGTATTGGATGCCCGTATCTGCCATTATCGACGTCGAAACGGCCCGGCAGCATTGGCGCAATATTCATCGCTTCACAGGTTACAAAAGATTTAGGGCCACCATTCAGGTGGAGGAACTCGAGACGAAACGATGAGTGCAACCGCAGGTCTAGGTACCGCTGTCTTGACGCGTGTCGACCCCGAAAAGGGGCATCGCACTCGCCTGCTGCTCGCTTGGCTGCTGGCCGCCACCGTTGTTCTGGTGATCGCCGGCTACGGCCTTAACTATTACGGGCTGAGCGCTGCCCAGCGACCTTTCTCTCCGAAGCACCCAATCCTGCGGCCTAGCGGGTCCATTGGGATCAAACTGGGTATGCTCGGTGTGCTGATATTTTTTCTCATCTACCTTTATCCGCTCCGCATGAAATGGGGATGGCTTGGCAAACAGGGGAATTCGCGTCACTGGCTCGATTTTCATGTCGTTCTGGGCACCACTGCCCCTATCATCATCGCCTTCCACGCCTCCTTTAAGTTCGGCAACATCGCCGGGATGGCCTTCTGGAGCATGATGGCGGTGACCCTAAGCGGATTTGTCGGCCGTTATCTCTATTCGCAGATTCCTCGCGGCCTCAGCGCCGCGCAACTCTCCAAGAAGGAGATGGAGGACCGAGAAGAGGCACTGCAGAAAGAGCTCGCGGAACAGAAAGCAACTCTTGGCTTCTGTGTGGAAGCGCTGTATCACTTGCCTACGGCCGACGAAGTTGCCAAGACAACGATGTTCGCCTCTCTCCTTTCCATGTTTCTAATCGATTTCAAACGGCCCTATCAAGTTTCGAGGGTGCGGCTACAAGAGGCCGGATTCGGTCCCTGGCTGCGCTCTTTCTGCGGTTTGGTCGCCACGGGCGACCTGAAACTCGAGCGCGCCATTCGCATCGCTCAAAAACAGGCCAGCCTTTCCAAGCACATTCTCTTCCTGACGCGTACGGAACAGGTTTTTCGGCTCTGGCATGTCGTGCATCGGCCCTTTAGTTATGCCTTTGCGATTCTTGCCATATTGCATATTGGCGTTGCCCTCTTTATGGGCTATAGACTGTAAGTGGGAAGGGCGAAGAAGCTACCTATGTCGCAGAATGTCGTTGAGGGGATCTGCCCAAAAATGAAAGTACCAGTCATAGGAAAACGGATATTGATGCAGCCCAAAAGGACTTGCTCATGAACCGGTTGGCCCTGGCCCTTGGGCTTTTCGCCGCGCTTCTAACCTGCAGCGCTTGCAAAAAACAGCAGAGCGACAACGACGCCATTCGCGCCGGAATCATGCAACATCTCACCGGGGTTGGCACTCTGAACATGAGCGCCATGGTGATGGACATCCGAAGTGTTTCCATCAACGGCAATCAGGCGCACGCCGAAGTTGAATTCCGGCCCAAGACCGGCGCACCCCAGGGGTCTGGCATGCAGGTTGCCTATAACCTGGAAAAGCGCGACGGTGCGTGGGTCGTTCTCAAGACGCAGGCGACCGGCGGCATGATCCAGCATCCGGATCCGAATCAAAACCCGCACCAGAATCAAGACGTGCATGCCGGTGGCCTCCCGAGGTTCAACGATGTCTTGAATCCGGCTGGTGCCACGGCTCAAGGTGCCCTGCCGCCCGGTCGTCCCCCGGCCAATTCACAACCGCCCGCTTCACAGCCGGGCGGGCAGGGTCAAGCTTCGACAAAAAAACCGCGCTGATTTTATGGATACTTTTACCGCCTTCATTCTGGCCGCGATCGTTATCGGCCTCCTCGTGCGCGGTTATTTAAAGAAGCAAAAGAAAATAGAAGAACTAGCGCGCGCGGCTGAGGAAAAAGGGAAGTTGCGTTCCGATGGCCCCCAAGCTCAGCATCCCCATATCGATACTACATATTGCATTGGCTGTGCCGCTTGCACCATGATCTGCCCCGAAGGCGATGTCCTTGCCATGCTGGGTGGGAAAGCTGTAATCGTGAATGGCTACAAATGCATCGGCCACAGCCTGTGTGCGGAGGTCTGCCCCGTCGGCGCCATCACCATGGTGTTGGCCAGTCCCAGTATGGGTGGGGACACGCCTTACCTAACGCCGGAGAATGAGACAACTATAAAAAACATGTTCATCGTCGGCGAGCTTGGCGGGCTGGCTTTGATCAAGAACGCCATCAACCAAGGTCGCGAATGCATCGATAACATCGCGAACAGAATCGCCGCGCCGGGCTCTCCCAAGTCCGCCCCAGGCGTGCACGACGTGTTTATTGTCGGGGCAGGTCCCGGAGGTATCGCCGCTTCCCTGCGCGCCATTGAAAAAAAACTGAATTACCTTACCGTGGACGAGGGCGAGATGGGCGGCACCGTGGCCAAATATCCGCGCCAGAAGCTGGTGATGACCAGCCCCGTGGAATTTCCTACATACGGAAAATTTAAGAAGACGGAACTCTCGAAGGAAGACCTCATGGCCTTCTGGGCCAAAGTGCTGCAACGGGCGGATTTCAAATTTCATCATGGAGAGAAAGTGGAGGACGTCAAGAAGGGTGAAGACGGCATTTTCACCATCACGACCAGCAAAGGCCAGCATCGTGCCCAGAATGTAATCCTGGCACTCGGCAAGAGCGGCAGTCCGCGGAAACTCGGCGTCAAAGGCGAGGAATTACCAAAGGTCATGTACCGCCTGATTGAGGCGGACCACTACATCAACAAGAAAATCCTGGTCGTAGGTGGCGGGGACAGCGGCATCGAAGCGGCCATGGGCTTGGGCCACCAGGTCGGCAACGAAGTTACGCTCTCGTATCGAAAAGAGGCCTTCAGCCGCATCAAGGAGCGCAACTCGATACGGATTGAAGAATGCATCCGCAAGGGTAAGGTCAAAGTAATCTTCAACTCCATTCCCGTGGAATTCAAAGAGAAGTCCGTGCTCCTGGAAGTCAATGGCAAAAGGGAGGAGATCCCTAACGATTACGTCTGGATCTTCGCCGGCGGCGAACCCCCCACTGCATTCTTGAAAAAGATCGGCGTCGGTTTCGGAAACCAAGACCTCACATCGACCGGGAGCAAAGAAGCAAAACAGGCGAAAGCGGAAAGAAAGGCCGCGCTTTCTGAGGTTAGCTCACCGGCTGCTGTCGGGTAAGCGAACTCGAGAGCTCATCGATTCCGCGTCTTTTCCGTGGTTTTCCGTGTGATTGCTTTGGCGGTGTCTTGACCCCAGGCTGGAATAACGGTTCCTTTCCTTCCTTCGGGCTTCGCGGCCGGTACCGGCGTTGGTGTCCAGAAACTCGGATCGCCGGCCGCAAACTCTTTTGATACGTGGGACATCTGGCTGTCGACAACGTAGAGGTTGCTCTCGCTGCTGGCATACGATTCGCGCGCAATCTGTTGCAGCCGTTGCATGGCTTCTTCGCCTTCCGCTTCCCGCAGGTTTTCCTTCCATGAGAGCAGGTCGTCGTTTTGCTTGAGCGCGTACATGGGCATGAAAATAAGGAAACCGGGCGACTGCGTGCCCAGGTTCACCTGATAGACGACCCACGGTGAGTCTGCTTTGATCTTCTCGTAGGCCTCGCCGAGGATCTTAAACGTTTCCGCAAATTCGCTCTCGTGCCCCGGGGCGAGGCGCACTTCAACCACGCGCATGAAGCGCGTTTCCGACAGATCGATGTTGTCTGCGTGATAGCCCAGGTCGTCGCGGCGTACCGCGACGATCGTGCGCTCGCTTGTTAAGAGCGAGTCGATCTCTTCCTGCATCCGCGCGAGGTCGGGATGGGCGGCATAGATCTGCTTCCAGCCATCGAGGGACTGCTCCAACTGCTCGAACGAGTCAAAAGGATCGAAGAATAGCATCTCCCGCGGGCCAGTAAGGGATTGCAAGTCAATCCAGGAATTAGGGACATCAAGACGATTACAGGCGCGCGCAATAGCGACCCCTAACTTCTTGCGCGCGTTTGCCTTGCCGTATTGGATTTCCTGGTGCACGAGAAGCAAGATATTTGGCGGCGCGGGGGCCGGATTCAAGGTCTTATTATCCTGCCCTCGAGAAATCGAAAGGTACGCCAGCGAGAGTAAAATGATCGCTGACAATCGTCGGATAACACTCATGCGGCCTCCCTCCAAGAATTGAAAACGGCCACGGCGTGCCGTGTCGCTGCGTGAAGAACTCAAGTCCAACGAAACTTTGTGCGCCCAGGAAATGGCATTCGGACCGGGTTGCCTTCTGAAAAGATGGGTCAGCCGCGCAGTCGAATTTCTGAATCTTGTCTATGACAAACGACTGTGAGCGGTCGGCATCGCGTTCTGAAAAGGCCGGCCCTTCAAAGCCTGCAACTTTTCGGGATACATCTGACTGCGGTCGACGATTCCGGAATCAGTTGTCAATGGTTGCCCGCCGTTTGCTTCGCCGGGACGCCACAATTCTACTCCAAGTCCCGTTTGCTACGCAGTTTGTAATGTGGCATGTCCCGACGTGCGGTAGTTTCTGAGTTCCGCCAGGACTCGGCCCGGCTGGAAGCCCGCCAGGTTCATCGCATTTTGAGCTGAGAAAACTCAGCGTTGTTTGTGCGCGATTGATGATCGACCACGTTGGCTGGTATCCCCGCTGATCTCCGATGCACAGCGCTGCAAGCCCAAATCCGGTGGGAGCTATGTTTGAGACCGGCCGATTGTCGTTTCCGCCCGCAGCGAAAGCGCGATCCTTGATTTGCCCGTCGCCGCGTCGGTTTGCCCCCAGAAGAACTGAAAGGCCGCTTTGGTAATTGCCTCGAGAAGTTGGTCGTCGGTTCTGAGAATACCCGTCGCCTGGTGGCGGAGGCGGAAGGAACCAATGTTTGATGGGGAATCTAGGACTTGCGATGCATTAAAACCCGGCAGGACTGCAACAAGAACAGGTGAGAAGTATGGAGCATGCGCCGAGGCCGGCCATATGAAGGTCGCGTGCATGGACGGCATGGTCATGCAGCATTCCTGGCTGTGCTCGCGGCTGTGCGACGAGCCAGGCATCGAATCGCTGCACAGCATCGCCGCATCGGGCGTCAACATGGCTAAGCAGTCTAACGCATTACCTGGGGAAGGCAATCGCCATCACCGCCAGCAGTATTGGCCTGATAAGACGCATCTCTAACGTATGTGTGTCCCAAACTGAAGTCAAGGGCGCGCCACGTCGTACCCTGTCAAACTCTATGCGAGTTTGACCAAAAACAAAACACGGTTCTTGAGGATATTTCTTCGGTGATCCAGGAACCTATTTAGCCAGGTAGCCTTCTTGCGCGTGGCGTGAGCTTCCCGCGACGCTCCGTAGCTGGCGGACAGGAGCGGGTCCTGTGGATTGGCGGATCACAAACTCCGGCTCGATGGCGATCTCCGGCACGTATTCGCCGCCCCCCTCAATTTGGTTGACAACCGTTTGCGCTGCGATTTGCCCCATCTTCACAAGTGGCTGCCTTACCGTAGTCAATCCGGGATTGGCGTACGCCGCTCCGGGAATATCATCGAAGCCGACAACGGAAATATCTTCCGGCACACGCAGGCCCGCTTCGCGAATCGCCCAGATCGAGCCGATTGCCGAAATGTCGTTGTAAGCAAAAAGTGCTGTGAAAGGATGTTTCCTTGCCAGGAGTTGCTTGGCGAAGGGATATCCGATGGCGGGCGTCGAATCGATGCCCGCCAGTTGGATGGTCAACTCGGGACGAATGCGAATGCCGAGCTGCTGCCCCACTTCGCAGATCGCACTCCAACGTACGGCGGAGTCCGAACTGATGGGCTGTCCCTTGATGAAGGCGATTTCTTCGTGACCGAGATCGCGAAGATGTTCGAGGGCCATCCGCGCGGCACGCCTGTGATCCAGGACAATGTTGGTCAAACCTTCGACGCGCTCATGTCCTGCGACCGCGACGGTCGGCAGTGGAAGCTTTTCCATCAGGGAAGTGTCGGTGGTAATGAAGCCCTCCACACCTCGCGTCAAAAGCATTTGCGCGTAAGTTTGCAGGAGCTTTGGATCATGCCGGTGGATCACAGTGAGGAAGAAATAGTTGTTCTTCCGGAGGTATTCTTCGATGCCGCTGATCACCATCGCACCGTAGGCATCGCCGATTTCCTCGGCGATCACGCCAATCGTATAAGTTCTCTTCAACCGCAGGGTTCGGGCAAAAAAGTTGGGGCGGTAATTGAGTGCTTGCGCAGTCTCTATGATGCGATTTTTCGTATGCTCGGGAATGGAACGTGCCGCCGGAGAATTATTCAGGGCGGCGGAGACCGTTCCCGGGGTCAGCCCAAGATGCTCCGCAATGGTCTTTAGGGTGACCTTACCCTCGTTGTGCGGGCCAGATTTCTTTCGCGGCGGCGGCGTCATTTAGAGAACTCTCAGAACATCTTCCAAAATTAGGATACGGGAAATGGTGTGTCCGAGAGTGAGAGTGCTAGGTTCACTCGACGTCCCGTAAGCCGCGATTCTAGCTCAACTTGAGTCTTGTCAGACGAGTTTTCTACGCACCAAAGTAGCTCAAGGGTTTCTCCCACGGACCGTCATGGCCCCACATTTATATAGGTAAAACGCGTCCGTGTTGCCTGTCCGCAAACAAAGAGGGCTCCCTGCCCGCCATTCTTCCCGGCCCCAGAATATCATTATTTTTCTGTAGAATATCATTATTTTTGCTTGACAGGGCTCTGCCGCAAGACTATATAGGCGTTAGTGAAAAGCGCTCCGCGGGTTATTGGGGGTGGCCGCGTGGTGACTTAGGGGTTGTGGTTCGCCCTGCAATGCTATCTTTATCAAATAGATATGGGGTGTGGAGGCGAATAATGGCGTTCCTTATTTCTCAGTCTTCTCGGATAAGTTCCTTTGTTGTGAAACAGTTTCGTCTATCGCACGTATTGCTTCTTTGCGTGCTCGTCCTTGGTGCGGCGTCCCAGGCATTTGGTCAGGGTGCCACCATTGTTGGGACCGTTACGGACCCGTCAGGATCAATAATAGCCAACGTGAAGATTACCGCGACAAATGTTGAGACCGGTCTGGCCCACACGACGATTACCAATGACTCGGGCCAGTATGCCGCGGTCGATTTGCATATTGGCCACTACAACGTCAAGGCCGAAGCTGCTGGATTCAAAGTCGCCGAGCAAAAGGGCTTGGTATTGAACGTCGGCGACCGCACTCGCGTGGATTTCCAGATGGCTTTGGGTGCGGCGCAGGAGACGGTAACCGTCGAAGCCAATGCCGTCCGCGTGCAAGCGGATTCCGGCGAGGTCAGCAACGTCATCACCGACCGGCAGTTGGCGCAGCTCGCCGTGAACGGCCGCAGCATTTACCAGCTCGCCGCTCTGACGCCTGGAGCATCGAGCCAGATCAACGGTTACGTCAACACGCCAGTCGGCGGAGACGCCAACGTGGAATTTAATGGCATGCGTCAGAACCACAACATTTATTTGCTGGACGGTGGCGAAGATGATGACCGTGGTGGCGCAGGTGGCATGAGCATTGCGCCGTCGACGGACGCGATCGCAGAGTTCCGCGCTCTGACGTCGAACTACAGCGCCGACTACGGTCTTTCTTCGGCGGCGACGATGACCATGGTTCTGAAGGGCGGCACGAACACGCTGCATGCTTCAGCATGGGAGTTCAACCGCAATGACGCATTGGACGCGCGTAACTTCTTTAACCCTGCGACCAATCTAGACGGTACCCACAACCAGGTTGCAAAGTTGCGGCTGAACGTGTTCGGCTTCAACGTTGGCGGGCCGGTGACCTTTGGCAGGTTGTACAACCCCGACAAGAAGAGGACCTTTTTCTTTTACAACATGGAGTGGCGCAGGCTGATCCAGGGCAACCTCAACAACAGCCAAACGGTGCCCGATCCCGCCACGTACGGCGGGCAGTTTGCTTCCTCGCTGCTCCCGGCGGCACTCCACACGCCCTGCTCGAATCAGGTCTCCGCGGCAACGGCGACGCAATACGCGAGCGCAGGCCAGACCCTGAGCACAGCCGATCCAACAACTGGAAACTGTTCGGACGCGAACGGTCAGACTGCGGTGCTGCGTCCCTTTGCCAACAACAAGATTCCGATCTCGCTCCTGAGCCCCAATGCACAGGCACTGCTCACCGCTGGCATTTTCCCGAAGCCGACATCGGGAAACCAGTTCGCCGGCACCAGCAACACTCCTACCAATTTGAAGGAAGAGATCGTCCGCATCGATCACAACTTCACCAGCAAGTTTTCAGTGTTCGGCCACTTCGTCGCTGAGCAGGTCACGCAGGGCTACGCGATCAGCCAGTGGAGCGACGCAAATGTTCCGACGGTCGGCGACACCTTCGGCAACCCGTCGTATAGCGGCGTTATCCACACGACTTATGCGATTAGCCCGACGTTGCTCAACGAGGCAGCTTTCAATTACAACGGAAACCGCATCAACATTATTCCATTTGCGGGTTCGGGCTTGGCCAGCTTGGCGCTTCCGTCTGGCTACATCAGTGCGAATTCAAGACTGTTTACAGGGCCAAACAACCTGAACCGCATTCCAAATATTGACTTGAAGGGATCGACCGGCACGAAGTTTGAAATCTCGAGCTGGCCTTGGCGGAACAAGGCGGACGATTACCAGATCCGCGATGACATTTCGCTAACCAAGGGAGCTCACCAACTGAAATTCGGAGGAAGCTGGGCGATCTATAAGAAAGTCCAAGACCTGTTCGGTACGACCCAGGGATCCTTTGGTTTTGATGGGACGTTCACGGGAAATGACTTCGGCGATTTCCTGCTTGGCGACGCCAAGAGCTATGCCGAACTCGCGGTGCAAGACCATGGCTTTTGGAACAACGTATCCTGGGCCGCCTACGCCCAGGACAACTGGCGCGTGAACCGTCGGCTTACACTGAACCTCGGCCTCCGCTGGGATGGCGTGCCGCACACCTATGAAGCGAATGATCGCATGGGGAATTTTTACCCTTCGCTCTATAACCCGACAAACGCGCCTATCATGCTTCCAGATGGCACGATCAGCCCGGCCAGCCCAGGGCTCGGTACCAGCCCGAATCCGATTCTCGCGGGCGTTCCGCTCTATCTGAACGGAATCGGTATCCCCGAGAAGAACGGCGTTCCAAAGGGGCTCGTGGACAATCATTGGGCGACTTTTGGTCCTCGCCTCGGGTTCGCCTATGACCTGACTGGCAGCAGCAAGACCGTTGTCCGCGGCGGTTTTGGCATCATGTATGAGCGCATCCAGGGGAATGACATGTACGACGCCGGCCCCAATATTCCCTTCAGCTTGAACGTCGGGCTACAAAGCGTCACATTGGAAAACCCGGGCATCTCGCTCGCTACCGGTACTGCAGCGAGCCGACCGATTAATCCAGCAGATATAACGGGCCTGGCCGTGAGAAATTACAAACTTCCGGCGAGCTATCAGTACAGCGTCGGCGTCCAGCGTCAGCTCAACGCCAAGTCCCTCCTAACAGTTTCCTATGTCGGAAACCAGAACCGCCATCAAAGCGACCGCAGCGAATACAATCTCCCGAATGCCAGCGCCCTGCCTGCTCTCATCGGCGGTGCCAAATACAGTTTGGCTCCGGGCCTGCCGTTCCCCGGTTTCCGTTCCATTCGGCTGACGGCCACCGAAGCTAACACGCATTACAATGCGCTACAGATCGACCTAAATTCACAAGTCGGACGCGACCTTCAGCTCCGGGCGTTCTACACCCTTTCGCGCGCGGAAGATCCAAGCAACGGCGGCACGGGGGGCGGAGACTTAAACAATGTGTCGAATCCTTACCTGGGCTGGCGATACGACATCGGACCGAGCGGCTTTGACCGCACGCACGTCGCCGCCGTCAACTTCATCTACGACATCCCGCTCTTCCGCGGAAATCAGAGTAGGCTCCTAAAATCGACGGTCGGCGGGTGGCAGGTCTCCGGCATCGTCACCATGGAATCAGGCATACCGATCAACATCGGAATCAGCGGCAACCAAGGCAGCAATGGTCTGCCCAACGCGACAAACCGTCCGGACCTGACCGGCAAAATCTCCTATCCGCAGACGGCCGTGCCGGGCAAGCAGCAAGGCATTCAATACATAGATCCGTCGGCCTTTTCGCTTCCGGCAATCGGAGCTTTTGGCAACCTGGGCCACAACGCCCTGCGCGGACCGGGCCGCGACAATTGGAACCTGTCGCTCTTCAAGAGCTTTGTCTTCAGCGAAACACGCGGCAGCCGCCTAGAATTCCGCGTGGAAACCTTTAATACCTTCAACCACACCCAGTTTCATGACGTCAGTTTCAATTTCACGTCCAGCAACTTCGGTCAGTTCACCTCTGCCTACGACCCGCGCATCATGCAACTCGGGTTGAAGCTGTACTTCTAACTGTGCCACGAGCAAAACGTGACGCTCGCAAGAGCGGAGCGATTTGCGTAACTCTACGGTTGATGAGGGCAGGCCCCTCGAACCGACTTGCAGGAGTAGGACTCAAACCACCTTCCGCTGCTGCACTCCAAGGAGTGTGGTGGTGAACGTAGAGGGAAAAGGCCCGGAAAGGAAATTGGGTCAGGTGACTTCCAGGAAGAGGATCGAAAGGGAACCACCGTATTTCGTGTCGAAAATAGCTAGGACGATGTCAAAACCACGGTAGTTAGAAGATCGTGGGATAAGCTTCGGCGCAACCTGCTCGCGAACGGAGCGGCATCCGGCATGCAGGTGGGCTGAGCCTGGAAGAGGTGGTTGTACGGAACGTGGGAACCTGGGCGTCGATGCAAACGGAGAAGCCACAAGTGGTCTGAAACCACGAGGGCGAAAGTACGGATACCACACCAAGGGGCGGACTACCTAGTAGCAGCGAGAGGAAGCGGGGTAATGCCCGTGGAGCGAAGGGGGTAGCTCCGCGCCGAGATCGTCATGGGCCAACTGGCATAGGAGGTGCCCGCTGGTTTCGGTGGAGGGCGGGAGCTCTCCTGGATGGCATGAGCCGTGTGACGGGAGACTGTCAAGCACGGATCTGTCAGCGGCTCGGGGTGAAATTCCCCGGGCCGACTCGGCGGAACTGCCCGGCGCCCCAGGGCCGCTTGGGTACCACAGCTGCAGAGGAGCGGGTTTCTTAAACTGACACATACTAGCAATCGAGACAGACTCGGCCAATGTATTTCTCTTTGGCTGCGAATGCAGGTTCTGAAGCGAAACGCGGAGGAGCGGGTAGAGCAACACCCGCTGCCGCCGATTCTGCAATATCTAAAATTAATACTTTTCTGTCTCCTCGTGGCGCGTCTTCCCGCACTCTGCCAGGACAGCGGCAGTGAAGGAACCATGCTCCGTGGCGACCGGGTGGAAATCTCGGTGACCGTGCGCGACAGCTCCGGAGAGCCTATTTCGGCACCCGCTTCGGTCAAGCTTTACCACGACGGAATCCCCGTGGACCAGAAAGCGGCCTCACACGGACGCGCGTTCTTTATCCCCCGAACGCTTGGCAATTTTAGCGTCATTGTAGAAGCGACCGGATACAAGACCTCGCAAAAAGACGTGTCGCTGCCCGTCGCCGTCAAAGCCGAGGTCGACGTTTACCTGCAGCGTCAGTCGTCTACCAGCGATATCGTCGCCGTCTCAGGCAAGCCGCTTCTTGCTCCCAAAGCCAAGGAAGCCTTCGATAAAGGGTTGCAAGCGATCAACGCAAACAAGCTAGACAAGGCCGAGAAGTTTGTGGGCGAAGCAATGAAGCTCGCCCCCGGGCACCCGGACGTGTTGTTCTTGCAAGGAGTGCTGTATCTCAATCGACGCAGTTGGCCACAAGCACAAGCTGTTCTCGAAAAGGCCGCGCAGATGGATCCAGGTAATGCCCGAGTTTTGGCGGCGCTAGGAATGGCGCTTACCGGCCAGGGGAAATACGAAGCAGCCATCCCACTTCTCGAGAAATCGCTGCAGCTGGAAGCTGGCGGGTGGGAAACGCATTGGGCCCTGGCCAAATCGTATTACTATCACCAGCAATATGACCAGGCGCTGAAAACGTCGCAGCAGGCGCTGGCTGAGTCAAACGGCAAGGCTCCCCAGATCGAGCTACTTGTTGCGCAGTCTCTCACGGCTGTGGGCCAGTATGAGGAGTCGGCACAGACTCTGCGTGCATTCCTGAAGAGCCACGGCGATCGCCCTGAAGCCGCGACCGCACGGCGCTGGCTGGAGGGCCTGGCGAACAGCGGGAAAATTCGGCGAGAGTAGAACCCGCCTTTTCGCCGCAGTTTTTATGGCTAGTGCCCGGTGGATTAAAAAGGATGCGCTGGCTCTGCCAAGTTCATTTTTATACTCTATAAGAATGTGGAAGCTAGGCTGTGCTGCTGTCGTATGGTTCTCAGTCCTCCTCGCAAATGCTCAGATACCAACTCCAACCCAAGCGCTGACACTGGAACAACAGGGAAAACTCGCCGAAGCGGAGAACAGCTGGCGTCGGATCACGCAAGCGGACCCTCAGGATGCGGCCGCGTTCGCGAGCTTAGGTCTAGTTCTCTCAAAGCAAGGAAAGTACGGGCAGGCGGTTCCAGCTTACAGAAAAGCGATCGCGCTGAATCCACAGCTGCCGGGAGTTCATCTGAATTGGGGGCTGGCGGAATTCAAGCAGTCGCATTTCGAGGCGGCGGTCGCTCCCCTCGTGGCGGCGCTGGCGGCTGATCCGGAAAATCTGCAGGCGCGCACCTTGCTGGGCCTAAGCTGCTATGGTGCAAAGCGTTTTGCGGATGCGGCAAAGTACCTCGAGTTATCTGCCAAATCTGATCCAACAAATATGGAACTGCACGGCGTGTTGGCGCAAAGCTGTTTGTTGGCGAAGAAATACTCCTGCGCGCTGGCCGAGTTCCGTCAAATTCTGGAGCAAGCTCCGGATTCCGCGGCAGCGCATATGCTGAGCGGAGAAGCACTGGACGGCCTGGGCCGAACAGCGGAAGCGATAACGGAGTTTGAGGCGGCGTTGAAGATGGCACCGCGAGAACCTAACGCCAATTTCGGTCTTGGGTATCTGTACTGGAAGCTGCACAAGTATGACGAAGCCAAGGGCGTCTTTGAGAGCGAACTGAGCATCGACCCAGGGCATGCCCAAGCGCTGGCGTATCTGGGGGACATCGAGCTGAAGAGAAACGCTCCAGAAAAAGCGCTACCCCTGCTCAACAAGGCGATCCACTTGAGAAACGACATTCGCATAGCGTATCTGGACATCGGCGCCATTCTTTCGGAGCAGAAGAGATACCAGGAGGCTCTGGTCGCGCTGCTGCGCGCGGAGAAGTTGGATCCCGCTCAGCCCGATGCCCATTACCGGCTGGCACGTTTATACCGAGCCATGGGGAACGCGGCGGCGGCGCAGCGGGAATTCGCCAGGGTTGGCGAGCTGAATGAGAAGGCCGAGGACATGGCGCCGAAAATGTCCGGTCCCCTGCCTGCCCTGCCTCAGTAGGAGTTGCCTAATCGCCGAACAACCGATAGCCTCTTTCCACAGCCACGGCAAGGTCAACTCCGTCGGCGAGAGCGCTAAGCGTATGGGCTCCCTGGCCCCATTCTGGCCAGCCGCAGAAATACAGACACGGGACTCAGCCGTGCGACGAAAACGGAGAGCGATGGCGCGTATGGTTTTTCAGACTTGCCTCTAGCTACTAGAAAGGCTTCGTGGGACGCTTCATTCTTGGCCCGTTTCGAATCGCCTTGCTCGTGCGCCGGCCGTTTAAGCCTCAAAACTCTTTGGGATACAATCAAGACATGCTCCGGACTCGCTCGCCGCGTTTTTTCTCCATGCTTTCGTTTCTGATCGTCTTTCTCGCTTTCACGGTTGCCTTGCATCCACAAGCCCCCAGCCAGCAACCCGGCAGCGCCCGTGTCCCTCTCCCCAAGCTCCCCACACCCGCCAAGAAAGACCGCAGTGGTTTGCCACCAGTACCGGTTTTCAAAGACGTCGCCAAGGACGTCGGCCTCACCGCCGTCCATATCGCCGCCCCCGAAGCCCACTACGTCATCGACTCCATCAGCGGCGGCGTCGGTCTGTTCGATTGCGATGATGACGACCGCCTCGACGTCGTGCTCATCAACGGGTCCACCGTCGAGCGCTTCCGCGCCGGCGGCGATCCTCTCGTCACTCTCTACCGCCAGGAATCCGACGGCACTTTCAAGGACATCACCAAGGAAGCTGGCCTCACCCGTCGTGGCTGGGGAATGGGTGTGGCCGTCGCCGATTACGACAACGACGGCAAGCTCGACCTGTTCGTCACCGGATTCGGCGGCAGCGCCCTTTACCGCGGTCTCGGAAACTGCAAGTTCGAGGACGTCACCGAAAAAGCCGGCGTCGGTGGCAGCGGCTTCATGACTGGCGCTGCCTGGGGCGATTACGATCGCGACGGCTTCGTCGATCTCTACGTTTCGCGCTATTCGCATCTCGACATGAACAATCTCCCGCAATTTGGCAGCAACAAATTCTGCCGCTTCAAAGGCATTCTGGTGCAATGCGGCCCCTGGGGCCTCGAGGGCGAAAGCGATTTTCTCTATCACAATCGCGGCGACGGCACCTTCGAGGAAGTTTCCGTCAAGGCCGGCGTCCATGACAACATCGGCTACTACGGCCTCGGCGTCATGTGGGTGGACTACGACGACGACGGCTGGCCCGACCTCCTCGTCGCCAACGACTCTGTCCCCAACTATCTCTATCACAACAATCACAACGGTACCTTCACCGACACGGGCATGCTCACTGGTGTGGCCCTCAGCGGCGAAGGTATGGAGCTCGGCAATATGGGCATCGATTGGGGCGATTACGACCACAGCGGCCGCCTCAGCTTTTTCGTCACGCACTTCGAAGAGCAGCCCAACTCCCTCTATCGCAACATGGGTCCACAAGGTTTCGACGACGTCAGTTGGACTTCCGGCGTAGGCCAGCCCAGCTATCCGTACGTCGGCTGGGGCACCGCTTTTTTCGATATGGACAATGACACCTGGCTCGACCTTCTGGTCGCCAACGGCCACGTTTATCCGCAAATCGACACTCTGGAAACCGGGCCCCGCTTTCGCGAACCGCTTCTCCTCCATCGCAACAATCGCGACGGCACCTTCGACGAAGTCTCCAAGGAATCCGGCCTCGCCACTCTCCCTCTTCACTCCCGCCGCGGTGCCGCCTTTGGCGACATCTTTAACGCCGGCAACATTGATGTCCTTCTCTTAAACGTCGGCGAGCCGCCCTCTCTCCTCAAAAACATGAACGCCGACGGTTATCATCGCGTCCTCTTCAAGCTCATCGGTACAAAGAGCAACCGCGCTGCAATCGGCGCGGGTGTAACCGTTCGCGCCGCTGGCGTCAAGCAATTCCGCGAGGTCCGCGGCGGCGCAAGTTACCTCTCGCAAAACGATCTCCGTCTTCACTTCGGTCTCGGCACCACCAAGAAAATGGAATCCCTCGAAATCCGCTGGCCCGGCGGCAAAGTCGAAGCCCTGGAAAACGTCGCTGCCGACGCCATTTACACGATTGTCGAAGGCTCAGGCATCCGTACCACGACACCTCTCCCGCCACCCGCGGGTGGAGCAACCAATGGTGCCCACTAAGCTCCCTCCCGGGTCTCCCCTCACTCACGGGAATTTTCTTGCCTGACGGACAATTTCGCGAAGACCGCCGAAGTGCTCCAGCCTCTTCTCGAGGCGCCGCCGGACCACCCGGGATTGCTTCTTGCCTGGGGCACCTCCCTCGTTCGAACGCGTCAGTCCGACCAAGCCGCGCAGATTTTCCGCCGCTTGCTCGAACAAAATGCCGCCAACCCTTCCGTTCATCTTCTCCTCGGACAGGCCTACGCCCAACAGGAGGATTATGCAGGCGGTCTCAACGAGTTGAAATCCGCCCTTCAGCTCGATCCGGGTCTCCCCGAAGCGCACTATTTCATTGGCCTCATACACCTTCGTCAGGGCGATTTCGAATCTGCGGCCGCGGAATTCCGCTCCGAGTTGCAGATTCGCCCCGCTGATCCTGTCACCCGCTATCATCTCGGCTACGCCCTTCTCTTGCAGGGTCACGCGGACCAGGCGCTGGCCCTCTTGCGCGGGGTGCTTCAGGCTTACCGCCGGGTTGGGCGCTTGCCGGAAGCGCAGCAGGCGCTCGCAGCCTATCAAAAGCTCATTGAGACCAACCGCTTGAAGCGCCGCGAAAGTCTCGAGGCGGACAAGCCGTGATGCGGTTGAGTCGCTCGTTATTCCCCATGATATTCTTTCGAATGGAACACCTTTGGCCAGAAATTTGATAACCTGCACGGAGTAGCCATTTGCACTGGAGAAATGTTTGTTGCACATTCCTTTTGTTGTCTCCCAGCCCGATGTATCGTTAGCATTGCGTCCAAAGGGGGACTTCGACCTGCCATGAAAAAGTTGCGCTTTTTGGTTTCCCTTACGACCAACGACAACGATTACCAGATTGAACAGGCGCAATCCGCGGAGCAGATGGCACGCAGACTGGGCGTGGAAGTCCAGATTGTTTATGCGGATAACGACGCGATTACGCAGAGCACCCAAATCCTGAAAGCCATCCAGGTTGCTGAGGATAACAGGCCGGATGCTGTCGTTTTTGAGCCTGTCGGCGGCACCGCGCTACCCCAAGTCGCCCGGGCGGCCGCAACTGCCGGTATCGGATGGGCGGTGTTGAATCGCGAGGCCAACTACATCCCGGAATTGCGCAGGTCGTCTTCCGCCCCCATTTTCGGATTGAGTTCCGACCATCTCGAAATTGGCCGGATCCAGGGCCGTCAATTTGCCGCACTGCTGCCCCATGGCGGCGCAGTCCTCTACATTCAGGGACCGGCGGAGAATTCCGCGGCCAAGGAACGCACACTGGGGATGCAGGAGACGAAACCATCCAATATTCACGCCACCGTGCTGAGAGCGCAATGGACCGAGGAGAGCGCCCAGCGAGCCGTCCGTTCCTGGCTGAAACTGAGTACCTCGCAAAGGGCGACCATGGACTTGATTGGCGCGCAAGATGATTCCATGGCCGTCGGCGCCAGGAGAGCCTTTGAAGAATTGGCGAACGAATCGGAGCGGGAACGCTGGCTGAAACTGCCCTTTACCGGCTGTGACGGCTTGCCCAAGACCGGCCAAGCCTGGGTGCGCAGCGGCCTTCTTTCCGCGACCGTCTACGTTCCTCCTAATACCGGCCAGGCCATAGAGATGCTCGTCCAGGCCGTCCAGAACGGGAAAAAGGTCCCCGAGCGCGCTCTGACTGTACCCGTCTCTATCCCCGCTCTGGCTCAGTTGAAGGCGCGCTAGCGGCTGCTTCCGGTTTCCTACTTTTTGACTCTCCACTCTTCCCCGGTTCCGGACCAATTTCTATAGAAAAACGATTTGCCCGCTTGCCGTGGCCATACATCGTCGTATAATACCGCCGACTCACTGGTGCTAGCTCCAATTGCCGCGTTTGCCAAGGACATGCATGAAGAAACAACCCAAGAACTCCGCCATCGGCCGGAGGGAGTTTTTGGCTGCCACGAGCGGCCTGCTGGTGACCACAGTTCCAGGGGCTGAAATGATCGCCCACGCGGCAAATTCCGAGGCTCCAAGCTTTCCCGCAGCCAAACCTTCTGGTAACTTGCGTAAGATCCCCATCGGCGTGTTCGATCCCGTCTATGAACATCTCTCCCTCGACGCCATGCTGGACAAGGTCAGCCCACTGGGTCTGGAGGCCATGGAGATCGGCACGGGAGGCTATCCGAACAATCCCCATTGCCCCCTGGACGAGCTCGTCGGCGATCGCAGTAAGGCCAGAGCTTGGCTGAAAAAGTTTGAAGACCGGGGAATACGCGTCGCCACTCTCAGTTGTCATGGCAACCCCATTCATCCCGACCCCAAGCATGCCCAGAAAGACATCGATACCTTCCGCAAAACCGTCCTCCTGGCCGAAATGCTCGAAGTGAAGGTCATCGTCGGCTTTTCCGGCTGTCCGGGCGGGACTCCCCAGGACACTCAGCCGAACTGGATCACCTATCGCTGGCCTCCTGAATACGCCAAGATGCAGGACTGGCAGTGGAAAGAGAAAATCATTCCATACTGGAAGGAACAGGCGAAATACGCCCGCGAGCACGGGATCAAGCGCCTGGCGTTCGAAATGCACCCCAATTTCGCCGTTTACAACCCTCGCACTTTAATGAAACTTCGCGAAGCCGTCGGCGAAGAAATCGGAGCAAATTGCGATTTGAGCCATCTCTTCTGGCAGGGCTGCGATCCCATCGAAGTCATCCACTTTCTGGGAAAACAAGGAGCCCTTTTCCACGCGCACATGAAGGACACCGTTTTCTTTCCCGAGAACGTCAATAAGTATGGAGTGCTGAACTTTGCTTTTGAAACCAATGAACTTGACCTGGCCTCGGAGACTTTCCGCGCTGTTGGCTATGGCCACGGTGCCGGTCTTTGGAAATCGATCGTCAAGGCGTATATGGACGTGGGCTTCGAAGGCATTCTCAGCATCGAAAATGAAGATCCCATTCTCGCGGGAGAAGTCGGAGTCGAGCGCGCCGCCTACGTTTTAAAAAACGTCCGCAAGGAACTTTTGGGTGAATAGTACGCTCCGCCGCGCGACGGACTTGATTTTGCGCCGCCAAGAGCGAAAATAATCTGCGCGAACCAGGCCGGGGAGGCTCTATGCAAAGGCGTGAAGCGTTGAAACTGCTGATGGCTGGTGGCGTTTTGCCCGCCCTGCCCACCGATCTTTTTGCTTTTTTCCAGGGAGCCCACCCTGCCTCCGGATACACGCTGCGCACGCTCAACCCGCATCAGAATGACACGGTCGTCGCGATGATCGACCAAATCATTCCTGAAACGGACACGCCCGGCGCCAAGGCTGCGCGCGTCAACGAATTCATCGACGTCATCCTCACCGAATGGGCCGTCGACGAAGAGCGCCAGAATTTTCTCGATGGTCTCGTCGGCGTCGACAAACAAAGCAACGAACTCTTCGGAAAGAATTTCGTCGATGCTTCGCCTGCACAGCAATTCGCTCTGCTCCGCGCCATGGACGAATCCATCGCCACACAACGTGCCCGACGGCGGCGTCACGGGAATACCATTCCGGAGGACCGGGATCGGCAGCTTCGAGGCGATTTCTTCACCGTTTTTAAGGGCATCACCCTCCACGGCTACTACACCTCCGAGAGCGGCTTCACACAAGAATTGAAACTGGAAATCATTCCGGGCGCTCACCATGGCTGTGTGTCTTTGCCCGCAGAGAAAAAAGCATAGGGGAGATTCACATGGCAACCAATACCTACGACGCGATCATCGTCGGCTCGGGAATCACCGGCGGCTGGGCGGCGAAGGAGCTAACCGAAAAAGGACTGAACACCATGGTCCTCGAAGCGGGTCGCTCCATTGTTCCCGAGCGCGACTATGTCGAGCACGTTCCCGTCTGGGAGCTCAAGTTCCGCGGCTGGGACAATCGCGCCGAACGCGAGCGCACGCAACACATCCAACGCGAGTGCTACTACGCTTGCGACGAATACTCCAACAAATTTTTCGTCAATGACGCGGACAATCCCTATACCTCCGATCCTGGCAAGCATTTTTCCTGGATTCGCGGCCGGCAAGTCGGCGGAAAATCGATCACCTGGGGACGTCAGAGCTACCGCTGGAGTGATCTCGATTTTGAAGCGAATTTGAAGGACGGAGTCGCAGTGGATTGGCCAATCCGCTACGCGGACATAGCGCCCTGGTATGACTACGTGGAAGAGTTTGCCGGCATCAGCGGCCAGGCCGAGGGCTTGCCGCAACTGCCCGACGGAAAATTTCTCCCGCCGATGGAGATGACCTGCGTTGAACAGGATTTTCGCGATGCGCTCGCCAAGCATTTCGATGATCGCATCATGACCATTGGCCGCTCGGCTGTGCTCACGCGAGTTCACAAAGGACGCGCTGCCTGCCACTACTGCGGCGTTTGCCACCGTGGCTGCATCACGCAGTCCTATTTCAGCAGCCTGAATTCAACTCTTCCCGCCGCGCAAAAAACCGGGCGTTTCACCATTCGTCCTTACAGCGTCGTTCACAGCCTCATCTTCGATCCTCAAGCGCGCCGCATCAGCGGCGTTCGGGTCATCGATGCGCAAACCAAAAACGCGCTCGAATTTAAGGCGCGCGTCTTTTTCCTTTGCGCATCGACGCTGGAGTCCACGCGTATCCTCCTGAACTCCGCCACTCCGGAATTTCCCAACGGTCTTGCCAACTCCAGCGGTGAGCTCGGCCACAACCTCATGGATCATCACATGGGCGCGGGCGCCGGCGGCGAAATGCCCGGTCACGAGGACAAAATGCCCTTCGGCAACCGCCCTAATGGCATCTACGTCCCGCGCTTTCGAAACGTAAAGACCAAGCAAAAAGAATTTCTCCGTGGCTACGGTTACCAGGGTGGAGGAAGCCGCGACGGCTGGTCGGCAAACGCCGCGAAGGCCGGGATCGGCGTGGAATTCAAAAACTCTATCAAGATGCCCGGCCCGTGGCGCATGGGAATGGGCGGTTTCGGCGAGTGCTTGCCGTATCACAGCAACTACGTCGAAGTGGATAAAGAGAAGCTTGACGCCTGGGACATTCCCACACTGAAGATTCACTGTTCGTGGGGCGACAACGAGCACGCCATGTCGAGAGATATTGCCGTCCAGGCTGCGGAAATGCTCGCTGCCGCCGGCGCCAGGGACATTTATGTCTACCAGGACATCTCCTCGCCCGGTCTTGGAATTCACGAAATGGGCACCGCGCGCATGGGCCGCGATCCAAAAACTTCTGTCTTAAACGAACACAATCAGACGCATGATGCGAGAAATCTATTCATGACCGATGGGGCGTGCATGACCTCTGCCTCGTGCGTGAATCCTTCGCTCACTTACATGGCGCTAACCGCGCGCGCCTGCGATTTCGCAGTTTCTGAACTCAAGAAGAACAATTTGTAGGGAGATAGTTTCGCATGGCTCAAGTAATCCGCTCTCCAAAGCAGTATGACGTTTGCATCATCGGCTCCGGTGCCGGCGGTGGTATGGCCGCGAAGATTCTTACGGAAGGCGGCCTGAACTGCGTGCTGCTGGAAGCCGGACCGAACGTGAATCCCGAAAAAGATTTCAAGATGCTGATGTGGCCGTACGAAGCGACGCATCGCGGTGCCGGCGTAGGTGGGCACGCGCGCGAGAATTTCGGCGAGTTTCTTGCGCCGAACGGCGCATGGAAGATTGAGGGCGAGCCCTACACTTCCGCTCCCGGCTCGAATTTTCAATGGTTTCGTTCGCGCATCGTCGGCGGTCGCACCAACCACTGGGGCCGCATCGCGCTGCGCTTCGCTCCCATCGATTTCAGATCCGCGACGCGCGACGGCCTCGGCGATGATTGGCCCATCACTTATGAAGATCTCGCACCGTATTACGACAAAGTGGAATCCTACATCGGCGTCTTCGGAACGAAAGAAAATGTCTCCAGCGCTCCCGACGGCGTCTTCCTGCCTCCCCCGAAACCGCGCTGCACCGAATTGATGGTCAAGAAGGCCTGCGACAAGCTCAGCATCATCTGCATTCCGTCGCGCCTCGCGGTGATCACGCGTTCGCTCAACGGCCGCCTGCCTTGCCACTACTGCGGCCAGTGCGGCCGCGGCTGTATCACCGCCTCAAATTTCAGCTCCAGTCAGGTTCTGCTGCCCCCGGCCATGAAAACGGGAAAGCTGACGCTGATTACCGGGGCGATGGCCCGCGAAATTCTCGTCAACAAAGAAGGCAAAGCCGATGGTGTCTCTTACCTTGACAAGGCGACGCGCACGGAAAAGCGCATCAACGCGCGCGCCATCGTGGTGGCCGCCAGCGCTTGCGAGTCCGCGCGCCTGCTGCTGAACTCCAAGTCCCCGGCGTTTCCAGCCGGCCTCGCCAACTCTTCGGGAACCGTCGGCAAGTATCTCACCGATTCCGTTGGCAGCAGTGGTTATGGCTACTTCCCGCAACTGGAGAAGATGCCGCCCCACAATCATGACGGTGTCGGCGGAATGCACATGTACATGCCGTGGTGGAAATTTGATCGCAAGAATGATTTTCCCCGCGGCTATCACATCGAATTTGGCGGCGGACGCGACATGCCTGGCGTGGGCATGTTCTACGGTTTGTGCCGCGATGAAGAAGGTTACGGCCCCACATTGAAGCAGCGCGCTCGCCAGGTCTATGGCACACATATCGGCTTCGCCGGGCGCGGCGAAATGTTGCCCAACCCGGACACGTACTGCGAGATTGATCCCGACGTCGTCGACCAATGGGGCATTCCCGCGCTGCGCTTCCACTTCAAGTGGTCGGATTACGAGTTGCTGCAGGCCAAGGACATGCAGGAAACGTTTCGCGCCATCGTCGAGACCATGGGCGGCGAATATAAGACCAAAACTTCCATTCATGGCGAGTATCCCTTCGGGATTGAGCCAGGCGGCAAGATTATTCACGAGGTGGGCACCGCGCGCATGGGCGCCGATCCGAAGACTTCGGTGCTCAATGGATTCTGCCAGGCGCACGACGTGAAGAATCTGTTTGTCACCGATGGCGCGCCATTGGTTACCAACCCGGACAAAAATCCCACGCTGACGATCATGGCGCTCTCCTGGCGCGCTTCCGAATATCTTCTCGACGAAGCCAAGAAAGGGAATTTGTAGCGACAGGGCTTAAGCCCTCTTCTTTTCTTATGAGGAATGTACATGGCTAACGAATCCATCAGCCGTCGCGACATCCTGCGCACTCTTGCCGTCACCGCCGCTGGCGGCTCCGTCCTGCAAGTGATTCCTGCCGAGGCCGCTGCGTACGTCCACCAAATGGTGCACAAGGAGAAAGCCGCAGCGCCAGCAGGCACGTACACCCCGAAATATTTTTCCGCGTCGCAATACGCAGTACTGACGTTTCTGTGCGACGCCATCATCCCCAAGGATGAAAAGTCCGGCGGCGCGGTGGAAGCAGGTGCGCCGGAGTTCATCGATCTGCTCACCAGTGAGAATCCGGAATATCAATTGAAGCTCGGCGGCGGACTCTTCTGGCTGGACGCCGCTTGCACGGATCGCTACGGCAACGTGTTTATGCAGTGTAGGCCGGAGCAGAAAAAAGAAATCATGGACCTCATCGCCTTCCGCAAAAACGCCAAACAGGATGCCTCGCTCAGCCAGGGAGTGGCCTTCTTTGCGTTTTTGCGCAATCTCACCTGCGACGGCTTCTACACCAGCAAAATCGGCATCGCCGACCTGCAATATATAGGTAACACCTCCCTGCGCGAGTTCCCCGGCTGCCCGCCCGCCAATATCTGATTTCCCGCGTCTTCCACATTGAGACACCGTTCTGGCAAAACCCTCAGCTAGAAGTGTCCAATGCCCCGAATCGATCCCGGCTAACTAGTCGCATTCATTAATCAAAAGAACCCAAAAGAACCCAAAAGAACCTATTAATCGACATCGGTGCAGTCACCCCTCTGGAGGACGAGCGGAGGATCTCTCTTGCTATCCGGCAAGGCGACATCTTCCTGCCCTCCCATCTCTTACGCCCATTCCCTTTCTTTTCACATTCTTCCACACTCTTTTTCACTCACCAAAATCACAACTCTTTTCTTTTCAAGCTATTTCGCATTCTTTGCCAAAAACACCCGGGGTGGGCGTGCCCCGGCATACCCTCATTTACAGGAAGGATCAAAATGAAACCGCAAACTGAAGAGCAAAGAGGGTGCGAGGGCAGGCAGTGCCGCACCCCTCGCCGAGAATCGGGAAATTAGGATTTGATTTGGTTGGAGGCGACGTCCCAGGTGACGGCGGCCTTTCGGAAATAAGACTCGTTGGCCATGTGGCAGGCTAGCGCGGCGTTGTGGCCGAAGACGGTATCTTCGGTGACTTGCTGGTGATTGCGCACGCCCTGGAAAAATTTCCAGAGGTGAGGTTTTTCTTCGTCCCATGAAGCGCCGCGAAACGTGAATCCCTCTCTTATAGGTTCTCTGCCTGGCTTGGGATCGTGCTCCTCGTGCCATTTTCTGAGATAGGCTTCGCGCATCGCTTGCGGATAGCCGGAGGTGTAATAGCTGGGGGATTCGTCTTCGCCGGATTGCGGAAAGTAACTGATGGCGTATTCGGTGACTTCGAGGATGCCTTTGGATCCCTGGAAGCGGTAAATTTCGGGCGTTTCGCAGCCGAGATTGAGGCGGAGATAAACGGGCGCGCGGCCGTAATCGAACAGCGTGGCGTGCACGTCCGGCATGTTACGGCCGTCCGGGAAGCGGAGTATTCCACCGAGAGCCATGGCGCGCTTGGGCGGCTCGTTCCAGCCGAGCATGAAGTTCATGCCGCTGACGAGATGGACGAGAAGATCACCGGCAAGACCGGTGCCGTATTCCTTCCAGCAGCGCCAGCGCGCGAAGATATTGGGATTGAAAGCAACCTTTGGAACATCGCCTTGCCAAGTGTCCCAATCGAGATTTGCGGGTGAAAGATCGGGCGGCGGAGGGTATTCCCACGCTCCTGTGGGATCGTTGCGGCCGAGGGAGCCTTCGACGAGAGTGAGAGTGCCGATGATGCCGTTGGCGAGAAGCTCTTTGGCTTTGGCGCAGATGACCGAGCTGACGCGCTGCGAGCCGATCTGCACGACGCGGCCGGTTTTTTGCGCGGCGGCGACCATGGCGACACCGTCGGCGGCGGAGTGTGACATGGGTTTTTCGCAGTAGATGTCTTTGCCGGCACTGACGGCGTCGACGACGACTTGCTTGTGCCAATGGTCGGGGACGGCGGCGATGAGACAGTCAATCTCCTTGTTATCGAGGAGATCCTTGTAGCGTCGGGTGGTAGGAATTTTCTTGCCGACGATCTCCTGGGCGAGAGTGTGGCGGCCGTCGTAAAGATCGCAAGCGGCGACGCATTCGACGCCGGGCAATTGGATGGCGTCGCGGAGCAAGCCGGAGCCTTGCATGCCGATGCCGATGATGGCGAAGCGTAGGCGGTCGCTGGGCGCCATGGATTGCATCGGCAGAGAGATGTGCTCCGGCTCAAGAAAAATCGCGGGCGAAGCGGCTAGCGCGCCAGCAGCTCCGGCGGTGCGATGGAGAAATTGGCGGCGGGAAAGATCTTTTTTCATGGTGCGCTCCTGAAGAAAGTTCAATGTTGAAGGTTCAAAGTTGCAAAAACCAGAAATCAGTGGTCAGACATCAGAACAAAGGACATCGAGCCCGAACCGCGGAACCCATGACTGAGAATTCGAAATTACTTTAGCGGCTGAACACTGACTTCTTTGAAAAAAACCACGTCGTTGTCGCTGTGATTCTGCAGGCCGATGTAGCCCTCGTTAGGGCGAGGGCCATGTTGCGGCTCAAAATCGAATTTGCGCTCGGGGACGGGTTGGCCTTCGGTATAGTCGGTGACAGCGACATCGTTGAGGACAACGATGGTGCGCGGGCCATCGAGCGTGATGACCATGGTGTTCCACTCGGGGCCGGGCTTGCCGGGCTTGGCGAGGGGCTTGGTCAGGGAGTAGAGCGTGCCGGTGACGTGGTAGTCGTCTTCCTTTGAAGTTTCCGGATGGTTGTCAATCTGGACTTCATAGCCGTAGTGAACGGGCATCCATTCCTCGCGCGGTTCGAGGGGAATGCGAATGAAGACGCCGGAATTATCATTGAAGTCGCGCATCTTGTAGACCACGCGGATGCGGCAATTGGAGAGCTTGCCGCCTGTCCAGTAAAGAAGGCCCATGCCGCCGTGCGTGCGAATGAGGCCATCTTCGACCGTCATGTTGCCGGGGCCGACATGTTTCCAGCCGGTGAGATCCTTCCCGTTGAAGAGCGGCTTCCACGCAGGAGCTTGTGGCTGCGCGGCGGCAAATGCGAACGGAGTCGATACCGCGGCGACCATCAGCATTGTTACCCATTTGCGCAGATTCATGGCGCGTTTCTCCTCGGAAAGATCAAGCCAAGTAAGTGCGCAGCATGCTGCGCACCTACAAAGAGAAATCAAAACTGCAAGTTGTGAAGATAGTCGTAGCTGATCTTGATGTCGTTGAACGCTGATTTCGGATAGTCGTTTTCCACGAAATAGTGCTTGATACCGGCGGTGCCGGAGTGTGCGAAAAGATTTTTCCAGGCGATGGAACCCTGGCCGACGTCGGCCATGCGGCCACCAAACTTGACGGACTGCCCCATCGCTCCCTCGTAAGCACTCGGCGTAGACGCATCCTTCACCCAGTCTTTCACATGCACAAGCGGGAAACGGCCGGGATGCTTTTCGAAATAGGCCAGGGGATCCTTGCCGGCGACGCTGATCCAGCAGAGATCGAGTTCCATGGCGACGAGTTTCGGATCCGTTTCAGTAAGGAGGAAATCATAAGGGAGTTTTCCGCCGAGCGAATCGGCGGGGTCGAATTCGAATGAATGATTGTGATAGCCAAACTGAATGCCAGCTTTCTTGCTCGGTTCGCCGGCGCGATTGAATAATTCAGCGGCGCGTTTCCAGCCGTCCGTTTCTTTGCGCTGCTTTTCGTCAATCCAGGGACAAATGATGTAGCTGTGGCCTACGATTTTCGCGGCTTCGAGGGTTTCCGGCCACTTTTTCTCGACGACGTCGTAACCGACGTGGCAGGAAGGCGAGACCAAGCCATTCTTGTCGAGGATGGCGCGGACGTCTTTCGGAGAATGATCGAAGTATCCAGCGAATTCGACTTCCTTGTACCCAACGGCGGCGACTTTCGCAATGGTGCCCTCGAAGTCGGACTTCATGGCCTCGCGCACGGTGTAGAGCTGGAGGCCGACGCGGTCAATGGAATGTGCGGTGTCCGCAGCCCAGGAAGAGCGTGAGGCCGTCAGTGCGGCTGCGATGGAAGTACCGATAAATGTGCGTCGATTCATGGGCCGCATTTTACTCCATTCGAAAGGAAAGGGAACAGAGAAACGTTGGAAAAGCAAGAAGGGCACCTTTCGAATCGGTGGTGATTTCTGAGCGGATGCCGGTTTGCGTTTCCGCGGCGGTCACCCTGGCGTCGATGATGATGCCGCTGCGATAGGTAACCACACCGGAGATGCTGCCAGTGATTCCGGCCCAGGCCGGCGCGGCTCCAAAGACAATCGCGACGATCGATGCAGGAAGACGCCTGGAAAGAAATCGCATCGAATTGCCCCTTTGAGAGATTCTTCACCCCCAATGCGAATCAATATCGCAAGAATGTGGTCTTCCAACTTCTTGAAGAATTGCGCGACCGCGATCGTGGCAATTATTTGGTACTTGTGTCCCACAAGGCCCCGACGTGCGTATCGCACAGCGCACGCTATGATTTGAAGAAACAGAAGCGCGGTCCGATGGGTCGGACCGCCCTTCGAGCCAGTTGTTTGACTAGAAGTAGAACCGCAGACCGAGCTGCATGCGGCGGCCATCGTGCGTATTGGTCAGGTGCAGGAAGCTGCTGGGGCCAAGGTCTCCGTTGACCTGATTGAACTGGGTGTGATTGAAGAGGTTAAAGTTTTCCCATCGGAAGTCGAATCCGGTTTTCTCGTTAATTGGAAACTTCTTGAAGAGGCCGAAGTCGAAGTTGAGGCGTCCAGGTAATGTCAGCGTATTGCGCCCGACAGTGCCGAATGTGAGGCCCGTGGGAACAGCGAAAGCCGCGGGGTTGTATGCGAGCGGCCCCCGCTCGCTTGGATCCTGATTTGCGGAAAACCCGGAGCGTGGATCGCCCACCAAATCAGGCCGGGAGCCGGTACCTGTGCCATTGCCAACGCCAGCGTTGTCGCCGAAAGCGTTCAAGCCATTGGTCGTTACGCTGAAGGGCGTCCCGGTCTGGGCGACGGTGATGCCCGAGATCTGCCAACCGCCCAGGAGCGCATGGGAGAACCCAGTGCCCTTGAAAAACGGAAAGCCGTAGACGTAGCTGATGGCAAGGTTATGCCGTAGGTCGAAATTCGAACTGGCCCGATTGGCGGCAAAGTCGTAGGCGTTGACGAACGCGGTGTCGCTGCGGTCGGAGGAATCGTCTATCGAGTGGCTGTAGGTGTAGGCCAGGCTCAACGTCAGATCGCCCACGTTGCGTTGCACTCCCACCTGCAGGGAATGATAGATGGAATTCGCGGCATCCCTAAGAGTGTTGATGTTGTTGAAGCCAGGGAAGGCGGTACGGACCGAAGCATTACTGGTAACAGTCCCGCAAGCAACCGCAAGGTTGAGCGCCACCTGTCCAGAGATTGGATTGCCATTTACAGTGCCATTGGCAAGATTTGAGTCTGGGCAGACCGTGTTAACGGGCAGACCTGTGTTGTTCGGGTCTCCCGTAGTAACGATCGGTTCGCCTTTAGTGTAAGGGTTTGACGACGCAGGCACGGGCAGAAGCTGGTTGGCGTTGCTGAGCAGGGTCAGGTGCGTACCTTTGCTTCCGACGTAGGCGGCCGACAGCACAAAGTGGTAAGGCAGTTCTTTCTGGACGTTCAAGTTCCACTGCTGAACGTAAGGCCAAATGGCCTTGTTCGGAATGGAAACGACCGTAAGTGGAAAGAAGGGAATTGCTCCACCATTCGCACCGATGCATGCGTAGCCGCCATTCGGCCCAGCGGGGCATCCGTTAAGCCCCACAGCGACGTTGGACTGCGTCGCGGAAAGAACGAGCGGTGGGGAGCCTTCCAGCGATTCGGTGTTGCCTTCGTTGCCGTTGGTATGCTCGTAGAAGATACCGTAGCCGCCGCGGATGGCCATCTTGCCGTCGCCCTTGGGATCTAACGCGAATCCGATCCGTGGTGCCGGATTGAAGAGGTGGCCTTTCAGGCAGCCAGCGTTGGATGAAGATCCAACGCTGACGGTGGGGAAATTTGACCCCGGCACCAGAGGAAATGTTCCTCCCTTTCCTCCGCACTGGACGAAGCCGTTGAGGGGATTGGCAGTATTCCCGACGTTCTGCTGGAGAGAGCCATCATTGGGATCTAAGGCGGGCGAGTTTGCAGGATTGAAAGCGCTAGGGTCAAAGTTGAAGGCCTGCCGGTAGCGCTCGCGGTAAGTTCCATACAAGCTGACCCGCAAGCCAAGATTTAGGGTGAGACGTTTGTTGATGCGCCAGTCGTCCTGGAAGTAAGGTTCCGCGATTCTGTACCGGTCGTAGTATTGCTTTTCCGCGGTCCATTGCTGGTAGCTCGCGACGTTCCCCAGCAGCAGATCGGCGAAGGCGTTGCCCGTCGTGACATTCGCGTCGCCGGTGTCAAAAGTCAGAATGCCCTGTACGTTGGGAGAGTTGGCCTCGTTCTTCTGCGCGAACACGATGTAAGCGCCGAATTGGAAGGTGTGAGTGCCGAACATCTTAGTCATGTTGTCGCGATAGGTGTATGTGGGATTGGCATTGTGCCACGGGAAATACCCGCTATCTTGGCCGAAGCCTCCGCCATAGGCCGCGTTGCCACTTAGGTCGATCGCTGGAAGTTTTCCGCCGAAACCATTGTCGAAAATGAAGCCCATCGGAAACCCGCCAGAGGGCAACGCTACGGGTCCCCCGGTGGTGAGAAAAATATGGTCGCCGGTGTAGCTGGCCACGAATTCATTGAGGAGTGTCGGCGAAATATTCGCGTTCAGGCGAGCCACGAAGCTTGACCCT